>Ga0208824_1000005_pt1 | contig 344885 bp, 294 predicted proteins | sample AD_JPNTR3_MetaG_FD_184447 | JGI IMG/M metagenome (GOLD analysis project Ga0208824, IMG submission 184447) | Active sludge microbial communities of municipal wastewater-treating anaerobic digesters from Japan - AD_JPNTR3_MetaG (SPAdes) (version 2) | ecosystem: Engineered > Bioreactor >...
CCACAGGGCCAGATGTTTCTGCGCGGTGCGGTATTGTTGGTGCGTCAGGCCGCAGCGACGGTAGTCGCCGATGAGGGCTTGGCCGGTCTTGAGGTTGTGGATATTGAACTCGTCGGTGCGTCGGGCCCGCAGGGCGGCAGAAGTCTCCCCTTCGCAGGGCGATCGCGAGGTCAACCAGGTCAATCCGGTCAATCCGGTCCTCCCCCCGCGTTCGAAGGACGTCCTGGCCGTCGATCGAGAGCCCGCGATCCCGACGGAATTGGCGTTGTTTGGCGCAGAACCAAAGTCGGAGGAAGTTTCAAGTGACGGCGCCGACTTGACACTTGAAACTCGCGCCAACGTCGTGCGAAACGAAGCCAATTCGAACCGGTTGACACCTGGATTCCCGACGCGAAGTGTGGTATAGATGTCGCAAAGATACCGTGGGAAATATCGGCTTAGGAGAACGCCATGAACCGAGTATCGCCGCAGATCTGCGTCCTCGCCATCCTGACCGTCGTCATCTGTTCGGCTTGCCTGGGACAGGGCAACGCCGTCCAATTGACCGTGAAGGCGGATCAGCCGGGGGCGAAGATCAGCCCCACCATGTATGGGATCTTCTTTGAGGACATCAACTTCGGCGCCGACGGCGGGCTCTACGCCGAGCTGGTCAAGAACCGCTCGTTCGAGTTCCCCAACGCCATGATGGCCTGGAGTGAGGTCAAACAAGGGTCCGCTGTGGGCTGCTCGGTCCAGACGCTGGACCAGGACCCCTTCAATGCCGCCAGTCCCCACTACGTCCGCATCCAGGCCGGGGCCGCCGGCTACGGCATCCTCAACGAAGGCTTCGCCGGCATGGGCGTTCGCAAGGACGAGAACTACCTCTTCTCCGCGTTCGGCCGCGACGCCAGCGGCAGGACAGCCGTGCGGGCCGAATTGGTCTCGTCGAATGGGCAGGTCCTGGCGCAAGCGACCCTCAAGGGCTTCGATGCCAAGTGGGCGAAGAAGACCGCAACCCTGCGTCCCTCAGCCACCGAGGCCAAGGCCCAACTGCGGATCGTGCTGGATAGCCCCGGCACGGTGGACCTGGACATGCTCTCTCTGTTTCCCAAGAAGACCTGGAAGAACCGGCCGAACGGCCTGCGGGCGGACCTGGTGCAGTGGTTGGCCGATCTGAAGCCCGGGTTCTTCCGCTTCCCCGGCGGCTGCATCGTCGAGGGCCGCTACCTCAGCACGCGGTACCAGTGGAAGAACACGATCGGCGACCCCGAGGACCGCAAGCTGATCATCAACCGCTGGAACGACGAATTCAAGCACCGACCCGCGCCGGATTACTTTCAGACCTTCGGCCTGGGCTTCTACGAATACTTCCTTCTGTGCGAAGACATCGGGGCCGAACCCATGCCCATCCTCAACTGCGGCATGGCCTGCCAGTTCAACTCCAAGGAGCTCGTCCCGCTCGAGGAGCTCCAGCCGTACATCCAGGACGCCCTGGACCTGATCGAGTTCGCCAACGGCCCGGTCACCAGCGAATGGGGCGCCAAGCGAGCCAAGATGGGTCACCCCAAGCCGTTCAATCTCAAGTACCTGGGCGTCGGGAATGAACAATGGGGTCCGCAGTACATCGAGCGGTACATCCCCTTCGTCAAGGCCCTCAAGGAGAAATACCCCGAGGTCCAGTTGATCGGCGCGACGGGTTCGGACCCGCAGATTTTCCCGAACGGGCCGGCGGAGGTGAAGTTCCTCCAGGAGAAGCTGCAAGAGCTCAAGGCCGACATCATCGACGAGCACTTCTATCGCAAGCCCGAGTGGTTCTTCGACAGCGCGGGCCACTACGACAATTATCCACGAACCGGATCGAAGGTTTTCGTCGGCGAATATGCAGCCCAGAGCGTCGGCGTCGCCAGCCCGAACAACCGCAACAACCTCAACTGCGCCCTGTCCGAAGCGGCCTTCCTCACCGGCCTGGAGCGCAACGCGGACCTGGTCACGATGAGCTGCTACGCCCCCCTCTTCGGCCACGAGGAACGCTGGCAGTGGCGTCCCGACCTGATCTGGTTCGACAACCTCCAGTCCTATGCCTCGGTCAACTACTACGTCCAGCAGCTTTTCAGCCTCCACCGCGGCGACGTGGTCCTGCCGGTCGAGATCGCCGGTCAGGAGCCGCCGACCAGCAGGCAGCCGGGCCTGTACGTGACCTCCAGCCGGGACGACAAGTCGAACGAGATCATCCTGAAGGTGGTCAACAGCGCCCCGCATGCGACGACGGCCACGCTGAAGATCGAAGGCCGCCGTCCGATCCAGGGGACGGCCACCGTCCTGGCCGGCGAGAAGCTCACCGATGAGAACACCTTGGCGGAACCCAAGAAATTGATTCCCGTGAAAAACCCCATCAAAGGCGTCGGTCCCTCGTTCGATTACACGTTCAAGCCCTACTCGCTGACGGTGCTGAGACTAAAAACGAGAAACCAGAGCTGAAATCCGAAATTCGAAATCCCAAACCAGCACGAAGGTTCAAAGTCCAAATGACCCAGCCAGATACACCGGTCGGGCAGAGAATTCGTTCCAGATCAGACGAACCGGGCCTGAACCGAGGACACACACTCGGTTATTCACAACAGCCCCCTCAGATCGTCGCCAGGTCGAAGCCGGGACGGTACGATTCCTGCACGAACTTCTGGGCCTCGGGGACATTGGTCACCTTCATGTTTGGGCCGTCCCAAAGAATTTTTTGGCCCGCGCGGATCGCGACGTCGCCCAAGAGCACGAACTCCGTCAGGCGGGCGCTGTAGCTGAAATCGCTGCATGCCTTCGGGCCGCCTTTGCAGGCGTTGAGCCAGTCGCGGTGATGGCCGGGACTGCGGGGTAATTTCCGGGGGGGCCGGCCGTAAGCCTTCATTTTGGACTCCGGAATCAGGCGGGGCGACTTACTCCAACCGCCGCCCATGAGGGTGCCTTTGCTGCCGAGGATCAGGAGACCGTTGCTGCCCTCGCCCATGGTGCGGCCGGGCTCCAACTCCGCGGGCCTTTCCGGCTGCAGGGCGCCGTCATACCAATGAACCGTGACAGGACCACGGCCTTCTTCCGCCCCGAATTCCCAGACCACGTGGTTGTCGCCGCCGATGACCTCGGAATCGAGGAACGCGGTCTGGACCGCCTCGACGCTGATCGGATGCCCCAGCTTCAAGGCTGCGAACGCCGGGTCCAGGTTGTGCACCGACATGTCGCCGACGGCGCCGGTACCGAATTCCCACCAGCCTCGCCAGTTGTAAGGGACGTAAGCGGGGTGATAGGGCCGATCGGCTTTCGGGCCGAGCCACTGTTGCCAGTCAAGTCCCTGTGGGACCGGGGGTCGATCCGCGGGTCGTCCGCGACCTCCGGCCCAGCCGCCGGTGTTGCTCCAGGCATGGACCTCACGGACCTCGCCAATCGCGCCGTCCCAGATCATCTCGCACGTGATTCGGTTTCCCTCGTCACTTCGTCCCTGGTTGCCCATCTGGGTCGCGACGCCCGCCTCGGCGGCGGCCTTGGCCACGGCCCTTGCCTCGGCGACGCAGTGCGTCAACGGTTTCTCGCAGTAAACGTGCTTGCCGCGATGGATTGCCGCCAACGTGACGAACGCGTGCCAATGGTCCGGCGTGGCGCACAGCACCGCGTCGATGTTCTTCTCCTTGTCCAGCAGATGGCGAAAATCGACATAGTCCTTGCAACGAAATTGGGGATTATCCTGCGAGTACCGTTTCTCGACGTCAGCCTTGACCGGCAACCGGCCCGCGATACCGCCATAGTAATAAGGACTGTAGTCCGCCTGTTCCATCGGGTCGGCGATGGCGACGATCTGGGCGTCCTTCTCACCGAACAAACCGTAGGCATTGGTCCGACCCTGCCCGCCGCAACCGACGATCGCGATGTACACCTTCTCACTCGGCGCGACGAACTTCGGCCCGCCCAACACGGATCGCGGCACAATCGTGAATGCCGCCGCGGTGCCCGCGACCGCGCCGAGGAATCGTCTTCGCGTATGCTTCGAGCTCTGTGTGTTCATATGTGCCCTCTCATCGAACGGTCCCACCGTCGCAGGCGAGTCGGACGTTCCGGCACGCCCCCGCGACGTCGTGACAACCCTCCTTATGATACCACGCCGCCAAGATGTCCGCCAAAACATCTATACGCAAAGTGGTGTTTTCATGCACCTTTCTTTTCCGCCGCACCTGTCGAGAAGCCCTCTTTGTCGTGCCACAGAACGCGACCTGTCGGCCAGGGCGGTAATGCTCCTGAAGATTAGGGAAATTCCGCAATGAGCTCTCTGTCGAACAGGATGAAGATAGAGAAATCGAACTTGGATAGGCCGCTCAAAGACTCCTCGTTGGAGGACCGACCGGCGCGACAGCAGATGCTCACAAAGGCATGTCGAACGCACAGAGGTGATCCGGATGCGTGTTTTGGTTGTGGACGATCACGCCGCCGTGCGGCGGAGCCTGACCGAGGTGTTACAGGGTGAGGCGTACCTGGAGGTGGTCGGCGAGGCCTCGGACGGCGAACAGGCAGTCCAACTGGCCGCGCAATTGGCTCCAGACCTTGTGCTCATGGACATCGTAATGCCGAAGATGGACGGCATCGAGGCCACACGCCGAATCATGTGGGAACGTCCCGAGACCCGTGTCATCGGATTGTCCATGCACGACTCGATGGCCTATGCCGCCAGGATGCTCGAAGCAGGCGCCTGCACCTGCCTGCTCAAGGACTGCGAAATGGAGGACCTGCTGCACGAAATCCGCTTCGGCGAGGGCCCCACTCGGCACGTCAACGAATCGAAAAAACCGCGGGAGCATCTGCTCGGCTCAATCCGATAGGCCGATCCGTCCATCCCGACCGTCCAGGGGCTTCGAAGTCGCCACAGCGATGACCCGACCGCGGTCCCCGACCGCACAATAGAAATGGTACACCACGTCCTGATGCTTGATCACCCAGGGCTTGTGGGCATAGGTGTTGTCCCAGGGCTCGGAGGGCTCAATCAAGTGCGGCCCGTCCCATTGGGTCCAGTGGGCCAGATCATAGGAACAGGCGAACGTATCGAACGCCTTGGGCTTCCAGAAGGCGCCGAAGTAGTGCATCACCCACACAGGGCCCATCCGCACGATCTGCGGATCGCCGGAGATGCCCTTGCCGTTGTCGATGACAGGTCCCTGGCCGAAACGCTCCCAGCGACGCATGTCCTTCGAGACCGCCATGCCGATGCACTCGCGGTCGGGTCCTTTGCCGTTGTAGAACATTACGAAGGGATAGCCCAGCGTCCGAGCCTCGTCGTGAATGATGTTGCTCTTGTAGAGCGTCACGCTCTCGAACCGGCGCGCGTCCGGCTGATCTCTGGACAGGACGGGCTCGTCCAGGCGATTCCACGGGTCGGGTCGCGTCGGATCGTCCGTCCAGGCCATGCCGATCGCCAGCGGGTCGGTCTCGTAGCCCGCCATGGCCCCGCCGACATACGACAGCCAGTATTTCCCGTCGTAGGTGCCCAGTCTGTAGGCGCCGCCCCATCGGTGGTCCTGCAAAGCGATGAAACCCGCGGCCTGGCTGGCGTCCCAGGCTCCATCTCGGAACGGCAGGATCTTGCCCAGAGGCTTCCAGTGAAGCAGGTCTTCGCTCTCGGCCAGCAAGGTCTCATAACCCTTGCCGGCAAACAGGTTGTACAGCATGTACCAGCGGTCCCCGTGCCGAAAGACGCTGGGGCAATCGACGTTCGCGCCGTTCTCGCCGGTGAGGATCACGCCGTACTTGTAGGGGGTCTTCACCTGCTCATAGATCCGCTCCATGACGTCGCGGGGCACGACTTTGCCTGCTGCGCCAGGCTCGGATGCGCCGCCATGAAGCATCCGATTGGCGAAGAGGATCACAGCCACAATCGCGACTGTCTTGCCGACACATCTCATAGTCCGCCCTCTCTACACAGAAGCCGGGCGTCATGCCCATCAGTCGCAGACATGACGCCCAGCGTCGAATCCGATCAATAGCTCGCGGCCCGTCACTCGACGGGGAACCGCAAGAGCGTGATGCTCAGCGGGGCCAGGGAGAGCCGGTTCTGCCACTGAGCCGGACCCTCGACGATCTTGATCCGCTGGTTCTTCTCGTCGTTGCGGACCTTCGGATCGTCGCCTGCGATGGTCCATTTCGTTCCCTGGGCCTGCGGCTTGATCCTGTCGAGCTTGAACTCGAGGACCTTGGAGTCGCGGTTGGGATTGACCACCGCTAGGGTGATCTCCTTGCGGTCGGCGGTCCAGGCGGCCGCCACGTCGAGGGCCGCCGCGGCATGATTGCCCTCCACCGCGATGGGAATCGAGCCATAGTGGTGGCGGTACAGCATCAGGGGCAACGCCGTGGCGTCGAAGAACGCCTCGGTCTTGGTGGTCTTGATGCAGCCGATGACGTTCACCGTCTGGGCATAGTGGGCCATCCGGATGATATCGGTGTTCCGCGAATACTCGTGCAGACCGATGGCGACGCCCAGAGCGTCGGAGAGGTCGTAGGCGCAACCAAGCTCGCCATACAGGTACGGCTGATGCCAGTAGTTCCACTCGTCCATCGCGATCGGCACCGGACGGGTGTCCAGCAGACCCAACTCCTTCTGAAGCTTGCGATGCCCTTGGGCCTTCTGGAGGATGGACTGCTTGAGAAGATTGACGTGTCCGATCAGGTTCGGTTCCTCCGGCGCCCACGGTGTGCGACCGCGATAGAAGTGCTCGGAGATGTAATTCATGAAGTCGGCGCACTCACGCAACATGCCCTCGGTCCAATGGTACTTCTGTTCCGGATCGTTCTTGCTGTTGACCTCGCCGAAACTGCCCACGCCGATCAGTTGCACAGATGGATCAACCTTCCACATGGCCTGGGCCACAAGGTTGTGTTTTTGCACATAGTGGCTTAACTGCATGAAACCCAGTTGCCAGGGCCCGAACATTTCGTTGCCGACGCACCAATATTTGACGCCGTAGGGCTTCTTGTGGCCGTTCTTCACCCGCCAACTTCCGCCGACCGTGTCGGTCCCGCGATTGCAGTATTCGACCCACTGGGCGGCCGAGTAGTCGTCGCCGAAACCGGTGTTGACCGCAATCACAGGCTCAGTTCCGATCTCCCGGCAGAAGTCGATGAATTCATCGGTCCCGAAATCGTTGTGCTCGACACCGGTCCAGGCGGGATTCTTGCGCGGAGGCCGACGGTCGCGGTCGCCGATCCCGTCGCGCCAATTGTATCCGCTGACGAAGTTGCCTCCGGGCCAGCGATACATCGTGCCGCCCAGCTGCTTGAGCAACGCCAGAGTGTCCGCCCGCATCCCACGGATGTTGTCGGCGGGCATCAGCGAGACCGTGCCGACCCTCACCTCCCCGTCGGAGACGAGAATCTCAAGCATCGCTTTCTCCGTGGCCGCGCCGGCTGTGAACTTCAGCGGATACTTCTGGTATTTGTCCCTTACGTTCTTGATACGAAGGTTCTGGCGGGCGTTGTCCGATGAACCCCAAACCAAGGCTACGTCCACCGACGCCCGACCTCGGGGGGCCGAGAGCCAGATGTAACCGACGTACTGTTTGTCGTGAACGGTCGCCAGATCCCGCTGACGAATGCCCCCGCCGGCCTTGATCTGCGGCGTGTGCTCGCCAACGAAGGCGTCTTCTTTCACCATCGTCACGGAATCCGCAGGGCCGATAATCTCCCAAGGAGAGGCCCCGACAACCGGGAACGGCGTGTCCTCCAACTGGCGATAAGGTCGGTACTCGGCCGTGATGGGGAAGTAAAACTTGCGGTCTTCGAGCATCTCCGCCCAAATGCCGCCGTAGATACACCGGCCCAGGTGTTCGATGAACTGGCCGTAGATGAAAGGGTTCATCTCAGTCCCGGTGCGGTCGCCATAGAGCGTGACGACCGAGGCCGGAGCGACGGTCTAGGCGTTCAAGGCCCCGACCCGGACAAACGAAACCAAACCCAACGCCAACCATAACGCCATCAGACGCACATTGATAGTCCTGTGCCCACACTTCATATGAAACCTCCTGCTTGCTGGTTGTCCGACGAACCGAGTGGACGATTCCTTCGTGACGGGTCTTCAAACGCCACGCACTCTCGGGGGATCGTAAACCGCGCAAGGGAATCCGTCAACTTGCTGACGCGTTATTCCCCCCTGGACGCCAAATCACGACAGATCGGATCGGACAAATAAAAAAGGCCCCGCCCAAGGGGCGAGGCCTTCTGGCGTTCACGTGCGATCGCGTCCTCAGCAGGGGACGACATTCGTCGCGCAGGGGCCTTTCTTACCCTGGCCGACGCTGAACTCCACGGTCTGATTCTCGTCCAGCGAGGCATAGCCCTGCGTCTTCACTTCCGAGTAATGAACGAACAGATCCTGCCCGCCACCATCGGGAGTAATGAAGCCGAAACCCTTGCTCGCGTTAAACCACTTTACTTTACCTCTTGCCACTACTGTACTCCTGAGGCCGAATTGCGGCCTGCAAACAGACAATCCCTCTTCGGGTCGAAAAAAGGGGTAAACTCCGAGGGAGGAAAGCATACTCCTTAAAACACAACATATGTAGAGTCTATCGACCCGTCCGACCGGTGTCTACAAAAAAATCCGAAAATAAATGACAAATGACACCCCTGCGGTTTCTCCGTCTGGGGCGCCGGTGCGTCCCCAAACGATGTTCAGGGGAGATGCTACACCTTGCGTCAACGGCAAGGTGGAACCAGCCGCATCCCCCAACTTGTGATCGGACCGATGCGGCCCTTGCATCGGGCGGATCGGTGAATTATGCTGGGAGCGACGGTGAAAAGTTTTTGGCACGACATTTGATTCGAAGGACACAAAGCATGGGGTTGAGGTCGATTCTCTTGACGGCAATGATCCTTTCCGCGACTGCCCGGGAGGGGATTTCACAAGACGGTTTGTCCCGACGGCACTTTCTGTCGATTGCAGTCGAAAACGACCAGAGCGACTTCGACGCCTCGGCCGACGACGCCAACGACGGCAAGACCAAACCGGTCTCCACCCCGTTGCCCAGAACCGCACTGGACCTCAAGTCGATCCCCTTCAAGATTGTACACGAGACCTATCGCCAGACCCGGGGCAAGCGCAACTGGGAAATTTTCATCCGCAACGCCGACGGCTCCGACCCGGTCAATCTGACGAACACGCCCGACCTCGATGAAATGTATCCCCACGTCTCTCCCGACGGCACAAAGATCTGCTTCGTCACCGACGAAGGACGGGGTCGAAACCGCGTCCGCCATGTTTACTACATGGATATCGACGGAACCAACCGGGTCCATGTCGCCGCCAACGCCCGCGAGCCCTGCTGGTCCTTCGACGGCAAGAGCATCGCCTATCTTAAGGGCGAATACGAACGCTACACCACCCGAGAGTACGCCACCAGCGGCCTGACCTTCTACCACATCGACGAAAACTGGCACCAGCCGCACCAGAACACCGAACTGCACCATCTCTACGCGATCTGCTGGTCGCCCGACGCAAAGTGGTTCGTCGCCGCCGTCCAGGGCGGCATGGGCTACAGCGACACGATCATCGCCTTCGAAGCCTTCGGCCGGCGCGTCTTCGACCTCGAACGGTTCGGCGTCCGCGGCTGTCGGCCCGACCTCAACGCCGACGGGACCCGCATGGTCTGGGGCCAGACCGACTGGAACCTGCAAACCGGCGACATCGACCTCAAGTCCGACGAGCCCAAGGTCTCCAACGTCCGCGACATCCTGCGGGTCGCCCGCCAATCCAAGGTCTACCACGTGGACATCTCGCCCGACAGCAAGTACATCGTCTTCAGCTATGGCCCCTTCTCCGGCGGCCAGCAGGTCGGAGGCCTGGCCGAGGGCTGGAACCTGTGCGTCTCCGACATGGACGGCAACTGGGTCCAGATCACCGACGACGACCTGCACAACAAGGAACCCGACTGGGTGCCGGTGAAGAATTGACAAGCCGTGGGCGTTGTGGAGCGATGCCGGCACAGGCCCCGGATCGGATCGTCATCCCGACTCCTTTGGGGTTCTTTCGATCAGAGACAAAATCTTTCGGGCGATCCGTGTCTTTTCGCTTCTTGACATCTCAATCCAGTCCGCGCCGCGAACCTTGATATGGACCGTCGATCGCTCAGTTCCGATCGCCCCCGGCGTGTTGGCGACGACCATGTCGAGATTCTTCTCGCAGAGCTTTCGTTCGGCATTGGCCCGCAGATCACGATCCTCCAAAGCGAAGCCGACGAGGATCTGGGAATCCGCTTTGTGTCGGCCCGCCCACTGGAGAATGTCCTGGGTGGGTTTGAGTTCGAGTGTGAGCTTCGTGGCCTGCTTCTTGAGCTTGGTCTTGGAGGGCTTGGCGGGCGTGTAATCGGAAACCGCAGCCGCCATGATCAGGCAGTCGCATTCGGGAAAACACTTTTTCACCGCCCCGAACATCTCGGCGGCACTCTCGACCCGAATGATCCGGACGCCCGCCGGCGGTTTCAGCGAGGTCGCAGCGGTGATCAACGTTACGTCATGGCCGGCTTTCCACGCCACCCGAGCGAGAGCATAGCCCATCCGACCGCTGCTGGCGTTGGAGATAAACCGCACCGGGTCGATGTACTCGCGGGTCCCCCCCGCCGTGATCGCAATCCTCATAGCCTGCCTCCTGGAACAAAACCCCGGCCGGCCGAACGAGCTGAGTCCGGCGTCACTACGACATGGATTCTATCCGCTCCACCGACAGAGACATGCCCGGGCGTTCACGTGGGGCGGTTTGACGCAGCCAGTTCCTCGATGGCCGTGATGATCTCCTGCGGCTCGGCCATTCGACCGACGCCCTCCGTGCCGCAGGCCAGACGTCCCGCGACGGGTCCCACGATGTGGATGCCCTGCCCCCGCAAGGTCCGGATGTTCCGCTGGACCGCGGGGTTTTCCCACATGCGAGTGTTCATCGCAGGGGCCATCAGCGTGGGCGTCGCCCAGCAGACGCACAGGGTTGTGCTCAGCAGGTCGTCGCAGATGCCGTTGGCGACTTTGCCCAGGATGTCGGCACTGGCCGGGGCCACGACCACGACCTTCGCCCAGTCGGCCAGGGAGATGTGGCTGCTGCTGTGCCCCTCGGGGCCGCTCCAGAGGCTCGTGTAGACCGCCGCGCCGGTGACCGCCTCGAAGCTCTTGGGCATGACGAGTCGGCAGGCACTTTCCGTCATGACGGTTCGCACCTTCGCCCCGGCGGCCGTCAGCTTGCTGGCCAGATCCACCGCCTTGTACGCCGCGATTCCCCCGGTGACTCCCAACAGAATATGCAGCTCTTTGAGCATCGATGAACGTCGGCTGTCCCGAAAGTGCGGGCGAGCCGCGAGCTAAAGGATTCGTTTCTCGAAGAGGCGATCCATGTCGTCGGTGGAACGAGCGTCGATCACCTCGGCCTTAGGCTTGCGCTCGTACGGCGTCTCATCGGCCGTGATCTTGTCCTGGAGAATCTCCTGGACGACGATTTCCATCATGGTCCGACCCTCCGGGTTGTCGATAAGGGGCCGGGATCCCTGCATCAATTCGAGCATCCGTTTCTGGATCAGCGCAGCCAGTTTGAACCGTCCGCCCACTTTGTTGACAATTGCATCGCTCTTGAGTTCTTCCAGCATAGGGTTCTCCAAATCCCGATCCATCCCGACGGCCCACCGCCGGAGCCTTCCGGATGATCTGAACAATCTCTTCGATCGCCTTTTCGAGGTCGTCGTTGACGACCATGTTGTCATAACACTGACGCGCGGAGGCGATCTCGCCGCCGGCGCCGTCGAGCCGCTTGGCGATGACTTCGCGGCTCTCACGCTTTCGACCGCAGATCCGGTCCACCAGCGCGCTGGTGTTGGGCGGCAGGATAAACACCGTCACCGCCTGGGGGTAGAGGGCCTTGACCTGCCTGCCGCCTTGGACGTCGATCTCCAGAATCACGGTCTTGCCGGCGTCCAGGGCCTCTTCGATCTTATCTCCCGGCGTCCCGTAGAGATTGCCGAACACCTCCGCATATTCCAGAAACGTGCCCTCCTCGATCCGTTTGCGGAATTCATCCCGCGAGACGAAGTAGTACTCCCTGCCGTTCTGTTCTCCCGGCCCGGGTGGGCGGGTCGTCATGGAGATGCTCAGATGCGCGCCCGTGCGAGCCACGAGCTGTTTGCAGATCGTGCTCTTGCCGACACCCGACGGCCCGCTGATGATGATCAGCTTGCCCCGCGCGATGTTCCGGTCGCCTGTCTGAGTCATCCTGTTTTGAACCCCAAGATCCAATCAGTCCCATCGCCCCTTGGCGACGTCTACAACAATCGACGGTCTGCTCCCCGACCGCCCCTTGCAATCATTCAATGTTCTGGATCTGTTCCTTGATCCGCTCGATACAACACTTGATGTCCACGACCGACCTGGCGATATCCGCATCGGCGGCCTTGCTGCCGATCGTGTTCACCTCGCGAAGCATCTCCTGACTGAGGAAATCCAGCCGCCTGCCGGCTTGCCCGTCCGTCTGGCAAAACTGGCGGAACTGCTGCAGGTGGGCATCCAAGCGGGCGATCTCCTCGGAGATGTCCGACCGGTCGGCGAGGATCGCCACTTCGCGCGCCAGCGTCTGCTCGTCCAACTTGAGCTTGGCCTCGGCCAACAACTCCTCCACGCGGCGCCGCAACCGCCGGGCGTATTCGAGAACCACCGAACCGCTTCGCCGGCGGATGATCTCCAGTTCCGCAAGCATGGCGTCGCAATGCTTCTTGAGGTCGGCTTCGAGGAACCGGCCCTCCGACTCGCGCATCCGCTGGACCTTGTCGAGGGCCTGCCCGGTCAGACGAAGTACCAACTGCCGGATCCTGGCGCTTTGCTCCTCATCCGGCTGGACCGGCTGAACAATCCCCGGCAACCCCAACAGGCCCGCCAAGTCGATCGCCCCGGTCACACCGACCGAAGAGCTGACCTTGTTTAACTGAGAAACAATCGACCGTAACCCTGCTTCGTCGATCTGGAACAGAGATCCCGCCGCGGCGCCTTTGAGCCGCAGGACATAGTTCACCGTGCCACGGGAAAGCCGCTTTCGCAGTTCCTTGTCGATGTCTTCTTCCAGAAACGTGACGCCTTCCGGCAGTTTGATGATGGTCTTGAGGTACCGATTGTTGACGGCCTTGATCTCGACGGCATAACAGACGCCTTCAAGTTCCTCGATCGCCTCGCCATATCCGGTCATGCTGTTGAGCATCGTCATGCACTCTCACAGAAGACACTCGTCCAGAGCCTTCACATCTCCGGCTCGAACCTCGTCGTCACTCCATCTCGAAATCCCTCGCACACCGGCCCGGAACCGGCAAGACACCCGGTACCTTTCCTGCCCGTGGGGCCGATTTGAGAATCCGCCCGAGGGACGGGTTGTTACTGCCCGTCGGCAGGGGCGTTCTGCGCAGGGGTCTCAGTGGCAGGCGTCTCGCTGGTTGCGGCAGGCTGCGGGCTCGTCGCCGGCGACGCAGACGACGGTTGGGCAGCCGGAGCCGCAGCGGGAGTCTGCGGGGTGGCCGCCGGGGCCGTCTGCGTGGTCGCAGCCGGGAGCGAGTCGCCGTACGAACCGACGCTTGGGCGGAAATACCGTGCCATCAAGACCGCCAGACCCAGAAAGACAACGAACAGGCCGATGGTGACCCACGTGAGGAAATCCCCGGTCTTGGAACCCAGCAGACCGCTGGCCATGCCGCCACCGAACGCTCCGCTCAGTCCGCCGCCACGACCCTTCTGGATCAGGACCACCAGAATCATGACGACACAGACAAACACGAACAGGATGGCCACCAACGTCATCAAAACGCCAACTGCCAACAGAGGTAACGAATTCATACAAACGCCTCAAAAACGTTTTCTTCTGTCAAGCTCGCCCGAACAGGCGGCCTGTCGATTATACCCGAGCCGGACGAACCGGTCCCCACAAAGGACAGACGAACGCCCGGAGGTCGTCACACCGCGGCCTGGATAATTTTCACGAAATCTTCCACCTTCAGGCTGGCTCCGCCGACGAGCAGACCGTCCACATCCTTCTGGCCCATCAGCTCTTTGGCGTTGGCGGCGTTGGCCGAACCGCCATAGAGGATGCGCGTATCCTCGGCCAACGTGGCGCTGTACATCTGAGCCAGCAGGGCACGAATGAACACATGCACCTCCTGGGCCTGCTGCGGGGTCGCAGTCCGACCGGTACCGATCGCCCAGACCGGTTCGTACGCGATCGTCACCGCCGCCATCTTGTCGGCGCTCAGACCCGCCAGGCCGGCCTTGAGGTTCCGTGCGACCACCGCCTCGGTCTGACCCGCGTCGCGTTCCGAGAGCAATTCGCCTACACAGAGGATGGGCAGCAGCCCGGCGCTGATCGCAGCGGTCACCTTTTTGCCCACGAATTCATCCGATTCGCCCAGTACGTGGCGACGCTCGGAGTGCCCGCACAGGACATAGGTGCAGCCGACATCCTTGAGCATGTTCGGGCTGATCTCGCCGGTGAAAGCGCCTTTGGGCTCGATATAGAGGTCTTGAGCGCCAACGGCCACTCCGCTGGAACTGACAGCCTTGACGACCGACGCCAGATACACAAACGGCGGAATCACCGCCACATCGACTTTCTCGCCGGCCAGGCCCAAAGCGCCTTGCGCCACTCCCTTGGCCAACTCGACGCTGGAGCGGCTGTCCGTGTTCATTTTCCAGTTGCCCGCGACAAACGGTTTTCTCATTGTTTCATTTCCTTGAAGAACATAGGTCTAATCTCCGTTCCTGGGGAACTCCACTTCATTCATCTCTGGTCTAAAGAATCTCTTTGGCCCGAGGGAAGCTGCCGAGCACCGAAAGCTGGAGGCAATGCTGACGGGCTTCCTCCAGAGCGGCCTGTACCCGCTCTTCCGTTCGATGGCCAAGGAAATCCACAAGAAAATGATACTCCCACTCGCGCTTCTTGCTCGGCCGGGACTCAATGTTGGTCAGATTGATATTGTGCTTCTTGAATGTCTCGAGCACGTCCGCCAGGGCGCCGGCCTTATGCGCGGTGCTGAACACGATCGACGTTTTGTCTTCGCCGGTCGGACGGGCATCCTCCCGGCTGACCACCAGGAACCGTGTCACGTTGTTGGCCACGTCCTCGATGTTCTCGCAGACGACGTTGAGTCCATACAGTTCCGCGGCCACCCGCGAACCGATGGCGGCCGAATAGGATTCCTCGGCGGCCATCTGCGCCGCCTTGGCCGACGACGCCACCACGATCGTGTTGGTCTCTTTGAACGTCGAAGCCAGCCAGTTGCGGCATTGCGCGAACACCTCGGGCTTCGAGTAGATCTTCTCTATCTCCTCCAGCGTACAGTTGGCCAGCAGATTGTGGTGGATCGTCATCACCACTTCGGCACAAATCTTGACGTCCGTGTCGATCAACGCGTCGAGAGTCTCAATGACCCCGCCGCCGGTGGAGTTCTCCACCGGAACGATGCCCAAATCGCAATGATTCTTGCTGATCTCGTCGAAGATGCTGCGGATATCCGCCAGGGGCTCGTACTCGACGCTGCGTCCGAATTTCAGCAGCGCCGCCGTATGACTGAAGCTGCCGCCAGGACCCAGATAGGCGATCCGAGGCCTCTTCTCGAGCACAAACGACCCGCTCATCATCTCCCGCCAGATCGCCACCAGCGTCCGATCGGGCAACGGCCCCCGGTTGGCTTTCACAACCTTATCGAGCACCTGCTTTTCGCGGTCCGGCGCGTAAATCGGCCGGTCGGTCTGCGCCTTGAGCCTGCCGATCTCCACAACGACGCGGGCCCGCTCGTTGAGCAGGTTGACCAGCTCGATGTCGATCTCGTCTATGCGTTTTCTCAGTTCATCCAACGACATAACAGCAACCCAGCACCGCGATCCCTCAGCGGCCTCCCTGCGCGGTCCAAAAGCCCTGGCGTCCCGGCCCGCCTTCGTAAAAACTCTCTTTCTTAGCACAGTCCGAAGGTTTCGTCAATGAATTTCGCCTTTGGAACGCAAGATTGTGTGTGTCGGGCGAAAACGGTTGACCGGAGCGGCCTTACGCTGATATCTTGCGACGATCCGAGAAATGGGAGGCCATGAATGCTGTACTACACGGTTTTTCGGACGCAGTGGGGTTATTTCGCCTTTGCCGGCGCCGACGACGCCGTCCGGCGGACGTTCCTGCCCGTGGCGGACCGCCAGGCAGCCGAACGTGGTCTGCGCTGGGGCCTCGGTCCGGCTGCCCACGACGTTCGATTCCGCCAAGGGTACCTTGCGGACCTCCAGGAACAGATCGTCGCTTACTTCGAAGGACAGACCGTCGATTTCAGCGTCGATCCGCCGGTCGAGCTGGACCACGCCACCCCATTCGGCCAGAAGGTTCTGGCGGCCTGTCGAACCATACCTTTGGGCTGTAAAATGACTTACAGCGATCTGGCCCGACAGGTGGGTTGCCCCGCGGCCGCTCGCGCCGTCGGCGGCGTCATGGCGGCCAACCCGATCCCGCTGATCATCCCCTGCCACCGGGTCCTCCGCACCGACGGCGGCCTGGGCGGTTTCTCCGCCCCCGGCGGAACCGCCATCAAACAGCGTCTGCTCGAACATGAGCAAGCAATTCGTCTGAGACATCCCGAAGGCCGGCTCGCCCGTCCTCTTTTTTTATGAACTGATTCCCCCAGTGCATCCTGGAGACCAACCGCATGGAAAAACGAACCCCCTTCCCCCCAGTGTTCTGGGTCGCCAATTCGATTGAAGTCCTGGAGCGATTCGCCTACTACGGAATCTACATGGGCTTTGGCATCTACATGAATCACCTGGGGTACTCGATGGGCCAGCTCGGCGTCATCCAGACCATCTTCCTGCTGGTTTCCTATATGGTTCCCGTCGTCTCAGGCAGCTTCGCGGATAAGTTCGGCTTCAAGAAGATGCTCATCGTCTCCTACCTGGCCTATCTGCCGTCCATTCTCCTTCTGCTGGTCACGCAAACGTTCTCCGGCCTGGCCTTGACCATGCTGTGTATCGGCCTGGCCGCGGGCATCTTCAAACCGCTGATCTCGAGCACGGTCCGCGCCGTGACCGACGGGAGCAACAAGACACTCGGGTTCGGCATCTTCTACGCCATGGTCAACATCGGCGGCACGTTCGGCCCCATGGTCGCCGGCAAGCTGCGGGCCATCTCCTGGAAGTACGCCTTCATCGCATCGGCGATCGCCATCGGCGTGATGCTGTTCATCACGGTGTTCTTCTACAAAGAGCCGCCCAGACAGATTGAAGGGGTCACGCTCCAACGCAAACTCAAGGACATCTTCGTAACCCTGTCCGACCTGCGGTTCACGGCGTTTCTGGTCATCCTCGGCATCTTCTTCTGGATGCCGTTCTGGGCCTTCTTCAACGTGCTGTCCATGTACATCGACAAGGACCTGGATACCGCCCGGCTGTACGTCGAGATGCGATCCGTCCTGGGCGCCACCGTTGCCGATTTCTTCTCCCGAGTGGACGATCAGGGGGTGCGCAGAATCCTGGGCGAAACCATCTCGCAGGACGGTTACGTCATCATGGTCTTTCAGATCGTGGTCTCGTCGCTGGTGCAGCGGTTCCGTGCCATTCCCGCCTTCCTCTCGGGACTGGGCGTTGCCGCACTGGGCTTCGTGGCCTTGGGAGTGGCCGCGATCAGCGCTCCGTCGATTGTCTTCCTGGGCATCTTCCTGTTCGCCGTCGGCGAGATGATCGCTTCGCCGCGAATCCAGGAGTACATCACTTGGATCGCACCCAAAGAAAAGGCCGGCCTGTATATGGGTTGCAACTTCCTGGCCACCTGCATCGGCGGCCTCACCAGCGGCGTCTACACCTATGTCTACGGCCGTTTCCAGGCCTACGCCCACCCCAACTACGTCTGGTACACCCTGGCCGGGCACGTCGCCCTGGGCATCGCGGCGATCTACCTGTTCACCAAGATCGCAGGCGAATTCCATGAGCAAAAGGAATAGCCCACGGTCAAGACGCGCGGCCGGCCGCGGCGCGGCGCTGCTTCAACTCACGCCAGGTGGTCAGGACGATGCCCTGGTCCTGGATGAAGGATCGGATGTCGGGATCGAGCATCAGGTTCAGCTCCGCCTGGCGGGCGGGGCCGGAGCCGGAGATGTGCTGGAAGACCTCCGTCGTGGCCGTACAGTGGACGATGATCTGCGTCACGCCCGGCTTCATCGTGCTGAGCAATTCCATCAACTCGCGTTTGCGGCCCTCGTAGTCGCTGGCTTTCGTCGGCGAGGTCACCAGGTCGTCGAGCACTGGAAGACCCGCGTTCCAGACGCTCTGGGCCAGGACCATGAGCATCGGTCGAAACGCGCCGACCTCTCCGCCCACGTGCTGGAGGTGGCCGCCGAAGATCATGACCGGAATCTTCTTCTCGATCCCCAGTTTCACGTACCGCTCGATGAACGGAAGTTGGAAGCACGTGCCCATGTGGCTGTCGAGGTGGGTCGGCTGGATGCCCATGGCCAGGGCCTTGTCGAGTTGGGCGCGAATCTCGGTTTCGAACTCGTCGGGCGAGCCGTTGGAAACGACCTGCTCGACGCCCCGCCAGAGGTAGCCCTGCGGATCGACCAGACCCGGCACGACCGAGCGGCCCGCGACCGGACCCCAGCGGTAGTTCTTCCATTCGGCGTTCAGCGTCAAGTGGACGCCGACGTCGATCTGCGGATGCTCCTGGACGTACGCCGCGAACTGCGGCACCCAGGGGCAGGGCATCATGACGCTCGCCGAGGTCGCGATGCCCTGTTCGAGGGCCCGGATCGTGCCCATGTTCGAGTCGTAGGACATCCCGGCGTCGTCGACGTGAAAGATCACGACGCGAGAACCGCGAGGCCAGCCCAGCCGTTCAGCGTATGTGCCCTGCTCCTCGCCCCCGGCGGCATACCCCGCCAAAGCCACCCAGATCGTCAACATCGCACAGAAAGAGCCTTTTCCCGCCATTCAATCCTCCTTTGGTGATTCCGCTTCGCGGACGCGGTTGATGTCTCGATACAGCCACACCATGCGGTCGAAGAACCACAGCTTCCCGGCATATACCAGGACGAATCCCACGAGAGCGACGCAAAGGTCCCGTCGCCAAAGCCCGTAGACCAGCGGTGGGACTCCGAGGGCGCCCACCGCCGCCAGAACACTCGGAACGATCCGATGATGGGCCGGCACCGGGACATTGCGACGGTTGAGCCAGAGGCGTTCTCCCAGCACACCCTGCGACGCCCAATTGTCGGTCGACCGGGGCTTGGGGAACACCCGAGGGTTCAGCCAGATCCACAGGACCGCAGCCGCAACGAGAGGCAGCGACCCCCAGCCTAGCCAAGCCCGGCTCCAAATCGCCAAAACCAGCAGCGGCAGACACGTCGTGATGCGGGTCCACACGCTCCATGGATTCGCATGTCGCTGCCAAGTCTCCTCCGACATCGCGAACACACGGGCAATGATCGATTCCGGCACATGTTTCATGGTTTGTTCTGTATCACGACAAGTACCACGACGCTCTTAATCAGAACCTCCGCCGGCCTGTTTGTCCAGCGATTTCACCAACTCGGCCGGGCGGACCTCCAGCCGCATTCAGCATTCAACGGTTGGTCTCAGGGACTCTGCCCCTGAGATCCCGGCATTTTACACACTGGGCCAGCAGCATATGGAACGAAAGAGCCGCGATGCGAGCCTTGGATCCAGGATCGCCCGTTCAGCACATGTTGGCGGCGTAACCCCCGGCATTGAGACTTGCCCGCGCCCTCGGCAACGATTTTGCCATTTGGGCTTGTCCTTTCCCCTCTGATGTCGTAGAATCAGGCTTCCAGACGGTTTGGGTTCGCCGTTGGAGAGGTGTCCGAGTGGCCTAAGGAGCGGTCTTGGAAAGGCCGTGTAGGGTTTATCTCTACCGCGGGTTCGAATCCCGCCCTCTCCGGTAGTTTTTGAGGGGTGATTGTAACTATTCCTCATGCCCCCCCCAAGCGGGTATCGGCTACAGAATGCTTATGGCCCCCCCGTATTGCCCTGCGACGACGAAGAATGAATGAACTCGAGAAGTCGGAACTGAAGGTCGTACACTGTACGCAACTGCTGGTTGGGGACTACGTCCCCTGTGACGCCCATCCGCGGGTCTGAGAATCGCGAGCCGAATCCGATGGCTGTGACCGCACCCCGCCCACGGGAGGCGGTGGCGGCAACAGGAACGCCGCCGAGTTGAATGAATGGTGTGCCTCCTTGGACCTCAAGGGCGGAATCGACATTCACGGTGGGCCACCCCTCCGGGACGGATAGCGCCCCGCGAGGCTGCACAGCTTGGCCCATCCTCAGACCGAAGGAATACAGAATGAAGTTGGCCGTGGATTTCGCGTTCTCGGGCGAATCGAGAACAAGAACTTTGCCGCCCGAATCGACGTACCGTTCCAGGGCGATCCGGAAGTCCTGACTCACACCGCCGTCGGGGTACAGGAAAATGAGGATGTCGCCGTCGAAGACCGAGAAACCCTTGCGGCGAGAGGTGAACCACCCTAAGCGTAGAACCCACCGTTCGAAGATCCCGAAGCCGTTGGCTTTGGTGGCAATGAATCCGCTTGTGGACAGAGGGGTACTGCACACGGTGCGGTCGATAACGACGCTGACGAAAGAACGGACGGGTCGCGGCTGTGGATTGGCGTGCTTGTGGAGGGTCCGGACTCCTCCAACGCCAACACACCCACCCAGTATCACTGCGCCCAACGCGACCAGACAAAAACCACCGTGGCGACGGGCGAATATCCACCCTGCGACGGCACACAGAACCCCCAGCGTGATCAGCGACCATCGGATCGCGACGGATGCATTGCGATGGTTTAGCCATTCGAGCATGCCAAGCATCAGTTCGGCCTTACCCTCCTCGAAGGCGGAGAAATTTGAGAAGATCGTGGAATCCGTGAACGCTGCGACGCGTCCCGCGCCGCGCTGCGTGGTCCAGAGCTGAACGAATGCGCCATATCGCGCTTCTGCGAGGTCCTCGACCTGGGGATAGTAATTGCTCGCATGGTAGTCGGCAGGCAGACTCCGGAGCCCCGTGCCGAGGATGGCCGCCCGACCGGAGCTGGCGCCGGGAGCGATCGAGCAGGAAACCGCAAAATCCAGGGGGGGCAGGTTCTGGACAATGGGGTGCGGCGCCGATGGGACGAGATAGAGCTGACTGAAGGGCGTATCGATGTCAAACAAGCAATCGGAGCGGAAGCGGAAACCAAAACGGCTTGCGATCCGGTTGAGATACAATCCCGTGTTGAAGACGCTGGTGTGCTCGCCGATCAGCAGCAACCCACCGCCGTTTTTCACGAATCGCTCGATGACATCGATCTCGTCGGGGGTATAGGGCGAGGTAGGAACTTTGACGACGAGGACATCGCAGCGGTCGAGCGTGCCTTCCCCGAGGGGCGACGTGAGTCGATCCATTTCATAGAAACGGGAGCAGTAATCGTAAATACAAGCATAGTTGTATCCGGACTCCTGGCCGTACCAATCGGTGGTGTATGGCTTGTCGGTGCGTTCCCAGGTCGAATGGTGCTCATCCACAAGAATGCGTCCCTGCTTGCGAGGCCCCGAGGGGATCCACAGAATTCCCAAGGTAATCAGTGCCGCGCCGGTGACCGTCAAGACAACGGCTCCCACCCCATCCACAACGGTCCAAGGCAGATCGGTGGCGTTGTCCGCTTGGGTCTCGTTCGGAATCCGGATGAAACGCATGGCGAAAAGAACCGGACCGAGCAGCAGGAGCAGATGTACCCAGGGGCTCCAGAATTGATTCATCAGCAGCAATTCTGCGTCGTACTCGGTCCGCAGCGCGCGGTGCAGGAAGACCGCGATGAGCAGTCCGGCGCGGACGGGCAGCCACAGGACGGTTCCCGTCACCAGTGCCACTGCCGGGCGTAGAAAATCGAGGCCCCCGGCACGCGATTGACCGGGCGTCCGCAGGCACAACAGGATCAAACCGCCGACCAGGAAGCACCATGTTGCCGGGTCGAGCAGCAACTCCCACGTGGCGCCGAGAGGGTGGGGGCGGCGCATGGAGTGCAGAGTGAGGGTGGTGCCGTGGATCGCGGCATCGACCCCGATCAGTCTTGCGACAGCGTAGGGCAGCCACCCGAGGCCGCACGGCAACTCGTGGGACCTCGCAGTGACACTTGCATAGACGAACATGGCGAGCGACTGCACCGCGAGAATCGCGCCGGCCGTCACGCTCGCCTGTCCGAGTCTTGCAGGCCAGCGACGAGGGATCGGGGCCGCCCAGAGCAATGCCCCGACGACAATCAAGATCCCGCCCATACGATAAGGCCACGGCGCAACGACAAGCGACGGAGCGGTGAAAACCGCGGTGGTCAGGAGGATCTTCTTCGACGACGGACGACAATCCATACCGGCCAACAGAGCGACGGCGCAGAGAATGACCGCCGCCCACGCGATCCACTGGGCATCGTGGTAGTAACTGAGCCCCAAGAGCCAGGAGACGCTCAACAATGCCAATGCAAGCCATGCCCCTTTCATCGCTTCACCTGTTCGCTTGACGTTGCGCCGAGGCTTTCGCTCCGCAGTACGGGTGGGATCCACATCGTCTCGCCTCGCAGAAAGCTCAACAACCATCGCCAAAAATCGGCATTCTCCCGCAGGCCCTCGAAGGCCGTGCCGCTCTCGTACTCGAGATTTTTGTTCATCGCAAAGCACGTATCGCCCACGAGTACGACCGTCCCTTTTCCCGACCGCTGCATGAGGATTACGGGCAGGTTGGCAGGCCCGTAGGCGATGACGTGGGCATTCGGATCGGTCGAGGCAAGCGGCCACGCGGCGTGGAATCGTACGTAGACCCGCGTGCCCTGTGATTCAAGATAAGGCGATTTGAAATGTCCCAACGGCATTGGCTCATGAAACTCGCTTTCGGGCGAAGCAATGCGGAAGCCGAATGCGTCGAGCAGGAATTTGCTGGGACCAGCTTGGTCATAGCCCACAGTCAGGATCAGAATGCCTCCATTGCGGACAAAGGTCTTGATCGTCTCCACCTGTTTTGGCCGCAAGCATCGGGACGGCGCAATCATAATGAGCAATCCCGCCCGTTCGAGGCGTTCTGGCGTCAGGTCGGGCAACGACAGGGTCAGGTAGCCGTTTCGCATGAGGGTCAAGGCCAGTCCGCCGACACCGTCGATCCGCCAAGATTCATTGCTGTAGGCCCCGAGGTGAGACGCGTCGATGTAGGCCAGATTGTTGGGGCTTACACGACGACCGTCGGGCAGCGGATGTATGCCCCTCTCCGTCATACCGACGCAGATCACGAAGGATGCCGAGGCGATTGCCGCGACGAGCGATGTTTTTCGCAGACTCGGCTGGCGACAAAGCAGAGCCAACAAGATCGTCACGACCAGAATTGCGGCCATTTGCCGCCAGGCTGGGTGGGCGGGGGGACCGGCGAGATAAGCAAATAAACGCGAGTTGAAAGTATAGGACGATACGTTGATCGCGTTGGTTAGGCCGGAGGTGTCGCCGAACGTCACGATCCGTCCCCTCCCCAACGGCTGCTCGGCAACCAGTACAACATCGCCCAGTTTTTCTCCCCTGTCGTAAAGACCGTTGCCCATCATGGCTGCGGAACTGGCGGGATCGCCGTAGTCCGCCCATCCCCACCGCCCGATGAGAACCGGCCGGGCAGGCCATCGGAGCTTGACGGACGCGCCGATCACCACGCCAAACTCGTTCTGGCTATCCTCGATGCCGGCGCTCATGGGATGCGCGATGGCTTCGTAGGATTGGAGCCATCCTCCCACGGCAAATGTGGCCGAGTCGAACGCAATCTGCATCGCGGTGCCCGCCAACAAATCGTTGAAGCGGTTGCCTCCAGCGGCGTCCTGCGTAGTGTGCTCGCCGAGCAGCAGCAGCGAACCGCCGCGACGAACAAAATCGTGGATTCGTTGTAACTGGCTCTCTTGCCAGGGGTCGTCGGGGAAGATGATCACCAGGATGTCGGCGGTCGCCAAGTCCGCGTCGGCCAGATCGGGCGATATGAGGCATTGACCGCCCAGGCTCTCGACGAAAGAAGGAAGCATGCCGTACATGCCGCTCGACAGTCGGCCATACGAGCCGTGCGTTGGCTTGAGCCAGTTGAGGAAACCTTTCTCGTAGAAGACGATCCTCTTACCTTCCAGGCTCGACGGGCCGGGATAAAGTGCAGCACTCAAAGGAAAAAACGCAGCAGCGACGATTGCCGGCGTAAGAGCCATCCATCCGCGGGATCGCTGCTTCGCAGGATTTCGATCCGATCCCCAAGGCGACCAGCGAAATACGGCGACGAGAATCGCCAGGTGAATGCCGCACGCGACGAGCGGAAGATTCCACGGAACCGCTTGACGGAACAGGCGAACGATCCACTTGCCCTCGTTGTCCGCGCCGACGGGCGGCGTCAGCACCGCCGAGAGATCGGGGACGTAGGACAACAGGACCAGATACAGCAGATGGCCCAGAGCGATCCCTGCGAAGATATAGATTGCCCGTCCTCGTAGCGGTCTGGCGGTATGGGGCAAATAGAATGTGCAAAGAGCAAGGGCCAAAACCAGGAAGTCAACGCCAGCAAAAGTCGCGCCGATGACGAGAGGACGGCCGGTCACTCGTCCGGCGACATACCCCAAGGAGCGTCCTGCAAAATCCGCGCCGAGCCAGAACCAGGGAATCGACGTCACTGCGAAGCGGTACAGACCCAAGATCGTTACGGCGGCGGCCGAAACCGAGAGGATGCCCCTGCTTTGGCCGTCCGATCGGTAAGCCAGAAGGGCAAGAACAAAAACACAGGCCATTGCACCCGCCGCTGGGATCGGCAAATGAATCAGGTACAGCGATGAGCCTGCGACGAGCACCAGGCAGAACAATGTCCAAAATGAGCTGATATGCCGACGAGGATGTAGCGACAAGACCGCAAACCCGAGGAGCAGGAGCGTTATCGCCCGGCGCAAAGGGTGCCCGATCAGGCCGGTCGAGCCCGCGCAGACCCACGCCGCCGCCACCCCGGCGGCCGAAGCAATGACCGTCGCATAGACCTGTGAATCCGAATGTCGAGGATCCCGACCTCCACACCCGGAATGTTCGACTTGGCAGCGCTGCACGTTCAAGCTATCTCGTCGCCCTCGCTATGGCCATGTAGTCCCCGATGGTCATGCACGGCGTGTTGACGGCCAGACATGTACTGCCGACAAGAGCCCATGGTTCACTGCCCAAGTTCGTCCCGGTATCGCACAAAGGACATTGGGTCTTTATCACCAGACACTTGGTCACGGTGAGTGGGCACGTAGTTGGATTGGTTGGACAATGGCTAAACACGACCGGACATTCCGTCTCCACCGCCGGACACGCCGTGGGTACCGGCGGGCACGAAGTTTGAACAATCGGGCACTCTGTGCTCACAATCTTGCACTTCGTCGGCGTTGGCGGGCAACGAGTCTCCGAGACCGGGCATTCCGTCAGAACAATCGGACACTGGGTCGCCGCCGGCGGACACTTCGTCTCGATTGGGGGACACCGCGTCTCCGCAACCGGGCACTGGGTCTCGACGACCGGGCACTTCGTCTCGGCAGACGGACACTTCGTCTCGCTCGGAGGACACCGGGTCTGGTAGACCGGGCATTCCGTCGAAACGACAGGACACTTGGTCTTTGTGGGAGGACACTTGGTTTGCACCGTCGGGCAACATGTTTCGACGACGGGGCACTCGGTCAACAGGGCAGGGCAGGTTGTCTCGACCGGCGGACACTGCGTAACCGCCACCGGCTGCGATGTCACGATGGGCGGATCTTCCACGGTGAAGCCCAGAGAAAACGCCAGATCGACCGAGTTGACTTTGTTCTCGGCCAAAGGATGGCCGGAGGGATATTGCAGTTCTACCCAGTTCGCAGCCGACCCACCGCGGAAGACCGCGTCATCCATAAAGTGCTCGGGCCATTGTCGGGTCTTCCATCCGAACCGGCCGTTGGTAGTGTTGACCTGGATGGACAACCAATAGATCACCGGCTTATCATACGTGCCTTCCTGCAGGAAGGCCTCCTCCGGCTTGACCGACATGTCGATCGACCAGACCTGCTTGTCGCCCGCTGAGGTCAAGTCTCCCGTCCAAGGATCCCACCACCACTCATATCCGATGTCCATGACATGGTACAATTGCTCCACGAATTCGCCCGAAACGAATGTCCTGTTCCACAGGACCTCGGGGCCAGGCTTGGAGTACTTGTTCTCCTTGTCGTGTCCCTCGGTTCCTACGGGATCGTCGGGGTGGATCTGCACGATGATGCTCTGAATCCTGCCATAGACATCCCCCTTCCAGGAGCCCCACAGGCGGATATCAGTCAACCGACCCCGCCTGGTGCACTGAAAATCGTCTGCGAGCACGCGTGAAGTGTTGTTGCTGTTGTCCACGCAGATGTCGATCCCCCGTGGCGTCAGGTCGGGGATTTGGCACCATCCTTTCTCGCCTGTGCCCGTCGGCGGCGGGTTGATCTCCACCATGTGGTCCTCGACCTCGCCGTCCGGGGCGGCGCCATCCGGGGCTAGACCGCCGTTCCTACTGATGCGTAAACGTGCAAAAGTCACGCCGACAGCCGCACTGGTGGGGACGACGAATGGAAGCACATGAACTCCATCGGGAAGGAAAGCATCGTAGATTTTCTCTCCCACCTGCCATGTAAAGTCCCGATTGAAGTCGATCCAGGCCTGGACAACCCCGCCGCCGCCGTTGACTTCAACCGTTGCGGAGGCAAGTTGGCCTACATACAGAGGCGAAAAGATCACGCCTCGCTCATCCGAGTTTCCCGCAGTGTCGTCGCCGCGGGCACTGAGATCAGGCTGACCGTCGGCTTCGGAGTCCGGCATATTCTGATTGTCACCCAGCCAAGGACCGACCGGGCGGTGCCTGGCCCCGTTCATGGCGGCCAGTGTGGGGTAGCCTATTGCCGCTGTGGCAGAGAGGGGCGCGTCACCCCAATCGTATTTCAGAGGGGCCGTCTCAATCACAGGCTGGACCAAATAGTCCTCCGTCTCACCATACAAGTAGCCTCCCGCCGGCCCGGCGCCTCCGAACCCGGCCGCTGCTTTCACCAGGATGATGGACGGAAGTTGTTCTTGCTCGCTGATGGTGATGCGGACCCAGAGGGGATCGAGCTCTTGTCCTGCCGGGTGCCAACATCGGAACTTCGGAGACTCGACGGTGTAGATGCCCGGCCCAGGCAGCAGGGGCACCTGATTCTGCACTGCCCACTCGGGCACCGCCGTACCGTCGGCGCAGCTGTGCACATCGTCCCAATCGCCGTCCCGGTTCCAGTCGAACCACATGTTCACGTAGATCGGCTGTGCCAATGCGTTCTTCACCGTCACCTCATACTTGACTGTGGTCGTTTGGCAGGACGGCAAAACCAGGGGAAGAAACAGACCGTCATCGGCACCATCCCGGTTCGACGCACCCTTGAGCGGATCGAGGTTGTTCACTGTATCTTCATCCTCGCCGATGTCGGCTTCCGCCTCCAGACTGACCGCCTGGCCGAGATAGACCATGCGCCGGGGATTCAGATGAATCGGTCCGTACGGCGGCGAACCGGCCTGGTAAACCGTCGGATAGTGCGCGATCACGTCAGGCGGATAGGCGAGCATCGTCGCGCCTGCGACGCTGTTCGAACTATCCGGCGCATCACCGAGGTCCTTCTCGGGCTTCCTTTCGTCGTCCCCTGTGATCACGAAGGCCAGATCGAGTGACATCCCTGCATAGCGGTGCTCGTTGGGATAAACCATCTCGACCCAACCGGCAGTGCCCGGGATGGCCTGGACGGCATCGTCATTCCAACGACACTGCAGGCAAGCCGTTTTCCACCCGAAGGAGCCCCCCACCGCCGCGGAAAAACTCGAGACCGCGGGATAACATGCCACGGCCAGCCAGTAGATGGTTCCCTCCTGTTGCTCGAACGCGTTGTCCGCGACGCAGAAGTTGTACTGGAAAGCATATCTGTGATTGTCCCGCAGGTACAGACCCCTCACCGGATCGTACCATCCCTCGAGACCGTCGTGGACCCTGTGGACAGTGTACTGGCCGGAATGGAATGTTTGGGTCCACAGAAGACTGCCCGGCCGGCTCCAACGGTTGTCGGTCGCCGGGATATCCGAGTAGATGCTCAGGACAAAGGACAGGCTGCCCGGGCCTTGGGGGGGCAGAACATCGTTGCGAAACGATCCCCAGAGATGGATGTCGCGGATGGGACCGCTCTGGGTACATTTGAAATCATCCGCCAAGGTGACCTGGGTCAAGTCGATATCCATTCCCGTAGAAGCCAGGTCGGGCAATTGCGGCCAATGCATCTTGTGCGGTTTGCCGGCCGCCCAATCGCAGGCACCGCCTTCGCCGGCGGCGATCGACAGGCCTGGTTGGGTCTGGTAGGCCCAGCCACTGATGACGACGCTGTGCGTCTCCGTCCCGATGTCCGATTGGCTCCCGAGGAGCAGCCAACCGTACTGACCCATCGCGGTGCGAAGGCCCACGTACCCACCCTCTTCGCCGAACTGGCAAGGTCCAAGCAGATAAGCTGAATCCAAAAATTTCGCGTCAGGACCGATGAGCGCTCCCCTCGGCAGGTTGGAGGCGAAAAGCGCCAGACCCAGGATGCCTCCCATGCCCATGCCCAGATCCATCCCCCGGCCCAAGTCCATGTTCATACGGCTGGCCATGCTGCCCGGCGCAAAAATGCCCAGATGGGTTCCCCGGCCCATGTCCATCGCCGACAGGTCCCCCGGCATGCCCATGTCCCGCCACAATTCGATGCGGAAGTCGTCCCACTCCCCGGCCATCGCGCCGAGCTGGATGATCTGGGAGTCCATCGGATGGAGGACGACATTCTGAGAACCTGAGTAGACGATTGCCGCGAACACAGGCGAAGCGGTGGCTGCGATCACGGCCCAGACGAACGTGACGCGTCTCATGATCTGTTCCTCCTTTTGCCACAACCGATCCCGATTTCGGTGTGCGCACTCCCATCGAGAATTGCCACGATCGTAGTTGACTTGTAAGAATTGCTCTCTGGCTGTCTCGGATGGTGCGTATAGCCTTGGGCGCACGCACGGAGTAACAATATCTGTTTTTAGGCTATCGCCTCGTTTGTGGCATGTCAAGATGAAAAACGATTTTTCCTGAAGTTCACGTCGTCGCCGCAATTCCGAGTGAAAGTACGGACAAGAAGGCAGTGATCATCGCGCCGCGGGCTCGCGGCAGGGTGTGCCGGCCAAGTACAACTCCAAGCGGGCGTCGAGCGTCTGAGTCGATCCTTTCGGGCTACCTCGGACGATTTCAATGGCCTTGCGGATCGTCCCGACCGCTTGCTCGAACCGCCCCATCTCCGCGTAGGCGGCGGCCAAACTGTCCAGCAGGGGAGGGGATTTATAGTCAGTCGCCTTGCAGGCCCATTCGGCCAGACGCAGCGCCTCTTGGCCATTCCGGCATGTCGCATCAGGACAGGTCGCCAAGAGCCAGGCCAGGTTGTTCGCAATGCCCACATCGTCGGGATTCGCCAAGTGGGCGACACGAAGGTGCACCAACGCCTCCCGATACTGCCCGACACTGTACAGGAGACTGCCCAGCAGACCGTGCGTCATCGGGCTGGTGGGGGCCAGCAAAACCGCCTTCTGAGCATACGGTACCGCCTCTTGCTCTCGATGAAGCCGAGCCAGACAGGAGGCCAGGAGGTAGAGCGTCTCGACATGGTTGGGTTGCTCGTTCAGAACGGTGCGGAACTCTGTGATTGCTTTGGCGTACTCGTGGCGTTGTTCGTAGCCCAGCCCGATGCGATAGTACGTGTAGTAGTCTGCGAACTCCTGCCGGATCTCTGCGAACCCACGGGGATCGACGTTCACAAACTCCGGGATATTCGCGGCCCGATTGGACGCGGTGAGGTGTTCCAGCAGTACGGCGGGACTGTCGTTGCCTTCGGCGTCGATGTGGGTCAGCCACAGTTGGGTGAAGGGACCGTCGGCCTTCGAAGCAAACACCAACCACCGGCCGTTGGGAGACCAGCTGTGCCATGAGTTCATCTTGCCCGGGAAATTGCATCGCATCGGTCGCGGGGGGCCGCCGTGGGCGGGCATGAGGTACAGCATGCTGTCGGGCTGCAGAAGCATGAAGGAATCACTCTGGCAGAACACGATCCACCGCCCGTCCGGCGAAAAACGGGGGAAGTAGTTGCTCTTGCCGTTCCCTGATGCGCCGGGCACGGGAGTGGGCCGGCCGCCTTGACCATTGTTAAAGTCGATCCGAAAGAGATCGTAGCGGAACTTCTTGTCCCCCTCGAAGAATTCGGAAACTTCCTCTCGTTCGACGACCGCAGAGGCGGGGTCCTTCAAACCGGCGAGCTTGTAGGCGGGGGCATAGGCGAACAGGATCGTCTTGCCGTCGGGACTCCAGACAGGATTACTCTGTACATACCTTCGGTCGTCGGCGCCCGCCAACGGAAAGAACCGATGGGTTTGCCGATCATAAACCACCAGGATCCCCAATACCGGGAAAAACCGCTGCGAATAGTATAAGTCGTCCATCGACGCGAACACAGATCGGTCCTTGACCGTGCTGACGACGTGCCGCCCGTCGGGCGAGATCTGCGAGAGCAGGCCGAATGTCAATTCCTTGTCGTCCCGCAGGTAATCGCTCCAGGAAATCACCTTGTCCTTGCTCAGTACGGTTAACGGCCGGATGTCTGCGATGACGTAAGACCCTTTGTCGCTGCCGTAGTCGACGTCCATTGCGAGGGTCTTTCCGTCGGGGGTGAAGGAGTGACAATTCCCGCAGACCTTCATGCCGGTCAACAGCGTGCGGGATTCGTAGGCGGAGACCTCGCCCAGTCGCCAACGAATCGAGTCGAGATTGGCCAAGGCGTGGCGAAACGGCAGTGGAACGTCCCGAAAAAAGATCGGCGCCCCCACGGGGTCCTCGGAGAGATTCAATCGGACATGCCCTTGCGATGAGGCTTGGCCTGGCTGACTGGAGGCAAAGCCGGTGATCGTGACGACCGCGGCCCCCCGGCCCCATAGTCCCTTGATCTGGTCCCAAGCCTGCGGATTGGGCCGCCATCGCCTGACGGGGACCACCGGCGTCGGCGGCTGGTATGCGGCGACCGCCGGCGAGACGGACCGCGGATCGTCGTCCGGTGCCCTCGCCGGCGCAGATCCCTCCGTCAGCGTGTATACGTGATCCGTGCCGAACGCCAGGTCGATCAGCCAGACATCAGTGTGGGGCGCCGGGTCGCTCCACACGAACGTCGGCGCCGCCAGGTCCGGCGGAAGAATTGTGTCGTCCAGGGGATAATCGACCCTCAAGGGCGATGGATTCTCACTGGCGGAAGCTGCCCTTACGGCCTCGCCCATCGGCCCCTCGTCAATCGACGAAGGGGTGCGTGAAGAAAAGTACACCACGGTGTTGGCCCGCCCGAGAAGAAGACGATCCCTTGCCCCGGCTGGAATGGCCAGTGTCATCGCAATTGCGGTCCAGAGGATCGTGTCTCTCATATGCCACCGGTCAGATACGATACCGGTCATCCTATTCCTCCAGGAGCCCTCTGTCAATGGGGGGCAGGACCGGACCTGGCGAGGCAGGATTTCCCAATGTGAAAATACGGAGAAATTCCCCTCCCCGTCCGGATACGACCACCCGATCATGCCCGGGCAGGCAAGACAAATGTTGACCGCAGTGGAGCCCACAAATAGAATGCCGACAGCCTGGACGGTGGACTCCGATACAACTTGGCCCAGCACGGGAAGGAATCAGTGGCGTGTTTCCGTTGTTCGACACAACTCCGAGACGACAGATCCCCCTGGTGACGATCACTCTGGTCGGGGTCAATACGCTCCTGTTTGCCATGCAGTTGTCTCTGCCTCGGCCGGCTCTGGAGCAATTCCTCCACGTATTCGGCGTCGTCCCGGCTTGGTTTGCCAACCCCGCTTGGGCCCATGAGATGGGCTACTCGGTCTCCTGTTGTCTTCCCCTGGTAACCAGCATGTTCCTGCACGGGGGGTGGCTCCACCTGATCTCCAACATGTGGGCTCTTTGGATCTTCGGCGACAATGTCGAGGACCGAATGGGACCGTTGAGATTTCTCCTGTTCTACCTGACCTGCGGGATGCTCAGTGCCGTGGTGCATATCGCGACGAACTTGAACTCGACGATCCCGACGATCGGAGCCTCCGGCGCAATCGCCGGAGTTCTCGGTGCCTACCTGGTTCTATTTCCCCTCGCAAGGGTTGTGGTGATGGTGCCGCTGTTTTTCTGGCCGTTCTTTTTCGAGGTTCCCGCCATCACTTACCTGGGAATCTGGTTCTTTATCCAGTTCTTCAGCGGAACCCTGGCGCTGGTGTCTCCAGAAGCAGCCGGCGGAATCGCCTGGTGGGCCCACATCGGGGGATTTGCGGCGGGGCTTGCCACGTACCGCCTTTTTCTGATCCGACGCCCGACCCCACGCCGTCCCTACGAGGATGAATATGGAATCAAGGGTGCGTGGTATCATCTCTGAATGATAGGAGAATCGCTATGGGTTCCATGGATCTGTTCTGGGTGTTCTTCATGCTTGCGGCGGTTCAGCCGGTGATCCGCAAGAAGCTGTTGGAATCGGCCCGGCAACGGCTCCTGATGGCCATTGAAAAAGAACGCGGCTCCCGCGTGATCGTATTGATCCATCGGCAGGAGACCATGAGCTTGATCGGGTTTCCCCTCTTCCGCTATATCGACATCAACGACTCCGAGGAGATTCTCAGGGCGATCCAGATGACGGATCCGGACGTGCCCATCGACCTGATCTTACACACGCCCGGCGGTTTGGTTTTGGCCTCGCTCCAGATCGCCCGAGCGATCGCGCAACGCAAGGCCAAGACCACCGTGTTCGTCCCTCATTACGCAATGTCCGGAGGAACCCTGATTGCTTTGGCGGCCTCTGAGATTGTCATGTGCCATCACGCTGTGCTCGGACCCGTGGATCCTCAGATCGGACCCCATGCGGCCGCCTCTTTGCTCAAGGTCCTTGAGCAAAAACCAATGAAGGACATCGATGATGAAACGATCATGCTGGCCGACCAGGCTCGCAAGGCGGTCGACCAGCTCCGGCAGGCCGTGCGAGAGCTTCTTGGCGACCGAATGCCCGCCGAAAAGGCCGAACAACTCAGTGAGACCCTGACCAGTGGACGATGGACGCACGACTACCCGATTACCTGTAAAGAGGCGCAGGAACTGGGGCTTGCCGTTCGTTGCGATGTTCCCGAGAAAATCCTTCGCCTGATCCAGTTGTATCCACAGCCCCTGCGTAGAGACCGAAGCGTCGAGTACAACCCGTTGCCTCGCCGTTCCGAACACTTGCCGCAGCGGTAACTCTTGATTTTGAAAAGGGATAGGATATGGCCGAACTGAAGGTCGCAGACAAGGCGCCGAGTTTCTCATTGGAGGATCAAAACGGCAAGACGGTATCCTTGGCAGATTTCAAAGGTCGCAAGCTGCTGCTCTACTTCTACCCAAAGGCCGACACGCCGGGCTGCACCAAGCAGGCCTGCAGCGTCCGCGATGCCGCCACGGAACTGGCGGAACACAACGTGGCGGCTGTTGGGATCAGTCCGGATGCGCCCGCCAGTCAGAAGAAATTCGACGGCAAGTACCACCTGGGTTTTCCGCTGCTCTCCGATCCCGATCACAAAGTGGCCCAAGCCTACGGAGCCTGGGGCAAGAAGTCCATGTACGGCAAGACCTATGAAGGGATCATCCGATCCTCGTTTCTGATTGACGAGAAGGGCAAGATCGTGCAGGTCTCCTACAAGGTCAAGCCTCAGGACACGGTGCCCGATGCAAAGCAGGTCTTGAATGGTGGTTAGAAGTCCGAGAGCCAGGGTTTGCAGGGGCCAACGAAACAAGATGAATCAGAGCCCCGACCTCACGCACAGACTTGTAATATCCTTGAACCACCAGCAGCGTGACGTCCTGCGCACCTGCGGCGGGCAGCAGCCGTATGCCAGTCTCGTGGCATTTGCTGCCACCGATGACCTTTCTCACATCGTCTTGGTCACACCTTGCCCCACGAGGAAATACGCGGACCTCACCGCCAACGGGCGCGTCGCTCTTTGGATCGATAACCGACCCAATCGCATGAGCGACTTGCGTCGAGCCATGGCTGCCAGAGCCGTGGGCAGCGTGCGAGAGGTACGTAAGGCTAACCCAAGTTACGCTGTCGGCCGGGCCAGACGGCGGACCTTCTTTTGCCGAACCGCGAAAGGCCTTTGACAGTAAGGGGAATCTGTGGGCGGAGGTTTCGGTGTAACCCCCAGTTTGGGGGACGCCGACTCCTGCTGCCTGCGGCTGTGCATTCGGTGGAAAGGGCGTTGTGTCGCTTAAGAGTCCAGAGATGGGTATCCGGCAGGGTCCACGAAAACAACATCTGTTGATGTCCTTTCTGCGTTGGTTCGATGACGAAGCGGGGATTGACCAGCTCTCGCAGCAAGACCCGAACCGGGTAGACTGGCTCCGCGTGGTCCCCTTTCTGGCTCTTCATGCGGCCTGTCTCTTGGTCATCTGGGTGGGATGGAGCCCGGTGGCGCTCGGAACCGCCGTCGGACTGTATGTGATCAGGATGCTGGCGATCACAGGGGTGTACCACCGGTATTTGTCGCATCGTACCTACAAAATGTCCCGATTCTGGCAATTCGTCGGCACGGTGGTCGCCACGACGAGTGCCCAGCATGGACCGATCTGGTGGGCTGCCCACCACCGTCACCATCACCGATACGCAGACCAGGCGGAGGATATCCATTCCCCCGTCCAGAAGGGATTTCTCTGGAGCCATGTGCTTTGGATTCTGACGCCGAAGTACTTCGCCACCAACAAGGCGATGGCGAAAGATCTGATGAAGTATCCCGAATTGGTGTGGCTGAACCGCTATAGCATCATTCCGCCTCTGGTTCTGCTGGCATTACTCCTCGTGGTCGGTGCGATCCTGCGCGCGTATGTTCCCTCGACCGGCACGTCCGGCGTGCAGATGGCGGTCTGGGGGTTCTGCATTTCGACCGTTGTCCTGTTCCATGCCACAGCTACGATCAACTCCCTGGACCACTTGGTCGGCCGGCGGCGGTACAACACTCCCGATCATAGCCGAAACAACTGGATTCTGGCGCTGATCACATTCGGCGAAGGCTGGCACAACAACCACCATTACTATCCGATCTCCGCCCGGCAAGGCTTCTATTGGTGGGAGATCGACCTGACCTACTATGTGCTGGTCTTTCTTTCGTGGTTGGGCATCGTTCACGATCTGACGCTCGTGCCGCGCAGCAAACGTGAGAGCAATCACATTGCCGATCTGGCATCGACGCCGGCTTGACAGGCCTTGGGGAAAGTTACACATGCGTATCGCCATCGTCGGAACGGGCATCTCGGGCATGACAGCCGCGTACCTGCTGCACGGCGCGCATGACATCACCGTGTTCGAAGCCGGCGACTACATTGGCGGGCACACCCATACAGTGGATGTGCCAGTGCAGGGCAGAACGTGTCCTGTTGACACGGGTTTCATCGTTTTCAACGAACGAACCTATCCCAACTTCGTCCGCCTCCTGAAGAAACTGGGCGTACGCTGGAAGAACAGCAACATGAGCTTCAGCGTGCGGTGCGAACGTACACAGTTGGAATACTGCCCCAGTTCCCTGGATCGGCTTTTTGCGCAGCGACGCAATCTCCTTCGCCCCGGCTTCTTGCGAATGGTCGGGGAGATCTTCGCGTTCCGGCGGCATCTGCAGAACACGGCCCGATTGCCGGAAACGGTCACGCTCGGCGAGTACCTGCGACAGAAGGGGTACTCCCGGATGTTCCGAGAGTCCTTCATCGTCCCCATGGGGGCGGCGATCTGGTCGGCCGAGCCGCATCGGTTCGAGGACATGCCTGCATGCATGTTCGCGCGGTTCTTCGCCAATCACGGCTTCCTGAACGTCCGCGATCAGCCTCAGTGGCTCGTTATCCAGGGAGGATCGCGGGAATATGCCAAAGCCCTGACGGCTCCATTTCGAGATCGCATTCGCTTGAATTGCCCTGTGCGGTCCGTTCGCAGGTTGCTCGACAGCGTGGAGGTTGAATCGCCTGGCGTTGGGGCCGAACGCTTCGACCACGTGATTGTCGCCACCCACAGCGATCAGGCTCTTGACCTTCTGGCCGACGCCACCGGGGACGAACGGGAGATCCTCGGCGCCATTTCCTATCAGGAGAACGATGTCGTCCTGCACACGGATTCCGCGATCCTGCCCAGGCGTCGCAAAGTCTGGGCGAGTTGGAACTACCGGATTCCCGCCAAAGCCCAGGATGGCGTCGTCGTGACATACGATATGAACATCCTGCAAAGCCTCGACGTGGACCGTGAATTCTGTGTCACTCTGAACCCGTCCGGCGACATCGACCCTCAGAAGGTGTTGTGCCGAATGGTGTACTCCCACCCGGTCTATACGCCGAAGGCACTGGATGCCCAGCGACGCCATGGCCGAATCAGCGGGGTGAACCGAACGCATTTCTGCGGCGCGTACTGGGGCAACGGCTTTCACGAGGACGGCGTCAACAGTGCACTGGCGGTTTGTCGGTACTTCGGGAGAGGGCTCGACGATGCATAGCGCGATCTACGAGGGGACGGTCCGTCATCGCCGTTTCGCCCCGGTCCGCAACGAGTTCGTGTACCGGCTCTTCATGATGTACCTGGACCTTGGGGAGCTGGACGAGGTGTTTCGCGGCCATTGGCTCTGGTCGACGAGGCGTTTGAACCTGGCCTGTCTGCGACGGAAGGACCATCTGGGCGATCCGACGATCTCCATCGACGAGGCGGTTCGTCTTCTGGTCGCAGAACGAACAGGGGTTCGTCCGAACGGTCCAATCCGCCTGCTGACGCACCTTCGTTACTTCGGTCACTGCTTCAATCCGGTCAGTTTCTTCTACTGCTATGATTCGAACGACCAGAGGGTCGAGACCATCGTCGCGGAGATCACCAACACGCCTTGGCATGAACGGCACTGCTATGTCCTGACCGAGACGATGAACGAGCACAAGCGCCCATGGAAACGTTATCGATTCCCAAAGACCTTTCACGTTTCACCTTTATCGACATGAACGTTGGCTATGACTGGCGTTTCCTCGAACCGGGCGAGCGCATCCAGATCCATATGGAAGACTGGGCTGAGGGCGGCAAGCTCTTCGATGCAACTCTGAGCCTGCGGCGGCAGCCCATCAGTGCTGGCGGCCTCGTGCGAGTGTTGACGCGGTACCCCTTGATGACGGTGCAGGTCGTGGCCAAGATCCACTGGCAGGCGTTGCGGTTGTGGCGTAAGGGCACGCCATTCTACGTTCACCCGAAGAAGCGACAAGCCCCAGAGGAGGCAACTCATGAATGAGAAGATCGTTCCCATCGCAGAGCGTCTCCGGCCGCCAGTTCGGTTGGGATTGATAGACCGCTGGATGCGAAACGCGGTGCTACGACGCATCGAAGGTCTGACCTGGGGAGGAATAACCATCGTCGAAGGTGCTGGGACACGGTCCTATGGCGTTCACGATGGAGAGGGCCAACCTGAGGTTACTGTGACGGTGCACGACCTGCGTTTCTACGGGGCGCTGGCGCTTGGGGGCAGCGTCGGCGCGGCCGAATCCTACATGGTCGGCGACTGGAGCTGTGACGATCTGGCCGGCCTCGTCCGCATCCTGGTGCGCAATGCCTCCGTGATGTTCGGAATGGAAGGCGGTCTCGCCCGTCTGTCCGCGGCGGCTCTGCGACTATTCCACTGGTTGCGGCGAAACACCCGCGAGGGAAGCCGAGCCAACATCCACGCCCATTACGATCTTGGAAACGCCTTCTACGAACTCTTTCTCGATGAGACCATGACCTATTCCTGTGGCATCTTCGAGAGCCCTTCCTGCACGCTGGCGGAGGCCTCGATCGAGAAGTACGACCGCATCTGCCGCAAGCTCCATCTGAGTCCGGCCGACCACGTGGTCGAAATCGGTTGTGGCTGGGGTGGCTTCGCGATCCACGCGGCCAGCCGATACGGTTGCCGAGTCACCGGCACGACCATCTCGCAGCAGCAGTACGAATGGGCCACGAGGCGCGTCGAGGAATCGGGTCTTTCCGACCGCGTCCGAATTGTCTTCCAGGACTACCGCGACTTGGACGGCGTCTACGACAAGCTGGTCAGCATCGAGATGATCGAGGCCGTGGGACACCAGTATCTCGGCCGGTTTCTCCAGTGCTGCAGCCGGCTTCTCAAACCCCAGGGGCTCATGGGTTTGCAGGCCATCACGATTGTGGACCAGCAGTACGCTCAGCATGTCCGCACCGTGGACTTCATCAAACGCTACATCTTCCCAGGCAGTTGTCTGGTCTCCGTGACCGCCTTGTGCCGGGCGGCGACCCGGCACACCGATCTGCGGGCGGTGCACCTGGAAGACATCTCGCCCCACTACGCCGAGACGCTCCGGCGATGGCGCCGTGCGTTCCTTGCCCGGCTGGACGACGTCCGGGCGCTGGGGTTTGACGACCCGTTCATTCGGATGTGGGAATTCTACTTGAGCTACTGCGAAGGGGCGTTCGAAGAGCACTACATCGGCGACGTGCAAATGGTGTTGGCCAAGCCCCTGTACCGCCGGGCAGGACCTGCAACTCGGTAGCCCGCGTATCGACAGCGGAAGAGGAGGTCAGAACAGTTTGAAAACACTCGTATATGTTGCCGGCCAAACGGTCGGATGGTTCGCATGCATTGTCGGTGCGGCTCAGAACCGACATTGGCTCGGCTTTTTGGTTGTTGCCGGGTTGGTGGTGCTGCACGTGGTCACGAGAGGCAATCGGCCCACCCGCCGGATTCTCGTATTGACGTTCGCATCGATTCTCTTCGGTTTCTGTTTCGATTCGCTGTTGATCTTCTGCGGGGTGTACGAACCCGTTCGATGGGTGATGCCCTCCCCGTTTGCGTCGATTTGGCTGCTGGCGCTCTGGGCGAATTTCGGGTTGATTGTCGATGTGCCCCTGCGTTGGCTCCAGCAACACCTTGTCGTCGCGGCCCTCTTCGGAGGGATCTTCGGTCCAACTGCCTACTTGGCCGGCCGGCGTTTCGGAGCGATCCAGATCGCCGAGCCCTTTACCTTCCATGTCGCTGCGCTGTGCGTTGCATGGGCCGTGGGTCTGGCGATCCTGATGCTCATCGCACGGATGCTCCCCTCATTTGAGCCGCGAGCGACGGAGCCCTCCTGAAGAATCACCGTTTGCCGAACAAATAGTGGCTGACGTACCATTCCTTGCCGCCTCGGAAGCCCCAAAGCTCTGCGCAGGCCATGAAGAAGATTCGCCAGCGCTGGAACCAGCGTCCCGCTTCCTGCGGGCCATAGACCCCGGCGAGGATCGGGAGGATCTCGTCTCGACGTGTATCCATGTTCCGGAGCCATGCCTCCGCTGTCTTCTCGTAGTGGGTCCCGCCAAGACGCCAGTGGTCGCGCAAGGCCAGATCGTCCTGGAAGTAAAGCAGCAGATCGTCGGAGGGCATGATGCCGCCGGTGAAGAAGTACTTGCCCATCCAGTCGTCCTCGCCCTTGGTTTCGAAGAAGTAGGCATACTCCCGATGCGTGAAGATGTGCACGAAGAGCTTGCCGTCGGCTTTGAGCCACCGGGCGACGCGGCCGAGCAGCGTCCTGTAGTTGCGTATGTGCTCGAACATCTCGATGGACACGACACGGTCGAAACAGCGGTCCGTGTCGAAGACGTTGGCGTCGGCCGTGACGACCTCGACGTTGGCCAGACCTCTGTCTTTGGCTCTGTTCAGAATGAACTGCCCCTGCGGCGTGGAATTCGACACGCCCAGGATGCGGCAATTGGGATAATGCTCGGCCGCCCACAAGCTGAAGGAGCCCCAGCCGCAACCCAGGTCGAGGATCTCCATGCCCTCCTCGATCCCGGCACGTTCGCAGACCTGCCGCAGCGCCGCTTCTTCCGCGTCGGCCAGGGAGGTCACGCCGGGGGACCAGTAGCAACAACTGTACTTCAGACGCGGACCCAGGACCTGCTGGAGAAACGCGGGAGGCATCTCGTAGTGCTGTTCGTTGGCCTTGTCGGTGGCGACCGCGACCGGGCTTTCCCGCAACTGGCGGACCAGGTCCATCTTCGTCTGCAACTGCTCCGCGGGGCTGTCTCTTCGTTCCGCCCGCAAACGACGTCGGTCCAGGGCCCGGATGCCTGCTCGGATCACCAGATCCGGGACTCGGCCTTGCTCCATCATGTCGATCAGCCATTTCATGGCGCCTCCCGTTTGGGAAACCAAGGGATGAAGGGACTCGTCATCTGCTGGTATCGGCGGTAGTCTTCACCGCGGCTCTCCAGGGCCCGCTTCTCCGTGTATGGAATCCCGGTCACCTTGTACAGGAACAGCAGCATGACGACCGGACCCATGAGGCTTACCCACCAGAATGGGGACCCGATGCTCAGGAAGACGTAGGTGAACCAGTGAATCCACTCAAAAAAGTAGTTCGGATGCCGGCTGTACCGCCAGAACCCGACCCGGCAGGTCTTACCCCGGCTTGCGGGATCGGCGCGAAAGCGGGCCAACTGCCGGTCTGCGAGAGTTTCACCCCCGACGGCAACGAGCCAGACGAGGAGAGCGAGAAAGTCGAGAAGGCCCAGGGCAGCTTCGCTGTAGGCGGCCGGCAAGAACGGGATGGAGAACAAAACCGCCCACAGCGCCTGGATTTGGAAGAAGGCGAAGAAGAAAACTTGGGCCTTGTCCCCCCAGTTGTGTCGGAGCATCTCATAGCGGCCGTCTTCGGGCCTTCCCAGAACGCGGTTCACGAGCAGGTATGCCGCCAACCGCAGGCTCCAGCCGCCCGCGAGAAACGCCAGGAGAAGACGTCTTTCCGGGGTGCCCGAGGCCCCGGCAGCGTAGAAGACCGCCAGTACACCGACACCCGCTGCCCAGACGAAATCCACGACGCCGGCGTTTCTTGTCCGTCGCTGGACCAGATAGAACAGGAGCATCACAAAGGCCATTGCGGCCCAGCCAATCAAGATCAATTGCCAAGGTCTCATGGATTCCGCAGATACACGCCCATTGAACCATCACTCGAACCCGTGCAGCAGCTTGCTACTCCTATAGTGTAGTGGGGAATTTCGGGGCGGGTTCATGCGAAATCTCCGGAATCGAAGATTCCAAGGCAAGCAGGCGGTGAACGCGGTGATCGTCCCAAATGCGCAAACTCCCGGCCACCCGGACCGTATTACAGCGTTAGAGTGTCCGACTTACGGGCGGTTCCAGAGCTGCAATTGGAGTTCTCAGGAGTAGCCATGTTGTTGAACTGCAAACGGTCAGTCGCGTGCATAGGTGTGTTGTTGTCGATGAACCTGTGGTCCTGTGCGTCCTCTGATGGGAGTACCGGTGTGGGAATTGAAAGATCGAAGTACTCGGTCCTGGAGAAGGAAGGCCGGCTTGAACTGCGGCAATATGAGCCGTGCATTGTCGCCGAGACCGCGGTGGAATCCGATTTTGCGGAGGCCGGCAACATCGCCTTTGGGCGACTCTACAAGTATATCTCCGGCCAGAATCGGACGAGAGAGTCCATTGCGATGACGGCGCCGGTCAATCAGGAAAGCCGTTCGGAGAAGATCGCCATGACGGCTCCTGTCGGCCAGGAACGATCCGGCGACAAGTGGGTCGTCAGTTTCATGATGCCCTCCAAGTACACGATGGAGACGCTGCCCGAGCCGCTGGATCCGACGGTGACGATCAGGGAAATCCCCGCCCGTAAAATGGCGGCGTTGAGATATTCCGGAACGTGGAGCCAGAAGCGATACGAGGAACACCTCGCCCGTCTTCGACAATTCATCGAACAACGGGACTGGACAGCGATCGGCGAACCGATCTTTGCACGTTACGATCCCCCGTTCCAGTTGCCTTTCTTGCGTCGTAACGAAGTCTTGATTCCAGTTGAATAGCCTGCCCGACCGGGCATACCATCGATCATTCAGGTGGGAGATCATTCGGGGACATTCCATGATGACTCATTATGCCAAGCTGTATCTGGTGACGCTGCTGGCCTTTCTCGTCATCGACGGGATTTGGCTGGGTCTGATCGCTCGAGGGTTCTACGGCAGGTATCTGGGGTATCTGCTCAAGCCCAATCCCAACTGGCCGGCGGCGCTGCTGTTCTATCTGTTGTTTGTCGGCGGCGTTGTGCTCTTCGTGGTAGCCCCTGCCTCCCCGCACGGATCGTGGAAGAGAGTGCTCGTGTACGGTGCGGTCTTTGGACTGGTGACCTATGCCACGTATGACTTGACCAACCTGGCCACGATCAAGGACTGGCCTTTCATCGTTACGGTTGTGGATCTCGCCTGGGGCATGAGCGTAAGCGCGATCGTCAGCCTGGTTGGCTTCTCCGTAGGTCGCCTCTTCCTGTGAGCATCCCTGGGGATTCGTTCACTCCTTGCACACGCCCGACCCCCTTGGTAGCATGCGGGCTGCTGTGACACGCAGGGCCGTGGACCTTGCTCGGTCTTTGATACTCGGCGCTCGAAGGGGGAAGATCTATGAATTGTGTACGATTTTGCCCGGTCGTGACGGTTGCATGGATTGTGGTCTGGGGACTGCCGACGCCGTCGGGTGGCGTAACCGACACGGGCGGCGATCACCCCTGGTATCGCCGATCGCTGGTCGGGATGGAGGTGGGGCCCACAGGGGCTCAGTTCGGTCACAGCGACCCGAATGACACCCGCTATTGTGCTCGGTTCGAGCGGGCGTCCACGTGGTCCGGCGGCTTGAGTCGTTGGACAACTGGGTGAGATTCCCTGACCATTCTGAGGTTCCGACCTCCTTCTTGGGACGGGGCATTCCCGCGGCCTGGCCATTCCTGGTCAAAGGGCCCGCCGCGGTTCTGGAGGCGACGATCAGAGACATCCACGATGTGCTGATCGTGAGTTACTGAGGACAAGGGAACCATCTGAACCCGGGTGAATGTCATTGAGCCAGAGGGACCAATTGGAGTCGATTTCGTGCGGCGTCCCAAGCCGCCCGGACCAACCAAGGAGCCGATTCTGCGCGATGGCGACGATGCACCGCGAAACGCTGCCGCAGGGGTGGGGTCTGACGGACGAATGGCGATTGTTCAAACGGATCGGCCGGTTCTTCCGCCTGTGACCGGTCCTTGCCCTCGAAGGTCGGAACGGGTCCTTTGAATCGAAAGGATGTCAACCGCGATGATCACGCTCCTCGAGAGTTCCGCATCTGTGGACGGCCTCGTCGATCTCGGCTGGGTTGTGGCAGATCTCGTCGGGCGCCGCGGCGGCGATCTCCGCTTCGCTGCCGAAGCCGTAGGTGACGCCGATCGTGCGGGTGTTGTGGGCCTGGCCCGACTCGACGTCACGGGCGCGGTCGCCGATCATGACCGTGCGGCCGGGGTCGAGCGAAAGCTCTTGCAGAATGTGCTCGATCAATTCGCTCTTCTCGTCAAAGCGGCCGTCGAGCTGGGGGCCGTAAACCTTGAGGAAGTAGCGATCGAATCCGAAACGTTCGACAATCCGGTCCGAATAGACCGTCGGCTTGGACGTGACCACGTAGAGGCTGTGGCCCTCCCCTTGCAGGCGGGCGAGCATCTCGGGCACGCCGGGATAGACCTGGTTCTCGAAGAGCCCGACGTCGCCGTAGCGTTCGCGGTAATAGCGAAGGGCCGCGTCGATCAGGTCCTTGTCCTCGCTGCCGAGCAGGCGGGGGAAAGTCCACCGCAAAGGCGGGCCGATGAACTGCACCAATTCGGCCTTGGGCGGGTAGGGCCGGCCGAGCCGCTCGAGGGCGTATTGAATGCACCTCGTGATCCCGTCGCTGGGGTCACTGAGCGTGCCGTCGAGGTCGAAGAACAGAGTCAGAGGTTCGCGGGTCGTATCGGTCATTCTTTGCAAAACTCCGTGGACAGTCAGAGGCGGCCATTATCGGGATTTCACATGAAAGGTCAACGAGGATTTGGCGACAGGCATGAAACGGACGCGGTCACGCTTGTTCGAGCGCGTCGAGCAGCACATGACCCGCGGCGTGGAGCCTCTCGGTCAACTCCGCGAGGTCTTCCAGGCTCTGGGCCGACTCCGTCGCGCGCCGGATCTCGCCCACATCCTCAGCGCCGGCGAGTCCGTCGAGACCGTTGTTCGCCATCGTGGTCAGGAGGTGCCCGAGCCGGGTCGCCAGCCGTTTGCGGAAGAAGTCGAGTCGGGCGGGATCGAGGGCCCCGGCCCGGAAGGCGGGCTCGAATTCGTGAAAGGCGGTGCAGGCCTTCTGCAGGTACAGCAGGACCATGCCCTTGGCGGCATGCCCCTCGGCCAGGATTCGGGCCCACTGGAATTCCTCATTTCGCCAGTGCTCGTCTTGCACAGTGGTTCGATAGTCGGTTTCGCGCATCGCAGTTCTCAGGGCTTGGGACTCTTGCCGGGACACAGCTTCAGCGTGTGCTCGATCAACTCGGGGCCGCCCCAGTCGCCATGGCCAGGGACGACAATCTTGGCATGGCCGTACGCCGCGAGCACCTTCTGCAGCGTGGCCGGGTAGGCCTGGAGGTCGCCGTCGGCGGTGTTGCCCAGCGACTGGGCGTCCAAGGACTTGATCAGGCACCCGCCGAACAGGATGCCCTTCTGGGGCAGCCAGGCGACGACATTGTCGGTCGTGTGGCCGGACCCGTGGTACGTCGCGAGAACGACGGTCCGGCCGCAACGGATCATGGTTCTCATCTGGTAGGAGATCTGGGGAACGGGCAACCCCTTTTCTCTGGCGATCCGGATCGTCTTGTTCAATCCGTAGGACTGGGCGCCCCGGCGGTGCGCCTCGGCCAGGCCGCCCATGCAGTCTTCGTGAAAGTGCGTGGGGATCACCGTTTTGACGACCGCGCCGCGGTTGTTCGCGATCCAGTCGAACAGGACGCCCGTCTGTTCATCCGTCCAGGGCAGGTCGATAAGGACGGCCTTGTCGCCGTCGATGACGACCAGCCCATTGGCACCGACCCGGCCGTAGTCCGCCAAGTCGCGATAGGTGGTGTGCATCCAAACCCCATCGGCGATCGGCTGCACGAAGACATCACCGGATATGCGAATGGGTTCGGCCTTCGACGCCGTCTGCGGAGCCTGGCAGCCGGCGACCATCAGGCAAGCGAGCGCCATCACCGCGCAGAACACACATCGAATCTTCAGGAGACGACCGTCCATGTTTCTTCTCCAGTTATGATCGCTCCGGCGTTGCACGACCTCGACCGCCAAGGTCCGCGACGCATTCGTCAGACTCCAAGCTGTACACGATAGCGGGGACCGCGTCAAGACGCCTGTCCGCGAAAGCGGGATCCAGCGGGCTTGCGCGGGATCAGCGGCCCATCGCGTTTTTGCCGCGACTTCCGAAGGGCAAGGCCCTACAATGGACCGTCGTCAATGATGGTTCGATCAGGAGGTCAGATGAACAGATGCAGCATGGTCGCGATCCTCGTCCTCTCGTCGGTGGCGAGGGGAGGCCCGACCCAACAGCCGAAGATGTACTACGCGGATATCTCCTACGGCCGGCCCTTCGCCAAGGACCCGGACGTCGAGTGGTTCGGCGGGCGGTACCTGATGTACTACTCCGTCAATCGCGGCAAGGACGGCTTCGCGGTCGGGATTGCCGAGAGCAGCGACCTGACGCGCTGGACGAAGGTCGGCGAAGTCCTCCCGGCGGCCGACTACGAGCGCAAAGGCCTGGCGGCGCCGGCGGCTCTGGTCCGCGGGGGCAAGCTCCATCTGTTCTACCAGACCTACGGAAACGGACGCGACGACGCGATCTGCCACGCGGTCTCCGAGGACGGGATCCACTTCACGCGCAACGCGACGAACCCGATCTTTCGGCCGACGGGCGACTGGAACTGCGGCCGGGCCATCGACGCGGAGGTGATCGAGCACAAAGGCAAGCTGCTGCCCTACTGTGCGACGCGAGACCCCGAGATGAAGGTTCAGAAGCTGGTCGTGGCCTCTGCGCCCGCGGATTCGGACTATGGGCGGGATAAGTGGACCCAGTTGTGCGACAAGTCGATCCTCGAACCGCAGTTGCCCTGGGAGAAGGACTGCATCGAAGCTCCCGCCCTGTGCACGCGCAACGGTCGGCTGTTCATGTTCTACGCCGGCGCCTACAACAACGAGCCACAGCAGATCGGCTGCGCGGTCAGCGACGACGGGATTGCCTGGACGCGTCTGTCGCAGCACCCTCTACTGCCCAACGGCGAAGACGGCGAATGGAACGCCAGCGAGTCGGGCCATCCCGGCATCTTCACGGACCGCGACGGACAGATGCACCTGTTCTTCCAGGGCAACAACGACAAGGGCGCGACCTGGTTCCTGTCCCGAATGAAGATCGCCTGGGACACGGGGGACAGGCCGTACCTGATCCGCCCGCGGGACGGGCAGTTCTTTCAACTCAAGTGACAGCGACGATGCGGAAAGGCCAAAGGGCTGTGTCGATTCTGCGATTCAATCGATTCGAGGAAGCCAGCGGCTATTGCGGCAAGTGCCTGAAGCAAACGCCGGTCGGTCGGCAAGGGATCAACCATGTCCCTCACCTGATCCTGACGCTGCTGACGGGGCTGTGGGCGATCTTCTGGATTCGCGATGCCCGCAGGCCCCGCCAGTGGCGATGCCTCGAATGCGGGGCGACCGTGTACAGGATCATGAGCAATCCATTCGAGAAGACAAAACGCAAGTGGTTGTGGAGATGAGACCCGATGGAATGTCAGAAAACCAAGAACCTCAAGAACTGCAATTGCTCTTATCCGGGTTGCAGCAACAAAGGCGTCTGCTGCGAGTGCCTGAGCTATCACCTGGCGTCGAAACAACTGCCCGCCTGCTGCTTCCCGGACGACGTCGAGAAGACCTACGACCGCAGCTTCAAGGCGTTCGCCAAGGCGTGGAAACTCGCCTGAACCGAGCCTGCGGATTTGAGATTTGAAATCTCAAATCTCTCTTCTACGTCTCGCGGTCGTAGTAGACGATATAATCCCCCTCGTGGTTGTTGGGGGTCAGACGGTCCCAGCGGACGAAGCGTGCGGAGCCGTCGAGGTAGCCGACGACGAGGCCGTCGGGCTGGGGCTTCATGGGCTCGCCGACCGCGGATTGGAACGTCGAACCGACGTGCGAGGCGTACCAGGCGGGCCAGTTGCCGCCGGGACCGACCGCGTCGTAGCGGTTGTAGCAGAAGCAGGTCACGAGCGTGTTCGACGTGGGCTTGTCCGTCACCTTCCGCGCGGTGATGTACTTTCGACCGGTGTTCAGGTCGGTCCAGTTGCCGCGGTTGCCCCAGTAGATCCAGCCGATATGAGCGGTTTCGACGATGGGCCGGGTGGCGGGCAGCGGGCTGAGCCAATCGGGCTTCGACTCGAAGTGCTTGCGGGCGGTCTCGCAGGTGGCGTGCTTTTCGGTCAGGCCGTAACGACCGAAGGCCAGCATCGTCTGGTAGTTGACCAGGGTCAGCAGGTCGGCCTTGTCCCAGTCCCTGCTGTAGCCGACGGCGGACTTGTCGACAATATTCCCCTCGGGCAGAAACCCGTTAAAGTCCCCGGCATAAAGACTGGCGATGATCAGACCCTGGTGCAGGTTGTTCTGGCAGGCTACCCGCCGGGCATGTTCCCGCGCCTTTCGCAGGCCCGACGACAGAAGCGCCAGCAGAACAGCGATGACCGAAATGACAACCAACAGCTCGATCAACGTGAAACCAGAACGGGCTTTGCTCCATGCTTGCCTATTGCGAATCATTGCGATCTCCTATGACGCGTAGACTGCGATCGTTGGGATTTCCCCCCGGCTCCGGCATGAGCCGCACCCGGCGCGACCGACCGGCGGCGATTCTCAGATTTCGGCACCGGGCAAGGACACGGCATTGACCTGCCGATCGACCCGAGGGTCCTGTCGCGAGGTCTCGAATGCGTTGGGATCGAAGAACTCGGCCGACATCTCTCGGAAGTATGTGAAGACCGCGTCGGTGCTCTTGCCGTCGCGAGGGTCCCAGACCGTGATTCGGATGGGCAGGCGACTTTCGCGGAGCGCCCAGATCCGCACCCGCTCAGGCGTGTCCGGCGGCTCCACGTCAAAGACGACCACGTCCTCGGAGATCACCGCGTCCGGATTGATCAGCGGCGTGACCTCGGTGGTGCGACCTCCGAACATGACTTCGATGATGGCTTCGAGAGAAAACTCCCTCGTCTGGGCGATCTTCTCGACGAAGAACCAGGCGAGCCCGTCGGGTTCGACGGGCTGTCCAGACGCAACGTCGTACGCTTTGACCCGATCCGATTGGGCGAAGACCACCTGCGCGCCTCTGCGGAGGCGGATGCGGCCCTCGTGACTCATCCACAGTTCCATCTGGGTCGGCTCGGCACTGGCGTCCTGCTTCATATAGATCGCGACGCTGAAGTAGGGCACGGCCTGAAATCGCCGGCTGACATCCGCCCAGCCGACGTTGCCACCGGCCAGTTGTGCCACGTAGCTCATCATCGCGCCGACGGCGATCAGCACCCCCGCCGCGACCGCCAGCCTCGCCACCTTACGCCCCATGTGCTCCATCACCCGCCCTTGCAAGGAGTCGTCGTAGGCCGCACGCATCCTTCGGAGCACGTCCTGGTCGACCGCCTCCCTCGTGCCGAGGGAGGCGCCCTTGATGAACCGCACGATATCAGTGAGAGGTTTCATTCTTGCTCCTCGTTGCTCAATAGCGAACGCAGCTTGTCCAGTCCGTACCGATAGCGGCTCTGGACGGTCTTGATCGAGGTCTTCTGCCACTCGGCGATCTCGCGAAAAGGCAGATCGCCGTACAGGTGCAGCGTCACGACTTCCCGCTGCTCGACGGGCAACTCGGCCATGGCCCGGCGGACCCGCGTGAACTGCTCGCTGTGGATCGCCCAGCCGTCGGGCGAGACCGCATTCGACGCCAGGCCCAGGGCTTCGTCGAGGCCCGCCGCCTCCCGACGGCGACCCGCGGCCATTTGATTCCGAGCGGCATTGGCGACGCAGGTGGCCAGGAATCCCTTGAGGCTTCCCGTCAGGCGAAACGTCGGCGCCAGGCCCGCGAAGCGGACGAACACGTCCTGCACGATGTCCTCGGCCGCCGCGCGGTCGCTCAGCAGCGAGCCCGCCAGACGCAGCAGATCCTCGCGGTACTTCTCGTACACGCGCGACAGCGCCGTCGCATCGCCGCGGTTGAGCCGCCAGACCAGAATCCTGTCTTCCATCATTCCCGAAAAGGCCCTTTCGTCGAGAACATCCGGTTCTCACCAATATAACAGGCGAAACGGCGGCGTTGCTCTAAAAGATGCGAGCTTTCTTTTGCGAAGTGTGATGAGATGGCAGGACTCAAGTCTGTACCGGCTCCTCGGCGTTCGAAGAGGACCTTATTGACCTTATTGACAAAGAGGTCAATTCGGTCAATGAGGTCCTCTCCCAACTTGCTCTTACAGCCGCGAGTGCAAAGCACGCCTATCATGCCGTTGGCATAAAGCGAAAGGGGCCGGGGTTCGGGGTCGGAGCCTCTGAGGTTCTCCCGGCATCGGAAGATCTCAGCTCGCGACAATCCCGGCGATCTCGGCGACGATTTGTTCGTGGGTCTTGTCGGCGCAGTCGATGGTGATTTGGGCGTACTTGCGGTAGAGGGGCTCGCGCTGGGCGTAGAGGGAGCGGACGGTCTGGCCCTTCTCCATGACCACGCCGCGGGTGGGCAAATTAGCCAGACGCTGCTCGATCCGCTCCACCGGCAGGTCGAGATGCACGATGACGCCTCGCTCGGCCAGGGATCGCATCGCCTGCTCGCTGTAGACTACGCTGCCACCGGTGGCGATCACCGCGTTCGTCAGGTCAATGCAGGTCGCGTAGTCCTCTTCGATCTTGCAGAAGGCGGCCAAGCCTTCGGCGTCGATGATCTCCTGGAGCGACCGTCCTTGCACCGCTTGGATGAAAACGTCGGTGTCGAGGAAGTACCGACCCAGGGCCTTGGCCAACAGCACCCCGATGGTGCTCTTGCCCACCCCCGGCATCCCGATCAGCACAATGTTTCTACGTTGGATGTCCATGATATCCGCATACGATAACGAACCGGATACGCAGGGGCAACCTCGAAAGGCCGACAAGGTGCCGGTGCCGACCCCGGTCACGCCGGAGTTTCAAACAAGAACGAAGCGGCACTCCGAGGCCATGTCCCGTGCGCAGGGACAACAAAAATCGTGGGCGAAAATCGCAGACAATCGGGCGGCAGCGCCGCGTCCCGGCTCAATCCGAGGGACGCGGATCGGACACCGCAAGAGCCCCTTCGGAGGCCCCGCGAGTCCACACGTGGACCGGACCCGGCGCCGCCACCGTAAATACAGATGTCTTAGAATTCGGGAACCGGAATGCCCGTCAGGACGAATGTCGCCTCCTGCTCGTATAAGTCGAAAGCCAGGGTATAGCGGATGATCGCGGCGTCGCCGCAGGTGGCACAACTGCCGCTGCCGCTGGCGGTGCCGGTCCTTTGAGTGCCCGATCCGCTGGCGCTCATACCACCGCTGGTACCGCCACTGCCGCTGTAGGCGGACTGGCCCTTGGCGTTGAGGATCTCCATTTTCAGGACCGCCGCAGGCGGAAGAGCCTCGTCGCGCCACAGAGTGATCGATCCGCCCGACAGGTAATCGACCTTGGTGGTGTCGTAGCGGAACTTGATCCGATACTGGTACTTGCCTTCCTCGGCTGTCGCCTGCTCTACAAGGATCTCCATACCCGGCGTCAACTCGACCCACGTATCACTGGCCTTGAACGGCACGTCGACCGTCTTGACTTCGTCGGCCACCAGGACGTTTATGCTCCACTCGACCTTGGTGAGCACCTCGGGATACTCAACCTCAGGTCCCACCGGCAGCGCCAGATTGAATCGATTCAGCCTCGCTGTGCTCGGGAAACTGGCCGGGAGCCGCCATGAGAGGGGCTGTTGATACCAGCGCACCAGAGGATTATCCGCTGCGCTGCTGGCAACCACCTGACCGTTCTGATCGTAGGCCTTCACCGACGACGGGCTCTGGGCCCAGCCGATCAAACCGGTGTCATCGATGATATCGATGATACTCGCCACCGACATCGACCACTGGGGCCCTTGCACCGTCACACCAGGCTGCACGGCGGGGTTGTAGATCTGCGACGTCATGTTCACCGAGACCGATTCCCAGTCCGCGACCAGATGTGCGGCCGGGTCCCATGTCCTGTTGGGATCGGCCCCTGCCGGGGGGACCGCTTCGTTCGGGTCCCCGCTGGAGGCGATCAAAATGTCGCCGGGAGAGAACTGCGCCGGTTGTTCCGCAGCGGTCGCGCACGCGTACAAAACAACCCCGATCAGAAGAAACAATACTCCGCTCCGCATGGTACACCTCCTTTATTGAATGGATCCGCTTTTGCCGCGATGACAACTAGTCCAAATACCCCATCATGATCAGGGCCGGCTCCTGGTTGGGCGAGATCATCGTTCGAAGCTCCTGGCGGGCCTTGGCCAGGTTGTCCCGCGCCTGGGCGCGGACCCGGCGCAGCGAGGCCACCTTCTGCGAAATCGCACCGGGGGGCACATTCTGCCCTTGGAGCAACTGCTGCAACTCCCGGCAGAGGATCTCGCCCTCCGACATTTCCGTCACGCTCCTGGAATTCGTCGTCCAGGAACCCATCGAACTGGAACCGGGCGTGGAACGTCCCGCCGGAGCGTTGGAGTCCAGAATGTCCACGGGGGCGAAGTTCCCAGGAGGGCCGCCAAAACCGCTGCTGCCCCCGAAACTCATGAAGCCGCCGACCATGCCACCGCCGGAGGGGTTGTCGAAACGAACGCTCTGGAAGTTGCCCCCGTCGCCGGAGTCCGGACGCAGCGAGACTTCCGATTCCGCCTTGAGCTCCAGGATGCGTTCCAGCTTGGGCTTGAGCCGCCGCCATTGCTCGTCGGAGGCCCCGACCGCCTGCTGAAGGGCCCGGTTCTTGTTCTCCTCCGCCTGGCGCTGCATCTCCTCCATATCCCGCTGCATTTCCTGCATCTGCTGCATGTGGCGTTCCGCCATCCGGCGGGCGAAGTCCGGCTGACCTGACTGACCGGATTGAATGGACAGGGTTTGATCCTGCTGACGCTGTCTGCGGATCGGGGGCTGGGTCGCGGATCGCGGCTGGACCTGCGAAAACAGGACGTCGGCCGTCAGGCACATCAGCACGCCTGCAATCGCGTAGGAACGCAACGCCTGTCTTGTGGTTTTCGTTCGCATCGGCACACCTCCCGAAAAAGACTCGTCCATTCCCTGCCATGATACCCTGGGGCTTCATCCAAAACCCGTAGAAAGGCGGGGATCGAGCGGTCGTGATTCAAAATTCCGGGAGAATTTGAGCTTTCATGCGTGCAAACGGGTGGCGAGATCCGGAGCCGCGAATTGCGCCTCAGAAGAGATCGGGCATGACCCCGCGTAAACGCTGCGGATTCGGCTCAATATGCGATCGACTTGACCTTCCGGCGGAACTGGTCGAAATCGAGGACGCCCTGGGCGAAGGCGTCGATGTCGGACTTCCTCGCCTGCATCGTCAGATACCGTCGTCGAACGGGCAGGACGAACGCGAGCTCGATGTGGCCAACGATGCGATTTGCGAGATTGGCGGCGGCTGGATCATCCCGAGCGATGAATCCGGGAGTTCCTGAATCGTCTTGATGGCCAGGTCTTTGCTCGTCATACGACGCCACCAGACACACACTACAACCAGACGACCTCCTTGAGGATGTGCGTGATCCAGGGCGAGCCGTCCTGCTGGAGGCTGTCGAGTTCGGCGGCGGTGTAGGGGAACACATCGCAGGGGACGGAGACACCGTCGGGGAGGAACTCGGGGATTCTGTCGCGGAAAGGCTTGTCGGCGGATCGCAGGACGATCAACAGGTCGGCGTCGCTGCGCGGGCCGTAAGTGTCCGTCGCGTAGGAGCCGAACAGGCCGACCTTCTCCACGTCCGACCGCTCCCGCATCAGCCGAGCAGCCCAGTCGCGCAGCTCGCGCATGACCCGCGGCTTATCCGCGAAGAAGACTCTGACAGAATCCAATGATCTCTCTCGCATGCTCTATCGCCTCGCCGGCCTCTTTCTGCGTGTAGTAGTCGCCGGGAGAACCCTGGTCAAAACCGTTGGGATAGCGGGTGGGGATATAATGTCTGTCCAAGGCCCTGGCTGCATCCAACAACGACTCGGGAATGTCCGCCTGATCCGCCAGCCCCCGGAGCAGCTTCAAGACCGAATGTCCCCAGCCTTCTCCATGCAGATGCAGATAGACGGCTTTGACCGCTTTCTCGGCCCCTTGCTGAGAGCTGAAGCACGCCCACTCGAAATGCCCGTGCTCCGCAGCATCGACAGCATGGTTCAGATCCCGCTGCGATTGATTCAACCAATCTGTGGATCTGTCAGCCATTGTTCATTCCTCTCAAAGCCCGCTTCCGTCAATCGACGGCGTGCGTCACGACTTCCACGTGAAGGGCTTGCCGGTCAGACGCTCGTAGGCTTCGATGTACTTGGCGCCGGTCTTCTCGACGATGTCGGGGGGCAGCTCGACACCAGGACCCGATTTGTTGAACTTGATCTCTTCGAGGTAGTTGCGGACGAACTGCTTGTCGAAGCTCTCCTGGTCCCTTCCGGCGGCGTACTTGTCCGCGGGCCAGAACCGCGACGAGTCCGGCGTCAGGACCTCGTCGATCAGGATGATCCTGCCCTCGGGGGTCAGGCCCCACTCGAACTTCGTGTCGGCCAGGATGATCCCGCGACTCTCGGCGTAGCGGCCGGCCTTCTCGAAGACCTCGATGCTCCGGTCGCGGATATACTCGGCCTTCTCTCGCCCGATCGTCTTGGCGGCCTCCTCGAAGCTGATGTTCTCGTCGTGGGTCCCCCGCTCGGCCTTGGTCGAAGGCGTGAAGATCGGCTTGGGAAGCTTGTCGCACTGTCGTAATCCCGCCGGCAGCTTGATCCCGCAGACGGTGCCGGACTTCTGGTATTCCTTCCAACCCGAGCCCGCCAGGTATCCGCGGACCACGCACTCGATCGGCAGGACCTGGACCTTTTTGACCAGCATGCTGCGACCCCTGAACTGGTCCGCCCGGTCGGCGAAAGGCTTGGGGAAGTCCTTCACGTCGTCCGAAAGGAGATGGTGCTCGACCTGGCCGCTGAGAAAGTCGAACCAGAACTTGGAGATCTGCGTCAGGACGATGCCCTTGTAGGGGATCCCGTTGGCCATGACGACGTCGAACGCGCTGATGCGGTCGGTGGCGACGATCAGCATCTTGTCACCCAGGTCGTAAACGTCGCGGACCTTGCCGCGCATCGGCGTGTAGCCGGGAACCTCGGTCTGTTGTATGGCCTGCATGGCAACTCCTTTCGGATAGGGATTCGATAGAGGCCCTATCCTAAGAAGTCCGTCTCGGTTCGTCAATTCCAAACGAACCCACCGCCTCGCGGCTCTTGGCCACCAGGGAAGACTCCCCGTCCGGAACGACGATTCGGAACGTGGCGCCCTGCCCTTCGACGCTGCGGATCTTGATTCGGCCGCCCAGAAACTCGACGCGTTCGCGAATGCTGAACAGGCCGAATCCCTTGAGGGCCTTGAGGGTCTGCGGGTCGAAGCCTCGCCCCCGGTCCGCCACGGACAGACCGAGACACTCGCCCATTCGACGGACCCGGACGGTGGCTTCCTTCACCCCGGCGTGCTTGACCACGTTGAACAGCAGCTCCTGGACCGCACGATAGAGAAAGCTCTTGAGGGCATCGCTGCGCGAGTCCACACTGCCGGCGGCATCGACCCGAACAACCAGGCCGTGCTTGGCGTGCATCTGATCCGCCAGCCATTCCATCGCCTCGACGAGCGTGCCGTGCTGAAGGACCGCCGGACACAACTCGTGAGACAGTCTCCGAGACGTCTGCCCCGCTTCCATGAGCATCTGATCGACCGTAGCGGTGGCGTCCCGGAGAAAAGGATCGTCTTTGACTCGACCGCCGATCAATGCGACGTGAAACTTGGCCGCTGCGATCTGTTGCTGCAAGTCGTCGTGAAGAATCTCCGCCAGTCGCCGCCGCTCGCGGTCCTCCGCCTGGGAAAGCTCCAGAGTCAGCTTCTGAAGTTGCCAAGCCCGATGCTCCAGTTCCTCCGTCCGCTCGGCCACCCGGGTTTCGAGCGTCGCGTTCAACTCTCGCAGCGCCTCTTCGCTCTGTTTGAGCTCCCGAAAGAGCAGATTCCACGGCGCGACCAGGCTCGTCTCGATAAGGGCCTTGTAAATCAGATAGAACGAAACCACCTTGAGCAGATGCCCGACCAGATTCGTGGGACCATACACGCTCAGATACTGGGTGAAGGCGACTTCGCCAATCGCGGCGGCGGCGATGGAGCCGATCAGGAAAATCAGGACCTTTGGCTCGAAGGCCTTGGCGTTGCGGATCAGCAGCCCAATGACGCCAAGAAGGATCAGACTGATCGCGTATTCGCTGTAGATCTTGAAGGGCGTCAGACCCACTCCTTCGACGAAACAGTCGGGGAAGATCCTCCACCAGAAGACCGCGGCCAGAAGAACGCCGGTCACGAACGCATAAACCACAAGGGTCAGATGCGGGATCAGCCTGCGTCGAAGAAAGGCCATGGCCAGCAACAAAGAGACCGCTTCCATGTATCGGGCGACGATCCAGAGCTGTGTCGCCAGATTGGCCCCCTCGTTTTGGAACACGCCCATGCCCTTGTAGGCCAGCGTGTGCAGGATGTCGATGCCTCCGACAAACAGATACGCGATACCGATGAAGAGCAGATAGTGGTTCTGGAGCAGCCATCGGGCGTTCCAGGCGACCATGAAGATGCCGCAGGCAATGACGACGCTGAAGATCTCCGCCAGGCAGTGAAAAAGCAAATAGCTGTGGAAGCTGGTCAAATATATGCCCAGTAGCGCCGCGATCAGGAACGCAACACTCAGAACAAATCGCATGCCTACCTCGTCGAATACCTCTAGGACCGTCGTTGGCCTTCGATCAGATTATACGGATTTCCCCCATCTGCGCAAATACTTCACGCGAAGATCGCCCCGCACCTCACATCACAGGTACCTGGGATGTGGAAACCTCTCTTGAACAGAAAATGAGCATGTGCTCACAACAAGTGAAGGCAGCCCTTGAAAGGTTCCCGTTTTTCACGGAGAATCACCCCTGGGCAAAGACGGAACAGGTCTTGCCGAGGCCGGACCGATGACAAAATCGGGAATGGAGCGAATATGGATACCCACGAAGCTCACTGGTGTGTGACGGCGGCGACGTACGTGCCGATCGGCGTGATCCGCAGCGGTCACCATATGCCCCAGAAGACCCCCATTCAGCCGACATATGCGAGGGACTGCCCCGGGCGGGCGGAGATCCGACCGGAATACGCCGAAGGTTTGAAGGACCTGGACGGCTTCACGCATCTGATTCTGCTCTACCATTTCCACCGGGCCGGCGAACCGCAACTGACGGTCGTGCCGTTCATGGACGACGTGCCCCGCGGCGTGTTCTCGACGCGACATCCTCAACGTCCCAATCCCATCGGACTGTCGGTCGTTCGCCTCGTGCGGATCGAAGGCACGGTCCTGCATCTTCTGGATGTGGATATCTTGGACGGAACACCCCTGCTGGATATCAAGCCGTACATTCCGCGATTTGACAGAGCCGAAGCTGCCAAGGGAGGCTGGACCGAGGCCATCGACGAAGCGACCTCACGGCGACGCGGGCTGCGAGAGTTCCAAGGCGGAGACGTTCCGTGATTCTCGTCATCGCATCCGACAATCGAAAACCGATTTGAGCAGGCCAAACAGGAGACGAGGTTCGGTTGTTTTGAACATCGCGCAACCTGACTTTCAAATAATGGCCGATACGGCGAACCTGTTGACCTGGAATCTCTGGAACCGTTAGCGGCACACAAATCCACTGCCGCAACGGAAACCCCGTAAATCCATCCTATCGCTGTCGTGTTATCCACAGAGCTTCTTTTGATTTGACCCTGCGGACCTAGGAGCTTAGACTCTTAGGAATGTAAATCTTGATTCCGATGGCTGAAGGCCTGGATTTGTGAGGAGAATTGCCATGGTCCCGCACAGACACATCACCCGCCGCAACCTTCTCAGAGCAACTGCCGCCGCGGCTTTTGGCGCCGTCGGATTCCCCCACGTCGTTGGCTCGACCGCCTTGGGCGGGTCGGGGGCGGTGGCTCCCAGTGAGCAGATCACGCTGGGCTGCATCGGGACCGGGCCGCAGGGCACCTCCGTGATGCGGAACTTCCTGGCACAGAAGGACTGCCGAGCCGTGGCGATCTGCGACCTCAAAGCCCCCGTTCGCGAGGCGACCAAGAAGCTGATCGACGAGCACTACGGCAACAGTGACTGCGCCACGTACACGGACTACCGCGAGCTGATCGCCCGCAAGGACATCGACGCGGTCCTGATCGCAACGTGCGATCATTGGCACGTGCTGGTCGCGCTGGAGGCGGCGCGGGCGGGCAAGGCGATCTATCTCGAAAAGCCGATGGGCCTGAGCCTGGCCGAGGACCAGGCGTTGCGAGCGACCTGCCGCAAGTATGGCACAATCTTCCAGTTCGGGACGCAGCAGCGGTCGAGTCGGAACTTCCGATTCGCGTGCGAGCTCGTCCGCAACGGTCGGATCGGCAAGCTGCATACGATCAACGTCTGGTGCGCCGGCAGCTCCGCCGGCGGACCGAGGAACATCGTCTCGCCGCCGGACTGGATCGACTACAATATGTGGCTCGGCCCCGCTCCGTACCATCCGTACACCCCCGGCCGCGAATCCAACTCGTGGTGGTGGTTCATCTCGGACTATGCGCTCGGCTTCATCGCGGGCTGGGGCGTTCATCCGCTCGACATCGCGCTTTGGGGCGGCGGCGATGCGGTCCAGTGCCCGTTGACGATCGAGGGCAAAGGCGTCTGGCCCACCCCCGACGGTGTCTGCGATACCGCGTTGAATTGGAATCTCGTCTTGAAGTACGACAGCGGCGTGACGATGAACTATACCGGCAACCCCTACCCTGAGGAGTGGAAAACACGGTACGGGCGGACCACCGACCACGGCACCGCCTTCGAAGGCTCCGACGGCTGGGTGCACGTGGACCGCTCCGGCGTCAACGCCCACCCGAAAGAATTGCTCGACACGCAATGGGGCCCGAACGACAACCGTCTGTATGAGAGCAACAACCATGCGCGCAACCTGCTGGACTGCGTTCGCAGCCGCAAGGACCCGATCTGCCCGATCGATGCGGCGGTGCAGGCCGATACCCTGTGCCAGATCAGCGATATCGCGATCCGCCTGGAGCAGAAGCTGCGGTGGGACTGGGCCAGGGAACAGTTCGTGAACAACGATGCCGCCAACCGCCGGCTCACGCGATCGATGCGGAGCCCCTGGCGGCTGTAAAGACCGATAGGAATCAGAAGGAGAAGGCAGTATGTTGAGAAAGACCGTGATGGGGCTGCTTGTCTGTGCCGCGTTCGGCATGTGCGCCGCGCAGGCCGACCAGGGCGACGGGTGGATCCCGCTGTTCAACGGCAAGGACCTCGACGGCTGGAAGGCCAGCGAGAACCAGGGGACGTTCACCGTCAAAGACGGCGAGCTCGTCGTCCATGGCGACCGCAGCCATCTGTTCTACGTCGGCCCGGTGAACAACGCGTCGTTCAAGAACTTCGAGTTCAAGGCCCAGGTCAAGACGACCCAGGGCTCCAATTCCGGTATCTACTTTCATACCGAGTACCAGGAGAAGGATTGGCCTCGCAAGGGCTATGAATGCCAGGTGAACACGACCCACAGCGACCGCAAAAAGACCGGCGGCCTCTACGGCGTCGTGGACGTGATCGACAACGCACCCTCCAAAGACGACGAGTGGTTCGACTACTACATCAAAGTCCAGGGCAAACACGTCCTGATCCAGATCGACGGCAAGACAACGGTCGACTGGACCGAGCCCGACGATTGGCGGCAGGGCGGCCGTAAGATCGACAAAGGCACCTTCGCCATCCAGGGCCACGACCCCAAGAGTCTGGTCTATTACCGCAACATCATGGTTCGCCCGCTGCCCGAGGACGACGGCTGGATTCCGCTGTTCAACGGCAAGAACCTCGACGGCTGGAAGGCCAGCGAGAATCAGGGGACATTCACCGTCAAGGATGGCGAGCTGGTCGTTTACGGCAATCGCAGTCACCTGTTCTACGTGGGCCCGGTGAACCGCGCTACGTTCAAGGATTTCGAGTTCACCGCCGATGTGAAGACCACCAAGGGCGCGAACTCCGGCATCTACTTCCATACCGAGTATCAGGAGACCGATTGGCCGCGCAAGGGGTACGAGTGCCAGGTGAACACCACGCACAGCGACCGCAAGAAGACAGGCGGGCTCTACGCGGTGCAGGACGTGATCGACAACGCGCCTTCCAAGGACGATCAGTGGTTCAACTACTACATCAAGGTCCAGGGAAAGCACGTCGTGATCAAGATCGACGGCAAGACCACTGTCGACTGGACCGAGCCCGAGGGCTGGACGCCGCCGCAGGGTATGGATGGCCGCAGGATCGGCCAGGGCACGTTCGCCATTCAGGGCCACGATCCCAAGAGCCTGGTCTACTTCAAAAACATCAAGGTCAAGCCGCTCGATCCGGTCAAGGTCGTCGTCGTCACAGGCGGGCATGATTTCGAGCGAGAACCGTTCTTCAAGCTCTTCCAAGGCTACCCCGACGTCCGGCACGTCGAGGCCATGCAGAAGGACCACAGCGAGCTGTTCGAGGACATCGGCGCCTGGGACTACGACGTGATCGTCCTGTACAACATGACCCAGGACATCTCCGAGAAGCGAAAGGAGAACTTCAAAGCCCTGCTGGCCAGGGGCGTCGGCCTGGTCGCCCTGCACCACGCGGAAGGCGCGTTCAACACGTGGGAGGACTACCGCCAGATCATCGGCGCCCGGTACCCGCTCAAACCCCAGGAGATCGACGGCGTGCACTTCGAAACCGGGGTCTACCAGCACGATGTGGACATGAACATCAAGATCGCCGATCGCAATCACCCGATCACCAAGGGACTGAGCGACTTCACGATCCACGACGAGACGTACAAGGGCCTCTGGTTCGCCAAGGACAATCACGTCCTCCTGACGACCGACAATCCGAAGAACGATCCGACCGTCTGCTGGGTCCGCCCGTGCGACCACACGCGGATTGTGTTCCTCCAGCTCGGCCACGACGGAAAGGCCTACGCCAATCCGAACTACCGCGAGCTGATCGTCCGCTCGATCCGCTGGGCCGCCGGGCGACTTTGAGATTTGGGATTTGAAGTTTGAGATCTCAGAGTTGAGATCTCTTCAAGGAGAATCTTATGTCGTCGCAAGTGAATCGTCGCAGTTTCATGAAGCAGTCGCTGGCCGCCTCCGCGGGAGGCGTGCTGGCCGCCAGTTCGACCCAGGCCGCCGCGGGCAGCGGGGCCGCGATCAAGGTCGAGCCCGGCTCGAAAGGGACCCTGCCGATGGGAAAAATCGGCAACTTGCAGGTCAGCCGGATGTTGCTGGGCGGCAATCTGCTCACCCACTACACGCATAGCCGGGACCTCAAGTACGTCTACAACCTCTGTGCCCACTACAACACCGAGGACAAGATCCACGAGACGATGGCCCTGGCCGAGGCGCATGGGATCAACACGCTGTCGATCCACAATCCGCCGGGGATCATCTCGATGCTCAAACGCTACCGCCAGCGCCATGGCGGCAAGATCCAGTGGATCGTCTGCCCGATCGCGGAACTGACGGACGACATGAAGGCCTACCGCGAGATGTCGAAGGAACTGGTCGATGAGGGGACCGATGCCCTGTATCTGTGGGGCGTCCGCTCCGATCCGCTCTGTGCCCAGGGGAAGATGGACCTGGTCCGCAAGGCGGTCGAGATCGGCAAGGACCTCGGCGTCCCCTCCGGCGTCGGCGCCCACGACCTCAACGCGATCGTCCAGTGCGAGAAGCACAACATCCCGGCGGACTTCTACATCAAGACGTTCCACCACCACAAATATCCCAGCGCCCCCAAACCCGACGAACTCAAAGGTGCGTACAGCGAGGTGCCCGGCTACTGGTGCCGCGATCCGCAGGAGACGATCGAGGTGATGAAGAACGTGACCAAGCCCTGGATCGCGTTCAAGGTGATGGCGGCCGGAGCGATCCCGCCGGCGGATGCTTTCAAGTACGTCTTCGAAAACGGCGCCGACCACACGCTGGCCGGCATGTTCGACTTCGAAATCGCCGAGGACACGAAGATCCTCAACGAGACGCTGCGCGGCCTGCAAAACCGAACCCGCCCCTGGCGAAGCTGATTGCCGGCAGTCGAAAAATGGGCAGCCACAGAGGGCACAGAGAACACAGAGGCAAGATGATTATTGCCGCCGTTCTTTGTGCTCTCGGTTTTTTCGTGTGCTCCCGCACTTTCCCCTGAAAGATCGAATGAAGACTGTCGCGTTTATCGCTTTGCGGGGTACCGGCGGAGAGGGTTCGGTGCCATGGCGGTCCTTCGTTCGTTAGAACAGTCTCCGTTGATTGTCTGATTCCTTTATGGAGATGCCTCGCCACAGCTTCGCCGCGACCTTGTTTCGAGAGCAGAAGATGAGGATGTACAAGGGCCGACCTTTCATGCTTATCCTCTGGTATTCGAATTCACAGTAACCGAGTGAGCGAATCTGATCGACGTACAGATTTCGGAGGACTTCCGCATGGCGGTCTGTCGGCGCAGCATTGAGCAGTGATCTCCAGTCTGCTCCGAACCCCAGACAACGATCGAGGTTGGAGTCTGGATCGTGGAGATAGTGCTCTTCCCAATTTCGCAGTATGTCAATTCGATCTGGAAAGAAGATGACCATGTCCGCTCGGATGTCCGAGAGTTTCCGTAGAGTCTCGAATTCCAGGTGAAGGCCGTACGGGTCGAGGAAGGCCAGCGACAGAGAGCGCTTCGGTATCTCTCGTACGATCTGGTCTATGCATTGGTTTGCGTCTCCAAGCAGCACTTGCGAGTCCGTTCTCACCCGGGAGACGCGTGCCACGAGCGCTTCGTGCTTGCGATTGTCTTTCTCGCAGAGGTGAAGTCTGGAAAATGGGAAATGGGTTTGCGCAGCAAGCATCGGCGAGCCCCACTCCAGTTCCTGTGAATCCTTCAGCCGCTCAATCCCAGCGCCGGCGAATAGATCGATGTAGTGGAGTGCACCCCATTTCAGACGCATTGACGTGGTGAACGCATCCATGTACCGCAAAAGGTAGTAGTGTTTGTCGCTTGACCACTGACCGACAATAGGAATGTACTGCCCATCATCCACAGGCTGTGCCAATTCCAGCATGATTCACTTCCCTCCGCATTGAGAACTGAGGTCTCTCGTCCCAGGTTCTGTTGCCCAATGTGCGACCTGCCGCCTTCTTGTTGATGCCGCCCCACTGCTTGAAGAAGAACGGGACGTTCTTCGCAACACATTGATCGCGTATGTCTACAGCCCACTCTGGACGCATGGGCCGTGCGCCGGGGCCGGACTCGCCGCCGACGATTGTCCAGTCGATGCCATCTAGATCGATGTCGGAAATGGGTCCCAGAAGCGGTTCAATCGAGATAAACTTTACATTCGCTTTGGTCTGTCGAAGGTGCTCGATTCGGAAGGTGTAGTTGCTGTTCTCGACGGTCACGCCCATCCAGACATTGTCCGGCCAAGGAAGCTTGGGGCTCAATCGAGCGAGTCTCTCGGAGCGTTTCGTCAGGACCTGGAAATGATGCTGGGAGGCCCGCTGCATCACGCCAAAGACCTTCTGAATGAATGCGAGCGGCACATCCTCGTGGAACAGATCGCTCATCGAGTTGACGAAGATCATCCTCGGCTGACGCCAGTGGAGGGGCATCTCAAGCATGTGCGGATGCAGCGTGAGCTTGAAACCGTCGCGATAGTTGGGCTGGCCCATGGCTTGGAGACGCCGGGCCATACGCTCGGCGTAGCAATTCCGGCATCCCTCACTGATCTTCGTGCAGCCTGTGACCGGGTTCCAAGTGCATTCCGTCCATTCGATTTTCGAGTTCGCTGCCATCGGCCTGCCTTTCATCGTCTCGCTGGATTATAGAGCGCCGATGGCTGTAAAATCAATCATCCATGATGTGTTTCCGCCTCTCGATAGTCCATGGCGTCAGAAGCTGTAGCGCACGCCGGCGTAGACGTTCGTGTTGTCGTGGAACTGGTTGAAGAAGGTGTGGCGCTCGTCGCCGAAGAAGACGTTGGCGCCCACCTCGTACATCAGGTGATCGCTGGCCTTGTAGTTGACGAGCGGCCGCAGGTAGACGTCTTCGTCCGAGGGACAGTAGTAGGTGAACAGCGACAGCATCAGGTTCTGGTTCATCAGCAGTTTCGTCAGACGCAGGGTCGTGACGTGGCGGAACTCGTCCTGCGCCGGGCTGCCTGGGAAAAGACTGTTCTCGTAATCGTCGTAATCGAGCATCTGCTCGACGTAGTATTGCACGCCGGCGGTGAAATCTCTCGCGATCTCCTGGGTGTAGGCGATGAGGTATCGCATCTGGGAGTTGTTGACCAGGGGATCGTCGCCGCGGCGGTCGTCGATGGAATCGTAATAGCCGATCTCTGCGTTGGCGATGCCCTTGCCCAGCGTGCCGCGGACGCTGGCGCCGTAGACGTACAGCTCGGGGAAGGTCGCGCGGGTCAGCGTTTCGTTGAAGCCCGCGGGGCTCTTCCAGTAGCCCCAGTAGCCGTAGAGGGCCAGCTCGTAGTTGCGGACGTTGCGATAGAGGCGGATCGCGGTCTCGTCCTCTTCGAAGAACTCGCGACGCCGTGAGATCATCAGCTCGTCGTCCTCGCCGGCCCGGCGGCCGAGGATCGGGTTGTAGTACGAGAGGCGATCTCCGGTGATGTAGCGGTCGGAGTCGAACTCCGGCGTGTAGACCACGTCGAGGTTGACCGCGTCGGAGAACCAGCTCACCTTGACCGCGTCGGACGGGGCCTTCAAGTACTCGGTGTCCCGTCCGATGAAAAACGAGACCCAGTCCTTGGGGAAGAGATCGTTGAGGAAGATCAGGTCGCCTGTGCCCCAGGTGAGGACCTGGCGGCCGAGCTTGAGATCGACGGAATCGGTCGGCCGCAGGAAGACGTTGGCCTCGCGAAGATCGAAGACCGCCTGTTCCTCGACGAAATCGCCGTAGGCGTCGCCTTTGACCTTGATGTCGCCCCAGTCGCGGGCGGAGAACAGATCGAACTGATAACGGGTCTCGCCGATCGACAGGTCTTTGCTCTGGTGGGGATCGTCCAACAGGCGGGTACCGACGCGGGCTTCATAAAAGCCGTGGTACTCGATATCGTTCTGCTCGAAGAACTCGCGGACGACGTTTCTCTTCTCCTGCGGCTCGTTCGGTTCCTGCCGGGCATTGGCTGTCCAAGCGAACACGACCGCAAGGAGAACTGCCGCGAGGCCCATGCTGGTAGAAAGTCCCCGTGACTCGTGATCCGGCCGACCCGTCGCCGGTCGCCCGCCACGCGTGCGACGCACGCCCACCATGCTGTCGGCCAAAAGCGAAAAATGCCAGGGGTCCGGGGACAGAGTCCCCGGTTGTCGGATACGATGCCACCTAAGATGACGCCGAATCCAGGTGGGCCGCTCTTCATTCCTGCGCCGGTTGGCAGTCGTCATCTCGTGACCTCCTGGGGCGGTTTGCGGAGATAGCGTTCCTCGAAGATGTCGCCGACGCCGATGTTGTACTTCACGTCGCTGAAGGTCATCTCGGTCTTGCTGCCGCTCTTGAGGTCCTGGACGACGGAGACGGTCACCGTCGGGAAGCCCTGGATTTCCTCGACCTTCTTGGACTCGATCGTGCGGTAGAGCGCGCCGGTCTTGTCGTAGAACTCCATCTTCATCGGGACGAAGTTCTTCCTGTCGATCGAGACGTTATAGTAGCTGAACTCGACGGTTTCGGGCTTCTTCGGCGTGTTCTTGACCACGTAGAACGCGTCAGTCGTCTCGACCAGCTCGTGGATGTCCTCGTCGAGACCCCGGCCCGAGACGTCCTCGTAGAGGAAGTCCGAGCCGACGAAGCTGGTACGTTTGTCGCCCGCGGCGATTCGCTTGACCAGATCCAGCGAGGGCATGTACAGCCAGCGGTCATCGTCCTTGCCGCCGACGTGTTTGCGAACCATGTAGCTCATCCGCCGGACGTCGGCGGGACGCTGGAAGTAGACGAAGTAGTTCTGATCGCCGCCGTCCTGGACGTCTTTGCGGACGATGTTGAACAGACGCTCGCGGGTCTGCCCCTGCCTGTTCGTGATCACCATGCGGACGGTGGACCTGCCGTCGTCGCCCTGGTAGTAAGCGACGAAGTTGGCCTTTTCCACGATAGTCTGAACGTCGGGGGTCTGGTCGGCCGCCGCGGACGCCCAACTCAAAGTCAGCGAAGCCAGCAATGTCGTGATTGTCACTTTGTCGAACATGTCGCACCTCCATGGTTTGGGGACGGACCGCCGACTCCCAGCTTCTTGAGGATCGTCATCATCGGGCACCAGTCGGTGAACGCCGACTGGAGGAGATTCAGTCCGACGAAGCCGGTGAACAGCAGCCAATAAGGGGAATGATAGCGGGCCAGTAGAACACTGAGCAAGGTGAAAGCCCCTGCAATTCCACGCAAAACTCTCTCGACTGTCATGGTCGTACTCCTTGGAGGATCAGGAAGCCGCGGCCTTCGATTGTTGCTGATCGCGAGCCCGACAGGCCTGTCGGCGTGACATCACGCCGCAGAGCACCGCCAGGACCGGGATGGCGGCGGCGCTGATCCACACGAAACTGTTGAAACCCATCTTTCCGAACTGGTGCACGTTCAGCAGCACGAGCACCACACTCGCCAGCGAAATCACGAAGCAGAACGCGCAGTTGCACTTGGCCGACTGGGGAGCCGCCGCGACCGCGAACAGGCGTTTCTCCGCGACAGTCAGGATCGCCGGCAGGATGATCAGCGTCACCGCGCCGGACAGGGCCATAATCGCGCAGAGGAAGATGCCGACTGTCTTGTAGGGCACCAGCGGCGCCGCCAGCAGGGGAAGAAAGCCGATCGCGATGACCAGCACGTTGCGTGCGATCGCCCGCGCGGGCTCGCCGAACATCTCGGCGGCGCCGGCCTTCCACGAGCCTTTCTCCGCATAGCTGACGCGGGCCCGCTCCAGGAAGTGGATCGCGAAGTCCACCGCCATGCCCAGCGTCAGGGCGCTGAGTACCGCCACCGGCATGTCGTAGTCCTTGCCGATCAGTCCGATCACGCCGTAGATCATCAGGATCGTGATCGACAAGGGCACCATGCAGACCAGCCCCCACAGCGCCGAGCGGAACATGATCGCCATCATGATGAAGACAATGATGAAGCTGCCCAGGAGGGACTGGAGCATGCCCCAGACCATCTTCTGTTGCCAGATGATGTTGATGTAGGTCAGGCCCGCCCAGTTGTGCTCCATTGGCATCGGCGGAGGCGTCTTCTTGAAATACTCTTCGACCGCCGCGACGACCTTCTCCATGTCCTTGTTGTCACCGCTCTTGAGCTGGAGCCAGATATTGGCCTTGTCGAGATCGTTAGTGACGAAGTGCCACAAATCGTCCGGCGTATGGCTGCTCTGGAACTGCAGCAGGCTCTGGGCCACCGCGCCGCTGGTATCCGGGATCCGATAGTTCTCGGGCTTGCCGTCGATCAGTTCCTGATAGACCTTCTTGACGATGCCTGCGATGGAGTTGCTCTTGCCGACCAACCCCCTGCTTTCGAGATAGTTTTCGAGATCAGACATGTAGCGAAGAATCTCAGGCTGTTTGAAGAGCTTGAGCCGTTCGCTCTGGAGCTCGAAGAAATCGGCCAACTCGTACCAGACGTCCGCGACGTCCTCCGCCGCCGAGTTATGCTGCTGGCTTGCCTGTTCCGAAAGTTTCTCCAGGAAGGCGGCTTTCGTGATTTTGTTCGTGGCAGCATCCACGAGGATCTTGTCGGCGGGTTGGAGCACGTCCTTCGCTTTGGGGTTGTCGTCGGCCAGTTCCTCGATCTTGGCGCGAAGTTGGTCGCGGAGTTCTTTGACATACTCGACCGTCACGTTCGGATCGCTGGCGTCTTGGAGGACCAGGTAGGCCATATAGGTACCCGCGAAGTGTTGGTTGAGCTCCATGTCCGCCTGGCGGATCGGGTGGCTCTTGGCAAACCACTTGATCGGGTTGTCGTTGATGTTGATCCGCGTGATGCCGTAGACCGCGACGACCGCGAGGATCACGATGCCAATCAGGATCGGCTTGGCCGCGGCATAGGTGAGACCCCCTGTGGTGTGCAGCAGTCGGGTCAGCCAGGTCTGCTTTTGTTCGTGGACGACCGCGGCGCCGAAGTTCTCCAGGCTCTTTTCCTTGAGGAACATGATGTAGGCCGGGATGAACGCGATCGTGAAGACCCAGGCGATCATGATCCCGACCGCGACGAGGATACCGAACACCTGCACCGGTGGAATCGGCGTCAACGCCAGAGACGCGAAGCCCGCCGCCGAGGTCAGCGAGGTGTACAGCATCGGCGCAAACAGCGTGCTCATCACCTCGATCGTCGTTTGTCGTCGGCCCTTCTCCTTCGTGTACTTCTCGAAGAACTCCGAGAGGATGTGTACTGAGTCCACCACCGCGATCGGCATCAGAAAGATCGGGATCATCGAGCTCATGATGTGGACGGGAAAGCCCAGGCCGATCAGGATACCCATCGTCGACAACACCGTCACCATGGCGATGATCATCGGCGAAACGATCAGCACGAGCTTTCGAAAGAAGATCAGCATGAGAATGAAGATCGTCGCCATCGCCAAGGGGGCCGAGATTGCCATCTGGATGAACATCTCGTAGCCAAAGGTGTCCTCCGCGACGGGCAGACCGGTGATGTGGTACTCCTCGTCGCCTGTGAAGGTCGCGATTTGTTTGCGTAATGCGAGGTACACCCGATGGCTGAGATCCTTGCTCGTTAGCGGCAGATACAGGGTGATCGCCTTGCCGTCGCCGGAGACGACGGTGTCCTTGAGCAGGGGATTCGAGAGCGCCTTGTCGCGGACGGCGATCGCCTCGGCGGCGGTCTCCGGCGGCTGGGGCATCAGCCACTCGAATCGGATCTCGCCGGGACCGCCCTGGCTGATGTGGTCCACCGTCGAAGGGGCCAGTAGGTCCACCTCGACCACGCCGATCGTTTCGTTCGGGTCCTTGGGATCGGGCCATCGCAGCGTCTTGGCGTACTGCGTCAGCTCGTAGATCCGTCGCAGCGAATGGGGATTGAACACGTCGTTGGGGTCCTTGTTGTTGATTACCCCGACGACCACGATGTCGTTGAGGACGAAGTCCCGCTTGGTCTGTTCGTGGAAGACTCGCACGGTCTCATGCTCCGAGAGCATGTTCTCGGGGTCGGTGTCCACCTTGATCAGCGGAATGAACGCCGCACAGACGAGCGTGAAGATCACCATGACCCAAGTGACCAGCTTGTAGTGATCCAACGAGAACTCGATGACCTTGCGTTTGAAATCCATGCTTGAACTCCCGAGGTACATTCTCAACGGCTTTGAATTTCCCTACTTCGACAGGGGTATCTGTGTTTGGTGATTCAGGCAACAATCATATATATTGTCCAGCGTCAACCGTCCGATCCTCTTCGTACCGTTTCAGTGAGTTGTTATCCTTAATTCCTCAGAAGGTATCGATTGATTGTCAACTCATCTCTTTCGCAGTACCATTACAATGATCGTAAACACAGTCCAATACGCGAATTACATTCGGATTTCGAATTCGGTAGTACACCTTGGTTCCCTCCCTCCGACAGGTCAGCACACCTTTGTCTTTCATCAAGTTGAGCTGCTGACTGATGATCGCCTGTTTCTCACCCAAGGCGCTGATGATCTGGCCGACACTCCGTTCCCCGTCTTGCAGTGCCTCGACAATCAACAGCCGGACTGGATGGGCCACCGCCTTGAGCACCTCAGCCGCATGTATCGCTAGTTCCCGATCCACGAAGGTTGCCCTTAATAAATATTAATATTGCTATAATAAGATATTACTATGAATTGGAAGTTCAGTTCGAGGAAAAGGAAAAAATTTAATGTCTCCCGTTTCCCACGGGTTCCCCGCGATCGGCCCCTTCTTGAAAAACATCGAAGAGAAACAGGGTGAACTGCCGATAAGAAACTGGGTACTATGGCAAAGAACGGGGTTTTTGTTGGCTTTTGAGCTTGACAGGTCATCCGTGTCGGGCTAAAGTAGGGCGATAAGGCAAACTGCGTGGGCCTTCTGTCAAATGGATTTGGCGAAAAAGGAAGGGTAAGGATGAAGGATCTATTTACCACCGGCGAAGCCGCAGAGATTTGTCGAGTCAGTCAACAAACGATCATCCGTTGCTTCGACTCCGGCCGGCTCAGGGGCTTTCGCGTGCCGGGATCGAAGTTCCGTCGCATTCCCCGCGCGAATCTGATCAAGTTCATGAGGGACAACAACATCCCTCTGGACAATCTGGATTCCGGACGGAAAAAGGTGTTGGTCGTGGATGACGATACCGAGATCGTGGAACTGATCACGGATATCCTCACACGCGACGGTCGCTACGAGATCCGCACGGCGTCGAGCGGGTACGAGGCGGGCATGGTGACTCAGATGTTCCACCCGGACCTGATTTTACTGGACTACATGCTGCCGGATGTCAACGGCAACGTCGTGTGCCAGACGATTCGGAACAATCCGGAGTTTGAGAACACCCGGATCATCATTGTCAGCGGCGTCATCAAACAGGAAGAGATCGATCAGCTTCTCAAGTCGGGCGCCGAATCGTTCATACGAAAACCGTTCGACATTGCGGAACTTACCGAAAAGGTGAATTCCGCTCTTCAGTTGGTTGCTTGAGAACCTAGCGCCGTCAAGCAAAGATGAGTTGGATGGATGCTGGAGCGAGGGTGAACGACGCCGTTTGGCAGGCGGGTGCTCTCGCATGGCGATAGCATAGGGTAGCCGCATGGCCAAAAGGTACATCGATACGACGGCCTCCCGCAAGGTGGAGCTGGCCGTCAGTGAGTTGGGCTCGCTGTCGGTTCCCCCGTGTGTCGCGGTGCAATACCTTTCGAAACTCGTTCAGAGCCGTTCAGGACCTGTTGTGCGCGCGGTCGGAATGGGTGATTCTTTTTCCCCCGCGTCGGTCGCCGACCTCCTCGAATGCGAACCCGCCTGCGCCGCGACCATTCTGGCTTTGGCCCAACGTCAGGCGGCAGGTCCCGTTCGCCAGCGGCATTCCGTCCGGCTGGTGCTCGATCGTCTGGACGCCAATGACGTTCGCGACGCGCTGCTGCGAACGAAGGTCGCCGCAGGTTTCGAAATCGAATTCTCCGACCAGCCCCTGGGTGCGCCCACCCGCAAGGATCTGATCCTGCATTGCCTGGCGGTGGCTTGCTGTGCCCGTGGGATTGCGGAAGCCGCGGGAATCGACCTATCTCTGGCCTGGTCCGCAGGCTTGTTGCACGACATCGGGAAATTCGCCCTCCAGGACGTTATGCCCAAGAGTCTGGCAGCCATCGCCCGCGAGGCCCAAGCCTCCAGTGCCTCGTTGTACTCCGTCGAGTACCGTCATCTGGGCACCAATCATACGTTGCTGGGAAAGCAGCTTGCCCAGCGATGGAGATTGCCCGAACCGATCCTACTGTCGATCTGGCTGCACCATCGCGATTTTGGGGCCCTTCTGGCCGTGCCGGAAGCGCGTATCGCCATGCTCGTCAAAGCCGCCGACAGCTTGGCCCGCCAGACGGGAATCGGCCAGTCCGGCAGCTTTGACCCCCCTGTTCCCCTCCGCGATATTTCGGGATGTCTTGGCGTTCCGGCCAAGACCCTCCAGCAGATCCAGGAGGCGCTCCCTGCGGAGGTCAAACGCCGGGCAGAGATACTAGGCTGGGAGATGCCCCAAGCGACGGCACGTTATTGCGATCTGATCCAGGCGGTCGCGGCGGACCTGGCCCAGCGTCACACGAAGCTCTCGGCCGAAGGACGAATCCTTCAGGCCTCCTCCGGCTATCTGGGCTTTACTCAGGAGTTCCTGCGTGGGCAGAATCCCAACCTGTCCGCCATCGACATGGCGGAGGATTTCGCCCGGCGCTGGCAACGGTTCTTTCAGACGGGCACCGTCTGTCTCTGTCTGACCGCTGGCCCGCGAGAAGGGGTCCTGGACACCGTGATTGTCGAGGCCCTCGGTCACAGCCACAAGACGGTTCTCGAAGTCCCGCCCGAGGAATCTCCCGTCCCCAAGCCGCTGGGCGGGCGGTTTGCCATACTCGATGTGCACGACCGCGTCGATTGGCTTTTGGACCAGGTGGACGTGGATCTCCATCGCGATCAGGCGAAGGTGTTGCCGTTGTTGTCGGACGGTCGGGCGGTAGGGTTGATTTTGTTCGAGCTCAACTACCCCGCGGACGCAGGGCTGTTTGCCGAGAAATTCGAGATGGCCGCCTCCTTGGCGGGTACGATCCTGGGCCTGGCTTTGGCCAAGGAATGCCAGGAGCATCTGGCCGAGCGGCTCTCCCAGGACAATGGCGGCGTCAAGTCGCCCGCATCGGTCTCGGAGACGGGATTGATCCGCGATCCTGTCGAAGCTTTGGCGGAGATGGCCGCCGGTATCGCTCACGAGTTGAACAATCCGTTGTCCGTCATCACCGGCCGTGCTCAACTGATCGCGCAGTCGGAAACCGACGGCCAGAAGAAAAACGCTCTCGAAAGGATCGTGGAGAACGCCCGCGAGGCATCGAGCCTGGTGGAGGACTTGTTGGCATACGCCGAGCCGCCGCAACCGAGGACGAGTCGGGTGAACGTCCGCCAAGTGATCGACGAAGCGATCGACTTGGCCGTGCGTAAAACCGGCGCCGAACACATCAACACCCAGGTTCACGTGGTCGGCGATGTTCCCGAGGTTCTCGTGGACTCGGCGCAGATCGCCTCGGCGCTGGCGAACATCATCGCCAATGCGGTCGAGTCCTACTCCGACGCAATGGGTCCGGTCAAGATCACGGTCGAATCGCACGCGTCCGACGAGGAATCCAGGGGCTTCGCCTCCGGCATAATCCTTCGGATCAGCGATCTGGGCTGCGGCATGGACGAAGCGACACGGAAGAAAGCTGCCAGTCCGTTTTTCTCCGCAAAGCCCGCCGGGCGAAAGCGCGGCATGGGTCTGGCCTTCGCCAGTCGCCTCATTCAACTCAATGGCGGCACCCTGGACATCGAAAGCCAGTCCGGCCACGGCACCACGGTCACCGTGACCCTGCCGACGGAATAACCCGACGGCGGTCCGCCGATGAGGCCTCTTCATTCAGCGTCCATCGTTGAAGAAGGCCCACTCTTTTGGTGTCAAGAGCCGCCAGTTTCTCGACGAATTGGTGGAACCCTGGCCTGTTCTCGTAGGGAGGGATACTGTGCAGGCGATCCGGATGGCTTGACAAGCCGAAATCCTCCGGGGTTATCCTCATTGACTTGGCTCTCTGGATCAGCCATTCCTCGAGTCTTGGACACAGAACGATAAGTCTCTGATTGCCGCTGCCTCCGCGAACGAGCAGGTGAAGTCCACCATGCCAACGGCATCGGGGAACCCCCGCAATCGAGTCGATGATACTCTCGTCAGCCCACCAATCGAGTCACTGGGCCGACCACGGGACCTGTCCAATTCCCGCTGAGCCAACACAGTCCGAAAACATCGCCCGTTGTGGGGCGCAGTCGAGATTTCTTCCGTGGTTTTCCCTGGTTCGGTTGCGGTGCGAGCGGGCACTACCGATGATAGGGGGCTGTTTATGGGGCGACGGACACTTGCTCTTTTCCCCAAGGCCAGGGGTTAAAGCATCTTCCACGCAGAACCGAACTTATGCCTGGGCATCGCCCCTGTGACAATACAAACCCGACGCGAGGTTCGGCGTCGAGGAGCCCGAACGGGCCTCTTTGAACGTGGAGTGTTATGAGCCAAACCGAACGACATAAACGACTGCGCTTGCTTTTGAATAAGCTGAACAAACAGCGAAAACAGCAGGCCTGCAAAATTGATATCCTCTGCAATGACCTCATCTCCGCCCAGCGGGCCTTCATTCAGCGATTGTACACGATCGGTTTCGCGGCCGAGTTCTATAAATCGCTCCTGGGCAGTCCCGACCTGAACCATTTGCTGGCCCGGGCGGATCGAATGATCCGCCGGGAACTACCCGGTACCGGCGTGGCGTTTTATCTGAGACAATCCGACGGTTGCGATCTTCATTCGTTTGTCGGCGAGGAAGTGTTCGCTTGTGAGCAACCGGGGCCGCAGGAACATCTGACGCCAGAACTGATCGACGGGATCTGCAAGTCCAACAAAATTTGCACGTTCGCCGAGATATCGGCCCTCGATCCAGCGGGCGACTACCGCGGACTGCGGCGATACTCGATCGTAACGCTTCCTTTGAGCGATCTGGGACGGTCCTTGGGATTTCTGCTTCTTTGGCGTCCGTCGGCGTTGCCGGTGACCTCCGAGGATGTTCACAGGATCGAATCGGTGTTGTGCGGCTTGTCGCAAGCGATTCGAGGAATTCGCGTGTCTTTGGCATCGAGCGAATAACCTCGGGACAAACGGACAAAGGGCTTTGAAAGAATTCTCTTGTATCGATTGCGGGAATATCGGATAATTCCCCAAATGTACTTTTTCACGGATTTTTGAGATTTTGCCGTTCTGGACCGGGCCGGACCTCAGACCAATCTCGTCGTTGTCCGGGTTGGGACAGGGTGGGGAGTTGAGAGATGAATGACATGCCGGTGAACCCGAACAACATGATCGAAACGAGCGACAGTTTGGAAGCTGTGGGCGTCTTCCGGGCGTGGAAAAACATCTTCTTTGTGATTGTGGTGATCTGTCTAGTGCTAACCCAAGTGGCGTTCTGGGTGGTGGATCTGGGACTTATCGAGACGCCGGGGGCGATCAAGCCGGCGGACACGGCACAATCCGGCTCCGCAGCGTCGACCGATGAGACCTCGTCCGACGGAGGGCTGCTGCACAGTCTCGCAGGCAAGCTCGATTTTGACCGGGTCGCTCGCGTGATCGGCGTGGCCAACGGCATTCTCATCGTCTCTGGAATCCTCTTCGCTCTGACGGTCTTCTTCTGCCTGATGGTCTCGCTCGTGGGTCGTTTGGGAGGCATCAACCATATCTCTCGCGCGTTCATCCTGGCGCTGATCATGGCGGCGTTGATCATCCCCTGGCAACGGCTTTTCGGCTCAAACGTCGTCGGCGTCGCTTACGGTGGCGACGAGCTGCTCCGTTGGCTCGACTCCAAGAGCGGCGGCATGTCGAACCTGATCTTCTACTACCTGCGGTTCACCGGTCTGTGGCTTGTCGTTCTGCTGTTGATGATCATGGCGCAGGTTCGCAGCTCAGGTTGGTCCAAGTCGATCCTCCGAAGACTGGAGATCATCTAAGAATTGTTGATGGAAGAACGAATCGCTTTCATCGGCACCGGCATCATGGGCCAACCCATGGCCAGGAACTTGTTTCGCGCGGGCTATCGGGTCACTGTTCATAACCGTACCAAGTCCAAGGCCCAGGCTCTCCTGCAGGAAGGGGCCGGCTGGGCCGATACGCCCAGGGACGCGGCACGAGCGAGCGACGTCGTCATCACCTGTGTCACGGATACGCCCGACGTGGAAGCAGTCCTGCTCGGTCCTGGAGGTGTCATCGAAGCCGCCCGCCCCGGCCTGATCTGCGTCGACATGAGCACCATCTCGCCTGCCGCAACCCGCACGATGGGCAAGATCCTCGCCGCCCGGGGGGTTGTCCTCCTGGACGCGCCCGTCAGCGGCGGACAGATCGGCGCGATCGAGGCCACGCTGTCGATCATGGTGGGCGGTCCGATCGAAGCGGTCGAAAAGGTCAGACCGATCCTGGAAAAGCTTGGCCGCACCGTCACGCATTGCGGCCCGCTCGGCTTCGGCCAGACGACCAAACTCGCCAACCAGATCATGGTGATCCACACGCTCATGAGCGTCGCGGAAGGACTTGCTTTCGCGGAAAAAGCGGGTCTGAACCTGGAGACGACGCTCCAGGTCACGACCGCCGGCGCGGCGGGAAGCCATTCGCTCAAGGTCCTTGGTCCCAAGGTGATCGCAGGCGATTTGAAGCCTGCGTTCATGGTAGACCTCCAGCAGAAGGATCTCCGGTTGGTCCTGGAGTATGCCGAGCAGATCGGCCAGCCCCTGCCCGGCACGGCCTTGGTTAAACAACTCTTCGCAGTTCTCCAAGCCCAAGGCCGCGGTCGCGACGGCACTCAGGCTCTCATCGATGTCATCCGTCAACTGGCCGGAAGAACCGGTACCCCGTGAGACAAGTGCCGACTCTGGGCGGGAACGATCCCAGGGAACGGGCACCTGTCTCATGGATTCTGGCAGATTCCCCTGGAGCCTGATACGATGTTCCCTGTTTGGAAGATCCGATTGAAATACAAAAGGAGTCGGCCATGAGGACTATGGGTGCTCTGTTCATTGGCGTGTGCGTGTCGATGGTTTGGGTCGGGGCCGCCGGCGCCCGTGAGACCGAACCTCGAAGAGTGATCCAGCTCGATGGGACCTGGCAGGTCGCCGAAGGGACGATGGACTCGATGCCCGATCGATTCGATCGCAAGGTTCAGGTGCCGGGGTTGATCGACATGGCCCGACCGGCGTTCGAGGAAGTGGGCGTCAAGAGCGAGAAACGCCAGGCCTTCTGGTACCGGCGCACGTTCACCCTCAAAGGGCCGATCCCCGAGGCAGCGATTCTGAAGATCCACAAGGCTCGCTACGGCACGAAGGTCTGGCTCAACGGGCGGCTCGTCGGCGAGCACCTGCCGTGCTTTACGCCCGCGCTGCTGGACGTCAAGCTGCACCTCAAGGGCCAGGGCCGGGAGAACATACTCGTCGTGCGAGTCGGCGCCGATCGCGGGGCCTTGCCGCCAGGTCAGCCCAGCGGCTGGGACTTCGAGAAGTACCTCTATATTCCAGGGATCTACGACTCGGTCGAGTTGATCCTCTCGGGCGAGCCGCGGATCGTGAACGTCCAGGCCGTGCCGGACATTGACGCCCAGACCGTGCGGGTCATCGCGGAGCTGCAATCGTCCGTCGCCGGCTCATGCTCGGTGACGTGCGAGGTTCGCGAGGCCAAAGGCGGTGCGGTTGTCGCAAGCGTTCGGCAGTCGGACGTCCCCGTCGGCGGCGAAGGCGTCACGAAGGTGGACATCGTGATCCCGTTGAAGTCGTGTCGATTGTGGAGCCCGGAGGACCCGTTCCTCTACAAGATCAAGCTGAGTACGGGGGCCGATACCGCCGAGACACGGTTCGGCATGCGATCTTTCCGCTTCGACCGCGAGAGCGGCCGGGCGGTCCTCAACGGCAAGCCCTACTTCATGCGGGGCACGAACGTCTGCGCGTACCGATTCTTCGAGGACGTCGAGCGGGGCGACCGGCCTTGGCGCAAAGAATGGGTCCGGCGTCTGCACCAGAAGTTCAAGAGCATGCACTGGAATTCGATCCGCTACTGCATCGGCTTTCCGCCGGAGCTGTGGTACGAGATCGCAGATGAGGAGGGCTTCCTGATCCAGGACGAGTTCCCGATCTGGACGCTCAGCGAGGACCCGGAGAAGGTCCAGGCCGAGTTGATCGAGCCCGAGTACGTCGAGTGGATGCGTCAGCGGTGGAATCACCCGTGCGTGGTGATCTGGGACGCCCAGAACGAGAGCAACACCGCCGAGACCGGCAAGGCTCTCAGCGCGGTTCGGCATCTGGATCTCTCGAATCGGCCCTGGGACAACGGCTGGGCCGAACCGCAGAGCGAGGCCGACTGCGTCGAGGCGCATCCCTACCTGATGATCAATCTCTTCAATCCCGCCTGGGGCGAGTCGAAGGTCAAGACCCTCGCGGACATGGCGAACGTCTCCGGCGTGCCCTCGCTGAACGCGGCCCAGCGAAAGTTCAAGCTGCCCATCATCATCAACGAGTACGCATGGCTGTGGCTCAATCGCGACGGGACGACCACCTGCCTGACCGGCCCGGTCTACGAGAAGCTGTTGGGGCCCAACTCCACGACCGAGCAGCGCCGCGCACTCTACGCGAAGTACCTCGCGGCCAAGACCGAGTTCTGGCGGGCCCACCGCGCCTGCGCGGGCGTGCTGCACTTCTGCGGCCTGGGCTACTCTCGCTCCGGCGACAAGCCCCGACCCGAGGGCGGCGCGACGAGCGACCACTTCATCGACATGGAGAGACTGAAGTTCGAGCCGCTGTTCGAGAAGTATCTCCGAGACGCGTTCTCGCCGGTCGGGATTATGCTGGACTACTGGGGCCAGGATTTGACCGCGGGCCGGGAGGTTCAGATCAAGGCGATCGCGATCAACGACACATACGAGACTTGGCAGGGCACGCTGCGGCTTCGGTTGACGAAGAACGGCAAGACAGTTGTCTGGCGGGAAATTCCTTGTACGATAGAAGCTCTGGGTCGCCGTGACCTGTCCGGCGCGTTGACGGTGCCGTCGGAACCGGGCGATTACTTGATGACGGGCGAGCTGATCGCTCGCGGAGACAAGCCTATTTGCAGCGTTCGGGATGCGAAGGTCACCGCGGAAAAATGACTGTGGGCACAGCGACGTCGCGCCCGGTTTGCAGCGTCCCGACAGAAGGAGCAGCACAATGGATTCGCACGTTCGCACACGTCGTGATTTTTTGAAAGCCGCCGGGGTTTGCGCCGCCGGGGTCGCGTTGACAGGATGTTCCGAGCCGGGGTCCGATTCGATTCCCGCCCAGCCGGCGACGCAGACGTTTCTGCCGCCCAGACCCAACATTCTGTGGATCACCTGCGAGGACATCAGTCCCTACCTGGGCTGTTATGGCGACCCGCTGGCAATCACGCCCAACCTCGATCGGCTCGCGGGCCGCTCGATTCTATACACCAACGCCTACGCGACGGCGCCGGTCTGTTCTCCCTCGCGGTCGTGCTTGGTCACAGGTCTGTACGCCACCTCGCTGGGCACGCAGCATCTCCGCTCGGAGATCGCCATCCCCCGGCAGATCGAACCGTTTCCCAAGCTGTTGCGGGCCGCGGGTTACTATTGCTCGAACAATTTCAAGGAAGACTACAACTTCAAGGACCCGACCATCTGGGACGATTCCAGCGACAACGCGCACTGGCGCAACCGCGCGGCAGGCCAGCCGTTCTTCAGCGTCTTCAATCTCATGGCCACGCACCAAAGTCAGATCAACGGCTCCGACGAACAGTTCGAAGCCAAGTACGGCTCGAAGCTCAAACCCGAGGAGTGGCACGACCCCCGAAAGATGATCCTGCCGCCGTACTATCCCGATACACCGATGGTCCGCAAGATGTGGGCACGCTACTACGATCTGATCACCTACATGGACAAACAGGTCGGTGAGATTCTCCGCGAACTGGAGATCGACGCGGTGTCCGAGAACACGATCGTGTTCTTCTTCTCCGACCACGGCATGGGCCTGCCTCGCTTCAAGAGGAGCCTCTACGATTCCGGCCTGCGGGTTCCGCTGCTGGTCCGGGTCCCCGCGCCGTACCAAGGCATGGCGCCTCTGGCACCGGGCGGGCGGAGCGACCAGCTCGTCAGCTTCGTCGATTTCGCGCCGACCGTGCTGTCTTTGGCCGGGCAATCGATCCCGCCCACCATGGAGGGCAAGCCGTTCCTGGGACGCACGACGTCCACGCGAGACTACATTGTCGGCGCCGCCGGTCGGGTCGATGAGGCCTACGAAATGTCCCGCTGCGTGCGCGACAAGCGATACAAGTACATCCGCAACTTCCTGCCGCACCTGCCGTACGTGCAGCCGAGCGACTACTGCGACCAGGCGGAGATCATGCAGGAGTTGAAAAGAGTGGCCGCCGAGGGGGGGATGGTCGGCATGGAGAAGCTGTTCTGGGAGCCGACCAAACCGTCGGAGGAACTGTACGACACATGGGTCGATCCAAATGAGGTCCGCAACCTGGCGGGCTTGGCGGAACACCAGGAGACGCTCTCCCTGATGCGAAAGCGTCTGCGGGACTGGATGCTCGACACGAAAGACACCGGACTGTTACCGGAAGCGGAGATGCTGATTCGCGCCGCCGGTTCCACGCCCTATGAGATGACCCGCACCCCGGCCAAGTTCTCCCCCTCGAGCATTCTGGACGTGGCGGAGCTGATTGGTTCGGATGCCAGAATCCTGCCGACTATGACCGAATCCTTGGCGGACCCCGACAGCGCCGTGCGGTATTGGTCACTCATCTATTTCGCCTCGCTGGGCAAAGAGGCCGCTCCTGCGACCGACGCGATCAGGGAGCTCCTGGACGATCCGAGTCCCGACGTGCGATTCACCGCGGCCGATGTGCTCTGCGGGCTGGGCGCGTGCGAAGAGGGACTGCCGGTCCTGGCGCGGGGCCTGGCGGATGTGCGGGAGCCGGTCGTGCTGCACGCCGCACGGACTGCCCAACGATTCGGCGCCAAAGCGGCCCCGATCGTCGAACAGATGGCGCAGGCCCGCCGCAACTGCGTCAAACTCGATGGCAGCTACAGAAACGACAACTACGCGATGTTCATCGACTGGGCCCTCAAGCACGCAATCGAGAGCTGTGGGCGGTAATCCTATCCCCCATGAGAGGATACAGCGACCATGACCGAGAGTCCTGATATGGCAACCGGCCGGAGTCGAACCGGGAGCACGACCTATGTTTTCGTCGTCACGCTCGTGGCGGCCCTGGGCGGCCTTCTTTTCGGGTACGACACCGGTGTCATCAACGGCGCGATCGGGCCGCTGAAGGCGTACTTCTCGCTCAATCCCCGGCAAGAAGGCTGGGCGATGGGCTGCGCCTTGCTCGGCTGCGCCCTCGGGGCGATCGGCGCGGGGCCCTTAAGCGACTGTTTCGGTCGCAAAAAGGCCCTGATCGTCTCGGCGATCCTGTTCTTCGTCAGCGCGGTGGGCACCGCGATCCCTCGCACGCTGACGACATTTATTCTCTATCGCATCCTGGGCGGCCTGGGCGTCGGGGCCGCGTCGATGATCTCGCCGATGTATATCGCGGAGATCAGCCCGGCCCGCATCCGAGGCCGGATGGTCTCAATCAACCAGTTCGCCATCGTCTCCGGTTTCCTGGTCGTTTACTTCGTCAACTACTTCATTGCCCTGCAGGGCGACGCGGTGTGGAACGAGCAGTCAGGATGGCGATGGATGTTCGGGTCCGAGTCGCTGCCCGCTTTAGGGTTGCTGATCCTGGCGTTCCTGGTACCTGAGAGTCCGCGGTGGTTGACCAAGCAGGGAAGGATCCAAGAGGCCGTGCGGATTCTGTCCCGTGTGGACGGCCAGGCCTATGCCCAGGCGGAATTGGCGGAGATCCGTGAGACCCTGGCTCAGGAGGGCGGCTCTCTTCGACAGCTCTTCCTCCCCGGCATGAGGATCGTCCTGGTCATCGGGGTCGTCCTGGCGGTCCTGCAACAGGTCACCGGCATCAACGTTTTCCTCTACTTCGGCACGGAGATCTTCAAGAAGATGGGGGCCGGGACAAACGCGGCCCTGTTGCAGACCATCGTGGTCGGCACGGTGAACCTCACGTTCACGGTCATCGCGATCTGGACCGTGGATCGGATCGGCCGAAAGCCCCTGATGACGATTGGTTCGGCAGGGATGGGCGTCTGCCTGATCGCGATGGGCCTGTCGGCATACCTTCAAACAACCGGCCTCTGGATGCTGCTGTTCATCCTTGGGTACATCGCGTGTTTTGCGCTTTCGGTCGGGCCGGTGACATGGGTGATTCTGTCGGAGATCTTCCCGACCCGGATTCGCGGCCGGGCGATGGCGGTCGCCACTGTCTGCCTGTGGATCGCCAACTACGTCGTCTCGCAAACCTTCCCCATGATGGACGAAAACCCCTGGCTGGTCGCGACCTTCCACAGGGGATTTCCCTTTTGGCTCTATGGCGGGTTCTGCGTAGTGTTGCTGGTCTTCGTCCCGGTCTATGTCCCCGAGACCAAGGGCAAAAGCCTGGAGCAGATCGAGCGGCACTGGGGCCGATGAAGAAAATACCACCAGGAAAAGGAAAGAAGCCCCTGCGCGGCGGAGGGAGAGGAAAAGCGAGATAACACGCAGGGGCTTGAGGGCTAAACCTGCACTTTCACTATAACGACCTCTTCTCAACAGGTAAAGAGAATTTGCTACATTTTTTGGAAGAAATCGAGAAGATTTTGGCTTCCGCAGACACTCCCAGAGCGGTCAATCAATGCTTCTTGTATCGATTTCGATAGGACGGCTGGACATGGAACCGATTCGTCAGGGAAGGGCTTTGACGCAACTGACGGCCAGACAATCGCTTGCGATTGTTTGCGGATTTGGTATCCTTGGGGTCGCCATGAGTTTTCCAGAAAAAATAACGATTCAGAGCCATACGATCCCCATCGTCCCGCGTTACGTCGAGACCGACAAAGGCGGCGTGATCCACCACAGCGTCTACCCCGTCTGGTTCGAGATGGGCAGAACCGAGCTGCTTCGCGCCAACGGCGTTGCTTACAAGGACCTCGAGACCCAGGGGGTTTTCTTTGTCGTCGCGGAACTGAGAATCAAGTACCGCCGGCCCGCTTTCTACGATGAGCATTTGCTCCTGGAAACGACCTGCTCCAACGTCACGGCCGCCAAAATTGAACATCTGTACAGACTTACCCGAAAGTCCACCGGCCTGCTTCTGGCAGAGGGCTCCAGCGTCCTGGCCTGTGTCAGTGCTGATGGAACGATCCGGCGGATACCTGAGTTTTTGTTCCCTGCCGACACAAAAAAAGAAGCGTGATTGGTCTTCCCCCATCGATAGTCAATCTCAAGGTCGGTCTGTAAGCCGAGTTCTGTCCCCGCCGAATGGCAGGTGGCGATCATTTATCTGGACCAGTCGTTGCCGACTGGCTCTTCCGCCTCGCGGCAATTTCTCGCCGCAAGAGTGCGGAATGCGACCTACCCGCCGGTCGTGCGGTTCAAACCGCACCTACCCGGGCCGAGTACGGCTCGGGACCCTTCGGACACGAGGCCCGAGGAATCCGTCATCGCCAACCGGCTGCTTGGTCTTGCAGGCGGTGGGGTTTGCCCTGCCGGCGATGTCGCCATCGCCGCGGTGCGCTCTTACCGCACCTTTTCACCCTTGCCCGATCCCGTGGTCGCTGCATCCAGCAACCACGGGACGTCGGCGGTGTGTTTTCTGTGGCACTATCCCTGGGATTGCTCCCGGTGGCCGTTAGCCACCACCGTGCCCTGGGGTCCCCCCAACGCGACATTTGGCGTTTGAGAGGCCCGCGATCCTGCTCGGACTTTCCTCCCCGCGTCGCATAACACGGCGCAGAGCGACCGCCCGACCGACCTTGGGATTGGCTATCGACTATACGAACGATTGAAGTTTCAAAAGAGCATTCTGCGTACCCCTACGCGATTTTACCGGATTTGCCCCCTCGCTCCAATGCGGATTTTCACTGTACCACGAAAACGCCGGAGTTTCAACGGAATCCTCATTCTTGCTTGCGGCGTCTGCATCGTGGCCTGCGGGGCCGATGGAGAGGATCGGGGTCGGTCACACCGACGATTAGGAATGGGACTGGGCCTTCGAAGGAAGGAACCGCCGCCAGGAAAGCAGGGCCTTACAGAGAATCCCCACATAAATCAGCCCATTATTGATCGGCGAGCAATCCTTGGCGAAATGCTTCTTGTGGAACAGGTACATCGCCCGGTAGAACTCGATTGCGGCCTTACGGCTGTTGTACTTGGTGGATTCGCCTTTGTAATGCACGATCTGGGCCTCGGGGTAATACATCACCTTCCAACCGGCCCGCTTGGCCCGCAGACACCAGTCGAGCTCCTCGCCGTACATGAAGAACCGTTCATCGAGCAGGCCGATTTCGTCGATCGCTTTCCTTCGGATCATGAGGAAAGCCCCTGAGACGGCGCCGACTTCGTGTGTTTCTTCAGGACTGGTGTACGTCATATTGTACTCAGCCATGACCTTGCTTTTGGGAAAAAGCCTGCTCAGGCCGGTCAAGCGGAAGAACGCCACGCGAGGCGTTGGGATGCTCCTTCGGCAGGCCAGTTGGAGCGTTCCGTCGCGGTTGAGCACCTTGCAGCCGGCGATCCCGACCTGGGGGTGCTGGTCCATGAATTTCACCATTCGCTCAATCGCGTCTCCGATGACCAGGGTGTCGGGATTGAGCAGCAGGACGTAGTCGCTTTGGCTGCGGGAGATGACAAGGTTATTGGCCTTAGAGAAACCGACGTTGCAACGGTTTTCGACAACCTGCACCTTGGGGAAACAGGATTTGACCATCGCCACGCTGTTGTCACGCGAGTTGTTGTCGACGACCCAGATGCTCAGAGGTGTGCCATTGGCGCCGGCGTAGACCGACTGAAGACAGTCCTTCAGCAGGGCTTCGGTGTTGTAGTTCACAATAACGATCGACAAAGTCATCGTGTGTATCCGCGTTATGGCATCGGATGTGGCGGCGAATCCCCCCGCGCAGCTTCTCTTCGGCCATCACCCTGTAAATCACAGTTCAGACAACCATCGAATTGTCGGAGCCATTGAGGGGCTGCCCTGCCGCGCCGCGACAGAACCGCCCGCACTCCAGACTCTCATATATTTCTTTCTGGTTTCGGGCAATTGTATCAACGGAGAACCTGTGTTCAACAGTTTTCTCGCCCCTTCGACAAGGGGGTTCACCTGTTCCTGCGACAGGGCCACCAGACCAAGCACGCCGTCGGCCAAGAACGCCTCCGCCAAGGGACTGCCCAGAAACCCTGCGACCCCACGGATAAAGACTTCCATCCCCATCTCCCAGGACTCCCATCGCATGTGTTGCGAACCGCAGGTCGGTGGTGCCAAGCTGTCGTCATCGCCAGCTCAAATACTTGCAGAAATCTCCATAGAGCATCCGCGGGGACCGGACATACTGAACCATCCGCGATCGGGCTCTGTTGAGGAGCCGACTGTACTGCTTGTTGTACCGGTGAAACTTGTCCTTCATCTCCTGTTCCAGAAGAACGTATCGTTCCGGGTCAATGGTGTCCACCTGCCGTCTCGGATCGACCCGATAATAATGGTTCGGCAGTGTATCATAGAAATCGGCCAGCGTCATGTCAGCTTTTATGAGCCCCCGCCGCACCCCTTCATTAAAGATGGGGGTTCCGGGAAACGCTTCATAGACCCCGATCGACGCGAAATCGGGCCTGATTTCATACATGAAATCGAGAGTTTTGTAAACATCCTCCACGGTTTCTCCTGGAGTACCCATCAGGAAGTAACCGGTCCAGTGGATGCCGAGCTTGCGGAACCAGGCGGCGGCTCTGCGCGTCTGTTCGAGCGTGATTCGTTTGTTCATTCTCTCCAAGACCGCCTCGCTGCCCGATTCGACCCCCACTTTGACGCTGTTGCAGCCGGCGTCATAGACCCTCACCTGGTGCTCGGCATCCCTGAGCACCGTGCCGACGGTCACCAGGCCGAACGGAAATTACCGGTTGTAGAAACCGATCAACCGGTAAAAGGGCGGATCGATCAATAAGACCTTCACTCCGACTCCTCAGATTTCTCGTTCTCCTCCTGTTGCGGCCCAGACAAAAGGTCCGGGATCCCCAAACGCGAAAGCCCGAAGAAGGGCCCGTTAGGCATGGCGCGCACTCAACTGACGCAAGCTCTCATACACCTGGAGCTGTTGCCGGGCTATTGTATCAAGCGCGAATCTGCGTTCAACTGTTTTCCTGGCCTGCTCGACCATGTCGCGGACCCGCTCCGGCGGCCCGGCCAGCAGGTCCAAGACCGCTTGGGCGATCGCATCCGCATCGCCCGGCGGCACCACCAGTCCCGTTCGGTCGTGCTCCACGATCTCGTGGACCGCCCCCACGTTCGTCGCGACCACCGGGATCTTCATGGCCATCGCCTCCAACAGGGCAACTGGGCACGACTCCAGAATCGAGGGCAACACGAACACGTCCAGAGCCGAGAGAATTTCCGGTATATCGCTGTGGAATCCCGCGAAGACCACGCGGTCGGTTAGTCCCGATTGGGTCACCACCCCCTGCAACTGCTCCCAATAGGCATTATCCGTCTCGAGTTTGCGGCCCACCACCAGGAACCGGACGTCCGGTCTTCGTTGCCGGATCTTCGCCGCAGCCTCGAGAAAATGCGTGTAACCCTTGAACCGGTTCAGATTCCCGACGGCACCGATCAAAACGCAATCCGTCGGGACGCCCAGTTCGGCGCGGACTCGGGCCCGGTCGGTTGCGTTGTACGCTTCCGGGACGAACTGGCGAAGATCGATGGCCGAATACAGGATGCAGGTCTTGTCTCGCAAGCGGGAATTGCCCGCCGTGCGAGACTGCTTAAGCCCCTCGCCTTGCACGATCACCCGCGCGGCCAGACGCCCCATCAGGCTTTCCAGTACGCGATTGAACGGCTTGGGCGGGTGGTCGTTGTAGTGCCAGACGATCGGGACCTGCGCCCACCAGGCTGCCAGAACAGGCACGACGTTCATCGAACCGTCGACGTGGACGATCGTGATGCCTCGGGATTGTATGATGCGGCGGATCTTGAGAATACTGTGGGGCAGCTTAAAAAGGAAGCGAAGGAAATTCAGCCCAGGATGATGCCGCTGGAGGAACTGAATATCCCTCAGATGAAACACCGTCTCCCCTTCGGGTTTCCACAAATCGTCAGTCTTCTGCCCTGTCAGGAAGAGAGTCTCGATCCCGTGGCGACGCAGCCACAAGGACAGGGCATGGGCCCGCCGGTGCGGGCCGCCGAGACGATTGTCCAGGATGCAGTACAGAATCTTCATTTGTCGCTAAAGTAACGTGCGGATTGTCCCCTCACAAGAGGCCGGCCGATCCTGCGTATCCGCAACGACATCGAAGCTGTTGCACAGGACCGGCCCCTCCGCTATCCTGGCGCCGACCGTTCGGGAGCACCATCGAGTTGATCGGAAAGTTGTGGTTATGTGTGGAATCGCGGGTATCCTGGCCAAATCCGCCCTGGTGAATGACAAAACGTTGGCGGCGATGGCGGTGTCGTTGGCCCACCGCGGACCCGATGACCAGGGTACGCAGATTCTGCGCCCGACCGGTACAGACGATTTGGCCGTCGGCCTCGTTCACCGCAGGTTGTCTATCATCGATTTGTCCCCGGCAGGTCACCAGCCCATGGCCGACGAGCCGTCGGGGAATTGGATTGTCTACAACGGCGAGATCTACAATCACCAGGAGCTTCGCCACGACCTGGAGGGTCTCGGACACACCTTTCGCAGCCAATCCGACACCGAAGTTATCCTGAAGGCTTACGCCCAGTACGGCACCGCGTGCGTCGATCGGCTTCGGGGGATGTTTGCTTTCGCCATCTGGGATGCCCAAACCTGTCGATTTTTTCTGGCGGTGGATCGGTTCGGAATCAAACCGCTTTACGTGTACCGCAGGGAGGGTCTGTTCGCGTTCTCCTCGGAGATTCGCGCGCTGCTGCGAAGTGGGCTTATCCCCAAACAGGTTGACCCTCGCGCCGTTGAGACGTTCCTTGCCTATGGCGCCGTCCAGGCGCCTCTGACGATGGTCAAGGACGTCTGTGCGATGCTCCCCGGCCGGTTCATGGTCCACGATGCAAAAAACCACCAGACTACGCGAAACACATATTGGCGACCCATCCAAGCGGCCCTGGGCGAGGTTCCCAAGTCTTGCCGGGAGGTCGTTGCCAAGACGCGGGAAGTCCTGGCCGACAGTGTCTCTCGACACTTGGTCAGCGACGTGCCCGTCGGTCTGTTTCTCAGCGGCGGACTCGACTCCAGCGCCATCGTAGCTCTTGTGAACTCCTGTTGCGGCGGCGCGCTTCGGTCGTTCTCGGTCAATTTCGCTGAAGACCAATACTCAGAACAAAAATACTCGGATCTGGTCGCTGCGCGCTACTGCCCCGACCATACGCGAATCCGCATTGGCGAACAGGATCTGGTCGGATTTCTGCCTGAGGCTTTGGAAGCGATGGACCAGCCGACGATCGATGGGATCAACATCTATGCAATCTCTCGGGTGGTCCGACAAGCCGGGATCAAGGTGGTTCTCTCGGGACAGGGGGGGGACGAAATTTTTGGAGGCTATCCGGCTTTCTGGCACGTTCCGCAGATTCTCGCGGTCCAGTCCGTTCTTCGACGATTGCCCTTTGCTTTGCGGTCGAGGGTAGGGAATTGGGTCGATATTCTCCTGGGACAGCGGTGGCTCGGGTCCAAGATCGCCCAGCTCGTCCGGTCCGATTCCGACCTGTTGACCACCTATTTGATATATCGTCAGGTGTTCAATCCAACCGTCCGCGACCGTCTTCTCCATCATCGCGACACCTCCGGGACCGTGAACGGAGTGCCTGCGGAGATCGTGGAGGAAATGAACGCGCAGCTGGAGGGCTTGGATTCTTTTGATTGTATCTCTCTGCTGGAAACGTACCTGTTTATGGCCAACACGCTTCTTCGCGACGGCGATTTCATGAGCATGTCGCATGGGTTGGAGATTCGGGTGCCGTTCCTCGATCACCGCGTTGCGGAATTTGTTTTCGGCGTGCCGGCTGCGATGAAGTCGCCCCGCGGCCTGCCCAAAAGACTGCTCGTCCAGGCCGTGAGTGATCTACTGCCCAGGGAAATTCTGCGTCGTCGAAAGATGGGATTCATGTTTCCATGGGATCTATGGTTGCGACAGAAACTCCGACCCCGGATTCAGCAGACGCTCGACGAGTTTCCCAAGGACAATGGGCTGGGCGTTCGCATGGCCGGCTGCCAGACTGTGTGGGAAAAGTTCCTCCGTGGGGAGCGGGGAGTGACTTGGCCTCGCGTCTGGGCGATCTACGTGTTGTTGTCTTGGTACCGAAGGAACATGGAAGCCTGCTGAAAGTCCGGAATCTGGTATCGGAACAGGAGGAAGCCGAAAAGGATTTGCAGGTAGATCTGGTTGGAGCTGAGAAAGTAGTTGTAGAACGAGAACAGCAGCAGCAGCAGCAAAACCAGGTAGAGGTTCAGGAAAGCGAAATGCCGTCGGGCCTGGATGCGGACCGCAGCGATCCCCCATCCGAGGAGGTAAGGGACGACCGCGACGCCCAGGACGCCGAAGTCCTCGTAGAAAGTCCGTAGATAGGTGAACACATTCGACATGTAGGGAACCAGGAACTTCTCGCCGTAGTAGTTGATCTCGACCGCTTCGACCAGTTGGAATCGGCACAACCATTTGTATACCGGCAGGAACAAGTTCCGACCCCACTGGAGGTCGCCCACGAAGGTGGCGACGAACTCGTTGAAGGCCGCCAGGGGTCCGGCGAGATACCAATAGAAATGGAACAGGATGCCTTGCAATCGGCTGCCCAGACCGTATTCGCTGCTCTTGCCCAGCAACATGTCGATCAGGACAAACAACAGAACGATGGTGGCCAAAGGAACAATGAGCTTCAGGCGGGACAAACGGAACCATCGCTGCGAAAACCGGTTGCCCGACCGATGGCGTTTTGCAGCAGAGGCACTCTCGGCCGGCCGATTCAGCGAAGCGGTGAAGCAGTAGGCGAACACCGTGTAGAGGATGTTCGACGTGACCTCGTAACGGCTCAAGTGGATCAAACCGATCATCAGCAGGATGGCCAGGTGGGCAAAAAGATAGACGTATTTCCTCCTCGTTGCATCCAGGTGGAGCATGACGCCCAGCAGCACGAACCCGATCGAAAACAGGCTGCTCGTCACGGACAGCAACATCACGGTGCCCCTGGTTTGCATGAGAGTGTCCTGGATGAACGCCACCATTCGCATTCGGAACAGTTTAGGCTGGGTCACCAGATCCGACCAGGTCGTCTGGAAATAGTGGGCGATCATCACGACCCTGTACATCTCCAGGGCCAGGACCGCCACGCCCATCAGGAGAGTGAACTTTAGCGCGCGAGCCATGTTTTTCTGCGTGAACGGGCGGGCAGAGGCGATCGGGGGCGATTCTGCCGACGCATCCAGGCCGTGGAACAGGGTCCACGTGAGATATCCCAGCGCGAAGGTGACGACATTCAGGAACAGCAACGCGAGAGTGAACGGCGAGGGGGCAGGAAAGATGCCGTGCCACGCGCCACCCAGGTATAGCGTCGTCACCCCGCTCCAGACCAGCAGGAACAGGCACAACGGGTTGACAAGGTACTGTATCATGGAGTCAAATCACCCCTTTTGCCCAATCGGCCCGCCAGTCCATCGTGGATCGCACGGAGCACCAACCCCAATCCCCGTGGACCATGGGCGAGGCCGCGAATGAGGCTCCCAAGGATCAGCTTGAGATTCCGCAGACGACGATACCGGAAGTGCCGGTTCACGACGAAAGCGTTGCGAATGTTGTAGTACTGTCGCCAGTCGAAACCCATCTCCCGGGAAAGGGGATGATAAATCCTGCTGTCCACCGCTGTGTACAGGTCAAACCGCCGCGCGGCCCGCCAGAGGAAATCCCGTTCGTCGCCCCAGATGAAAAAGTCCCGATTGGGAAGCCCGATTTCTCTGACGATCCGCGCCGAAACAAACGTGCCATTGAATGGGCAGGCCCAACGATACAGCCCGTCTTTTACGAGATGTCGGGCCTGCGACAATCGCCAGTAACAGACGCCCCTCTTGGGGTCGCCGTTTGCGGCGATCTCCTGCAATGGAAATGCCAATTGGTCGGGATCTCCTTGACCCCGCGCAAGAACCAGGGAATTCAGCAGAACCGGTTTGTCGCCCGCGGCCTGGAGCCGGTCCTTCTGGTGCACCAGCACCGCCAGCGCGTCGGGGCAGGCCAGCACATCGTCGTCCATCAGCCACATCCAATCAAAACCAGCCTCCAAGGCCCGCTTCATGCCTTCGTGAAAACCGCCGGCCCCACCGGAGTTCTCTTTGAGCCGCACGTAGTGCACATCGATCTGTCGACCGGTCTGCTTTGACGCGGGCACGGATCGGACGGTCCAATGGGCATCCGCGTCCGGATGGATCAGCTCCCGTGTCAACAGGTGATCATGCGTGCCGTCGGTGGAATGATTGTCGACGATGACGATCGCCTCCGGCAGTCGGCTCTGTGCAAGCAACGAGTCTAGACACTCCTGCAACAGGAGTCTCCTGTTGTGGGTGACCACGACTGCAGCGATTCTCTCTCTGTCTTCAGACACATTTACACGCGTAATCTGGACATTGCCTACGCCGCGGAACCGTTTCGCCGCGGAGGCCTTTAGTCTACCAAGAAACGGGAATTCGTCCATCTTGTGGATCTACGAGGGTATACACCCGACGAAATACCGGACGTTCCACAGATCTTTACAGGCATCGGTTTGGAGCTATACTCTGGCAAACTATGGCAAAGGACAACAGCACCGTAGGTTCTGTGGGTATCGTGAAGACACGGTTCATCCGGCTGGTCGGCGAGGACAAGCCCCTGGCGTTGGAGTCGGGCAAGACGCTCGGGCCGATCGACGTGGCGTACGAAACCTATGGCACGCTCAACGAGGCGAGGGACAACGCGATCCTGATCTGTCACGCACTCAGCGGCAATGCCCACGTCGCGGGCTACAACAGCCCGCATGACAAGAAGCCTGGCTGGTGGGACGAGATGGTCGGGCCCGGCAAGGGGATCGACACCAACCGCTATTTCGTCATCTGTTCGAACTTCCTGGGAGGTTGCTCCGGGACCACAGGGCCTTCGTCAATCAACCCGCGAACCGGAAAGCCCTACGGCCTGGACTTCCCCATCATCACCATCGCCGACATGGTCAAGGTCCAGAAGTTGCTGCTGGACGCTTTAGGTATCCAACACCTGTTGGCCGTGATCGGCGGGTCTCTGGGCGGTATGCAGACCATCCAATGGTCGATCGCCTATCCCGAGATGATGGACGCCGCCATCCCCATCGCAACGACCACGCACCAAGGGGCCCAGGCGATCGCGTTCGACGCCGTCGGGCGAAACGCCATCCTGGCGGACGCGAACTTCGCCGGCGGTCGGTACCACCAGGGCAAAGTCCCCGCCGAGGGCTTGGCCATAGCCCGCATGATCGGGCACATCACTTATCTCTCCGAGGAGAGCATGCGGCAGAAGTTCGGACGTGAGCTTCGCGACGCGGAGAAATACAGCTACGACTTCGACTCGGAATTCGCGGTTGAGACCTATCTCGACCACCAGGGTCAGAGCTTCGTAGATCGGTTTGACGCCAACAGCTATCTCTACATCACCAAGGCTGCCGACTACTTTGATCTTCCGCGGGATTACGGTTCGCTGAAAGAGGCCTTCTCCGGCGTCAAGGCCCGATTCCTCGTGGTCAGCTTCAGCAGCGACTGGCTCTTTACGCCCGCCCAGTCCGAGGCCATGGTTGACGCCCTCGTCGCCAACAACAAGGATGTCAGTTTCTGCAACATCACCTCGGATTACGGCCACGACGCCTTTCTGTTGGAGACCCAAACGCTTGGCGCGTTCCTTTCGAGTTTTCTGCGGGCCACACACCGTCCCGGCGTGAAGGCTGGTCCCCTCGGTGACTGCTGCAACGGCAGGGGCTCCGCCGCCGGCATCCAGCCCGCTCAGCGGGTTCGGGTGGATTACGAACTGATCGAGTCGCTGATCCGGCCCGAAAGCACGGTTTTGGACGTCGGCTGCGGCGACGGCGAACTGCTGGCTCGACTGACCAACGACAAAGGCATCCGGGGCAAGGGCATCGAGCTGGACGAATCGCTCGTCTTGGGCTGCGTCTGCCGGGGGATTGCCATCATCCAACGCGACATCGACCGCGAATTGAGCAGTTATGGCGACCAGAGCTTCGACTACGTGATCTTGTCTCAGACCCTCCAAACGATCAAGGACCCCGAGCGGGTCTTCAGGGAGCTGCTTCGCGTGGGCCGCAAAGTGATCGTCAGTTTCCCGAACTTCGCCCATTGGCGGTGCCGACTGCAATTGCTGCTGGGGGGGCGGTCTCCCGTCACCCGTCAGCTTCCGTTCCGCTGGTACAATTCGCCGAACATCCATTTCTTTTCGCTGAAGGACTTCGACGAGTTCTGCCGCCAAATCGGGGTGGTCGTGGAGGAGCGGATTCCTCTGGTCGAAACCAGCGTCAGCCCGATCCGATTTGGGGCAAATCTGTTGGCCGAACAGGCGATTTACGTCACCAGCCGAGGAACAACCGATGGCAGAGCTTGAACGTATAGGCATATCACTCGATAAAGACCTGCTGGTGGATTTCGACAAGTTGATCCGGCGGCGGGGTTACCAGAGCCGTTCCGAGGCGATCCGCGATTTGGTCCGCCAGCAGTTGAGCGAAGAGCGTTTGGCCGATCCAACGGCCCAGGCGGTCGCGGCAGTCTTTCTGGTCTACGACCACCACGCCGCCAACCTGGCGGAAAAGCTGATCGCGATCCAGCACTCGCACTTGTTGCAGGCGATCTCCTCCCTCCACGTCCACCTGGACCATCACGACTGCCTGGAGATCATCGTCCTGCGGGGCCAGGTCGGCGAGATCAACCGGGTGGGCGAGAACATCCTGAGCATGAAAGGCGTCAAATTGGGTCGGATCAACCTCGTGGCGACCTGACTGGCTCCCTTAATAAATTGATGCGATTGATGCTTGACAATCAGCAGGCGAATTGATTCTAATGAACCGGCTTTGGGCGATTAGCTCAGCTGGTTAGAGCGCACGGATCACACCCGTGAGGTCATAGGTTCGAATCCTATATCGCCCACTCCCCTCTCGCAAACCATTGCAGGGTTTCGTTTTATGTCGAATTCTGAGGATTCGCCGTTTGAGTGCCAGACCATGCAAGGCTCTGCGTGCGTCTGCTGTGCCTGATTTTGCGCCGCCCTCGCCACGTGTTCTTCTGTCGCCTGGAGGTAGTGTTTCCTCGCGACCGACGGACGGCCTGGGCTCGGGGAAAACCAGTTCGGTTGTTCCCCGCCGGTATCCCGAAAACGGGGAATGCACACCGCAAACACGATCCGGCCACGAGGCCCCTGAAATTACGGACATACACCCTGCCTTGGTAATCCATAGGGCCCCCCAGGGGCTGCCCTCTTCGCCGGCCAGGACCAGAGGGCAGGTACGGGGGGCTGTCCCCTACGGCTGCGATCGCTGCCAGGGGATCGTGCCGGTCTTGCTGATGTGCGCCTGGATGGCGTTGAAGAGCTTTCGGTACATGGGGTGCGTGTCGTCGAGGGGGCGCTCTTCCTTCGGGTCCTGGGCCAGATTGTAGAGCTTCAGGGACTCGAAAGGGCTGTTCTGTACGAGTTTGAAGTCGCCTTCTCGAGCGGCGTAGTAGGCCCGCCCGCCGTAACGAGGACCGCCCTCGCGACGGACCCAGAACAGCGTGCGCTGGTCGGCGGGTTGCTGCTTTCCCAAGAGCGTGGCCAGGAAACTGACGCCATCGATCTCGTGGTCGATCGGAACGCCCGCTGCCTCGCAGACCGTCGGGAAAATGTCCATCGTCAACGCGACGCGGTCGCTGCGCAAACCCGGCTCGATCCGGCCCGGCCAGACCGCACACATCGGCTCGCGGATGCCGCCTTCGTACAGGTCGCCTTTGCCTGCGCGGAGCGAACCGTTCGATGCGCCGACGTCGAGTTGGCCGCCGTTGTCGGAGGTGAAGATCACGAGTGTGTTCTCGCTCAAACCTGTCTCCTGCAGGGCCTCCATGACCTTGCCGATGCCGGCGTCCATATGCTCGATCAGCGCCACGAGCTTCGCCCGTCTGTCGCTGATGCCCGGCTCGCGCTGCCTGACCTTCTCGACCCATTCCTGCGTCGGCTGGATCGGCGTGTGCGGCGCGTTGTAGGCCAGGTACAAGAAGAAGGGTTGCTGGGTGGCGTTCCCCGCCCGCTGGCGGAGATAATCGATGGCCCACTCGGTGAACAGATCGGTGGCGTGGCCCTCGGGATCGATCTGGTTTTCGTTGAGCCGCATGTAGTTGATCCCGTGCCGACGGTGGTCGTAGTAGTCGTCCATCATGTCGCCGAGGAAGCCATGGAAGTGGTCGAAGCCCCGTTCGTTGGGCGTGTCGGGCGAGGTCAGGCCCAGGTGCCACTTGCCGACGAGGGCTGTGTGATAGCCGGCGCGCCGGAGCATCACCGGCAGCAGGATCGCCTGCCAGGACAGGTGGCCCCAGTTGTCACGGATGTTCGTACGGATCACGCCGGGGACGCCGACGAGGTCGGGATATCGCCCGCTCAGCAGCGAGGCCCGGGTCGGAGAGCAGACAGGGCAATTCGCATAGAATGGATCGATCCGCATTCCGCTGGCGACGAGCCGGTCGATGTTAGGCGACTTAAGGTCCTTGGCTCCATAGCACGAAAGATCGCCATACCCGAGATCGTCCACCAGAATGACCAGGATGTTGGGCTTGGGCCCGGCGGTATTCCCTCGTGTAACGTTCGCCCCCGTCGTCAGCGACGCCGCACCAAGCAACTTCAGAAAATCGCGTCTGCCGATCATGTCCTCTCCTTCTCCGCGTCCCCTGCGGTTCGATCTTCTTCACAGTCTGTCGAGTTCGAGTTTGTCGCCGGTCTCTTTCATCCAGCGGTGAAGCTGCTCGTCGAGGGAGCGGACTGTATCCGCGTAACGCGGGTCCTCGGCCAAGTCCTTCGTCTCCCACGGGTCCTCCTGGACATCAAAAAGCTGCACCTCGTTGACGTGCGGATAGCGGATGAGCTTGTACCGCTCGGTACGGACCATGCGCTGGAGGTCGCGATAAGCGCCATAGATGGAATCGTAGAGCTTCTTCTGGCGGCCGGTCAGCAGGGGGACCAAGCTGGGGAACTGCACCGTGGGGGGCGTCTCGATCCGGGCCATCTCGCACGTGGTCGCAAACAGGCTCTGGAGGTAGATCATCGCGTCGATCTTGCGACCCGCCTCGATTCCTGGCCCACACATGACGAACGGCATCCGCACCGAGTGCTCGTACTGGTTCTGCTTGCCCATCAGTCCGTGCTGGCCGACGGCCAGACCCTGATCGGCGGAGAAGATCACGATGGTGTTGTCGGCCTCGCCCGACTTCTCCAATGCGTCGAGGATGCGGCCGATCTGCTGATCGAGGTGCGTGATGATCGCGTAGTACTCGCTCAAGTGCACCTGTATTGCCCCCTTCGTGCGCGGGAAGGGGGCCAGAACCTCGTCACGTCCTTTGTGGTCGCCCTGATCGAACGGGTGTTCCGGCAGAAAATTCGGCGGGACCGTGATCTTCGTCGGCGGATACAGATCCACGTACTCCGTGGGCGACTGGCGAGGGTCGTGCGGGGCATGGAATGCCACGTACATGAAAAAGGGGACGTCGCTCTTGGCGGCGTGTTTACCCAGGTAGTCGATCGCAGCATCAGCCCAGAGCACGCTGCTGTGTACGGTCTTGCCGTCGACTTGGCGCCAGTGTCCTTCGAGGCTCTCGTCGGACGGGCTCCACGAGTTGCCCGGCGCGGGACGATTGTACGGGTCTTTGAGAATGCCTTGTTTCTTGTGCTCTTGGGCTTTGGGGTCTTTCGAGGGGAACATGCCGCCGCCGGTGGGACCGATGGTCTTGAAGCTTCGTTTGAGCGAAGCCGTTTCATTGTGCCATTTGCCGGTCACAAAGGTGTCGTAGCCGGCTTGGCCGAGCGTCTCGCCCCAGAGAGGCCAGTCGCCGCAGGTGTCGCCGCCGCAGGTCCAGAGGTAGCGACCCGTGTTGAGCATGGCCCGGCTGGCCACGCAGATCGCGCCGTGGAAGCCGCCCTGATTGAAGCAGTGGGTGAACGTCGTGCCCCGCTGGACCAGGCGGTCCATGTTCGGCGTCTTCACCTCCGGGTTGTTCAGCGACCCGATCGTGCAGAAGGCTTGGTCGTCGGTGAGCAGCAGCAGAATGTTCGGCCGCTCGCGACCCAACCCCGCGAAGCGATTCGCCGATTCGCCTGCCTGCAGAATTCGTGAGAATCCACCAACCGCCACAGCCGCAGCGCCGGCACCTTTGAGGAACGTGCGACGCGTATAAATCGGCTCTTCCATTATCTTTTCTCGTACCACTCTATTTACGATGTTATCGCAGACCGAACCAGTCCTGCAGAACACTCTGGAGCTTGAGAAAAGCTCGATCCACGCAACCTCTCCACGAGACAGTTTCCGCCAACCGGCGATAGATGGCGGACGAACGAGGTGTCCGACTTGCATATAGGACACTCTCCATCGCTTCCTTGGGACGTAGAGGTTTACCATCTTCCCCGAAGTCGTATCCATGTTCGAACAACCATCGTCGCAGCGGTGCAGGCTGATTGCGCCAACCCAAACATTCCTCGACATGCGGCGATGAGCTCCATACCCACGCCTCCAGCTCGGGATCGAGAACGATCACCCTGGCCCTGTCGTGCCATCCGGTATGCGACAGCTGTTCCTCGATCATGGTCTCAATGTCCGCAGGAACAAGATCCTCTTTCCCGCAGCCTTCCCTGTCAAACATGAGCAGCGCGTGCTGGAACCGGCCCGCGAAGGCAGACAGAAACTCCACTCCGCCGAAGCAACAGCCACTATCTCTCTGTGGATGCGTACGGATCTCCGCCTCGACCGCCCGGATCGCCATCGCCGCGGTGCGGGACAGCAGCGCCTGGACAGTGGCCTTCATGTTCGAATCCGACACCAAGACGAATAGATCTTTTGGGCTTCCCGGCATCACCCCAAGACCCCGCTGGCAAAGATGACATCAAGATTGGGCTGGCCTTTCCAATCCTTCAGAGCGGGATGTTGCGCGCCACCCACGATGTCGGTTGCCCCCGATTCCGTCTTCTGAAAACAGAGCACTTGTTCCAGATCAGCCTGGCTCAAAATGACCGGTGAATGCGTGGCAAGAAGCATCTGCGCGCCGTAGACAGAAGAGAGCGACTGAAAAAGAATCTCAATGGCCTGCGGATGTATGCCGTTCTCGGGTTCCTCGACCAAATAGATACCCGCGAAATCCGGGATATAAGCGGGAAGAGTCAACGCCAAGAGTCGGAGCGTTCCATCCGAAACCATCCAGGAGGGCACCTCGAACCCGTTCCTGTAATGGACCTTGAGATACCGATGCTTGTCATCCGCCCGTTCCACCGTTGTGACATCGACAACATCGGGTAGAGCCGTCTGTACGTGATTGATCCAAGCATCAAATCTGTCCCGTGCCTTGGTCCTGAGGTGTTCGATGACCCATGGCAGGTTGGAGCCATCGGGCTTGAAACGAGTTCCCTGCCCCGGCGGGCTGGCCTTGCGAATGACCAGGCTGTTCAGGACAAACGTCTCAACTCCATACGCCAGAAATCTCTTGAACCAGGTGGACGCGGGAAACCGGCTCTCGTCTTCCGGCAGATTGGCGAGCGTGGATCTTCTGGGCCCCAGGCGAAATGACGGTATCCAGCCCTTCCCCCCCGACTCACCTCGCACCTCCGGATAGTAGTTGTCGTTGCCCTGAATGGCTTTGCTCAAGACGACCTGTTCACCTTTCTTGCCATGGTCTGCCAAGATCGTGGATGGCGTTCCGTATTCCATGGGAAACAGGAACCGAGGCGGTGTCGAGGTGGGGGCTTGCCTCTTTAGTATGGCGCGCTCTTGGAGTATGCCAACCTCGTGCGTTTCGGGATGGATGCCAATCGCCACCTCATAGCGGATGACATCGAACCGGCCATCGAACTGAGTCGTGCATACTTCGGGAATGTCAGCTTCTATGGCCAGCTCGAAGCCTGCGCTTTCGCGCCCCCATACCAAATCCTGGAAATTCGTGGTGCGTTCACCGATGGCCGCCTCCAATCCGTCAGATACCATCGTCCCAAGGAATGCAATCACATCCAGGAAGGTGGTCTTGCCGCTCGCGTTGGGTCCGACAAGCACATGAAACCGTTCCAGCGGCTGACGGACATAACGCAGACATCGGTAGTTCAATGCTTCGATAAGGCGGATCATCTGCGTATACCTTTGATTTTCGCAAAAACAAGCTACACACTTCCGCCAGTCTACCCTACCGTCGCGTTCCGGGCAATGCCTCCCGCGAAATCGCCAGTTTGTCGACCGCTTTCCGCGAGAGCGGCGCGGGGTGCAGCTTGCCTTGGGACCAGAGGTCGTAGTTCGACAGTCGATAGGCGCTGCCCGGCTGCTCCGACTGGCCGATGGGGAGAATCGACATCGACTGGTCTGCGTCGTCGAGCCGGACGTATTGCGTGTACGATTGTGCCTGCTGCGAGAGGATCGTTCCGCCGTCGATGCACGTCAGGGCGGGCATCGCGATATCCTGGCCCTCATCGAGGGAACCGAAGCCGTCGAGCGTGGACATGTAGGGCAGCTTCGTTTCGAGCATTGCCTGTTTGCCGCGCTCATGCCAGCGGGTGGAATCGTCGCCGAAGCGGGCCTTGCCGTAGCGCCAGCCCGCACGCACGATGACGTTTACGTAGTCGGCCTCCTCGTCGGTCAGCAAGGCCTTCGGGTCGGCTGCGATCCGTGCGTCGATCGTCTGGAGCATGTTGCACAGGCCCGAGAGCCCCCCGCCGTAGGTGACGGCCGCCGCGAAGTTCTGACGAAACGCCATGGGCATCAGGTTGACGATCTCGGTGCCTTTGATCGACATGTCGGACCTAGAGCCTGCGGCCCGCCAGCTCTCCAGATAGTCCAGCGCCAGCAGCGTATCTTCGTCGAGCGGGTACTTCTGCACGTCACGGAGGTGGTAGGCCAGCTTGACCAGGTCTCGCTTGACCGGCGCGATTGTGTCGTAGTGAATGTCCAGCACATCCTCGGGTGTGAACTTGTCCTTGTTCCGGACGCGTTCCTTCAATCGCCAGGAACGGTCGGTGTCGCCCAGGCTGCCGGTGGAGATGCCCATCGAGAGCGGATAGAACGATGCGATCGGACGGTGGTTGGCGCTAACGAGCCAGCCTTGCTTGGGGTTGATCACCTGCGGCAGCAGTTCGTGGGGCACGATGCCCTGCCAGTCGTTGGCGCTGTCCCACCCCTCGTGGGCCGCACTGCCGTCGAGCAGAGAGTGGGCCGAGCGGAGGGGCAGGCTCAGGATTGTCTTGTACCCGATGTTACCGGCGCGGTCGCCGAAGACGCAGTTGGCGCTGGGAAAAGTCCATCCGCCCAGCGCCTTCTGGAACTCGTATACGTCCTTGGAGCGAATCATGTCCAGCAGGCCCCGGAAAGTGTCACGCTCGGGTTCGCAGATCGGAATCCTCTTGAGGGCCACTTCATCGCCTCGCCGCACGCCCGTCGCCAGATTCGTCACGACCGGGCCGAAACTCGTCCTACGATAGATGATCTTCTGCGGCGCGCCGCCCTTGACCAGAATCGTCTCCTCGTGCACCTCCATGTCGTGCCACACGCCGTCGAGCAGGTACTGATTCGGGCGGCTCGGATCGGTCTTGAGCAGGAACAGGTCCGCCTGGTCGGCCCCCAGGGCGGTCAGGCCCCAAGCGATGTTGGGCGTGAATCCGATCAGGATACCGGGGCTGCCGGCAACACCGATGCCGCGGGCATTGAAGGTCTTGCCGCTGACGTGGAACTCGCAGAACAGCGAGGGGTTTCGCACAGGTGTCTGCGGATCGCTGACGAGCACCGCCGATCCGGTGGTGGTCTTGGCGCCGCCCACGACCCATGCATGGCTGAACCGCGGCCCGGGCCGGCCCCCGGCAGCAGCTTCCTCCCGCTTTCGAGTCACTTTGTGCTCAATGGCATACTCCATCACCTTGCGGACCCATTCGTCGTCCACATCGCTTTGCTGGATGACCGAGGCGTCATCGCGAACACGAAGACCCGCCGTGGCCCCGGCGCCGTCCGTCACCGGGTAATGCCGCACCGTCCTGACGCCATTTTTGATCTCATAGTAGGATGTAAGCTCCCCCAGGCCGTTTCCCGAGAAAAACAGGCTCAGACGCCACCAGGAGGCGATGCACGCCGCCGGTGTCCAGGGCTCGGGCTCCAGACCGTACTTCGCGAACAGGACCGTTCGGATGTTCGGGTCGGTCGCGAAGCAGTCGTTGACGCCCCGACTGTAGGCCTCGAGCAATTCGCGGGCCTCCGGGTCCAACCGTTCAGCTGTCTCCTGCGCCGCACGCCAGTACCCGATCGTTCGCATCTCGATGTCGCTTTGCAGCGCGGAGGTCCGACCCTGTGGCTGTTGGCGGGTGACGCCCACTTTCACGTCCCCGACCAGCTCGGCCAGCCTGCCTTGGATGTTCCGCAGGTTGTAGTACATTTGGAAGGGCCGATCCTGCGCCGCAGCGTAGCCCAGGCCGTACATCGCCCCGGCATCGGTATCCGCCAAGACGTGCGGGACGCCCCAGGAATCGCGCAATAGCTCGACCCGTCCGACGGTTCCTCGCTCGATGGGGGAGCTGCAGCCAACAACGAAGCAGAAGATGAGGCAAAGAAGACAAAAGAAGCGCCACGTTCTCATTCGTTTCTCCTTCCGTCGCAGCCGGGGATGCTGCGGGACCGAGCTGAGCCAATCGTTCGAACGATACAGGCAAGACGAAATCCGTGCCGGCTTTATTGCAACCCGCCCCGAACCTCCCTATTTCGGCGGCATCATCTTTTCGATGCCGTCCCACTGGAGGCCGCCGATAACCGCTTGCGCGATGTTGGTCAGGTGATCCCCTGCCTTTTCGACGTTGTCCACCAGATCGATGAAGATGAGCCCCGCCTCGGGTGTACAGGCGCCGTCCCGCATCCGCTGGACGTGGCTGCGACGGAACTCCATCTGCATGTTGTTGAGATTCCGTTCGCACAGAAGGGCTCGTTTGGCGATCTCGGAATCGTCTTTCTCCAGGGCCTGGATCACTTGGTCGAACATCTCCCTGATTTCGTCGCTGAGCTGATTGATCTCGGTCAACGCCGAATCGGTGAAGGCGAGCTTCTGTTCGATCTTCCGCAAGGCGATTTCGACGACATTTTCGGCGTGGTCGCCGATTCGTTCCAGGTCGTTGACCGTGTGCAGCAAGACCGGCAAACCCACCGCAAGTTCCTCCGAAAGCTCTCGGCGGGACAATTCCGTCAGATAACTGGTGATCTCGTACTGGAGGGTGTCGGTGAACTCTTCCGCGACGCAAGCGGATTCGAGCTTCTGTTTGTTGTCGGCAAACAGGCCCGCCACGGCGTCGAGTAAGCCGTTCTTGGCGACCTGAGCCATATGCACGATTTCTCGTCGGGCCTGCTGGATCGCTATGTCCGGCGTATGGAGCAAATGGCGTTCGAGAACCACCGGTTGGGCCACCGCCTCGGATGGTCGGACCGGCACCAGTTTGTATGCCGCCTTTTCCAGCATACCCGCCAACGGCAGGAAAAGGATTGAATTGATGATGTTGAACACCGTGTGCGCCACCGCGATGCTTGCGGCGATCGAATCTTGTCCGAGCGGCCAAGGCGTCAGAAACTCCACCAGCAGGCCGTACCAGCCCAAAATCACGCAGGGATAGGCGATGACTGTGCCCAGGACGTTGAAGGCCGTGTGCGCCCAGGCGGCCCGTCGGGCGGTTCGATTGGCTTGAAGTGCCGCGAGCTGTGCGGTGATCGTCGTACCGATGTTGGCGCCCAGCACAAACGGGATCGACATGTCCAGGGCGGTCTGCCAACTCGTCCCGAACGCGCCGCCCATCGCCAGAAGCTGTACAATCGCGATGGACGCTGAACTGCTCTGGATCAACACCGTCATCACCAGACCCACGACAATCGCGAACAAGGGCCTGCCGCCGTAGCTAACGAAGATCCGTTGCACACCTTCGCTATCCCGCAGAGGGGAAAACGCGTCTTTCATGTACTCGATGCCGAGGAACAGCAGGCCAAAGCCCAAGAGAATGGTGCCGATGTGTTTGAGGGTCCGTGAACGGCCGCCCACCTGGAGCAGAAAGCCCAGGCCGATCGCCGGCAGAGCGTACATCTCAATCTTGAGGAAACCCAGACCCGAGATGGAGACGATCCAGGCGGTCGCGGTGGTTCCCACGTTGGTACCGATAATCACGCCGATGGCCTGCTTGAGAGAGAGCAAACCTGCGTTGACCAGACCGATGACGATGACCGTCGTCGCGGAGCTCGATTGGATGAACGCGGTGATCAGGGCGCCGACGACGAAGCCGACGTAGGTGTTCTTGGTCATGGTCTCCAGGACAACCTTGAGCCTGCGGCCTGCAACCTTCTTGAGCCCATCCGACATCAGGAACATCCCGAAGAGGAACAGGCCCAGGCCCCCGATTATCCCAAGAATCATGCCACGGATCATCCCGGCTCTCCAACGCGATATACGAATGAACACACGACAGCAGGCCGTCCGCACGGCCTGTGTGTGACTATGGAGCCGCATTGTACCGAATGATCGCAACCCTCGCAAGGAAAGGTTCAAATCTTCGGACGCAAGTTCCACTTTCAATTTGAAGACAAGACACCACCTGCCGAGATCGCTACGGACGAGGAGGGAAGAGCGACCCAATGAAACGAATCCAATCATTGCTTCCAACGTGATTCTGTGCCATGATAATTGTTTACTCTGCCGCTGCGGCGCGGCGGGAACGGGTTCCGGCATGGCGGATTCACAAATCAGGAGGAATATCAGATGATCGCTCGACACGGCGCATTTCGAACGTGGATGCTCTGCACCGGGATTCTGGTCCTCGGGTCTGCTTTTACGACGGCACAGCCGGGGGCGATAGCCCCACTGACGATTCAAAGCAGCGAAAGATCCGGAATCTACGATCGGGAGCAAGAGGTGGTCTTCACGATCGCGCCGGCCCGCGGCGCCGCTTCGGTGAACGGGGACGCAGTCGTCGCCACGGTCACTCGCGACGGATGGGAAAAACTGGCTTCGACGAACCTCACAAGAAAGGGAGAGGCCCTGGAGGTGCGGTTCACGCCGCAATCCCCCGGATGGTATATGTGCGAGGTGTCCTCAACCACCACCAAAGCCACAGCCCGCGCGGGCGTCGTGGTCAATCCCGACAAGATCAAGGCCTCCATGCCGGAGCCGGACGACCTGGACAGCTTCTGGAACGCCCGGCGGGATGCACTCAAGGCGATGCCGTTGAGGGCCGAGATGTCGCCGGTGGAGTCGACCGATCCGGACATCGCGTGCGTCAGCGTGGAGCTTCCGTGTCCGCAGAGCAATCCCGTTCGCGGCTATCTGGCGCAACCCAAGGAGATCGGCCTGCGGGGTGCACCGGCGATTCTGTACCTTCGCGCCGCGGGGGTGTCGAGCGATTGGTGCAAGGCTTCGCCACAACATGCGGCCTCACTGGCCAAGCGGTACGGAGCGATGGTCCTGGACATCAACGCCCATGGCATGCTCAACGACCAATCTGCGGAGTACTATCGCCAACTCGAACAGGGGGAGCTTCGCAACTACTGGGCCCAGGGCAACGACGACAAGAACACCTTCTATTTTGTCGGTATGTACACGCGGCTGCTTCGGGCCATCGAGTTCATCACGACCCGCGACGCTTGGAATGGAAAGCACCTGGTCGCTATCGGCGAGAGCCAGGGCGGCGGACAGGCCTTGGCGGCGGCGGGACTGGACAAGCGAGTCTCCGCGGTGGTGGCCCTGGTGCCGGCGATGTGCGATTTCACCGGTCCTGTCGTGGGTCGATCCGGCGGTTGGCCGCAGCCGGTCGGAGCCGACGTCCAGAGCCCCGACGCCAGAAAGATCATCGACGCGGTCCGTTACTGCGACAACGTCCACCTGGCCAAACGGTCGCAGGCCGAGACGCTCATCTTCGTCGGCCTGATCGACACGACGTGCCCGCCGCACGGCATCATCGCGACCTACAACAATCTGCCCGGCAAAAAGTGGATTCTCATGTACCCGCACAAGCCGCACAACGGGCTGCCGCAAGAGGATCTCTGGCTGGGCGACATCTCCTCGCATCAGGACATGTTCATCCGCGGGCACTTCGGCCCGTAACCGAGCCTCTGTTCCATCGACAGAGCCCCAGGCGGATCCGAGAATCCGTCTGGGGCTCTCAAAATACGACAAGTCGTCGAAAGAACCAATCGGACGATCAGTCGTTGAATTCGCTCAAGTCGTCAGTTTTGCCGACGGTGTTGTGGGATCCGTGAGGATGGCCGACGATCTCATGAAAGACCTCGTCGGACTTTCCGGCGCGACGCGGCGTACCGCCGGCGTTTACAGGAGAAAGGAATTTGCGTTCGACGTTTTCCCGGCCACGAGCCACACGGTTCTGCGGCGGTTCTGTGGGGCTTTCCTTGGCTGTGACTCCTCCCACCAGCGACACCAGCTCCCTGACGATCTGATCGAGTGAGCGGGCTTGCGAAGTCAGTTCCTCCGAGGCGCTGGCCGACTCCTCGGCATTCGCGGCGTTCTACTGCGTGACCTTGTCCATCTGCGAAACCGCGGTGTTGACCTGTTCAATTCCCCGAGCCTGCTCCTGGCTGGCGGCGGCGATCTCTCCGACCAGATCGGTAGTCTTGCCGACGCGTTCGACGATTTCGCCCAGGACTTTGGCGACTTCAGCGGCGATGTCGACACCGTTTTTGGAGTTCCTCACCGATTCGTCGATCATGCTGGCGGTGTTCCGGGCCGCTTCGGCCGACCGCATGGCCAAGTTCCGCACTTCTTCGGCAACCACAGCGAACCCCTTTCCCGCTTCGCCCGCTCGAGCGGCTTCTACCGCCGCGTTTAAAGCCAGCAGATTGGTCTGGAACGCGATTTCGTCGATGGCTTTGAGGATTTTGGCGGTTTCGTCGGAGCTTTTTTGAATCGCCAGGATCGCCTCGTGCATACGATTCATGGATTCGGTTCCGGCGGCGGCTGCCTTGCGTGCCTCACCCGCTAGGATGTTGGCCTGCTGGGCGTTCTCGGCGTTTTTCTGGGTCATGGAGGACATCTCCTCCAGGCTCGACGAAGTCTCCTGGAGGCCAGCCGCCTGCTCAGTGGCACCCTCCGCCAGGGACTGCGAGGCACAAGAGACCTGTCCGGCGGCCGACGACACCTGTTCGGCATCCCGTGTCAGTCCCGCGATGATTCGGTTGAGCGGACCGATGATCGACCGTGTGAACAGAACAGATGTCACGCATGCCAGCACCGCGGCCGACACGCCGATGACGATGAACAGAACGACCATGAAGGACGCATGACGTCGGGCGGCTCGAGCTGTTTCGTCGACTGCGACGCGTCGCGTCGCGATCGTTTTTTCCTTCTCGTTGATCTTGTTCTTCTTCTCGGCAAGCCTTGCCATCGCCTGTTCCACGCGTATTTCCTGCTGTTGCTGGAGTTGGTCCAAAAGGCCGCGCATCACCTCGAACGTCTTGAGGGCTGAACCGGTGTCGCTGGCCTTGCGGGCGAAATCGAGCTTGCCCGGCGTGGCGGCCATGGCGATCACATTCCGTGTTCGGTCTTTCCATTCTCCGAAGGCCTTTTGAAAGTTCGCATAGAGGGTCTTGACTTCGTCGGCGTCGAAATACGCGGCCGCCTGTCCCATCCGTTTTTCGATCTGCTGGAGGTTCTCTTGATTAGCGACATCAGCGGCCGTAAATTGCTCGTCGGTGGCCACCAGCGCCATTTTTTCGGCGATCACCGCCTGATGGGCGTCGCGATCCGCCTCCAGAATCAGTTGAATACTCGCGGTGAGCCCCTGAATCTGGACCACATCCTCATTGATGACAGGCAACATGTCCTGCGTGATCAAAGGAGTGATTTCCTGATCGATCAGAACCATGAACTGATCCTGTACCACACGATCCATCGACCCGCGGAGCTGTCTGAGACTCTGCCAGCCAAGCACCGCAAGTACGAGCATCGCGAGGATGGGAATGGCGGTGGTCACGGTGATTTTCCGCTTGATACTCATCTGTCTTGTTCCTTTCAAGAGTGGATGCACGAAGATTGCGTGCACGGCCGCACGGCGTATCCGCCGGGGACCGGAGACTCGTTCGGAATCGCCCGAACCAGTCTCCGATACCCCTACGGCGGGCCGTTTCCTGTCGATCGCGCGGAACCAAGCTCCGCGACGATTCAGAACCGATTACTTGCCGGCATTCGACGCCATGGGCGTCTGGGCAAGCAGCTCGACTTTGACGCCGAAGCACACAGCGCCGATGACCTTGCCTTGCTCGTCGATCACCGGCAACGAGATCTTCTGATCCACCACGTTGGTGGACTTGTCGAGCTGGCGTTTGCCGAAGTCAACCCCTCCTTTGCCGTCTTTGTAGGACTCCTTCCACTTGGCTTCGTCTCCCTGCCAGTAGTCGCTGGTCAGAGCGTTCTGCCCGACGTTGGCGCCCTGGTTGTCCATCACAAAGGTCTCTCCGAGAATCGGCAACGTCTTGGCGATCTTCTTGATCTCCAGGGCGCAGGCGTTGTTCATCTTCTCCGCCTGGATCGGCAGCTCGTCCTCAGCCTCCATCCACTGCTTGTCGATCGCCTGGATGTCGGCCAGGCTCACGCCCTTGGCGTTTTGCGCAGCGACTTCCTGAACGAACACTTTGTTGACGCACAACGGCAACAAGACGCCCTTGGTGAAGGTCTTAAGCATGGCGAACTCTTCCGTGAGCTTGCTTTTCTCAGCGTCCGTCGCGTTCTCCGGGAGAGCGACCGCCAGCTTGTCGATGTCGGCCGCGAGCCGATCCATCAGCTTTTGGACCTCCGGATTCATCGGCGGTTGGTTCGGCTCGTCGGCCCCGAACGACGGGACCACGAACAGGCAAACCATCAGGGCCGCCACAACTCTCATTACTGGATGTTTCATGAAACTACCTCCTCACTGAAAAAAACGGACTTCGCCGGGGGACTCCCCCCGGTCCAATCGTCAGAACTTGAAGTTCAGATCGAAGATGAACACGTCATAATCCGTCGTCTGGGCGCGGACGCGTTCCCCGATCATGTAGCACAGACAAACGTTGAAGTTCTTGGCGAGTTGATACCCTGCGGAGAGCTTGTGACCCTTGACGCCGGTGCCACCGCCGCCGAAGGTCGAGTCGGTCATGGCTGCCAGGGCCGAGTCGGCCTCCAGGTCGCGATAGTTGTAGGCCACCTGCCAGCTCTTGGGATCCTTGCACTTGCCCAAACCCGCGCCGATCAGGTAACCGGTGTCTTCATCCGACTCGGCGGCCGTGTTGACGAGCAACTCGCCGTACACGCTGAACGGACGGCCCGCCAGGGGCAGACCCGCTTCGCCGAAGACCTGAACGATGTCGAAGTCGCTCTCATAGACGCCGCCGACACTCGTGTTGCCGCGGAAGTTGGTCGTGCTGGTCCCCAGGGCCACTTCGCCTTGGGTGTTGCCGTAATCGAAGTAACCCACGCCGCCGGTGACAAACCCGTCCTTGATCCCGGGGAGGGCGCAGGTCAAACCCGCTTGGGCGACCCACAGGCTCGTGTCGGCCTCGGTCGAGCGCTCCTCAACATAGTGGCCGGCGACTATGCCGAAGAACTCCAGTCCCTCAGCGAGGTTCTTCCTATAGGTTGCGGCGATACCCTCCGGCCTCACGTCGGTGTCGAACAACAGATCGCTGTCGCCTGGGAAATAGTACGGCTGCTTGATCTTGCCACCCAGAACGTGCAAACCCTCAACGCTGGCGGGGTGATAATCGAAGAACGCCAGATCGAGCCAGAGCGGCTTGCTGGAAAACGCGCCGGTTTCCTCCTGGTTGGTGTTTGTTGCGCTCTCATCAGAGCCGCTGGCCAAACCGATCATCGCGTCGATCTCGTCGTTGACCTTGCCGGAGACATAGAGCCTGGCGCGAAGCCGGTGGCGGTTGCGGTCGGCGGTCTTGGTCTCATCGTCGGTCAGCTCGTGGCGATACCGGAAATCTCCTGAGATCTTGATGCCTTTGACCCAGGCCGGGATCGAGGGCGCCGCCGGGGCTTCTGCCGCCGGCTTCTGCGACGCGTCCGAAACCGCCTGAGCCGGGGCCGTCGGCGCCGCGGCCGGTGCGGACGAAGGTTGTGACTGTGCGGCCAAGATGCCCCCGGATCCGACCCCAATCGCGATCAAAACCACGATCCAGCGCGTCAGTGTACTCTCCATTGTCTGTGCTCCTTCCAAAAACTGCGGTGAACAGGAAGACCATCGAATCTACGTCCACCCCACAGGAATTAAGGCGACGGTCGTCCCTATTCGATTCGCGGACGACGCCTACGCCGCCGTTTGCCGGAGTTATGTCACAACGAGGCCTGTTCCCCTCTCCGGAAGAGGAACACCCGCCCCCACTATCGCCAGGACGACGGCTTTGCTGGTGAGACCCGACAAGAATCCGACGTAGGGACTCTCTCGCAGAACCTTCAATGTCCAATAATGTGGCGATTCTCGCCAGATCGATGAAGGGACATCAGACCTTGGGCGACACGGCCTGGAAGATTCCCAGCATCGGTCGCATGTTCCCATAACAGAGTAGATAGATTGTAGGCTTGACTTTATCGAGAAGCGGGGGAATCATCGCCCGAATCAGGGATTCTCCCCCCTAGAAATGACAAATGCCGGAGGATCGCAGGAGGACAATCCGTTGACTCATGCGTATGCGAAGACACCCCAGATCCGGCCCCCGTGTTCGGATGTGAGCTTGGAAACATCTGAACAGACTCGCAAAATATAAAGTTTGTTTTATAAACCGAGAGAAACGATGCTTCCTTGGCGACTTCGTGGATACCCGAGGGAAACCGAACCAATTTTGGCACGTTCGTTCGACCTTGGCGGCGCGTTCAGTCGTTGGCCTGCCGGCGGCGTTTGAAGAACTCCTGGAGCAGGCCCGCGCAATCCTCGGCCAGCACGCCCGCGGTGACCTCCAGGCGGTGGTTGAGCCGTCCGTCCCGGCAGATATCGTACAGCGTTCCGCAAGCGCCGGCCTTCGGATCGGTGCAGCCGTACACGAGCCGGTCCAGGCGGGCCATCACCAAGGCTCCCGCGCACATCGGGCAGGGCTCCAGCGTCACGTAGATCGTGCAGCCGTGGAGCCGCCAGAGCCCCAGCGCCGCGGCCGCCTGCGTCAGCGCGACGATCTCGGCGTGGGCGGTGGGGTCCTTGAGCTGCTCCCGTTCGTTGTATGCGCGGGCGATCACCCGACCTTGGTGCACGATGACCGCGCCGATGGGCACGTCGCCGTTCTCCTCGGCCACGCACGCCGCGTCGATTGCCATCCGCATGTACCGCTCGTCGATCTGCTGTTGGTTCAGTTCCATCATGGGACCGGCATTATAACCGGCTTCAGCCGGCTTTCCAGGCGATTTGTCCGCGGACGAAAGGGGAACCTTCCGCCGATCAAGGGAGTGCATCCCCCCTACCCGTTTTCGAGACGTCGATTCCCGCAAGAATTTGTTGACACCTCCGAGAGCCGTGCATACAATAACCAAGCTTGGCAAGTATCGGCGGTGTAGCTCAGCTGGTTAGAGCATGGGATTCATAAGCCCAGGGTCGGTGGTTCGAATCCACCCGCCGCTATTGACGCGTGCCTCGTATGTCTCTGTCCAGCGGCCCCATGGACGCCGCGACGACATAGGCCGGCAGGACACGATGGACGCCCCCATCGTCTAGTGGCCTAGGATATCAGGTTCTCATCCTGGAGACAGGGGTTCGACTCCCCTTGGGGGTATAGGGTGCGATATCTTGTGTTCGCAGGGTATCGCACCCTCTTGTTTTTTGGCCGCAAAACGCGGTTTTGTCGTCTTCGCCCCCCTGGTCCTGCGATGTCCTGCAAGGTTCTGCGTACACCGACTGCACGGATTCCAGACGGATCTTTGCAGGTGCGATTCAGCAGATCGGGCGACACAGCGATACCGTCTCTCCGGACGAGACCGGCGGGAAGATCACCGGTGGGCGGCAGCGAGTGTGGGTCTTCGTGACACCGAGGGGACGGCAAAATTCGTCCGAACGCCGGGAAGAGCTGCGGCACCTCTGCCGGCCAGGGGATGGCCGGGGAGATGGGAGATGCTTTCGGTTGACTTCATTTCGGGCCAAGCCTATACTTCGGCAAAGGGTTGTTTGGCGGAGATGGGCATGAATTACCAGTTCGACACGGACAAGATATCGCAGCACGTGGTCAAGTACGGCGTGGACATGCGTCCTCCCTTGCTTCCGGAGCAGGACCGGACCAAGCTGCAGGACTACGGCAATTGGCTGGTCGAACAGTTTCCCGAGGTCTTTGAAACAATGCTGGTGGGTCCGCGCGAGGTGCGAGTGCAACGGACATTCCTGCTTCCGAACGCCAAACGGATCGAGCTGGCGACGTTCGTGCTGACCCATCGCGGCCCGGTTTTCACATTCCCCGAACGGCTGTATATCGACCGGCCACACGAGCTGGCGATTCCGGAGAAAGACAAGATCTTCCGCAAGGCCTTCGACGAACTACGGACCCGATTCCCGGACCGGGCCGTTCCGCGCGTGGGCGTTGTCCACGAGTTCGTCTTCGATACGGAGTACCTCGATTCGCTGGAGGTCGTCACCAGTTGTCTCAAACACGACCTGTGGCGAGAAAAGACCAAGAATCTGCGGATCCTCTTAGAGGCGCCCACCGACGACAAAAACGTCAACATCGAGCTTCGGCCCACCCACTTGCAACGGACAGGTCTTTACGACTCCTCCGCACCCCAGGAGATGAAGTTCGGCATCATCGTCAACGTCGACATCAACAATCGCCAAATCACGGGCGATCTCACCAAAGCCGAAATCACCGACATTTTGGCCTTCGCCGGCGATTACGTCCCCGACGAATTGATCAAGTTCCTGAATAACGAGCAATAGTCGTTCGGACACAACCTCGTCCTTGGGGCAATCGTATCGGCCTTACCCTTTGCAGTTGTCCTAGGGGACCCGGAGAACGAATGGGTCAAGCACGAATTTGTCGCGTCTGAGTACCAGATTCCCAGACAGAAAAGGCTTGTGGATTCCCTGAGCGCAAAAGAAAAACAGGGCTGAGGAGCGGAGGGAGAGGAAAAGCGAGATAACCCCAGCCCTGTTATAGTGCTACAACTACCCAGGACTCCATCTTACTTGCAAGCGTACATTACTATATCGGCCTGGGTTCATTTTAGGCAAGCGAAATTCTTCACAAAAATCGGTTAATTCCTGCGTAAGGAATGGGTCGGACAAATCCCCTCAGGATGCGGCGAAGGCAATTTACCCCAACAAGTGGTAATTTTTGGCCTTACAGAACCCCACTCCTTGTGTTCTGTCCGAAGATCGCGAATCCTTTGCATTACACGGGAGAGTCTTGGGGATTCTGCCCCGCCGAGGCTATAATGCAACGTTCCTTGAGAGACGAGGCCCGCCGGCCGAAACACTCTCTATATGCGAAACCGCAATTGCTCTTAAAGGAAGTTTATGCTGACGGACAACATTCTCAATCTGATCGGCAACACGCCGCTGCTGCAACTGCGAGGCGAGAGGGTCTTTGCCAAGGCCGAGTTCCTCAACCCCGGCGGCAGCATCAAGGACCGCATTGCCCTGGCCATGCTGGAGGCGGCCCGCCGATCGGGCGAGCTCAAGCCCGGCGCCGTCATCTGCGAACCCACCAGCGGCAACACCGGCATCGGGCTTGCGCTGGTCGGACGTCTCCTGGGCCACCGCGTTCGGATCGTCATGCCTGAAGGCATGAGCGAGGAGCGGAAGAAGCTCATCCGCGGCCTGGGGGCCGATCTGGTGCTGGTCCCGGATGAAGAAGGAATCGGCGGCGCCGTCCGGCGGGTCGAGCAGATGGCTGCCGAGGACCGGGAGGTTTTCGTGCCGCAACAGTTCAAAAATCCCGCCAATCCGCAGGTACATTACGAACACACCGCCCGCGAACTGTGGCGACAAATCGACAGACAAGTCGCCTGCTTTGTCGCCGGGGTCGGCAGCGGCGGAACCCTCCAAGGCGTCGGCAAATTCCTCAAAGAGCAGAACCCGCAGATTCGGATCGTCGCCGTCGAACCCGAGAATCGCTCTGCTCTGCTGGGCCACGAGCCCGGCCTGCACCAGATCCAGGGCATCGGCGACGGGTTCATTCCCGATGTGCTCGACGTTTCGATGGTCGATGAAGTGATCGAGGTTTCCGATGAGGATGCCATTGAAACGACGCGCCGGTTGAGTCGGGATTTCGGTCTTCTGGTCGGAATCAGCTCGGGTGCAAACGTCTGGGCCGCACGTCGTTTGACCGAACGAATCCCGGGCAACATCACCACCGTCTTGCCCGATCGGGCGGAACGCTACTTCAGCACGGCTTTGATGTGATCCCGGGGCTACCTTGGAGAGCGCAACAAAAAAGGCTGAGGGAGGAGGAAGGAGGACTTTTTCTTGACCTCAGCCTTTGTGTGCAACCATTGGTTTTACGAGTCGGTCGGCCCGCTTGTTCGTCGTGGCCAATCACGCCGGAAAAAAGAGAGCAGGCCGGGGATCGGAGAAAGAGGATGCGATTGTCAGGAACCCCCGGCCCACATAAACATTCGGCGCTCCGCTGAGCGAACTCTCAGATCGGCCCACGGCAAAATTATCGGCCGAACCTCCACCCCAGGAAGAGGCCGCGATGTCTTGCACCACACTTGTGCAAGGTCATCCTCCCGCTCGATTCCCTGGAGACTCGGCTGCATCCCTACGACACTACGATGTGCCGAACCACCGGCCGAACGTAACACATTTTCCTGGAATTCTTGTCTCGATCATCAATTGTCGATGTCCAATTGTGTTGACAGATCCGACCTGCATCAGTATCTGTCCACATCTAAACGTCGCCGGCGGAATAACCGATAGGAACCGCAAGCGCCCCGTGAGGATCTGAACCAAAACGCGTCGACCTCAGTAATAAAGCAACATCCGGGGGTAACAACCGACGCTTCAAAGTAACGCAGGCGAGAAGTCGTCTGACCGCGCAGGGAACAGGCTGATGGCAAAATCGAACGCTCGCAAATCGCTGGTTATCGTCGAATCGCCGGCCAAGGCCAAGACGATCAACCGATACTTGGGCCCGGAGTACGAAGTCCAGGCCTCGATGGGGCATGTCCGCGATCTGCCTTCCAAGGGGTTGAACGTGGACATTGAAAAGGATTTCGAGCCCACGTATGACATCATGCCGGGCAAAAAACGCGTGGTCAATCAATTGAAGGCCGCCGCCAAAAAATGCGACAAGCTCTATCTGGCGACAGACTTGGACCGCGAGGGCGAGGCGATCGCTTGGCATCTCGCGGAGATCTTGGGCGTTCCGGAGGAGCGCACCTATCGGGTGATCTTCAACGCAATCACGAAGACCGCGATTCAGGAGGCGTTCGCGGAACCGGGTCGGATCAACCCCGACAAGGTGATGGCCCAGCAGGCCCGCCGGGTGCTCGATCGTATCGTGGGCTATGAGATCAGCCCTTTGCTGTGGAAAAAAGTGACGCGGGGTCTGTCCGCAGGACGCGTTCAGTCCGTGGCGGTCAAGATCATCGTCGAGCGCGAACGCGAAATTCGCGCGTTCAAACCGGAAGAATACTGGCTGATCCCTGCCGTATTCACCACCGATCTGGACACAGTGGTCGGCTATAGTCAGGAATGGACTGACTTCGTCACGCCCAAAGGCCCCGACGGCAAGGGCCCCACGATCGACCAACAGGACGAGTGGCTGGCGAAGCACAATGCGTTCAAGGCCGAGCTGTTCAAAATCGGCGACGCCAAGTTCACCGCTTCCAACGAGCAGGAAGCGCAGAGGGTCTTCCGAGAGCTGGCGAACGCGAAATTCACGATCGCGGACATCGAGACGAAAGAGTCCTCGTCAAAGGCGTCTCCGCCCTTCATTACTTCGACGCTCCAGCAGGCGGCCGCCAACCGCTTGGGCTTTACCGCCAAGCGGACAATGGCGGTCGCCCAGCAGCTCTATGAAGGCATCGATTTGGGCTCGATGGGTTCGCTGGGCCTGATTACCTACATGCGAACCGACAGCACGTACATCTCCCCCGAGGCGCTCAACGAGGTCCGCAGGTACATCCGAAACCACTTCGGGCCGAATTACCTGCCCGAGAAACCGAATTTCTACGCGGACAAGAAATCCGCCCAGGCGGCCCACGAGTCGATCCGTCCGACCGACGTGGACCTGACGCCGCAGGACATCCGCCAGCATCTGACAGAAGAACAGTATCGGCTCTACGATCTGGTCTGGCGCCGCTTCGTCGCCTGCCAGATGGAGCCGGCTCGCTGGAACGTCACAACCCTGAGCATCGGCGCGCCGACCAGCCTCGGTGTCGCCCTGTACAAAGCCGGTGGACGCAGCCTCGTTTTCGACGGGTACAGCAGAGTCTGGCAGACCTCCTCCAGCGAGCAACAACTTCCGATCGTGCAAGTGGGCCAGGCGGTGGCCACGGTGGACCTCCGGCCGGAACAGCATTTCACCAAGCCGCCGGCCCGGTACACGGAAGCGTCGCTGGTCAAGGCCCTGGAGAAAGAGGGGATCGGGCGACCGAGCACATACGCGCCGATCATCAGTACGATCCAGGAACGCGGGTATGTCGAACAAAAGGACCGCAAATTCTACGCCACCGACCTGGGCGAAGTCGTGACGGACAAGCTCAACGAATTTTTCCCGCAGATCATGGACATCGCCTTCACCCGACAGATGGAAGAGCAACTCGACCGGATCGAGGACCAGCACCTCGACTGGGTCCGCGTCTTGAAGGAGTTTTACGGCCCGTTCAAAGCGAACCTGGCGACCGCGACCGCCCAGATGAAACATGCCAAGGCCGAATCCACACCCAGCGAATACACCTGCCCGGATTGCGGAAAACAACTCCTGTACAAATTCGGCAAGAACGGCAAATTCCTGAGCTGCTCGGGTTACCCCGACTGCAAGTTCGCCTGTCCCTGCGACAAGGAAGGCAGGATGATGCAGGACCAGGTCAGCGAACACAAATGTCCCAAATGCGGAAAACCGATGGTTCGCAAGAGCGGACGGTTCGGCACGTTCCTGGGGTGCAGCGACTACCCCCAGTGCAAGACGACGCAAAAACTGGATAAGCAGGGCAATCCGCTGCCGCCCAAACCCCCGGCCGAATCGACCGGTATCAAGTGCCACAAGTGCAAGAGCGGCGAACTGGTCATCCGCCAAAGCAAACGGGGCCCGTTCCTCGGTTGTAACAAATTCCCGCGGTGCCGCACGATCGTCAGCGCCAAGGCGATCGAACGACTCAGGGAATTTTAGGCCGAAGGTCGGTGGCCGCCGAAGGATCCGGAAAAAGCGCAGGAGATCCTCAATGAGCTCAAAGGCGAAAAGGCCGAAAAAGCCGGGGCCAACCGATAATCCCTCCGACGCGGATTTCCCCGGACGGACCCGGAGGAAAAGCGACGTGCAGCTCTGTCGGGAGTTTCGGTCAAAGCGGTTTCCCGGCGTTCAGTCCTCCGCCTGTCCGGCGCTTCGGCGATAAGGCGGATGAAACGCCAGGTGGATGAAACGCGTAAAGCCGATTCGACCTGGTCGTTCTGACAAGATCGCCTTGCGAATCCGTGCAAAGTCGATCGCCTGACAGATTTCTTTGTCATCCTTGGTTTGTGACGTCGATGGTCGTTGCATTGGCATCCTCACAAAGATCGCCTTCGACTTCCAACTCAAGTATTGTCGTAAACCGCTTCGAGCCGCCCGGCGTGCCGACGATGCGGATCGCATCGCCGACCGTCGGCGCGAAACGAAAACCAATCGCCTGGTACATCTGGAAGCGGTCCAGATCCACGAGCTGTTGCAGGTCCGCCGGCTCGCGGTACTGGCCGGCGCGACGGATCTGAACGGTGAGGTCTTCGAAGTAGCCTCCGAGCGGCTTGTCCTCGCGGTAGTACGTGTTGAGCTTGCTCCACACGACATCCCCTTCGTGAAAGACCAGCCCCTCGAAACAGACGGGTTCGGAGAAACTCACCTCGTACCAGTCCGCCTGGGATAACACATTGGCGTCGGGAACATACGTGTAGTAGGGTCTGCGGCCGTTGTACGTATTGTCCGTGACGCCGTCGATAATGGACGCCAAGTCATTGCGGTCCCGAGTAGGATCGTGCCTCGCCACCGAGGCGCCGGGCGTGACAGTAATCCCGGCTGCGATCGCTTTGCCGACCAACCCGCAAGGACCGTCGGGATCGGGCCGCTCAGGCTCGGCGACGACATTGAGCTCGGGAATTCGAAAGACCAAGTCACATACGTCAAATGTGAAAGAACCACCGTTGCGAAGAATGTTCTCGCGGGCCATCAGAAGCATCCTCAGCGAGATGTTTCTGATCGAATCAGCCTGTGGCAGAGCCGCCGCCGGGTCAGGCAGTCCAGGACGCGAAACATTCAGGTACACGTCGCCGCAGACAGCCGGATCCGTCAGATCGCCCGGCAGGCCGGAGAAGCCATGGATGATCCCCAGCAATCCGCCAGCGGTGGAGGAATTACAGTCGCAGTCCCACCCGGCCAGGACCGCGATCTGCACCGTCTGTTTGAAGTCGCCCCGGCCATAGAGAAGGGCAAGAACCGTCGCGCCGGCGTTGATGGTGGACTCGACCCAGTTGTAATAGCGGCCGAAACTCTCGGCGCCCTGGTATCTGTCGTAGAGTCTCCGCCGGGTGGTTCTCCAATCGAGCGAACCATCGTTGGCGTCTTGCAGGTACCAATCCCTCATGTCCCTGACCACCGCGGCCGTGCGGCTGCTGGCCGGGATTGCCTCCAGGCCCTTGGCAATCAGTTTGACCACGTTGGGCTCGAAAAAGGCATTCGCATACATCGCGGCGTAGAACTGGGCTGCATGGACGGGGAACCCTTCGTTGGTGACGCGCCCGAACCGGCCGGCCAGACCGACCGCAACCTGGGGCATTCCCGGGGAAATCGCTCCGAGAGACTCCGTGCCGATTTGGGCGTCGAGGGAGTACCAGTGTTGATTATAGGTGCGACTGCCCGTGTCGGGAGGCGTGTGGCCGTCGAGCATCAGACGCCAGGATTGCCTGTTGGCCACATAGATCCCATCGCCAGTCATGTGTTCGAGCCAATCGTGAGTGATGTCAAGAGAATTGCAGTCGAACCCATGGGTCATCAGGGTGTGCAGGGCCAGGTACTCGATGTCGGTGTCGTCGTCGGCGTCCCAGACCTGCTTGATTTGCCAGGGAACGGACTGGTCCGGATTGGGCGAAGAGCCGCTATAGAGTCCTTCACTTGCCCGGCCGGCGGCATTGCCGATCAGTTGGCCCAGCCACATTCCCCGCATCCGGTCGAACAGCTCGAAGGCCGAGATCGCACGATCAGCCCGCGTGATCGAACCTTCGAAGCCGGCAACCAGGAGTGCGGCAAACACAATCACGTGCTTGCTGTCCAAACAAACCCCCACGATCACCCTTCTCAGTTACCCCTATTGTACCCATTCTCAGGGGAGAATCCAAGCGGTTTTCGCCTGGGTTTCCCCTGGGTCGTGCCAGATTCCATCCCCCAGCCGGTAAATACTTGTCCCATAAAGACCCGGTAGCCGGCACTGCGAAGGGATCCATCGTCGGCAATCTTGCGGTGCGAGGTCACTTATGTGTGATAAAAGTGTGGGCCGTTAGCCGATGAAAGAGATATTGTGCCGGCGGATACGACCGGGGCGGTGAAAATGTCTCGAGAAATGCTTCGCCGGACCAGCGGATTTTGCACGGATGTTTCGTCCTGCCCTGCGCATCCGACGGGCACGAAGTGCGCCCGAATTGAGGGTTGTCCCAGTCCTGTGAATCGAGTACCCTAAGGTCCTAGCGGTTGGTCCTGTAAGCTTTTTCCGGCGCCAGGCGGTCTGTTGCGCCGACGGCAGTGGAGAAAACGTCATTATGACCAAAGCCCTGATCACCGGCGGTGCCGGGTTCATCGGTTCCCATTTGGCCCAGCGGTTGCTCAACAACGGGGACGAAGTTATCGTCATCGACAACCTCAGTACCGGCCGGCTCGCCAACCTGGAGAGTTTTTGCCGTCGTCCCGGATTTCAGTTCGTCAAGGGCGACATCCGCGACGTCAGCCTCGTGCAATTGCTGGTCTCGCAATGCGACCTGGTGTACCACCTGGCGGCCGCGGTCGGGGTACAGCTTATCGCCGACGCTCCGGTCCATACGATCGAGACGAACATCGCCGGCACGGAGATCGTCCTGGAGGCGTCGAACAAATTCGGCCGCAAGATTCTCCTGGCCTCCAGCAGCGAGGTCTACGGCAAGAGCGAGAAGATCCCCTTTGGTGAAGACGACGACTTCGTCCTGGGCGGTACCGCGTTTTCCCGCTGGGCGTATGCGTGCAGCAAAGCCATCGACGAATTCCTGGGCCAAGCTTTTTACCAGCAGTACGGCCTGGGTGTCATCAGCGCGAGGTTCTTCAACACGATCGGGCCCCGGCAAACCGGACGGTACGGCATGGTAGTCCCGCGGTTCGTGCGGTGGGCCCTCAACAACGAGCCCATCCAGATCTACGGCTCCGGCGCCCAGACACGATGCTTCTGCTACGTCGAGGATCTGGTCGACGCGGTAATCGCGTTAATGGGATGTGAGGGGGCGGTCGGACAGGTCTTCAACATCGGGTCCTCCGAGGAGATCAGCATGGAGCACTTGGCCGACCGGATCATCGAAATCACCGGCAGCCACAGTCGCAAGGAATTCGTGCCCTATGAGGTCGCCTACGGTCGCCCGATTGAAGACATGATGCGCCGGGTTCCGAACACCGAGCGAATCCGCAAAACGGTCGGCTGGCAGCCGAAGACAAGTCTCGACCAAGCGCTTCGGATCATCGTTGAGCACTATCGGAAGAACGGTTACCCCCAAAGGGCGGGGTGATTGATCAATTTCATTGTAGCCCAACTGAAAAACGGCATCAAGCGAATGGTAAATGAGCTATGACTGCGAAACCAAATCCTCCGCGATCTCAGCGCCCTCTGCGGTTAGACTCCGTCGTTGACGCCAAGACCAGGACAGGAGATTGGGATGTACTGATTGTCACGGCCTCGAACGAACGGCAGGCCGAAGCGTACGAGGCGCAGTTGAATCTCCGCCGCCAGTTGGGTTTGCTCAGCGATGTTCGCGAGGCGATCGTCGTTGCCGACCCCGGCGGCAGGCGGATCGGCAGCGGCGGCAGCACCCTCCATTGCCTGATGGAGGTCTTGCGACGACGGTTGGGCGATCGACTGGCGGACTCGGACGCACGCGACTGGGAACAGACGCTTGCGGATCTCCGAATCCTGATCGTCCATGCGGGCGGAGATTCCCGCCGGCTCCCGGCCTACGGGCCCTGTGGGAAGATCTTCATCCCGGTGCCCGGTGAAAACGACAGCGCCGTGTGCCTGAGCCTGTTCGATCGGCAGTTGCCGACCTATCTGGCGCTTCCGACGCCGCCCCAGGGGTGGGGACAGATCGTGATCGCCTCAGGCGATGTGCTGCTGCGCTTCGACCCGACCCGGGTGAAGTTCACCCAGAAGGGCGTCACCGGCCTGGCCTGCTACGCACAGCCGGAACAGGCCAGCCGGCACGGGGTCTTCTGCCGCGGTCAGGACGACGAAGTCCGGCTCTACCTGCAGAAACCGTCCATCGTCGAGCAGGAGCGGATGGGCGCGATCGACGCGTACGGCCAGTCCTGCCTGGACATCGGCGTCATGCATTTCGACGCAGCCACCGCCGTGCGATTGTTGCAACTGTTCGGAGCCAGGCCGTCAGGAGAAAAGCTCATTCTGAGCGGCAAACGCGGTCAGGCTGTCCTGGAGCGAGGGTTGGACTTCTACCGGGAGATCTGCTGCGCGATGGGCCGTCAGGCGACGGCCGAACACCACGTCCGATCGGCACGCGACAGCGGGTCGAAATGGACGTCCCCGATGCTGGGCGAGCTATTCAAGGCTCTTTCAAGTATCCCGTTCAATGTGCAACTCCTGCCCCATTGCGATTTCCTCGATTTCGGCACCAGCCGCGGAATTCTCGACAGCGGCGCTCGCCTGCTTCAGGAAGATCACGGCGTCTCTCAACTACGCGCGTTCCTCGACATCAACAACGAGATCGCCGAAAACGGTTCGGTTCAGGGCTCCGCAAGCTGGGTTGAGGGGTGTCGGATTCACGCCCCGCTGACTCTGGCCGGCAACAACGTGGTGGTGGGGGTTGATCTGCACGATCCAATCTCGCTGCCGGCGGGCGCATGCCTGGATGTACTGGCGGGACACGACCCAACGGGCTGCAACGTGTGGTTCGTTCGTTGCTACGGCGTGGATGACAGCTTCAAAGAATCCGCCGAAGCCGGTGCCGTCTTCTGCGGGAAGCGGTTGCTTACCTGGCTGGCGGATGTCGGAGTCGGACAGGACGAGGTCTGGGATGATGCCGTCCCCTCGAGCGACCGTACCATCTGGAACGCCAGGCTCTTCCCGGCGGTGCCTGAACATGGGCACTATCGACGATGGCTGTGGATGTTCGATCCGGACAGCGCCTCGGAGACGCAGCGTCAGGCTTGGCGATCCGCGCCTCGCTACAGCCTCGAACAGATCCTGACGCTGGCCGATCACAAAGGCTTCTACGAACGGCGAAGTCGAATCCGCGCCGAGCTGATCCGCGGCTCGCTCCATCGTGTGTTTCGGCCGGAAAGCGGTTTGTCCGCCCGCGAATTGGCCTGGCTGATGAAGTTGACAGACCGTCCCGCCGCGTGGGGTGTCGAGATTCTCAAGCTGGCCTGCCGTTGCAGTGACCACGGGACCGCGGCCCTCGTTTTCCCCCGCATCCTTCACACGCTGGGTTCGGCGCTGGCGGAGGCTTGTTCGGACAAAATCGCTCGCCCTTCCCTCCTGGCGAAGATGTTCGATTCGCCCACTCTGGACCGGCTCAAGTCCTTGGGCCTCGAGCCGAGTGGCAAAACCCCTCTGTCCCGCTGGAGCGAGCGGATGCAGGAGGCTGCGTTCGAAGGCCTGGAACGAGCGATTGTCGCCAGCGGGCTCGAAGAAGAGATTTCGCCCTGCAGTGTGCTCCGAAGCGACGAAATCGTCTGGGCGCGCGCTCCGGCGCGGTTGGACATCGGAGGCGGCTGGACCGACACTCCCCCCTATTCCCTGGAATGGGGCGGATGTGTCACAAACGCCGCCATCAATCTCAACGGTCAGCCGCCGATTCAGGCGTACGTCCGCGTGACCGACAAACCGGTGATTCAGATCAGCTCGATCGATCTGGGCGTGCGGATCGAGATCCGTCAATTCGAAGATCTGATGGACTATCGGCACGCGACCGGAAGCTTCGCCCTGGCCAAGGCCGCCCTTGTTCTGTCGGGGCTGTCGCCCCACAACGGCCGAACAGGCAAGAGGACGCTCAAGAAGACCCTGGAAGCCTTCGGCGGCGGCATCGAGCTGACCACGCTGGCGGCGATCCCCAAGGGCAGCGGCCTGGGTACATCGAGCATCATGGGTGCGGTGATCGTCGCGGCGCTGGGACGGGCCATGGGCAGGCAGTTGTCCCCTCGTGAGCTGTTCCACAGCGTGCTGCGCCTGGAGCAGGCCCTCACCACCGGCGGCGGCTGGCAGGACCAAATCGGAGGCGTGGTCGAAGGCGTCAAGATGATCGTCACCGAGCCCGGCATGGTCCCCGACGCGCACATCCACTATGTGCCTTCGGACATCCTGGATCCGAGAACCAACCGAGGCCGGACTCTGCTGTATTACACCGGGATCACCCGTCTGGCCAAGAACATCCTGCACCAGGTCGTCGGTCGGTACTTGAACCGCGACCGCGACGCGATGACGACGCTGCGTCACATCGGCTCGGTGGCCAAGGACGTGATGGACGCCTTCATTCGCAAGGACATCGAGCGATTCGGTCGGCTCATGGACGTGGCCTGGCGGCTCAACAAACGCCTGGACCCCAACAGCAGCAACGAGGAGATCGAAGCCCTGTTCGCGCGGGTCGGGCCGTACATCTACGGCGGCAAGCTTCTCGGCGCCGGCGGCGGCGGCTTCATGCTGATGATCTGCAAATCGCCCGAAGACGCGGCGGCGGTACGTCGGATGCTCGAGCAGGATCCTCCGAACGATCGGGCCCGGTTCTTCGACTTCGATGTCAGCAAGGAGGGACTGGTCGTGACGGTCTGCTAAACTCAGAGGGATGGGTTCATAACGGGAGCAAGTATGCGAAAGGCATTGATCACCGGGATCACGGGGCAGGACGGATCATATCTGGCCGATCTTCTGCTGGGCAAGGGATATGAAGTCTGGGGTATCATCCGGCGCAGCTCGTCCTTCAACACGGACCGGATCGACCATCTGTATCGGGACCCGCACGAGCAGCCGAAACTCCGCCTGGTCTACGGCGACCTGACCGACGGCAGCAACCTCTCTGCGATCCTCAACGACATCAAGCCGGATGAGGTCTACAACCTGGGCGCCCAGAGCCACGTACGCGTCAGCTTCGATATGCCGATCTACACGGTGAACGCCGACGGACTGGGCACGCTTCGCCTGCTCGAAGCGGTGCGGTCCTGTCACACCCGGATCCGGTACTATCAGGCCTCCAGCAGCGAAATGTACGGCAAGGTCGTGGAAACCCCGCAGACGGAGAAGACGCCCTTCTATCCGCGAAGTCCCTATGCCTGCGCGAAGGTCTACGGCTTCTGGCAAACCGTGAATTATCGCGAGGCCTACAACCTGTTCGCCTGCAACGGCATCCTGTTCAACCATGAGTCGCCTCGGCGAGGCGAAACGTTCGTCACGCGGAAGATCACACGAGCCGCGACACGGATCAAGTGCGGCCTGCAAGACGCGCTCTACCTGGGTAATCTGGACGCCAAGCGCGATTGGGGCTTCGCAGGCGATTACGTCGAAGCGATGTGGCTGATGCTCCAGCAGGACCAGCCCGACGATTACGTTATCGCCACTGGCGAGTGCCATTCCGTGCGGGAATTCCTGGACGAGGTGTTTGGCTATCTCGACCTCGACTGGCACAAGTACGTTCGTACCGACGCGAGGTACTTTCGACCCAGCGAAGTGGACCTGCTCCTGGGCGACGCGACCAAGGCCAAACGAGTGCTCAACTGGCAACCGAAGGTGACATTCAAGGAACTGGCGAGGATGATGACCGACGCCGACATGAAGGCGGCCGAGCGGGAAAAACTTCTTGGCGCTCACGGCATGACGGCCGACAACACCAGGAGGGGAACAGAATGACCGAATCATTGGCCAACAAACGAATCGTCGTGACCGGAGGAGCGGGGTTTCTGGGGCACTACGTCATCGAGCGGTTGCGCAACGCCGGCGCGGTCCACATCGATGTGCCGACCGTCGAGCAGTACGACCTCGTGAAGATGGACGATGTCGTCCGGATGTACGACGATATGAAGCCCGACATCGTGATCCACCTGGCCGCGGTGGTCGGCGGAATCGGCGCCAACCGCGAGCACCCCGGCAAGTTCTTCTACGAGAACCTGATGATGGGCGTGCAGCTCATCGAGCAGGGTCGCTTGCGGGGCATCGAGAAGTTCGTCGCGATCGGGACCGTGTGTGCATACCCGAAGTTCACGCCTGCGCCTTTCCGCGAGGAAGACCTCTGGAACGGCTATCCCGAAGAAACCAACGCCCCCTACGGACTGGCGAAGAAAATGCTGCTGGTCCAGTCGCAGGCGTATCGCCAGGAATACGGCTTCAACTCGATCTTCCTGCTGCCGGTGAATCTCTACGGGCCGGGCGACAACTTCGACCCGGCCAGCAGTCACGTGATCCCGGCTCTCATCAAGAAATGCGTCGACGCGATCGACTCCGGCGCCGAGTTCATCGAATGCTGGGGTACCGGCAAGGCCTCCCGCGAATTCATCTACGCGGCGGATGCCGCCGAGGGGATCGTCCTGGCGACACAGCACTACAACGGCGCCGACGCCGTCAACATCGGCACCGGCTCGGAGATCACGATCAAGGATCTCGTGGAAAAAATCGCGGTCCTGACGGGATTCCGCGGCCAGATCCGTTGGGACCCCTCCAAGCCCGACGGACAGCCGCGAAGATGCCTGGACACCTCGAAGGCGAAGAAGTACTTCGGTTTCCAGGCTCGCACTTCCTTCGACGAAGGACTCAAGGCAACGATCGACTGGTATCGGGCTCATCGCAAGTGACGAGAGCCGACCTGTTGTCATCAAAGGACCTATCCCCTGGCAAAATCCTATCTGCTCGTATTCACCGCCGCAGCGATCCTGTATGGGATCAGTTGCGCCCCAGGGGCAGTGTGGCAGGACAGCGGTCTGATTCAGTATCGCGTCTGGCACCGAGACATCGAAGGCCGACTCGGGCTGGCTCTTTCGCATCCGCTGTATTACCTCCTCGCCATCGGCGCCGCATCGGTCCCGCTGGGCGAATTCGGTCACCGCGTGAACGGTGTCTCCGCCCTGGCGGGAGCGATCGCAGTGGCGAATCTGTACCTGCTCGTGCGACTGTGGCTCGACCGCGCGTTCCCCGCGACGATTGCCGCCGTGACGCTGGCGCTCTCCCACACGTTCTGGTGGCACGCGAGCGTCGCGGAAACCTACACCCTCTGGGCAGCGATCTTCTTCGGGGAACTGATCTGCCTGCTGAAGTACACCAAGACCGGCAAGCGGGCCTTCCTCTATCTGCTCGCGCTTCTCAACGGTATGGCTATCGCCGTGCACATGCTGGGTTCGATCCCGTTGGCCTGCTACGCTGTGTTTGTCGCGATCCTCATGGTCCAGAAGGTCATCCGTCCCCGACACGCGGGGGTGATCGTCCTGCTGTGGATCGTCGGCGCCCTGCCCTATGAGATTCTGATCGTCAAGAATATCCTCCACCGCGGCGACATTCTCGGCGTTCTGGCGTCCGCCGCGTTCGGCGATCGCTGGCGGCCCGATGTGCTCAACGCCAGCCTCTCCTGGAAAATCGTCGGCGAAAACTTCCTGCTGATCCTGCTGAACTTCCCCACGCTGAATGTGCTGCTGTTCTTCGTTGGCTGCGATGGCCTGCGCCGCCTCGGGCCCACGAGGTTTCGGACTGTGCTTGTAGTGCTGTTGGCCTTGTTCCTGCTGTTCGCGTTTCGCTACCCGGTGGCCGATCGGTATGCCTTCTTCATTCCCTTCTACTGCATGGCCGCGATCGTGATCGGCGTGGGAACGCACGAAATCCTGTCGCGGATACAACACCAAGTTGCGACCGGGGCAATCGCGGTGTTTTCGCTGTTGCCCCTTGGAGTTTATGCAACCGTTCCCGAGTTGGCGGAACGCGCGAACCTGCGGATCGGAACCCGCCAGGATATTCCTTATCGCGACGACTACGAGTACTTCCTCCGCCCCTGGAGGACCGGATACAAAGGGGCGGAGCGATTTGCCACCGAAGCTCTGGAGGGCGTCGAGAACGACGCCGTCATTTGGGCGGACATCACGACCGTGGCTCCCCTGCTGTACGCACAAGAGATCAAAGGGCTTCGGCCGGACGTGAAGATCGTTTCGGGATTCGCCTCCACCGAAGGAGCTCCGATGGTCAGTGAACAGACGTTTCCTGCCTTGCTCGCCGAGCATAAGGTTTACATGGTCTCGCTGATGCCAAAGTACTGCCCGCCGTTTGTCCGCACGAAATACCGTCTTGTGAGAACGGGCGTCCTTTGGCGTGTGACGGAAGAGACCGCAGACCACATGGGCGGAAAGCCCCTTTTCCAAGATAGAACGTAAAATATCCAATGGCCAAAACAGTCACCACATCCCGGGCGCTGGTCCGCAATACGGTCTTCAATCTCCTGATGTTGATGAGCAACGCGGTCGTCGCGTTCCTGTTGGTCCCGTTCTTCGTCGGCCGGCTCGGCAAACCCGCTTACGGCGTCTGGGTGCTGATCGGCTCGGTCTTTCGTTATCGCATTCTCCTGGGCATGGGCCTCAACAGCGCAATCAACCGGCGAATCCCCATGTACCTGGCCAAGGACGACGAGGACGGCATCCGCAGGACCGTCAGCACAGCCCTGTTCTTCTTTACGATCGTCGCTCTGGTGCTGGCGGTCCTCACGCTGATCCTGGCCGTGAAGGTGGGCGACTGGTTCGAGATCCCGCCCGATCTGATCCGCACGACGAACGTGCTGGTGCTCGTCGTCGGTTTGGGCTTTGCCGCCTCGACGCCGCTGCAACTGACCACCGCGGTGCTCAGCGGATTACAGCGATACGACATGGTGAGCATCGTAACGATGATCGTCCTGGTGGTTCGAACCGCACTGACGGTCGTCCTGCTGTTTCGCGGCTTCGGCTTGGTGACATTGGGCATCATCTACAGCGTCAGCGAGATCGTCGCCAGAAGCTTACAGCACCTCCTGGCCCGACGGCTGCTGCCCGTCGGCTACGTCTCCTGGCGGAACGTCGACCGCGGGCTGTTGCGTGAAATGCTCTTCTATGGCATGAACACGTTCCTCTACGCGATGGGTGCCCTGATCATCTACCGCGCCAGCGAGACGATCATCGGTATCTTCCTGGGAACCGAGGAGATCGCCATCTTCTCGACCGCCGCCGCGGGCGTGCTGCTGCTCTCGGAGTTCCTCCAGGCATTCACCGTGGCGATCAAACCCGCGGTCAGCGACCTCGACGCACGGGACGACCACACCCGCGTCAAGTTGATCGCTTTCCTCACGCAGAAATACAGCCTGTTGGTCCTGATCCCGGCCGCGGCGTTTCTGATCGTTATGGGTCGGGAGTTTCTGACGATCTGGGTGGGTCGGAAGTTCCAGGAGCCAGGACTGATCCCGTCCATGGCGAAGATTCTGTCCATTCTGACGGTGGGCTACTTCTTCATCATGAGCCAGCACAGCAACTTCCTCGTCCTCGCCGGTCGGGGGGAACACCGCGTCTTCGGCCTGATGACCGCGGTCGAAGCGGTCCTGTGTGTATGCACCGCGGTCTTCACTGTGGCGGTGCTCGAATGGGGCCTAACGGGCATTGCCTGGAGCAACCTGGTTCCGATGGCTCTGGTGGCCGGCGTCATCATCCCGATCTACTTCAATCGCAAAATGAAGATCCCTGCGAAGGAAAGCCTGATGCAGGTTTGGCTCCCGGCGGTGCTGAGCACGCTCCCCAGCATTTTGCTGATCGTCGTCTGGGAAAGTCTTATTCCGCCTTCCACCTGGCCGGCTCTCTTCGCAGTTGTCGCTGCGGCGGGGACCGTAACGGTGGTGTCCGCTTGGTTCTTCGGGATGGGCGCATCGGAGCGGCAACGATTGCTCTCGGTCGTCAGACGCGTCCGTTGAATTCAGATCCACCCACGATGCGCTTGTCCTTTCGGAGAACTCCATCTATAATGGCGACATCTGCATGGATGACGTGCTACACATTCTGATCGCAGACTACGTTCCGATCGCGAACAAAGGAGAGGAGGCCATCGTTCGCGGAATCGAGGACCTGTTGTCCGAGGGCCCGCCCGTCGCGATCGGTCTGTTCGACGACGTCCCCGACGTGACGGTACGCGGCAATATCACAGCGTTTCCGCGAGATTGGGTCTTCCGATTCGAGGGCAATTCCGCCCTTTCCAGGCGAAGCCGTGTTCTCCTGCAGGCATGGATCGCAGCGAGGCTGCAAGTCGGATCCTACGGCTCCTTGAAGAACCTGATTCCTACAGGAAATGAGAAGTACCGGCCTCTCCACGAGTTCTTCGAACGGGCTCGATACGTGCTCGTGGGACACGACGGCGTATTCTGCGTGGAATCCTGCGGCATCCTCCGACTGGCGAAAAAATACGGCAAGCGGGCGGGAATCCTCGGCGCCAGCACGGGGATTGGAGGCGGACGTCTCTACAAAGCCGGGCTCTACCGCCGGGCGATCGAGGACAGCGATTTCTGCGTGTTTCGCGAGGAACACTCGTGCCAGAGCATGAAGCACGTCTGCCGCGACCCAAACAAACTCAGGGTGGCCCCCGACCCGGCGTTTGCGATGCGACCCGAGCCGCCGGAAGCCGCGAGCGAGATCCTCGAACGAAACGAATGCTATCACCGAGCCAGGCAGGCAGGCAGACCGATGGTCGCCGTGACCGCTTTGGAGAAAGGACGCGTGTACGCGGGTTTTCGACCCGACCTTCAGGGGCACGCCAAACAGCAGGCGCACGCCGCATATCTGGCAGCGATCCTCGGCGCTCTGGTCGCCAGATACGGCGTATTCCTGCTGTTCCTGCCGCACTCGGTGGAACCGAATGGAAACGACATCGTTGCGGCCCGCCATGTGGTCGAGGAAATGAAACCAAGGTCTGGCGACTACACGATCCTGGAGGATGACTGCGGGGCCCGCCTGCTCAAGAGCATCGTGGGCCAATGTGACTTCCTGGTGGGCGAACGGACGCATTCGTTGATCGGCGCCGTGTCGATGGGGACACCGTTCGCCGCGATGACGAATCGACAGGACACGCGCACGCACGGCATCATCGGTCAAATGTGTCGCTGCGAGCTGCAGATCATCGACATGGACGCGATCGGCCAGACGGAGGCCACGCAGACAATCTGCGGGCTTTTCGAAAGACGGGATGCGATCCGCCGGTCGCTCGAATCGGTTCGAACGGATCTCGCCTCGCAGATCGAGGCAATCGCATGCATGGTCAAAGGGATGCCCTGAACCATGAAAAAAAGGCCCACAATTGAACCAGTGGTGCAACGCAAGCTGTGTACAGGCTGCGGGACATGTGCGGGTGTCTGTCCGCATGGCGTGATCGAAATGGCGGTGCATCCGGGCAAAGGCTGTTATCTCCCCCGCCTCGACCGCAAGAAATGCACGCGGTGTGGGCTCTGCTACGAGGCCTGTCCTGGACACAGCGTCGATTTCGAGTCGCTCAACGACGAGCTGTTCGCCGAGATCCCCGATGACGTCGCGCTGGGCCGGCACCTCGGATGCTACATCGGCCACGCTCTCGACGAGGGTATTCGCTACAACTGTTCTTCCGGCGGACTGGTCAGCGCGCTGCTGATCTTTGCGCTCGATGAAGGTCTGATCGACGGGGCTCTGGTCACCCGGATGCGTCGAGACAATCCGCTTCAACCGGAGCCCTTTATCGCCAGGACACGGGACGAGATCCTCTCGGCGGCCGGCTCGAAATATTGCCCTGTCGCCGTCGGCGCCGCGTTGCATGAGATTCTCCGGGTCGAGGGCCGATATGCAGTCGTCGGGCTCCCGTGCCATATCCAGGGCCTCCGCAAAGCCGAGGAGAATTTGCCCCGCCTGCGGGAACGAGTCCGCTATCGAATCAGTCTTGCGTGCAGTCTGAACTACAGCTTCCGCGGCACCGAACGTGTGCTCCGAAATCTCGGCGTCTCGTTCGACCAGATCGCCGCTCTTCAGTATCGCGGTCGCGGCTGGCCCGGCAGCATGCGGATCCAGCTCAAGAACGGCACCGAGCAAACAATCCCGCTGGCCGAGTATTATCGGACGCTTCGTCCCCATTCACTGCGGCGTTGCACTTTGTGCAGCGACATGCTGGGCGAATTGAGCGACGTAACCTGCGGCGACGCCTGGCTCCCCCCCGTGATGCAGACCGACCCGATCGGGAGTTCTTTCATAGTGACGCGAACGACCGAGGCGGAAGAACTCCTGGAGGCCGCGGCTTTGAATCACACCATCGAGTTATCGGAGCTCGCCGTGGAGGAACTGTTGATTTCCCAAGACCATGCTTTGTTCAAAAAGAGAAAGCTGGCGGCGCGAATCGAACTATTCAGGCGGCTCGGACAAAGCGTGCCGACGTATCGGCAGCCAACGATCGCACCGATCCCGGGGGACCGAGCCGACGCTTTGAAATTCTATGCGGCCCGCTACGCCTTGTCCGGCGATCACCCCATCGCCGGCGGTCTTTTCCGTCTGATGCGCGCCGTGAAGAAAGGCAGATCGCACCGCCAACCGACGCGACCCGAGACTCCGGCCCAGGCCAGGGAACACCAGATGTCAGAGTGAGGCAAGACCATCACGACCCGCTCCTGTTTGGCCGATATCCCCAACGATGAACTCGACCTACGTCAACGCGCTGATCGATGAGGATTTGCTGTGCGAGCGGCACGAGCGGACGTCCGATATCCAGTTCTCGCCGGCGATGAATACGATGCTCTTGGCGGGCTGGCTGGTCGTTTGTGCCATCGGGTTCGGCGTCATCCTGCTGGTCGACAACGCCCTCGCAGGAGTCGCGATAATCGCGATCCCGACGCTTGTCGGCATGGTCATCAAACCGACATTCGCTCTGTCCGTTGTGATGTTGGCTCTTCCCACAGGCGCCGGCGTCGGATACCAGGGGGCCTTCAGTCTCGATCGCGGCATGGGGTTGGCGCTGGCGACGAGCTTCTTTCTCAATGTCCTGCTGACCCGCCCGTCCCTGCGCGTTCGTCATAAAGCCCTGTGGTTCGCAGCGGGACTGACCGTTTGGATCGGCATCTCGTCGCTGACACAGCCCCAGTTGAAAATGGAGTTGGGACGAGCGTTTACGCATTTTCAGCTCCTGGTGCTGGCGCTCATCGTCTACTGGATCCTCGAAACCAACCCCGAGAATGGATTTCGCTGGGCCCTGCGGTCGTATGTCCTCGGAATGGTGGGATCCATCGTGCTGGCGATCAAATCCGGCCAAGCGATCCGCGCCGTACAGGAGACCCGCGACGCCAGATACGCCGCGACGCTGGGACAGGCTATCGACGCCAACATGCTCTCGGCCTTGATCGCCCTGGCATTTCTCTCGGCGATCTATCTGTTCGCCCGCGATCGGAGCCTCTTCTGGCGGGCGGTGTATTTCGTCGCCCTGTTGTTCTTGCCTTGGATGATGATGCGGACAGGCTCTCGCGGCGGTCTGGTGGCGCTGGCCTTCACGTTGCTTTCGCCTCTGCTGTTCATTCGGCAGGTCCTCTCGCGACCCGCTCTGACCGCCTTGATGCTGGTTGTCGTCATTCTCGCATCAGCCTCGGTCGGCCTGTTGATCCGGCGACAGGGAATCGAAAGCTCCGTACTCCACCGTCTGACCGACGTGGGCCGCGCCAAGAACGCGTTGGAATTCCGCATGGTCCCCATTCGAAATGCGGTGGACACCGTCCTGACATGGCCGCTGGGCGCAGGCTACTGGAGCTGGTTCGAGCGGTCGGGAAGTCAGATTTGGCCGCACAATGATTTCTTCTTCTCGCTCGGCGTGTACGGCTTGCCCGCCGCGATCCTTTTCGCGGGTCTGGTGATTCTGTTGGTGACCACCGTGTGGCGGACGCCATTGACGGTCGAGAAGCTGTATGCCCGCGCGGTGCTGACGTTTCTCCTGGTGATGGGCCTCAACATCAAACAGGTCTCCGCGAAGTATTACTGGGTGTTCCTGGCCTTTATCCTGGCGGCCGAGCGAATCGCCTGGTGGTACGCCCCAGCGCCGGAGGAAGAGGCAATTGAGGTCTCTGAGAGCGAACAGTTCCAGGGACGGGGTCCCACGCCGAACGGATGGTGACACCGTTGCGAATTCTGGCGATCAGCCATATGTTTCCCTCTGCGATGTCCAAGCGGCATGGGATCTTCATTTGCCGCGAGGCGCAATGCCTCCGCAAACACGGGATTGAAACAGCGTTCCTGGTGGGCCGGCCGTGGGCTCCGTGGCCGCTCCACCATGTCCCTCGATGGCGGCAATACGGGCCTGCAAATCCCCTCGTTGCCCCCGGCGGGTTCAAGGCGGAGAAAGTCACGTATTTTCGTCCCCCTGGCTTCGGATTCCGTCGATTCGACGGCCGATCCCTGGCGCACAGTCTTTGGCCTGTGGCGAAAGACCGACATTGTCGAGAGCCCTTTGATCTTGTCTTGGGCGTCTCGATGTTCCCGGACGCTGAGGCCGCCGTGATTCTCGGCCAGAAGCTCCAACTGCCCGTCGCAAGCCTGGCGGTGGGCAGCGACGTGATGGTGTACCCGAATCGGATGCCCAGCCTGCGGCGTCGGCTCTGCGAGACGCTCAAGCGAGTCGATCTGCCGGCGGGCGTCAGCCGGTCGATCTGCGAGAGACTGGCCCAGACAGGCGCGTGCCGGCGGGAACCGTTGTGCATCTACTTGGGCAGCGACACGGAACAGTTCGCTCCGCCTAAGGACAAGAACCAGGTCCGTGCGATGCTGAACTGGCCCCCAGACGGCGTCGTCGGGGTCTATGTGGGCGGATTGGTCGAAACCAAGGGGATGAGCGAACTGGCGGAGGCCGCCGAACCTCTGCTGAGGGAATGCCTGGATTTTCGACTCGTCTGTGTGGGAGATGGGCCCTGTCGCGATAGGATGACCGCCCTTGCCGACCGCGTCGGTCGCAAGGGCGCGGTGGTCCTGACGGGGGATGTCACGCCGGAGGAGGTGCCGGTCTATTTGCAGGCGTCGGACTTCCTGATTTTGCCTTCATACAGCGAGGGACTGCCGCAGGCGGTCATCGAGGCAATGAGTTGTGGACTGGCGGTCGTCGCGACGCGTGTGGGCGGAGTTCCCGAGGCGGTGATCCACGGCCGCACGGGGCTGCTCGTCGAAGCCCGAAACGTCGAGCAACTCCGTACTGCGATGGCACGAATGGTCGGCGATGGGACCTTTCGTCTCGCCGCCGGACAAGAGGGTCTGGCACGGGTGCGCGAGGTGTTCGACTCCGACCGCAACGCGGCTCGATTTGCCGAAGAGCTCAAGCATGTGGCGGGGACACGATGACGGACGCAAGGAAGCAACGCCGGGTCAAGGTTTGCGTGCTGACCTCAGTCCACATTCCCTTCGACGGGCGGGTCTTTCACAAGGAGGCATGCAGCCTCGCGAAGGCCGGGTACGAGGTCGTGCTCATCGCCCGCCACGATAAGGAGGAGAGCGTTTGCGGGGTGCGGATCGTTCCATTGCCCAAGCCCCGAAATCGGCTGCACCGGATGACGGTTGTCCTCTGGCGGCTCTACCGCTTGGCGGTTCGCGAGAACGCCGACGTCTACCACTTCCACGATCCGGAGCTGATGATCGCAGGACTGCTCCTGAAACTGGGCGGCAAGAAGGTGATCTGGGACGTTCACGAACACTACCCCAACGCCATCCTGGACAAGTACTACCTCGCGAAACCCCTGCGAAGGATCGTCAGCACCCTGTTCGATTGGTTCGAGCGGGCGGTGGCCCGATTCTACGACTATGTGATCTACACGACGCCCTTCGTCGGCGCGCGCTATCGGAAAATGAAGGTGCATTCGGGCCCTATCGAGAACTATCCGATCCTCGAACTCTCGAAACCCTTTGAGCGAAATCCTCAGGACAAGATCATCTATCTCGGCGCCATGTCGAAGATCCGCGGCCTCCTCGAAGTGATCGAGGCCTTCAGTCAGGTGGCACGACGGCATCCGAGCTGGGAATTGTGCCTGGTGGGTTCCTCCCGTCCCCAGACGTTCGAGCAGGAGATGAAGATCGCAGCGGCCCAACTGGGGGTTCAGGCGAGTGTGAAATTCATTGAATGGGTGCCCTACGAAGAGAAGGAACGCCTCTCGTCGCAGGCGTCGATAGGCGTGATCACGTACCTGCCCCATTCGAACCACACGAGTTGCCTGCCGAACAAGCTGTTCGACTACATGCTCGTGGGCCTGCCGGTGATCGCGTCGGACTTTCCGCTCTACCGGGAGATCGTCGAACCGAACCGGTGCGGGATACTCGTCGATCCTTCGAAGCCCGAAGAGATCGCCCGCGCGATGGAGTATCTGATCGAACATCCGCAAGAGGCCCGACAGATGGGCGACAACGGTCGCAGGGCCGTCTTGGAGAAGTACAACTGGGAAAAGGAGACCGAGCGGCTGCTTCACATCTACGATGTGGTCCTCCGTCCCGAAGGAGAGGCATGACATGTCGAAAATTCTGTTGGTCGTCGGAGCCAGACCGAACTTCATGAAGATGGCTCCTTTGTATTTCGAAATGGTCAAGACGCCGGGGCTCGATCCCCGGATCCTCCACACCGGCCAGCACTATGACTATGTGATGTCCCAGGCCTTCTTCGAAGACCTCCAGTTGCCCCAGCCGCACCATTTCCTCGGCGCCGGATCGGGCTCGCATGCCGAGCAAACCGCCAGGATCATGGTCGAATTCGAGAAGGTCGCCCTTACGGAAAATCCGGATCTTGTAGTGGTTTTCGGAGATGTAAACTCTACCGTCGCGTGCAGCCTGACGGCCAAGAAACTTTGGATCCCCGTGGCGCATGTGGAGGCCGGCCTGCGAAGTTTCGATGAGACCATGCCGGAGGAGATCAACCGCCGGGTGACGGACGCGATCTCGGACTTGCTGTTCACCCCCTCCCCCGACGGCGACGCCCACCTGATCCACGAAGGCGTCCCTGAGCACAAGATCCACCAGGTCGGAAACATCATGATCGATTCGCTCGTCGCCATCCTGACGAAGATCGATCAGGACCACCAGAACCGGATCGTACAACGGTTCGGCCTCACAAAACAGCGATACGTGCTGGTGACGTTGCATCGGCCTTCGAACGTCGATGAACGCGACGGACTCGAGCAGATCCTCCGATATCTCAACCAGCTCGCGTCCGAGGTGCCTGTGTTGTTCCCGATTCATCCACGGACCCGCAAGAACATCGAAACGATGGGGATCGACGTATCGTTCCGCGAGGAGCTGCGGATCGTGGAGCCCCTTCGATACCGGGAGTTCATCACGCTGGAAAAGAACGCGGCTTTTGTGCTGACGGACTCCGGCGGCATCCAGGAGGAAACGACCTACCTGGGCTTGCCCTGCCTGACCCTACGTCCCAATACCGAACGTCCGATCACCGTCACCGAGGGAACCAACGAACTTGTCGACATGAGTACCATCGAGCGACAATCCGCCCGGATCCTCGCAGGCCGCTGGAAATCAGGGAAAATTCCCTCGCTCTGGGACGGTCGGACCGCCGAACGGATCGCCAAGATCGTGGCAAGGTACGTGAGCGGGAAATAGGGGAGCCCCCGAATGCCGAAACGGATTTCTCAGCGCGGCGGTCTTCACAACCCGTGCCAAACGCTTGTGCCCACCTCCCTTATCTTTGTCGAGCCTGTTTTATGAGAATCCTCTATATCCATCAGTACTTCGCATCCCGCAAGGGCCGGACCGGGACAAGATCGTACGAATTCGGCCGCTATCTGGCCGGCAAAGGCCATGAAATCACGATGATCACCTCCGGCGTGAACAACGCGGAGTTCCCCTGCCCACCCCAGCAGGTCAGTTACGAATATCAGATCGACGGCATTCGTGTGCTGTCGGTCAACGCAGGATACAACGACCCCCACGTGGGCACCACCCTGGGCGGTTGCAAACGAACGATCGGGTTTTGCCGGTTCGCCTGGTCCGCGACCCAGGTGGGCAAGCGTCAAACGCCTCCGACCGTCGTGTTTGCCACGCACACGCCGCTGACGGTCGGTCTGACGGGGATGGCGCTGAGCCGTCACTTCGGCGCTCCCTTCGTGTTCGAGGTGCGGGACCTTTGGCCGGAGGCCCTGGTCAACGTGGGTGCGTTATGGAATCCTGCCGTCATTTGGACGATGCGGAAGATGGCCCATCGGATCTATCGTGCGGCCGATCACATCATCGCCCTCTCGCCCGGCATGGAACAGGGCATTCTGCAGTCCGGCGTCGATCCGGAAAAAGTCACGATGATTCCCAACGCCAGCGACCTGGACTTATTCCATCCCGCGTTGGACGGTGCGGCGGCCCGTGAACGACTGAACCTGGGGAAACGATTCGCGGCGATCTACTTCGGTGCGATGGGTCTGGCCAACGGTCTGGAGTACGTGATCGACGCAGCGAAGATCCTGGCCGCTCAAAAAGCCGAGGGGATCGTGCTGGTCCTCCACGGCAATGGCGGCCAGCGACCTGTGCTTGAAGCCATGGTTCGAAAGCACAACCTGAAGAACGTCGTTTTCAGCGACTTGGTCGCGGACAAGAACGAGGTCGCCCGCCTCGTGGCCGGATGCGACGCATGTCTGACGATCTATCGCGCCGCCAAAGAGCAGACCTGGTCCCCGAACAAGATGTTCGACGCGCTGGCGGCAGGCAAACCCGTGCTGATCAACGTCGGGGGCTGGCTCGGCGAGACCATCGAAAAGAACCACTGTGGTTTGTACCTGGACCCCACGCGGCCAGAATCGCTGGCCAATGCACTAGTCAAGCTCTCGCAGAACCCCGTCCTGTGCCGACAGATGGGCCAAAACGCCCGGGCGCTGGCCGAGCGTCAGTTCGACCGGGCTGTTCTGGCGAACCAACTCGAGGAAGTGCTCTTGAACGCCGCCCAGCGGGATCTGGTCCGAGCCGACTGACCACGTCCCGACGGACAAAGCAAAGTTCCGATTTACAGGGACGCCCGAATCGAGGATGATGTCGTGCTCGGGCCCGCCGACGGTGGCGGCGCCGCCCCGTGCCGAGGATGGGGACAACTGGAATCCCTACGAATCTGAAGGGACGATTCATGGAAGTACCGTTGCTGGATCTCAAGGCGCAATACAAAACGATCAAGGAACAGGTTCTCGCGAGCATCTCGGAGGTGCTGGACTCGCAAGTCTGCATCGGCGGACCGAAGGTACAGGAGCTGGAGGAAAAAATCGCGGCCCTCAGCGATTGCCGCTTCGGAGTCGGCGTCTCCAGCGGAACCGACGCGATCCTCAACTGCCTGATGAGCCTGAACATCGGACCGGGCGACGAGGTCATCACGACTCCTTTCACGTTCTTCGCCACCGTCGGTTGCATCGCCCGCGTCGGGGCCAAGCCTGTGCTGGTCGACATCGACCCCAAGACCTACAACATCGACCCCGAACAGATCGAGACCGCGGTCAGCCGCAGGACCCGCGCGATCATCCCGGTCCATCTGTTCGGCCAGATGGCCGACATGGATCCGATCATGGGCGTGGCCCGTCGGTACAACTTGGCGGTCATCGAAGACGCCGCCCAATCGATCACGAGTCGCTATAAGGGCCGCAAGGCCGGCAGCATCGGCGACGCCGGCTGCTTCAGTTTCTTCCCCAGCAAGAATCTCGGCGGCATCGGCGACGGCGGCATGGTGGTCACCAACGACGAGGCTCTTTACAAACGATTGACGCTCATGCGCAATCACGGGATGGAACCGAAATACTACCACAAATTCATCGGCGCCAACTTCCGGCTCGATCCGATCCAGGCGGCGGCGTTGCTGGTGAAGCTGCCGCATCTGGACGATTGGTCCGAGGCCCGTCGCCGCAACGCTGCGTATTACGACAAGCGGTTCGCCGGCACTGTCGTGCAAACGCCCTATATCCGTCCGGACTGTGTGACGGTCTACAACCAGTATTGCATCCGCGTGCCGCGGCGTGACGAGGTCGTGGCGCACCTGAAGGCCCACAAGATCGGGTGCGAGATCTACTATCCTGTGCCCCTGCATCTGCAGGAGTGCTTCTCCGACCTGGGCTACCGTGAGGGCGATTTCCCGCACGCCGAGAAGGCGGCCGAGGAAATCATGGCGCTGCCCGTCTATCCCGAACTGACGGACCCGATGAAGGACGCGGTCGTGGACTGCATTCTGGATTTCTTACGATAGGATTTCGAGGCCGATCCCCACGGACCTTCCCGGACGTGGTCATTCGGGGGGGTCCGTCTGTGTTTTTTTTCAGCCGCGATGTATCGTTTTCTCAAAAGGCTCTTCGACGTCCTGCTCGCCGGCGTGCTGCTGGCGATCCTCTGGCCGCTTTTGCTGGTGATCGCTCTGGCGATTCGCTGGACCAGCCCGGGCCCGGCCCTGTTCCGCCAGGAACGGGCCGGACAACACGGACGACCGTTCTCGATGCTCAAATTCCGGACCATGCGACTCGATGTAGACCCTTTCGGGCCCAGCCCCAAGTCGGACCGAGACCCCCGGCTCACCCGGATCGGAAAGTTCTTGCGGGAATACTCCCTTGACGAATTGCCCCAATTGATTAACATATTGTGGGGTCATATGGCGTTTGTCGGACCGCGACCGCTGTATGTCTCCCAGATCGCGGAGTGGAACGCGCGACAGAGGATTCGGCTCCTCGTCAAGCCGGGACTGACCGGCCTGGCACAAGTCTCCGGGAGGGGGGAGCTGACTGTGGAAGAAAAACTGGAACTCGACGTGCGATACGTGGAGCAGGCAGGCTTGAGGTTGGACAGCCGCATCCTGCTGGCCACGGTCTTGCGGGTCTTCGCCCGGCGGGGAATCTACGAAAAACGGTACTCTTGCGCCGAGGACACCCGTCGGCCGTCGGGGTCCGGGCCGAACGTGGATTCCAGCAAAAGGGAGTAAACCTATGGCCGTCAGCATTACCCATCCCCGCCCTCTGACGAGCGTGCACCAGATCGCGCAGCTCAGCGACGCTGAGAGAAGCGAGTTGGAAGAGGTTTCGCGGCGATTCGCCTTCCGCAGCAACGATTATTACCTGTCCCTCATCGATTGGAACGATCCCAACGACCCGATCCGTCGGGCGATCGTGCCCAGCGCAGGCGAACTGGACGACGGGGGCCAGCTCGATCCCTCCAACGAGAAGGCATACACCATCCTGCCCGGGCTGGAGCACAAGTACCCTTACACGATCCTGCTTCTGGTCAGCGACGTGTGCGAGGGCATTTGTCGATATTGCTTCCGAAAACGGGTCTTCATGGGCTCGCGGACCGAGCGTCTCCGCGACGTGCCGGCGGCGATGGAGTACATTCAGAGCCAGAAGCAGGTGACTAACGTCCTGCTCACGGGGGGCGATCCGCTGGCCCTGGAGACGTCAAAACTGGCGGACATCATCGGCCGGCTTCGCGAAATCGAGCACGTGCAGATCGTTCGCATCGGTTCGCGGATGCCCGCCTTCAATCCCTATCGCATCCTGGGCGATGCCGACCTGCTGAAAATAGTCCGCCAATACAGCACGATGCACAAGAAGATCTACCTCATGACGCATTTCATCCACCCGCGGGAGTTGACCGACGTAGCGATCCAGGCGGTGTCGCTTCTGCAGAAGGCCGGCGCCGTCACCGCCAACCAGGCTCCGCTGCTTCGTGGGATCAACGACGATCCGAGGGTCCTGGCGGAGCTGCTGCGAAAACTGTCTTTCATCGGCGACGCCCCCTACTACGTCTTCCAGTGCCGCCCCGCGGTCGGAAATCGGATGTACACGGTTCCCATCGAAGAGGGGTATGACATCGTCGAGCAGGCGAAGAGCCTCATCTCCGGCCTGGCCAAGCGGGTCCGGTACACCATGAGCCATTCCAGCGGCAAGATCGAAATCGTGGGCAAGTCCGGGGGGCAGATCTTTTTGAAGTACCACCGCGCCGCCGACGGCAGCGACAATGGACGGATGCTCGTCTTTCGGAGCAATCCGACCGCCTGTTGGTTGGACGACTACGAAGAGGCTTCCACAACACCGATATGAGAGTCCTGGTTGCGATGGGGATCGTTCTGTCGGTCGGCGGCGGGTTGGCCCTAGCGCTGGAACCCAACGAGATCCTGTTGATCGCCAACACCGATCAGGCCGCTTCGATGAGGTTGGCGCGCTACTATTGCGAGAAACGCGGCGTCCCCTCCAACAACATCATTCCTGTGTCGCTGGGGACGCAGCTTCGCGACTCGATCGGCCGAGCCGACTACGAAAAACGTCTGGCCGGCCCGATTCGCAGAACGTTCGCAACCCGCAAGGACCTCGGGCACATCGCATGCCTGGTCACAACGTACGGCGTACCCTTCAAGGTGGCTCGGCGCGACCCGCTCAAAGGGGCCGAGATGCAGTTGCCGCCGTTGCGTCAATCCCTCCAGGAACAGAAAGACGCGATCGCACAATTGGAGAAGGACGGACAAGCCAACACGCCCGCCTGGCAGGAACGGCAGGCTCGCGCCGCGCAGATCCAGATGGAAATCGACCGGATTGAGGGTAAGGAAACGGATGCCTCGGTCGACAGTGAACTGGCCATGGTCCTGTCCGGCCCGTACGAACTCTACCGATGGCAACCGAACCTCTACTTTACGCCGGGCCCCCACCCCTTCAAGACCCTCATGGTCTGCCGTTTGGATGGACCCAGCTACAACATTGCAAAAGGATTGATCGACAAGGCCCTGGCGGCCGAAACCAAAGGATTGACCGGTACGGCCTGCTTCGATTCCCGCGGGCTCAAGAGCAACGACCTCTATGGCTACTACGATCAGTCGCTGCGCGACCTGGCGCTGTTGACCCGGCTTTGGACGGGGCTGCCCGTTCATGAAGAACAGACGGAGGCGTTGTTCGAGCCGGGGAGCTGTCCGGAGACGGCCCTCTATTGCGGCTGGTACAGCCTGCAGAAGTATGTCGACGCATTCGATTTCGTCGATGGAGCCATCGGGTATCACATCGCCAGCTTCGAGGCGGCCGCCCTTCGCGACCCCAACAGCCTGCAATGGTGCCCGGCGATGCTTCGGGACGGCATCACCGCAACCCTGGGGCCCGTCAACGAGCCGTATCTGTTCGCTTTCCCCGAGCCGAGGGCGTTTTTCGCGGCGCTGTACGACGGCCGTTGTCTTGTCGAGGCCTATTTCCTTACACAACGGTTCACCTCCTGGCAGATGGTCCTGATCGGCGATCCGCTGTACAGGCCTTTCAAGACCCGGCCGACAAGGACGCCCTCAACCCAATGACACCCCGTGGGGGGTCGGCCGATCTCCAAGGCGGATTTGCGCTTTGCCTTGCGACGCTTGCCGTGTTACAATAGGTCCCAGCTTTCTCGAACACAGTGGAGGATTCGACGATGAAACTGCGGTTATTCCCCGGTGAATGTCCCCGGTTGCCCGTCATCAAGATGTTTTGGGCATCGCTGTGCCTGGTGTCGTCGCTCGTCGCCGTGGCAGCGGAAACACAGAGCCCTTCTCCGTCACAACCGCAGCCCCCGACACAGGTCGGTCCTGTGCGTCGTGCTCCGGCTCCTCGTCTCCAGCCCATTCAGTTGCCGGAACCGGCCGCACGAAACGCGGTCACCTTCGAGAAGGCGGTGCTCGAATTGCAGAAAGTCCAGCCCCCGGCCGCCCAGCGGCTGGATTCGGCCAAGATCAGTCAACTCGCCTGGGCTATTCGCAATTCCATGCCGGCTCCGCCGGCCTCGAACCGTCCTGCCCCTAACGGCGACGAATCGCCGATGAAAGCCTTTTTCGTTCTGCCGGACGGATTCTTCGTCTATGAACCGCTGGGCCACACGCTGCAGCCCGTCAGCGAGGGCGATATCCGCATGACGCTGGCGGCGGCGCTTATGAAGCAGTCGACCGTCCTGCCTGGCGGATGCCAGATCCTCCTGACCGCTTCGACTCGCGACTACACAGCACGCTTTGGAACGCGGTCCCGAACGGTGATGGCCATGCAGATCGGCAAGGTGGCGCAGACCCTTCAACTCGAAGCGGTCGCTCAAGGCCTGGGATTGATCGCGCTGGACGCGGTGGAAGGAGCAGACGTCCGTCGGGTCGCGAGGATTCCCCGGGGCTATGAGCCAATGTATGCGGTGATTGTGGGGTATCCCGCCGGACAGGTTCCCGAAACCGCGGTGCAACCGTCTGCGACACAGATCGGGCGAAGAGCGCTGTTGGTCGTGCCCCCCAGGGGATTCCAGGACCAGGAACTTCTTGAAACCCGACGGGCCCTGGAGTTGGGAGGCGTCCAGGTGGCCGTGACCAGTACCCGCGTCGGACCGCTGGTCGGCATGAACGGCACGGTCGTCCAGGCGGACTTGCTTGTCAACCAGGTGAACTTGGACAACTTCGACGCGGTCGTTTTCATCGGCGGCGTCGGCGCCACCGAGTACGTCCATACTCCGATGGTGCAGAATCTGGCGCGTCAGGTGTCCGTACGGCGCAAGGTCCTGGCCGCAATCGGGACAGCACCCACCATTCTGGCCGGCGCTGGGGTCTTGCGGGGTGTGCGAGTCACCGCATACCTCTCGGAACAAGAATCCATCGCCCGCGCCGGCGCCTTCTACACCGGCAACCCGGCCGAGAAGGACGGACTCATCATCACTGCCACCGGTCCTCTGGCGGCGCCGCTTTTCACCAAGGCGATCCTGGAGGGACTCGGCGAAATCCGACCCTAACCGGCAACGGCGGGAGCGTATCCCTCGAACGTCCCAGGGGAGCCGGCACAACAGGCAGTTCGACCATTGTGCACACTGCCAGGCGGATGCTACGGCTGGTTCTTGAGCCGCTCGTAGAAGACCATCGCCGGAGAGCCCGCGAAACTGACACCCATCCAGGCGGCCTCATCGATCTCCGCTTCGGAGAAGCCCTTTTTCCTCGCATTCTTCAGATGCATCTTCAAACACGGCTCGCACCGCAACGCCACCGACAGCGCGATCGCCATCGCCTGCTTGGTGTATGCGTCGAGACCGTGCGGCGCATTGGCGACGCTGAGAAACTGTTTGAACGCCGCTTTGATCGGGTCTTCCACCGAATCGCTCTGCCTGGAAGGCGCGACAGCGTCGGCGCAGCAGGGAACCCCGTCCATCGAGGATGGATGAGTTGCGATTGATGATTGTGGTGATTCGATCACCTTGGCAGGGACGGTCGACGGGATTGCGCGCCGTCCGGTTGTTTCGATGTGGATCAGGCCTGCGCCCTTGTCCTTGACCTTGCCGATGACCGTCGCCGCACCGACGCCGCGGGTGTGAAGAGCTTCGAGCAGATCCCCAGCGCGGGCCTGCTCGATGGCAATCAGGAGTCCGCCGGAAGTCTGCGCGTCGAAACAGATATCGACCATCTCTTGGGGGAGCCGCTCGGAGGCGACCACGCGGTCGGCGCAGGATTCCTTGTTTCGCTCGATCGCGCCGGGGAGGATGCCCGCCGCTGCGTATTCGAGTACACCTTCGAACAGAGGCAGCTCGTCCCAGACGATTTGAACATCCACTCCGCTGGATCGCGCCATCTCCGCCAGGTGGCCCATGAGACTGAAACCCGTGACATCGGTGGCTGCGTGCGCGCCGAACTGGATCATGAGTTCCGCCGCGGTCTTGTTCAGCGACGTCATCGATGCCGCCGTGGCCTGGACGCTCTCGGGTCTGGCACGGTCGATCTGAGCGGCGAAGGCCACGATGCCCGTGCCCAGCGGTTTGGTAAGGATCAGCACATCTCCCGGTCGGGCGCCGGCGTTGGTGACCACTCGATCCTTCTGAATGATCCCTGTAACCGCGAACCCCGCCTTCACCTGTGGGTCGTTGATGCTGTGGCCGCCGATGATGGCGCAGCCGGCCTCCTTCATCTTGTCGATACCACCACGAAGGATCTCGAACATGGCCTCGTCGGGAATCTCCCGCACGGGAAACCCGATCACCGACAGCGCGGTCAGAGGCGTGCCGCCCATGGCGTAGATGTCGCTGACGGAATTGGCGGCCGCGACCTGGCCGAACGTGTAGGAATCGTCCACCGAGGGTGTGAAGACATCCACCGTCTGAACGAGGGCCTGGCCGTCGCCCAGGTCGTAGATACCGGCGTCGTCCCCAGCCGCCATCCCGACCAGTACGCGAGGATCGTCGACAGGAGGCAGATCCTTCAGCACCCTCTTGAGAAACGCCTGATCGATCTTCGACGCGCACCCGGCCTTTTCCACCAGTTTCGTCAGTCGCACGGGCCCGGTCGGACTATCGAGCCGCTCGCCCGCGCAGCCGCAGATGTTCTTCTCTTTGAAGGTCGGACAGGGACAGGGTTGTTTGGCGTCGCAGATGCAGTGGCCCAGCTTGATCGATCGTTGCATCACACGCTTGCGTCTTTCCATGTCGATCATCATCGAATCCTCTGCTAGAAAAATGGTGTGCATGGCACACCTTACATGTGCATACTGTCGCTCTGCCGTCGCGCCAAGATCGCGGCTCCCAGGGCGCCGGTCATCTGCGGCTCGGGCGAGACGGCGACCGGTTGGCCCAGGGCCGTTTGGAGGGCCGTCTCCATGCCCCTGATCCGAGCGACCCCGCCCGTGAAGAGGATCGGCGTCTCGACGCTCCGGCCGGCCATCGCGACGATTCGCGAGGCGATGGCGTTCTGCACGCCTGCGACGATGTCTTCCGCGGGCCGGCCGCAGGAGAGCAGGCCGATGATTTCCGTCTCCGCGAAGACCACACACATACTGCTGATCGCGGCAGGGTTGGTGCTTCGCGAGGCCAGGGCACCCAGTTCGCCGACGGGAATCCCCAGTCTCTCGGCAACCACTTCGAGGAATCGGCCGGTCCCCGCGGCGCACCGGTCGTTCATTGCGAAGTCCCGCACCTTGCCGTTGCCGTCGAGCCGAACGAGTTTGCTGTCCTGGCCGCCGATGTCGATGATCGTACGAACCTCCGGCGCGAGGTGACGCACGCCGACCGCGTGACACGTGATTTCTGTGATCGTCGTGTCGGCGATCTCGATCGTGTTGCGGCCGTAGCCGGTCGCGACGATGCGACGGACGTTGGATCGTTGTACGCCGCTCTCGGCGAGCGTCTTCTCGAACAGCCCGCACGCGAGCTTGCCTTGTTCAATCCCCTGATCGGCCTGGGCCTTGCCAATGATTCGTGAACCATCCGCGTCGATCAACACGACTTTGATCGCCCGCGAACCGGCATCGATTCCCGCGTAAATCATCATTCTCTCCGGTCTTTCACCGTCTCCACAAGGGCTTCCAGCCGGGTGCACAAAGTTGCCTTCGCCGCGTCCGTGATCGAGGGTACTTCGATCTCCAGCACAGGCAGGCTACATTCCTCCCGAACGATCCGCCCGATGATCTCGCCTTCCAGGGCGCAGTGACTTGCGCCGGGGATGCGTGAGACGATCACCGCCTCGGCCCCGAAACGCCGAATGTCCCCGACGACCCTGGCGGCGCGGTCGAACGACGACCCGACCATCGGATCGGCCAATGCCATTTGGGCCAACGCCTCCATCGGAGGGAGCGTCGTCGGGATCGGGTCCAGAGCGTGGGTGAACAGATATTCAGTGCCGCAGATTCGACCGCCACAGTCCTCCAACAGGTTCATGGCCTGCAAATCAGCCACGGGGTTCACCCAGAAGATTCGGGCCGCGTCGGTCGACAGGTGCCCCACTGCCGCTTCCACCCGCCGTTCAACCTCGGCCAGCAAGTCCGTCAGCACGAGGATCGTCTCATCCTGGTCCGAACAGAAGTGGATTGCGAGCATCTCCGCAATCAGCATCTCCAGCGCCGGCATCGGACACAAGGGCGCCGTGAACGCAAGATGTCGAAGCCGCTCCAGTAACTTGCGGACGCGGTTGGCCTTCGCGATTCCGGCAGCGAGCGCTCCATCGTCCAGCGGCCGGCCGGCCAGTTCCTCCAAAGCACCTCCCACACGGAGCAATTCAGACTTCACAAACTCGACCTGGCTTCTCGGCGCCTCGAAGCCGCCAGGCAACGTTACGGCCTGTTCGCCGGGTTCGGCCTGCCGTCGGTGCGGAATCTCCCACCAAAGAATCGGGTGACCCAGGCCGTTCAGTCGCTGCGCGATGGCGGAGAAATCGTCGCAGGTGGCGCCGACGCTGCACGTCAGCAGATCGGGCAGCGGGAAGTGCGCCTCGGTGACGAACGCGCCGAGCATTGCGCGGACCGGGCAGAACGATTCGTCGATCCCGAGCGAATCGGCGATCTGGAGCAGGCCGGTGTTGAGTTCCATCACGCAGGGAATCCACCACGCGCCGTCGGGGTAGAAGGCAACGAGATTGTCCAGACTGTAGGCCATGACAGGCACGGTGCCGAGGTCTTTCATCGCGCCGACGAGCCTCTTGCCCGACTCGCGGGCAGCGCGGAGCCGATCTTCCTCGGTCAAGAGGAAGTTCCACAATCGCAGCGCGGCGGGCGAGTCGTCGAAACGGAGCTTGAGCAATCGCGTGTCGCCGTCGGCGACATGCCGGCCGAGCGGACCGCCGTAGACGGGTTCGGTCAAGCCCGCCATACGAAGTCGCGCGTATTCGCGATCCCACTGTTCCAGATTGATCTGTCGCGGCTCGGCAGTCACGCAAGCATCTCCAGAAAGGCGTGGATGCGTGTCCGCAGGCGAGCCACGTTCGTTTCACCATTGCCGTCGCTGTCGAGCCCCAGGACGGGCAAACCAGCCCATTCCTTCAGTCGGGCAAGTTCCGCCCGCCACGCGTCGCACCAGACGTAATGGTGAAAGACGATCCCCCTTGCCCCGGTCTTCGCCAGTTCCTCCTTGAGCCAAGCGTACAGATCGCTGTTGGGCCGACGGGAGGCGTCGGGAATGCCGAAGTACGCATCGGCAAGTTCCATCAGCGGGTCCTCCGCCATTCGCCTGCGGTCGAAGGCCCGCGGCTGCCCTCGCAGGCCGGTCTCGGTGGCGTCGAGTACGACCCGCCCGCCGGACTCTTCGATGAGATCGAATAGGACGCGATCCCTCTGCATCAAAGGCCCGCCCACCACGGCGAGGGACACGCCTTCGGCGTGAACGGGAGGGTCGGTGGGCGCGACCCACCCTGCGTGCTCGATCATCGTCGTGGCGAGCTGTCCGGTGGATGGGGCCCGACCGCCCAGACGAACGAGGAAACGGCCGAGGCGTTTCAACTCGTCGAGGTACATCCGTTGGGCGGCGACGGTCTGCCAGGTCTTCGGTACATTCAGCAGAAACGCCGGGGTGTGGCTCCCACAAACCAACAGATCGTACGCCCGCCGCATCTGGTCGCAAAGGGTCGTGACGATGATCCCAGCGGCATCCTCTCCAGCGGCCGCGTTGATAAACGCGCAGGCATACGGGCAGACGCCCTCCACTCGCGAAGCGATGGCCACTCCGTCGGGCGGCAGCGGAATCACCCGTCGCGGCTGCAAGCCGTGAGCGGCGATCCACTCGGCCGGCACGTAAGGACACGTGTATACGACGGTGTTGGTCAGCTCTCTCATGCCTGCCCACATGCCCTTTGTTGAACGGTTTCGAACAACGCCTCGACCCGTAGCGCGATCCGCGCGGAATCCGAGGGCGAGTAGTCCGTTTCGATCCGCAGGTACGGCAGGCCGAGCTCTTTCTCCGCCAGTTGTTTGACGAAAAACGACTCGACGTCGTACGTCAGACACGCCTGCCAAATCAGTTCAATCACACATTGTGCCTTGTACTCCCGCGCCATGTCTCGCAAGACGTCGAACCGACGGTTGTTCTTGGTCATCACCGAGCACGGCAGACGGAAGTATTTTGCGGCCAGTGCCACGATCGGATCGACCGCGGTTTCATCCACGTCGTCGAGAAGGGGCTTGAGGCCCGTGCAATTGTCCATGGCGACGATGAGTCCGCCGTGGGATTCGATGAGCTCCAACACTCGCTCGGCGCCATGGGCCATGGGCACACCCGTCATCAGCACACGAACCTTCGCATTGCCCTCGGGCTTCTTGCCCGCGTACATTTGCAGCGCCCGCTCGTACTGGGCGAAATCGGCGCAGATCCCGGAGATGCTGCTCTTGTACTGGAGCAGTTGTCGTCCGGTCAAAGGCGGAGGATCTGCTTTCATCAGTCCGGCCAACTGCCGTCGAAGCGCCCGCTCACGGTTCATCGTCGCGATCGCCTTGCGGATCTTCTCGTCGGGGATCGTCACGTTGAACGCCTGTTCGAGCTTGGCCTTGAGCTTGCGAAGCTCGCTGACCCAATGTGCCATCGCATCGACGTCGTCGGGCTTCTGCGGCAGCTCCAGCACGTGCATCGGGCGAGTCTGGGCCATCAACTCGTACATCTTCTTCTTGCCGTCGCAGGTGGTCTCGGCAACGACCAGGTCCGCCATCTCCAAGAAGGGATTGGCCTTCTGGATGTGATAACCGTATGTTGATTTGATCAGCGGGCAAAGGTTGGCCGGCAGGTGCTCCTCCGCCGGGCCGATCGTTTCAGCCGAGCCGCCACACAGGCAGACCGGCACCGCGCCGGCCGCCATGATCAGCTCCCGCGGCGTGTATTCACACATGATGCCGACGATCCTCTTGCCCTTGGCCTTGGCCTCCTGTGCGTACTGAAGACAGTTCGGGATCATCCGCTCGAACCAAGCGAGCGGACACCCCGGCGTCCCCGACGCCGTCGCCTTCGATCCGCACGACACCTGCGGCGGATGGCACGGATCGGTCGGGTCGATCTTCACATTGCCATTGTTGCAGCACTTTGTCATGTTTCTATCCTTGTGGCTTATTTCTTCTTCGCCACGAACAGGCCCTGAACGATCTTGCCGGCGTGGGCCAGTTGCTGGAGGAACGCCATCTCCGCCGCCATCGCCTGCATGAGGCTCTGGTCGAAACCGACAAGCTGCAGAGCGTCGTACGTCAACTGCATGCCCAGCATGTTGAGATACAAGTCGATGCAGGGCGAGAACCGCCCGGTATCCTTCGCCGCGAGCATCTCGCAGCCGTTGGCCTTGAGCAAGTCACAATAACCGTCGATGCTCTCGATGTTCGCGAACTTCATGAATCGCAGGAATCGGTCGGCCTCCGGCTGCGACAGGCCCTTGCCTTCGACCCAGTCGGTGAACGCGATGACGCCGCCCGGCCGCACGATCCTGGCCGCCTCGGCAATCAGCATGCTCTTGTCCAGGACGTAGCACCAGGCGTCCTCACCCCAGACGAAATCGGCGCTGTTGCTCGCAAGGCCGCTGTTGCATACGTCGGCCAGGGTAAAGCGGATCTTGTCGGCTAGACCCGCCTGTCGGCATCGCAGTTGGCCTAATTCGACCATCGCTTCCGTGGCGTCCACGCCCATCATCGCCGCCACGTTGCGGAAGCGGACGAGAAACCGCATCCCTGCGCCGCTGCAACAGCACAGATCGACGCCCTGGCTCCCGGGCTTGATCCCCGCCTGCTCGGCCAGATCCATCGAGGATGTCAGTCCCCCGATATGGATCTGCTCGCCCATGATCAGTTCCCACAGTCGGCCCTCCGGCCCACTGTAGACTCCTTGCACATCCTTCAATTCGATGCCGCGGATACTCTTCATTTCAATTCCCTGCCAATAAAAAAGGCGGGCCAGAGACGTCTCTGAACCCGCCGGTACACAGTTGCGCGAAGCTTGTGTTATTCGAGGGAGTGCCAACCCCTTTCATGATGAACTTCGAACGGCCCCAAGTCGATGTCCACCTGCACCTGGAACTTGCCCTGGAAGTTATCGGGTACTCGCCACGAGTACCGGCAGGCGCCGCCTCAGCCATATTTGAAGCTGTCATCGAGCAATACCTTTCCGGCTTCATCGACGATTCGCAATTTGGGGGCTGCCAGTCGCGACCCGCCTTTGACGACGGTGGGCTGGTACCGTTCGCCGTCGCGGCCCGCCAGGACCAATCCAATGGACACGTCTTGGCTGCCGACCTGGAAAACGTCTGTCTTCACAGTGATGACGGGCGTGGCCGATACGCCGTTGGCGTCCTTGGGGGCCGGCAACCCGCTCGCCTGGGTCAGCGTCCATTCGGTTCCGCCGGCGTCGGTCTGGCGGATCGACCATCGGCTGTCCGTCGCACGGTGCGGGGAGGGCCTCGGCTCATTGAAGATCCATGTCAGGGGAAACGCCAGCAACAGGGCCAGCACGACGATGCCGCCCACGATGATAAGTTGTCTTCTGTCCATGATGCAGGTCCCTCGTTTCGACCGTTTGTACCGCCGGAGGGGGGCGTTGTCAACGGAGCAATCCACGAAAACGGCATGGCACCTACCCCGATAGACGCACCGGAGGACGGTTTGTTACATGCTTTTCCCGGGGTTTCGCTAAACGCCAGTGTGAGCCGTATTCTGCGAAATCGACTTGTTTGTCTGTCTCCAGGCCGTAGAATAACGACATGGACCCACAGACCCAACAACTCATGCGGAGAATTCCCTCGGTCGATTCGCTGCTGAGGGAGCCGGAACTGGAAACGCTCGGGGCCGAGTATGGGCGAAAGCTGGTGGCGGATTCCGTCCGTGAGGCGATTGAGGAGATTCGCCGGCAACTCGTGGATCTGTCGTCTCCTGAAACGGAGGAGGCTGCGATCCGGGCCCGCGTCCTGACCGCGGCCAGGCAGCGAATCACAGCAGTCGCCCGGCCGTTCTATCGCCGGGCGGTGAACGCCACCGGGATCATCCTGCACACGGGGCTCGGACGCGCGGTCCTGGCGACCCAGGCGATCGAACAGATCCAAGCGACGCTGCAGGGCTATTCCCTGCTCCAGGTAGACCGTGAGACAGGAAAGCGGTCCCGACGGGATGAACGAGTCGAATGGCTCCTCCAGCGGCTCACCGGTGCCGAAGCCGCGACGGTCGTGAACAACAACGCCGCGGCCACCGCGATCGTGCTCAACACGGTCGCCAAGGGTAAGGAAGTGATCGTCTCGCGGGGTCAACTCGTCGAGATCGGCGGCTCATTCCGGCTGCCGGAGGTGATGGCCTTCAGCGGGGCCAAGCTGGTCGAGGTCGGCACGACGAACAAGACGCACCCCCGCGACTACGAAAACGCGGTCACCGAACACACCGCCGCGATCCTTCGCGTGCATCCGAGCAATTACAAGATCGAGGGCTTCTCGTCGGAGGTCCCGCTGGCGACACTCGTCCAAATCGCGCATCGACACAATCTCGTGATGATCGACGATGTCGGAGCAGGGGCCTTGATTGACTTTTCGCGGTTCGGTTTTGCGCCCGAGCCGACGTTGCCGGACTCGGTTCGCGAGGGGGCCGACCTCGTCACGTGCAGCGCCGACAAACTCATCGGCGCCTCGCAAGGTGGGATCATCCTGGGCAAGAAGGCGTGGATCGACAAGGTTCGCCAGAACCAGTTCGCGCGGATCGTGCGGGTGGGCAAGCTCACGATGGCAGTCCTGGAAGCGACGCTCAAGTTGTTCCTCGATGAAACCGTCGCCCTGCGCGAGGTGCCGACGCTGCAGATGTTACAGCGTAGCGCCGAGGAGATTCATGAGCACGCAGAACGGCTGGCCGCGGCGTTGCGGGAGAAGAAGGTTGACGCAACCACGACCCGCGGGTCCTCGCAGATGGGCAGCGGTTCGCTGCCCGCGCAGAATCTGCCGACCACGCTGGTGGCGATCACGCCGGAGGGGATCGACGCCGAGACCCTGGCCCGGCGGCTGCGACTCCACGAGCCGCCGGTCTTTGCGAGAATTCAGAACGAGCAGGTGCTCCTCGATCCGCGTACGCTGCGGGCCGGCGACGACGGGATCCTCGTCGAAGCGGTAGCGTCGGCGATCACGGCAAGTCCATAGCGAGAGAAGGTTGCCCTCTGGGGCCCAGGAATTCTACAGGACAAATCGGATAAACAGGACCCCTAAGAACCATGACCCTCCAACCCCACAACATCACCCTCGGCACCGCGGGCCACGTCGATCACGGCAAGACCGCGCTGGTCAAGCTCCTGACCGGCTGCGACACCGACCGACTCAAGATCGAAAAGGAACGCGGCATGTCGATCGAGTTGGGCTTTGCGCCCTGCAGGATCGCGAACCTCGAGGTCGGCATCGTCGATGTCCCGGGCCATGAGAACTTCGTCAAAACGATGGTCGCCGGCGCCAGCGGCATCGACGGCTGCATCCTCGTGGTCGCCGCCGACGACGGCGTGATGCCCCAGACTCGCGAGCACCTGGACATCCTGACTTTGCTCGGCGTAGAACACGGCATCGTCGCGATGACCAAGGTGGACGCGGTCCCGCCGGAACGGACCACAGCGGCCGCCCAGGAAATTCGGCAATTCGTCACCGGCACGTTCCTGCAGGAGGCCCCGATCCTGCCGATCTCCAACATCACCGGCCAAGGCTTCGAGGAGTTCTACGAAGCCCTCAAAGCGATGGTCGGGCGCATTGTCCCCAAAACCGCCGGCGGCGTCTTCCGCGTGCCGGTCGAGCGGGCGTTCGCCGTCAAAGGTTATGGCACGATCGTGGCCGGCATTCCCACCTGTGGCTCGATCACCCTCGGCGACGAAGTCGAGCTGTTGCCTCAGCAAAAGAAAGGCCGCGTTCGCGCGATTCAGGTCTATGGCCGGGACAGCACCCACGCCCGTGCAGGCCAGTGCGCTGCGATCAACATCCCCCAATGGGACCCCAAGGACATCCAGCGGGGCAACGTCGTCACCGTCGGCGACTATTTCGCCCCGCACCGGTGGTATCTGTGCGAGCTGAAATTGCTGGAGTCCGAAAAGACGGACCTCAAGAATGGCACCCGTGTCAAGTTCCACACGGGGACTTCCGAGTCCACCGTAGGGGTTTATCTCTTCCAGCCGGAGGGACTCACGCCGGGACGGCAATGCCTGATCCAGGTGCATCTGAACGATCCGATGATCGCCGGACCGAGGGATCGTTTCATTCTCCGATCCCTGTCCCCTACCCGCACGCTCGGAGGCGGCATCATCGTCGAAGCCCTCGACAGACGCTTGAAGCGCACCCATCCGGAGGTTCTCGCGGACATCGCCGAGCGGGCCCAGGCGGTCGCAAAGCCCAAGAGTTTTGTCGAATATTGCGTGAAGACCGCCCCGACCCTCGCGGCCGACGAGAAGCAGCTCTCCCTTCGCACGAAGACGCCTTTGACGGAGCTTGCCCCCCTCCTGACGGAACTCGCAATGGAAGGCCGCATCCTTGCGTTGCGTGGGAAAGTCTTCCTCCACATCGCCACCGCCCATCGGGTCCGCAGCCTTTTGCTCGACACCGTCCGCCAGTTCCATCGCCGGCGGCCGGAGAGCCCGGGCATCCCTCGCGAGCAGCTCATGACGGATGGCGCAATCCGCAAGGACGTGTTCGATACGTTGGTCGAGCACCTGCGAACCGAAGGCAAGCTGGTCGAGCGAAAAGGATGCCTCGCGTTGCCCGAGCATCGCGAGCAGATCAACAACGCCGAGCAACAACTGGTGCAGAATGTCGAGACGATGTTCCAGAGCCGCCCGTTCGATCCGCCGGGATTGCAGGAGATCGCGGACAAGATGCGAATGACACCCGCGCAGTTGCAGCGAGTCATTCGAATCCTCAGCGAACAGCAGCGGATCGTGCGCGTGGAACAGGACCTGTACTTCCACGCCGAGGCGGTGGCAGCCGCGAAGGCCAAGCTGGTCGCGTACATCCAAGAACACGGCGGCCTGGAGAGCGTGAAATTCAAATATCTTCTCGATACGACCAGGAAATTCGCGATTCCCCTACTGGACTATTTCGACAAGATCGGCGTGACCCGCCGGGTGGGCTACACGCGGCTTCTGAAATAGGTGCGACCCCGAAACGGCCCTGCTCCTGTGCATCGGGGGGGTTGATTCGCGGCGACCGGATCGCGTATATTCCGACGAATGATACGAAAAGAAACCGTTCTCTCGTTCGGACTGTTGCTGTTCTTTCTCGGGGTCGGCAACGCGATCTCGCTGGGTCTGCACCTCCGCGTGCCAGGCAATGTGATCGGCATGGTCCTGTTGACGGTCTGCTTGCTGACGAAGGTCCTGGACGTCAAGCGGGTGGAACCTGCGGCGGATATGTTGCTCTCGGAGATCGGCCTGTTTTTTGTCCCTCCCGGCGTGGCGGTGATGTTGTATTTCGACCTGATCACCCACCAGTGGCTGCCGCTGCTCGTCGCCATCGTCGGCAGCCTGCTGGCGGTGCTGTGGGTGACCGCTCTCGTGGCCCGACTCTTCGAGAGGAAGGAGGCGAAGGAGTCCTGATGGAGCAGTGGGTCTATCATCCGTGGTTTGGGATCATTTTGACCGTGGGAATCTGGATCGTCACCCGCTGGCTCAGGCATCGCGTGGGCACTCCCCTGCTGGACCCGGTGATGCTAACCGTCGCTGCGATCATCGCAGCGCTGCTGCTGGCGAAGATCCCCTTCGAAGCCTACAACCGGGGCGGCCAAGTCCTCGCTTTCCTGCTGGGACCGTCGGTGGTGGCCCTGGCGGTGCCGTTCTACCGAAGACTGGAGAAGATCAAACAAAACCTTGTGCCCATCCTCCTGAGCGTTCTGATCGGCTCGATCACCGGGATCGTCTCAGCCGTCGGCCTGGCCCTCTTGCTGGGTGGCAGCAACGAGATCGCGATCTCCCTGGCGCCCAAGTCCGTCACGACCCCCATCGCGATCGGCATTTCGCAGAAGGTCGACGGCCTGCCCTCGATCACCGCTGCGGCGGTGATTCTCACCGGCATTTTAGGCGGCATGTTCGGTCCCGAGCTGATTCGGCTGATCGGGGGCCGCAGCCAGTTCGCGATGGGACTGGCGATCGGCACGGCGGCCCACGGTATCGGCACCGCCCGCGCCCTGCGCGAAGGCGAACTCGAAGGCGCCCTCAGCGGCGTTGGCATGATGCTCAACGGCCTGATCACCGCGATCGCTCTGCCTTATCTTCTGCCGCTGTTCCTGTGAGCTGACGGTTTTCCAACCCCGGCGAACCGAGCGTGACGCTTGAACGCCAACGGTCGAACCGCTATTCTGAGCAAGGATTACGGCGACGTCAAGGCACCGAAGGTCCGGCGCAAGTTCTTTGGAGTCCCGTGGAGTTCACTTATTTGGGAGGTCCATTCCGATGACCCGACATCTCAGCAGACGGGGTTTTCTTAAATCAACCGGCATGGGGGTTGTCGTGGCCGGATTCTCAGGGTGCGCTCGCGTTGCCGTGAAGAAGGAATCGCCCGACGTCGCGGTCGCAAGCAAGCCCAACATCGTCTTCATTCTTGCGGACGACCTGGGCTACGGCGAGCTCGGCTGCTACGGCCAGAAGCTGATCCAGACGCCCAACCTCGACCAGATGGCCGCCGAGGGGATGCGATTCACCGATCACTACGCCGGCAGCACAGTCTGCGCGCCGTCGCGATGCTGCCTGATGACCGGTCTGCACACCGGCCACGCCTACGTCCGAGGCAACAAGGAGATCCAGCCGATGGGCCAATTGCCTCTGCCGGCCGAGACCGAGACGTTGCCCAGGATGCTCCAGCGGGCCGGCTACACGACCGCCCTGATCGGCAAATGGGGTCTGGGCGGACCGGGTAGCTCGGGAACGCCCAACAACCAGGGATTCGACCATTTCTTCGGCTACCTGTGCCAGCGACACGCGCACAATCATTATCCAGAGTTTCTCTTCCGAAACGACCAGCGCGTCCCGCTGAGCAACAAGGTCGAGGGCGGCCGGGCCGACGGGGCCGGCGTCGCGAGCGAGAAGAAGGAATATGCTTACGACCTGATGGAGGCCGAGGCGCTGGAATTCCTCGCGCAGAACAAAGACCGACCGTTCTTCCTGTGCCTGGCGGTGACGTTGCCGCACGCCAACAACGAGGCGGGCCACAACGGCATGGAAGTCCCCGACTTCGGCCAGTACGCCGGGAGGGATTGGCCGCAGGCGGAAAAAGGGCGGGCCGCCATGATCTCTCGCCTGGATCGCGGCGTGGGTCGGATCCTCCGCAGGATTAAAAACCTCGGCCTCGACGAGAACACGTTGGTGTTCTTCACGAGCGACAACGGTCCCCATCGCGAAGGCGGTTCGGACCCCAACTTTTTCGCCAGCAACGCGCCCTTTCGCGGGATCAAACGCGATCTGTACGAAGGCGGAATCCGCGTGCCTTTGATCGCCCGCTGGCCCGGGCGGATCGAAGCCGGTACCATCACCGGCCACGTCTCGGCGTTCTGGGATTTTCTGCCCACGCTGGCCGTGCTGGCCGGCGGGCAAACCCCATCGCAGACCGACGGCGTGTGCATGGCTCCCACACTCCTGGGCGTCCCTCGCAAACAGAAGCAGCACCAATATCTTTACTGGGAATTTCACGAGCGGGGCTTCGCTCAAGCGGTGCGGATGGGCCCCTGGAAGGCAGTCCGCCTACCCGGCGGCACCTTGGAGTTGTACAACCTCCAGACCGATCCCGGCGAGACGACCAATCTCGCAGACGGCCAGCCCAAGATCTTGGCCGCCATTCGCCGGTGCCTGGCGGAGGCGAGAACCGAATCTCCCTACTGGCCGGTGGAAGCATGAAATGGCGTTCGGCCTGTTCCGACATGCGGGAAAACCGGTCGAGGAATTCGTAACTGAGGGTCAGCCGGAGATTTCCTGTATGGGCAAGCGTTCCTAGGGATCTTTGTGAAAGGGAGAACACTGGGCTTGAGCCCATGTCCTCCCTTTTTTCGACTTATCCGGTTTTTTCGACGCGATCCGAACAAAAGTTCCTCTTTTTGCGACGGGCTCATATAATGACAATCACTATGAAACAGCCTTTTGAGAAACTGACGGATGCGGAACTGCTGCAGCAGTACAACCAAGGCGATGAGGCCGCCTTTCGAGAGATCGTCCATCGGTACAAGAACAGTCTCTACGCATTCCTCAAGCAGTTCCTGAACCAGTCGGATCTCGTCGATGACGTGTTTCAAGAGACCTTCCTCCAGCTATTCACGAGCCGGGAGAGTTTCGACCCCACCCGACCGCTGCGGCCTTGGTTGTTCACCATTGCGGCCAACAAAGCCAAAGACGCTCTTCGTAAGTCCCAACGCAACAGCGCCGTGCCCATCGGCACGATCTCGGAATCGCAGGACATGTCCTTCGACGAGATGCTCAACGCGCTAAGTTCCGATACAGCCGTGCCTTATGACGAGGTTGAACGGAGTGAAACTTCTGCGCGGGTTAACGAGGTCATAGCGAATATGCCGGAAAACCTCCGCGAGATCCTCCTCCTGGCCTATTTCAACCGATTTTCTTACAAACAAATGGCCGACATCATCGGTATACCGATTGGGACCGTCAAGAGCAGGTTGCATACTGCCGTGGCACGCTTTGCTAAAGACTGGAAGTCGGGTGTTGGAGCAAAGAGATCAAATGACGACGTTGAGTGACCGTCATAAGCAACTGTTGTTTGATTACTCTCTGGGTTTGACATCGGAATCGGAGAACGACGAAGCCGAGGCGCTGATCGCTGCCAATGAAGAGGCGGTTGAATTTTACCAATCCATCCAAATGGCGCTGGCCCCCCTGGAAACCGTGGAGGTTGAGCCCTGTCCGGACGAACTCACCGAGCGGCTTTTCGCACGGGTGGGGGAATTCGCATCGCCTCTTGGCAATCCATCGCAGGATGCCTGGGTCCGGCCAGAACCGGGAAAAACTTTTGCCCTGCGAATCCCCTTTTGGCGCAACTGGACCGAGGTGCTGACGGCCGCCGCAGCGGTTCTTGTGTTTATCAGCGTTCTTCTTCCCGCCGTCGGGTACATGCGAGGCCGGTCCTGGCAGGCGCAGTGCGGCGGGCACTTGGCCGGCATTTACAGCGGACTTCGCAGTTATATGTCCGATCACGACGGCCTGTTGCCCAGCGTGGCGATGACGCCCGGCGCCCCTTGGTACCGGGTCGGGCACCAGGGCAACGAAAACCAGTCCAATACCCGTCAAATCTGGCTGCTGCCCAAACTTGGTTATGTGGACGCAAGCCGGTTTCTCTGTCCCGGTCGATCGGACAGCAGGAATCTGTGTTTCGACGGGTTCAACGTACAGGCTTTCGCCGACTTCCCGAGCCGAGCCTACATCTTTTACAGTGTCCGCATTCCCTGTCCGACCTCGAACAACCGCGACCTGACGCGAAAAGGCGTGCTCCTGGCGGATCGCAACCCACTGGCCGAGGAATTTCCGCTGGACCCATCCGCCATGCTGCGCCTGCAGTTGTGCGAAAAGATGATGAAGTCGAACAGCCGCAATCACGCCGGCCGCGGACAGAATGCCCTTCTGTACGACGGTTCCGTCGAATTCACCAGGACCCGTCACACGAGCATCTCCGACGATGACATTTACATCCTTCGCGGCATGCGTTGTGGAACAGAGATTTGCGGCTGCGAACTGCCCGACAGCGACCTGGACATCTTCCTGGCGCCCTAACGGGCGTTTCGCAGGCAGATTTCCGCGCTGCGTTTGAGGATCTCCAGTCCCGCTTTGTACAGGGGCGAACCGACGAACTTCGCTTCGAATTGCTCCGGCGTCATCTCGATCAATTCCCGCAAGTTCAACTGCTCTCGCTCAGGATACCACATGAACCGTTGATTTGCCCGCGCCGGCGCGCGTCGTTGGTAAGGACAGGCCAGCAGGCATTCGTCGCAACCGAAAAGCCAACCGCCAATTCGGGGCGCGGGCGCGTATTGCGTCAGGCAACTGATGCACTGGCGGGCATCGAGAAACCCGTCGCTTCGCAACGCGCCGGTGGGACAGACCTTCCGACACAAGTCGCAGTCGCCGCAGTCGCCGACGAGGGGCTCATCGGGCGCAAGCTCCACCGTCGTGAGCAACTCGCCGAGCAAAATCTGCGGACCCAACCGGGGGTGAATGAGCAGGTGGTTCTTCCCGAGAAACCCCAGCCCCGCTCGCGCCGCCAAGGCCTTCTCCGCCAGCGGCGCCGAGTCGACACAGAGCTTGAACCGATGCGATCGACCGGTCCGATCCTGCAGAAAAGCCGCCAGTTCGCGAAGTAGCGCCTTGATGAAAGCGTGGTAATCCTCATATTGGGCAAACTGGGCCACCCGCCCGACCCGATCCGTGCGTGTCGGCGCAGAGGGCAGCTTGTAACTCAACGCGACCACGACCACCGATCTGGCGCCGTCGAGGAGTTTGCTCGGATCGATCCGTTTCGCCAGGTTGCGATACATGTACAGCATCGGGCCGGCATAGCCCGACCGCAACCACGCGTCCAAAGGCTCTGCGTGCTCGCGTCCGAGGGGCGAAGCGTCGGTGATGCCCACCGCGTCGAAACCGACTTCCAGGGCCTTGTGCTTAATGTCCTGTTCGAGACTCATGCGAGCGATTATACTGTGCGGCGCGAAGTCCCGGCCACGGACTCTCAGCGCTTTGTGCTTTTTCGGAGGTTGTTCGCGATGCGCATCGAGGGAATCACTATGCTTGCCCCACTCATGTTGACAATGAGTCTCTGCGCGGTGGCTTTGCCCGGCCAGATTGCCGCTTGGGATTTCTCCCAGGGTCCGCAAGGTTGGCAGGGCAACTCCTACGTCAAGGACTTCGCGACGTCATCCGAGGGTCTGGCGTTCACCTCGACCGGCATCGACCCCTGGATCGAAGGTCCCCCCATCGACCTGCCCGGCAGCGGGATGACGCGCGTTCGGGTGCGGATGAAATCGAACGCCGACGCCGGTGGCGAGCTGTTCTACGGTCGAACTTTCGAGGCCGGCCGCTCCGTCCGCTTCTCGGTCCAGAGCGACGACCAGTGGCACGAATACGTCCTGACGATCACCGAACCGCTCGGGCCTCAGACGCGTTTTCGCCTCGATCCCGCAACCACCGAGGGCCGCATCGTTGTCGCCTCGATCCGCGTGGAGACGCTCGCCGCATTGGAGCCGCCGCAGTTCAAGAGACCCCAACGACCCGTGAAGGGAATTGCCGAACCGCTCTCGGTCGATTCGGGTGAACTGAAGTTGACCCATTTTCGAGGAGGGTTGGGCGACTTCCGTATCGAACTGGGCGGGGTGGAACTGGCATCCGGCTACCGCGCCGAGCAGATCGGCCTGATGATCGATGGGCATGCTGTTTGGCTTGCGCTGGAAGAGGCGAAGGCTCTCTGCCTCCACGCAACGGACGGTTCCGTCGTGATCGCGGCAGGACTGGACGATGCTCGGGCCGGACGATGGAAAATCACGCGTGGGTACAGACCCGGCCTGCAACCGGGCTCCATTGAAGTCCAGATCCGGGTCGAAGCCGATCGAGACTGCGAGGTTCTGCATTTCCCCTGGCTGACGCTCTTTTCCGGCCTGGGCACGTTCGGCGAGCGCAAAACCCAGGGCCTGTTCGCAGGTTTGGAGTACCTCGACGACGAGCCCAGCAGCAGCGAGGCGGACATCACGACCCGCGAACACATTCGCCGCGTGCCCGATCCGATCAAGATCACATTCCCTCTGATGGCGATCGCCCACGCCGGCCGCTACATCGGTCTGATCTGGGAACCCTCGGACCTCGTGGCGCCGACATTTGACTCGCCCGACAGAATCTACAATTCCGGCGCGCATCTGATGGCGCTGACCGCGCCGGCCGTCGGCGACAGCCGGTTCGAGAACGCCCTGCTGGCACACACGCCCTTCACCCTGAAAGCCAACCAAGCGATCCATATGCAGGCGACGATCCTCGGCGGGCGAGGCGATTCCATTGTGTCTGCGGTTCAGAAATATGTCGAGATCCAGGGTCTCCCGCCCATTCCCAAGGTCGCAGGAGGATTTGACAACGCCGTGACGCTGCTCTCGCACGGGTGGCTGGATTCGGCGATCAACGAAGGAGGCCTTTTCCGCCACGCGGTTTGGGGCGAGAGTTTCAAGGCCGGTCCCGCGGGCGATGCGATCCTGTACATGGACTGGCTGGCCAGTCACGTTACGGACTCCGAACTCCGGAAACGACTGATCGAAGCACGCGACTTGGCGGTTACGAAGATGCCGCAGGGCCAGCCGTATTTCAGCTCGGTGTCGCACACCACCATTCCGACAACGCCGTTCGTGTTCGGCGGCGTCTATCCTTATGTTGAAAGACGAAGGGCCGACGCCGAGAGTCTCCTGGCGCGCTTCGACGAACAGGGCATCAAGCGATATCGACCGCGTGACGTCGATTATGGCAAGACTCACTTCGCGCAGCATGCCAACGGTCACGCGGCTCCGGACCTCGTGCACATCCTCGAAGCCGCGACGCTCTCGGGTGATCAGAACCTCATCACAAGAGGCTTGGAGCTCTTGGACAAACAGACCGCGCTCTATGCGAATTCCGTCCCGCGAGGGGCCCAGGTCTGGGAGATCCCGCTGCACACGCCGGACATTCTCGCCTCCGCTCATCTGGTGAAAGCGTATACGCTCGGGTACATGATTTCCCGCGAACCAAAGTACCTGGAGCAGGCCCGCTATTGGGCCTGGACGGGGGTGCCCTTCCTCTACCTCACAAATCCGACGCAAGGCGAGGTCGGTCCCTATGCGACCATCGCGGTGCTGGGTGCGACGAACTGGAAGGCCCCCGTCTGGTTTGGCCAGCCGGTCCAGTGGTGCGGCCTGGTCTACGGCTCAGCCCTGCATCTGCTGAGTCAATACGACACGGACGGTCCCTGGGCAACGCTGGCCAAGGGCATTACCGCCGCGGGTCTTCAGATGACCTGGCCGAGGAGCGACGTCAAACGCCAGGGCCTTCTGCCCGACTACTTCCTGCTACGTCCCCAGATCAGCGAAGGCCCCGCGATCAATCCCGGCACCCTCCAGACCCATATCCCCGAGTTCTTCGGCAAAGGCTCGCTGTACGATGTCCGAAGACTCCAGAAGACCGGCTGGTTCCTGCACGCGCCCTGCGCGATCCACGACCTGAAGGAGACCGACGACTCCGTGACATTCACCGTGGACGGCTGGGACAACAAGCTGTGCTACATCTTGCTCGCAGGCGTCGATCGACCCTTTGTGGCCGGCGCCGGTGACCAGGCGACCAACCTCAATACCGCACAGAGACTCGCCACCATCGCAGTCATGGGACCGGCGAGAATCGAGCTGCGCTATTGATCGTTTGCCATGCCCTTACAGACCCGGAGCGTCGTAGCCGTAGGTGGTGATCGTCGAAGAGCCCATACCGCCGAGGACGTGGATATAGCGGATGTTTTTTTCCTTGAGTTCCGCCCGTGTCGCGGGCGACAGGTCCGGCTCGAGCTGCGGCTCGAAGAGGAAATGTTCCGCGAAGTTGTGATGCTCCGGTCGATACGTCTGGGAGTATTCGCCTCGCAACACGATCGGTTCGCTCGTGTAACCGACGATCCTCGTCTCGACCCAACGGGCCAGCGGCGCGGTGTAGCCGGCGGTCGGACCCTTCGGGTACGGCGGCCAATAGAAGCTTACCTCGATCGTCACCCCATCGAGCTCTTCGAAACGCCGATTCTGCAGCAGGTCTTCGGAGGAAGGCTCAAAAACAGGGCACAGTCGTACTTGTTCCCGCGTGGTCATCGTCGGACCCTCCCAATTCCATTGCAGGACCGGCCGCTCATACTCGACCTCCAACGTCAGATAGCCGAGGTCTCTGAGCGTCAGGACCGCGCCGGCCTTGGGCGACACGAGGGCAGGGATGTTCCCCGTGTTCAGGTGATACGTGCGAGCATTTGCGATATTGGCGATCTGCCATGTATCGGTTGTAATCCCATCGGTCGGCATGATGTCCGACCCACCGATCGGATCGTCCGGGCGAAGGCTTCCCTCGGTGGGGGGCGTGTAACGGTACGAAGCCTGCGGCCACTGCGAGGGCGGACCCGTCAGCGTGCCGGGGACGCCGTCGGCCATGTACTCCAAAGACGCGGAATCGTAGAGGCTCGCGCCGAGGTTCTCCGAGGTCAACCACAGATTGCGGGTCTGGAGATGCCATCGTGACTTGAGGCGGTGGTTGGCGAAGACGTCTCCAAACTCGCCCTGCAGAACGACGTAGTCCGTGGGTTCCTTCACAAGGAACGCAGTGACCGAAGGCGTGTCGTCCGCTTGCGGAATCTCGCGAACTTGTTTGACGATGAGCTTACCGTCGGGCGCCAGTTTTTTGAATTCCGTTTCCAAAACGAACTTGTCCCGTCCGGTCGTGAGAGCGAACTCCTCGCCCACCTTGACGAGCAGTTCGCCCAGGGCCAGGTAATCGTCGTCCCATTTCATCACCGTGGCGCCGAGCTGGACAAGGTTGGACTGGCGGATCCGCTGGGTGTATTGCCCGAACGAGTACATTGTCACAACGACCTCTTCGGGGACGCTGCCGTCCTGAGGATTCGTCACCGACACCGCGCCGGCCTGGGTGACCATCGTAAGATCCCAGCTCCAAGGGGAGCTTCGGTCGATCACCGCCACGCCGTTGGCCAGCTCGGTCTCGTCGGGGAACGAGTGATGGACAAGCAGCGCCATGCCGACTTGGGATTCGTCGATGGTTCGCCGCAGACGTTCGAGATAGGCGTTCTCGTTGTAGAAGCTGGCGAAGACCTTGCGGATCGCGGTGAATACGCCGCGTTCTTTGGCGCGGCTCGGATCGCAGTGGCATGGCCCCTTGTCGTCGCCGTCGAGATCGTCCGCGAGACAGCCGCTATAGCTTTCATACAGCCCGGCCCCGGTGAACTCCATTCCGTCTTCGACGTTCGTCGAGCTACGGAACCGCAGGTTCCTAAACGGATCGAAGCCGTACAACGGGTCCTGGAGAATCGACAGAACCGCCTGCTTCTGAGCGTCGGTGAAATCAACCGACTTGTCGTCTTCGACCAAATCACGAACATCGTCCAATGCGTCCGTCAGTGCCTCCATGTCCGCGGGCGGATACGCGAAAGACGCCAAACGGGCGGCGATCGTTTCCTGAAGCGTCAAGCCGCCGGGCAGTTCCTGCGACAGGAAGTCCGTCCACAAATCGAACGACAGGGCCGTTGCGATGGGCGAATTGTCCGGGATCGCGCGACGAAGCATACCGAAGTTTGCGGCCTTGCCTCCGACGAAGCGAATGTCGGCGGGCATCGCGGCCTCCACGTTGAAGCCATAGTCACCCAGCGGCGTCATCGGCGAGATCGCCAGAGGCCTGGGCTTCTTCAAGGCAAGAATCTCCTGCGCCGTCGCGTCGTCGAGCACGCCGTCGGTGTCGATCAGCCGCACGGCGGTCCAACCATAGGAGTCGTAGGCTCGCAGGCAGATGCGACGACCGACGAGCGACTGTGCTCGACTGACGTCCTCGGGCAAGGCCAAATGAAGGAACGGAACGCCGTCGGTCTTGGCCAGGATCGCCACGTGCGAGTTCGGCGTCGAGGGTGACAGCGTGATGATGCCCGCCAGATACGGCGTCTCCGCAGGCACGCCGTCGGTGAGCAGGATATCGCCTGGGCCGAGCCGGCCGCTGCGGTAAGCGTCGCGAATGGCGCCGCCCTCGACGAATTTCAGCGTGCCGAGGGCCCAGCCATTGGAGTAGATGGTGTTGCCACTGGCCCAACGGTCCGACGAACTGATCGTAATACCCTGCGATTCGAACCAGTCCTTGTCGGCCAAAGCGACGGCCCGCTGCTCGTACGTCGGAAGGTAGAACGCCCTATACGGCGTCTCCGTCTTCACGGCCTGCCTGACGACATCGAAGATCGCGGCGACCTCTTCCCGCGTGAACGGATCATGCCCCACGAGCTGAATGCCATACTCCGCAGACTGCGTCTGGGACCACCAGATCGACGGTACGATCACCGCTCCGAGTACGGCCTTTCGCCCCGGGCGATACAGGGTCGCGCGGTCGAACTCATCGTTCGTCATTCCCGCAAAGAGGCTCAGGTTCGCCACCGCGCCCTGGTAGTGGAACGGATATGCGTGGCCGTCCTGGAAAAAGACCTGCTGCGAACCATCGGTCTGGGGTACGACGATGAACTTCACCCACGAGGCCTCATTCCGCGCGACTCCATGCACTAGGAACGAATCCTCCGGCAGGCGGATATACTCACGCCACAGGAGATTCGGGTCTTCCGTCGGCGGCACAGGCGGCTTGTCCTTGCCCTGCCCCCAACCGATCGCACTCTGACCCACCACCAATGCTGCTACAACTGCTACAATCGCTTTTATCAGTGAATTCATGCTGCCCCAATGCTATTTCCAGCACAATCCGTCACAAACCGGTTTGGCCTTTTCGCCTTCTTCGGTCTAAACCGGGCGAGGGTTCATCGGCTTGCCTGGGTCTTTTTCGTTTCCAGTCCCTCGGCGTACCATTCTTCGATCACCGCTTCTACTTCCTTGCGGGCCTTGGCCTTGAGCAAGGACTGCACCAGTTGTTTACGCCGGGGATGCCGACGAACGTAGTGGACGAGGAACTTGCGGAAGTAGCCCACCGCGCGAAGCTCAGGGTATCCTTGGCAGACCCAGCCCAGGTGTTCCAGCAAGACCCCCTTCTGCTCCGCCGGCGCCGGAGCCGCAGGTATATCCCCCCCTTCCCAGAGACATCGTAACTCTTTGAATATCCAAGGGTTGCCGATCGCCCCCCTGGCGACGACAAAACCATCAAGTCCGGTTTGCCGCAGGAGATTCAAGCTCGCTTGGGCGTCGAAGACATCCCCGCTGGCAACGATCGTGGCCTTGGGAAACCGGCGTTTGACCTCTGCGAGAATCCCCCAATCGGCCCGCCCACGGTAGCGATCGCAGACGGTCCGGCCGTGGATCACCAAGGCATCAACGCCCTGCCCGATCGCCCGCTCGACGATTTCCCAAAACTTTTCCTGGGCTTGGGAAGACCGATTCGTCCCGATCCGCAGCTTCATCATGACCGGACACGAAACCGAATCGCGAACCGCTTTGAGGATTTCGATCGCGACGTCGGGCTTTTCCAGCAACGCCCCCCCTCGCCCCCGACGCATCACCTTCGGCGCCGGGCAGGCACAGTTGATATCGATCAGATCGTAGCCCGCTCCGACCAAGGCCGTCGCGGCCTGCGCCATCGTCTCCGGCGTCTTGCCCAGGATCTGCGCACCGACGGGATGTTCGTCGTCTCTCGGCCGAAAACACGCTTTCGCCAGAATGTCCGGCCGGGCAACGCTTTTATCCAACATCACGTCCGCCATCGCAAACGGGCACCCGTACCGGCGAGCGAACATCCGCATCGGATAATCGCTGTACCCGCTGAGCGAAGCCTGAAAGAACGGCACATCCAGCGCCAGCGAGCCCAGTCGTAAAGCCACCTTCTCAGCCATTGCTCTCGGCGACCCCTGTATTCGGCACCAATTGCGTCAAAAAGCGGCTTATTATAAGACCTTGCACCACTGCCACGATGGAACCGAGCATCAGGTCTCCTCGCCGCAGGCGATGCCCAGGACATCCGTGATCCGCTCGAACTCGTCGAGCGAGTCGAAATCGATCACGATCCGCCCGCTGCGACCACTTTTGTTCGTCTCAATGGAAACGCGAGTTCCCAGGTGTCGGCAGAGCTTGCCCTCTAGATCCACAATATGGGCGGGTTTGGCGCGAGGCGTCTGCTTCGACGCGGGTCGTTCCGCCAGGTGCAGCCGAACCAGACGCTCCACCTCGCGAACACTCAGTCGTCCGGCCAGCGCTCGGTTGGCCAGCTTGCGTCGCAGCTCGTCGGTCGGCACAGCGAGAATCGCCCGCGCATGGCCCATCGAGAGTTGCCCGCTGGCCAGCATCTGCTTGAGGTCCTCGGGCAAATCCAGCAAACGCAGGTAGTTTGCAATCACAGAGCGGTCTTCTCCCAGACGTTCGGCAGCCTCCGTCTGCGTCAGGGAAAATGCGCCCAGATAGTGCTGATACGCCTTGGCCCGTTCGATCGGGTTAAGATCCCGCCGATGGATGTTCTCGACCAATGACCACTCGAAGAGCTGTTCGTCGGTCACTTCGCGAATGACGGCCGGGATGGTCTTGAGCCCCACCATCTGGGCCGCACGGAACCGTCGCTCCCCTGCGATCAGTTGGTAAGAACCCTGGAAAGGACGAACAATGATCGGCTGCACCACCCCATTGGCCTTGATGGAATCCGCCAGCTCCCGTAAATCTTCTTCGTTCCAAACGGTCCTGGCCTGGTACGGATTGGCTTGGATCGAGGCAAGTTCAAGATTCTGAAACGAGTCGCCGAGGACCTTATCGGGTGGCAAAGGAACAAGACCTTGGGATTCCACCTTTTCAACAATGGTCCGCTCCATTCTGGCCGGAATTTGCGAGGGCGTCGTAGTCGGCATTCCAACAGGGCCCAACAACGCCTCAAGCCCCCTACCCAGATGCCTTGGCTTTTCGCCCTTTCCTGAGACCATCTCTTTCTCCTTCAATTCACAGATTCCATCGTCAAGCTGTGACTTATTTTAGACGCCGTTGGCTCATGACCTCAAGACTATTTCGACAAGTGGTTGCGAACTTCTGCAGATTTCCAGACGCAGATGTTTCACGAGAAACAGGCGTCTAGCAGCCGGCAGGGCGACTGCCCGCCGAATCGGCCAACAAGCCCTCTAGGGCCAATGAGACTTATGCCTCCTGTGGTTTTCGCATACCCTTGTGGTTCCGGCACGCCCCACCCCGCGGGGTGCGGAGGAGATCTTCGGCCTTGGGCCAATCACATGGAAGGAGGGGGGATCCGAATGAACCAGATTCATCGCCACGACGTGTCACGTGAAACACTCGGCCTTGACGTCTTATCACAAACAGCCATGCCGCTCACCCCACCACAATCAGGACCTACGCCGCAGCACTCACATCGCGATTTATGTTACAGAAATGGTTTTTTATGCCCTTAGATTTTATATTATAGGACTTTCACTGCTGTGGCAAAACAGTGAATCTGGGGAAAACCGCTATCTGAGCCCACGCGGTGCGGTTTTCTGGGCGGTCACAGAAACCATCCAACAAATTCCTCGACTGAACGTATATTCGGATTATGCACGCAACTCGCTTGCGGCAGTCTCTCATCTGCTGTATCTTCTGCCCATGAAGGCGTATTCGCAAATCTCTGAGGCACTGGACGCGATTCGATTGCAGATTCATGCAGTCTATCGCGTGTTGGCCCCACGAGGCCACACCGTCATCATGCTCGCGGCCCTTTTCTGCAACCTCGTGGTCAAGCTCTTTCATGCGCACAGAACCGGCCACATCCCTCAGTATCCAAGTTGGGTCTTAACGGATATAGCGATTTTGCTGACTATCGAAGCCACATTGACCCTCTTGTGCTTCTATTGGCCTACGAAACGGGTTTTGCGAACAGCTTTGATTGTCGCGGCGGTAATCTGCACTTGGTCTGGAATGAATGCCGGCTGGCTGATTCGAACCGGCACCCAGATTCTCCCTCACGAACTCGTTCCCTTGCTTCGAGACCCCTTTTTCATTGCAAAAATCGTGTTTCGTAACCTTTTGGCCATGCCTCTTGCGTCCGCGATCTTGTTGGTGCCCAGCGGCGTGGCCTTGGCTTTCTTTTTTTCCGTTCTCGCACGACCGGTTGTGCCGACCTACAATCGCCGGTGGTTGGTTGCACGGATCGCCGGTTCTCTTGGGATCGGTCTTCTGGCGGGCCTCGCCAATACGATGGTCTCCAACCTGGGGTCTGCCCAGATCGGAGCCATGGGGATGCGATACAATTGCCAAGCAAGGGCGGTTTTGGCTTTTCTTTTGCCGGGGTATCGACACCTTGCCCGTGATGATTTTCGCTATGCGAGCCGCGAACTGCCGCGATATGACGAAATTGCGATTTCACGAGCGCCGGAGGCGGTCAATCACAATGTGGTGATCGTGGTCCTCGAAGGCGTTCAGTATGACTGTACGTCGCTGTCGCTGCGGCAGGGCGGCATCGCACCCCAGAAGGGAAACGCACCCGACGGCCTGACACCCTTCCTGGCAACCCTGGCAGACCAAGGCGCCTCTTTCTCGAACGCTCGTTCCGTCGTCACTCACACCACGAAGGCCCTTTTCGCGCTGCTGACCGGAAGATACCCCTCCGCTTCTCAGGACATTTCAGAGACCGTACCGATGGAGCGGCCCTATGCAGGTTTGCCAACGGTTCTCGAAAAGGGTCTGGGCTTTCGAACCGCCTTCTTCCAATCCGCGGTCGGGACATTCGAATCCCGACCCGGTCTGATCCATAACCTTGGATTTGATAAATTCTTTACTCGCGAGGATTTACACGATCCAAACCATTTTGTCGGCTACCTCGGCGCCGATGAATTCGCACTCCTCGACCCCATTGCCGAGTGGATAAAGTCCGAGAATAAGCCATTTCTCCTTACAATTCTCTGTTCCGTTACGCACGACAACTACGTGGTCCCGAGCTGGTACGGCCCCAAGCAAGACAGCCAAGAAGGACGCTATCTCCAAACAATCGCCTATACCGACCGCTTCCTGGCCGCCCTGGATGCCCTCCTGATCGACCTGGGTCTGGCAGAGGATACCATCTTCTGTGTGGTCGGCGATCATGGGGAGGCCTTCGGCGAACACGGCATGATGGGCCACGAGCGGATCGCGTACGACGAGGTCCTTCGTATTGCGATGTGCCTGCGGGCCCCGGGCCTGATTGAGCCAGGTACTCACATCACCGCGCCGGTCAGTTCCGTGGACGTTGCCCCTACGATCCTCGCCTTGCTGGGATTTGACACAAAACCCATGGATTTTGACGGCTTGAACGCCCTGAGACCTTTGCCGCCGGACCGGAAGGTCTTCCTCGCAGGCTGGATGCAGCAGGGCCCGGCGGGGTATGTTCAGAACGACCGAAAAATCATTTATTACCCCGACAGCGGGCGAGTACGGGTCTTTTGCCTGGGTGCCGATCCTCTGGAACTCAACGGGATCGATCTTACCGAACCCCAAGCCACAGAGATTTCCAAGAAGATCATACAATGGCGCAGAGACACGATTTTCAAGATCGACGAAAACGCCAAGGGACAAACGATTCTCTACGAATCTTGGTTGAGCAAATGGTCTGGACGAGAGTCCCGAGTCAGGTACGTCGGCCCTTGACGCGGTCTCACGTCGGCATTACCCCTGTTTATGATATCGTTAAATCGATTTTGCATGACCCGCATGTCAATTTGGGGACTTTAGGAAACAAGTAACGATCAGGTCGATTTTGGGTCGCCGGACGACAAGCTCTTTCCTCTCGGTCGCCCGGTAGTCTCGATTGCCTTTCGCCAATGAGTCCTATATAATCCTTATTATCGTTATCTCGAATGCTGTGGGCTCAGGAAGGCGAATGCACTTGCGAATGTAAAGCGTCGCATTGTTCTTCGCTCACCCGGTGTGCCGATATACACATTGGGCCTGCTGGGCGTACGCATCGCATTCTTACTTACGCAGTGGAGGTGCTGGAGATGACCACATCAGACAACCGGCATACCATGAAAAGACAGGGTTTGGATCGATCTTTTCGCACAGGACGCCGACTGAGTCTGGTGTCCCTTGCGGTGGCTTGGTCTGTGCTTGGCCTTGCTCGTCCCGGCAGGGCGGTGGGAGCTTCCGTCCAGAACCAAACCCAAGGCACGCAACACAACTCCATCCAGCAAGCCATCGATGCCGCTGAAGAGGGCGACGTCCTAGTCGCGGCCGCGGGGACCTATGCCGAGTCCGTGAACTTTCTGGGCAAGGCAATAACGCTTCGATCTCAGGACCCCAACGACCCCGGAGCCGTCGCCGCGACCATCCTCGACGGCGGCGGGCTCGCGGCGGTGTCCTTCACTGACGGGGAAGACGCCCGCTCCATTCTCGCCGGATTTGTCATCAGCGGTTCGGCCCCCGGCATTCTCTGCCGCGGCGCCGCGCCGACGATCTTCAATTGCCGGATCGTGGACAACAGGGGTTGCGGGATCGCGCTAAACCATGGCAGTGCGCCGACTCTCGTCAACTGCATCATCGCCGGCAACGCCTCGCAGGGCATGGACTTCGAGCAAGGCGCTCGCGCCGTCATCGACCATTGCACGATCGTCGGCAACCGCCTGGCCATCGTCGGAGGCTCTCCCATCGTGACCAACTCCATTCTTTGGGACAACAGCTTTGACGGCATCACGCCGCCGGTTCATGGGGGGGCGGTTGTGACCTACTCCAATGTGCAAGGCGGTTACGAAGGCCAGGGCAACATCGACGCGCGTCCGCGGTTCGTGACGCCCGGCCAGTGGGCCCATCCGCGAACACCTCAGGCCGTGTGGATCCAGGGCAACTACCACCTGTTCTCCGATTCTCCCTGCGTCGATGCGGGCGATCCCGCCTTTGTACCCACCGTGCTGACCACCGACATCGACGGCCATGCGAGGATCCTCGGGAGCCGGACCGACATGGGCTGTGATGAAGTGCCCCAGCCGATCTACGTCACTTGGCTGGGCCATGCGAGCGTGCGGATCGCATGGAAAGATCTGGTCGTTTACGTCGATCCTTACCGTCTGACCGCCGGTCCCCAGGACGCGGACCTGATTCTGATCACGCACAGCCACAGCGATCACTACTCGCCGTCCGACATCGCCAAGGTCCGCAAAGCCCAGACTCAGTTCGTCGCTCCGCCCGACGTGGTCAAGGCCCTGGGCGCCGGCACCAGTCTGGCGCCGGGCCAGAGCATCGAGGTCCTGGGTCTGACCATCGAGGGCGTCGCGTCTTATAATATCAATAAGACCAACCATCCCAAGGCCAACAACTGGCTTGGGTTCATCGTCAACCTGGGGTCAACTCGGATCTACTGCGCAGGCGACACCGATCTGACGCCGGAAATGGCGGCCCTGACGGACATCGACCTGGCCTTCCTCCCCGCCGGTGGAACCTACACGATGGACGCGACGGAAGCCGCCCAGGCCACGAAATTCATTCAACCGACCCTGGCGGTCCCGTACCACTGGGGCACCGTCGTCGGAACAATCGCCGACGCCCAACAATTCGCCAGACTGGCTGCGTGTAACGTGAAGGTGATGCTCGCCGGCCAGACGATTCGTTCGGAAGACTGGTCCCGCGACTTAACCTTCGTGGCCCACTGGACGTTCGACGAATCCAGCGGCCGGATCGCCTTCGACAGTGCCGGCAACTCCGACGCCACGCTGGTCGGCGGCCCACTGTGGCATCCCATGGCGGGCCGGCTGGGCGGCGCGATTCAACTCGACGGCGTGGATGACTGCATCGAGACCCCTTTCATCCTGAACCCCTCCCAGGAGCAGTTCAGTGTCTTCGTGTGGGTCAAAGGCGGCGCACCGGGCCAGACGATTCTCTCCCAGATCGGCGGCGCAAGTTGGTTGCTCGTGGAGGCATCCGCAGGCGCTCTGGCGACACAGCTCAAGAACTCCGGTCGCGGCGGCAAAGACCTCGTCTCGACCGCGCCCGTCGCCGACGGCCAATGGCACCGCGTCGGACTGACGTGGGACGGCGCCACGCGAATCCTCTACGTGGACGACGTCGAAGTGGCTCGCGACACGCAGGCTGCTCTGGCCGGTGCCACGACCGGCCTGCGTCTCGGCGCCGGCCCGAACGCGGAGGCAGGGACCTTCTGGTCCGGGTGGATCGACGACGTCCGCCTCTACACCCGCGTCGTCGTCCCCTGACGTCAGTCAGAGAAAGAACCGCAGGAGCCCCAAAAAAACGGCTCATCCGGTTCTCGCGTACTTCTGTGGTTGCGGCACGCCCCAAGCGGGCGGGATCGAAGTATGCGAAACCATAGGAGGTTTTTTACTTCGACTTCTTCTTGCCGAAGAAACTTTTCTTTTCTTTGGCCGGTTTTTCCGCCTTGGCGGGTTTTTCCGCTTTGGCCTTCTTTTCTTTGGCGGGCTTCTCTTCCTTGACCTTCTTCTCCTTGCGGGCCTTGCCCGAAGCCTCCGACCGTTCGCGACCGACAAGGAAAGACGCGGCTACCACAATCAGCGAAACCACGATCGCACCGCCCAAGACGTACCAGATCAGCCCCTGGACCGCCGAGAGAATTGAGGGGGTCACGCCATCGAGGCCAGCGACCACAACGATCGCGGCGTACAAAAGCGCCAGCAACGGCAAAAACAGCAACATCCCGAGAATGTTGCTCTGGGCGTCGGGGGGGGCCTCGACGTACGCGGCGCCCACCATCATGGGCATTGCCACGACCGGCTCAGGCATCGGCGTCTCTTCTTCGGCGCCGCCGGCAGCGCCGGATTCCGCCTCGGACGTGATCTCCTCAAAAGAAGCCTCTTCACCCACCGCAGCCGGCTCGGCATCAGAGGCTTCGCCCCCGCCTTCGCCGCCTTCGCCGCCTTCGGAGGTGTAGATTTCGTCCAGAATGCCGCCCAACGAGGTGTCGTCGGCCTGTAAGGACAGATCCAGAAGACCGGAACCACTACCGAAGGAATCCAAGCTCACGTCGTCCTCGATTTCCTCGAGGGAGGCCTCGCCGCTGGAGCCGGCCGGACCGATCGCGGTCTCGGCCATCGAATCCTCGGTCAGGCCCGAACCCGTGCTGGACTCGCCCAGGACGTTGACGCCCGATTCTGCTGCGATGGCCGTATCCATCGCGGTGATATCGGACCCGGATTCGGAGGCCAGCACCCCCGACTCGGCCGCCAGGGCGATCTCTTCTTCAGTCCCGTCGCCCAGGGTGTCTTGAGGAGTGTCGGCGGTGTCGCCCTGCGCCGCGGCGGGTTGCTCTTGCTCCGCCAGGAACAACATCTCTTCGGGGGTCGCTTCCTGGCCGCCGGACTCGTCGGGAGCCAGACCCAGTTCCGACGTGGATTCCGCCTCCGCCGTCGGCTCCAGGGTCGGAGTCTCTTGCTCATCAAGCTTGAACAAGTCCTCGTCGAGCAGGGGGGCCTCCTCCTCGACCGGGGCTTCTTCCAGGGCCAGTTCCTCCAGAGCGCCGTCCTCGGTCGCCGGCAATTCTTCCAGGGCCGAATCGACGCTCTCGGACAGAAGACTGTTCACCTCGTCGATCTTGAACAGCAGGTTGGAGCCGTCGCGAAACTCGCGGAGCTTTCCCTCCTTGACCAGTTCTTTGACCCGGTCTTCGGTGACCCCGAGCTGTTGAGCCGTTTCTTTGAGCGAGTAGAACATGCCAGCCATAAATTCGCCATCTCCACCGACAGAGTTCCCAATCGCGAAGACCGCGTTTGGGCCCGTCCGAACGCGGTTGCGGGGCGATTTAGGTCCCCCGGATCGTAGTTCCCTAAGGCCTGTATTTTACCGCGCCCACGCAACTTATGCAATCCTTTTTTCCACGAACAGCCCCATCCGCACGACCAGGCGGGTTAGACGGTCCCATAAGTACACCGGCCCCAGGATTGACTCGAAGTCTGCCTTCGGGAGCCGGACACACCTCCCATGCCCTGTACGGCCGAATCTTCGACTCCGCTGTTGCGTGGCCGAAGCCGAAGCCGGTATAATGACGCTGGCCTTTTCACGGGGTGTAGCTCAGTTTGGCTAGAGCGCATGCTTTGGGTGCATGAAGTCGCTGGTTCGAGTCCAGTCACCCCGATTCGCCGAAAGCCGCACGGTCATCCCTGTAAGAACCTGCGCAGATCCTGATTCTCCATTTCGTGGCCCGCGTTGGGGGTGACGCGGAGGCTGACTTGCGATTCGGCGCCAAAGGCCTTGTAGATCACCTGAGTTCCGCCATGGACGGTTCGACGGTCTCGTTGTAGGAGGCGGAATTGTTGTCGGGGGCGACGACGTCCTTTTCGCCGTAGTGCAGCCGGATCGGGCGGGGGGCGTTCAGGCCTGCGATGCCATAGTTCTCTCCCCTTCGCGGATATGGTTGTTCAACCGGTCGCCACGTCCAGTTCCACCGCAGAGACCGAGGCAGCCGGGAAGGTCCAAAGACCGTCAGCCGGCAGATCCTTCCGCACCGGCTGGATCTCGCGGGCCTGCGTCTCGATCACTTCGAATTCCGGGTCCGCGGCCAGCTCGAACCCCTGGCCCGACCGAATGGGCAGTCCGTCGATCGCCAATCGGGAAGTAACGGATCTATCGCGTCGCGTATTCACGACGTGCAGATAGAGCCGATCGCCGGCCGGCCGTCGTCGGCCCTCGCCGGACCGACGACGCAGGCTGCGGCGCCGCTGCCGATGACCTTCATGAAGTCACGTCGTGTCACTCGGGGTTCGCTCTTTTCCATTCGGCCTCTTTGGGTGTGAAGATCTACAGCTCCCACCCTTTGCGGTATTCGGGGCGGCGCAGGAGCTTGTTCGCTTCGGGTGAATTCGTGAACTGCATGTTCGCGCTATCCCAATGCAGTTTCTTGTCGACGCGAAGCGCGACATTGCCCAGCGCGATCGTCTCGGCGAAGGGATACACGTTCTCGAAGCTGGCGTCGGAAGGCTGCTGGCCCCGGCAGGCGCGAATCCACTGGTCCAGTTCACCCACAGGCCTGGGCAGCGTTTGCGGCGGCTTCGTGAACGCCTCCATCTGTTTCTGTGGGATCAACCGCGGATTGCCGCCCATGAAGTCGCACAGGAGCTTGCCCTTGTCGCCTACGAACAGCAGTCCCTCCTCGGGCATGTCCAGACCGTCGGCTTCGAGTTCCGCGGGCTTGGGCGGACGAATCCCGCCGTCGTACCAGTGCAGCGAGACCGGCGGCCTGCCTTCCCGCGCGGGAAACTCGAAGTGGATCGTGCTGGCCCGCGGGAACGAGACGTTGTTCACCTGCTTGAGCCAGAGGTTGTCGAGGATGGCCCAGTACTGGCTCGCGGTCGCCTCGACCGTCGTCGGCGTGCCGAGCTTGAGGATTTTCCAGATCTGGAAAAAGCTGTAATTGCCCATGTCGCCCAGGGCGCCGCTGCCGAAATCGAACCAGCCGCGGAAGACCGCGTGGGTATACGACGGATGGTAGGGACGATGCGGAACGGGCCCCAGCCACAAGTCCCAGTCGAATCCCTCGGGAACCGGCGGCCGGTCTTTCGGCAGTTCCGTCGCCCCCTGCGGCCAGACCGGGCGCGACGACCAGTTGTGCACCTCGCGGACCTCGCCGATCGCGCCGGCGGCGAGCCACTCGGCAATCGTCGCGGTCGAACCGACGCCGGCCGCGCAGAACATGTGCGTGGCCACGCCGGTCTTGCGCGCGGTGTCGCGGGACAGCCTGGCTTCATAGAGCACATTGGCGAGGGTCTTGTGTTGGATGACGTGCTTGCCTCGGTTCATCGCCGCCACCGCGATTGTGGCGTGCAGGTGCTCGGGTGTCATAATGTACAGGGCGTCGACATCCTTCTCTTTGTCCAACAGTTCACGGAAATCAACGTAGGCCGAGCAGCCGCGATACTGTCCGGCGGGCGAGTTCATGCCATAATAGGCCTCGATGATCTCCTGGCCCATCTTGCGTCCGCAGCGACAGCCCCGGACGCCCTGGCCCCAGTCAGGCTTCTTGAGGAACGCGCGGACCTTGTCGCGAATCTCGTGGCGGCCCCATTCGACGTAGTCCGTGCTGTCGGTGTTCGGGTCGCAGACGGAAACGATCTTGAGTTCGGGTCGGGGCAGGGCCTCCATGAGCTGGCGGATGCCCTGGGTCCCGACGCCGATGTAGGCGACGTGGATCTTCTCACTGGGAGGAATGCTCTTGGCACCGGCCAGGACGTGGCTGGGCACGACGCTGAAGCTCAGGGCCACGGTGGACGCGGCGGCGAGGAACTCGCGACGATCCAGAGCGTTCGTTCGAGAGGGGACATCCGGCTTCATGGCTCATTCTCCTTGTCTTGCAGGCGTTGTCAGACCGGGCTCGCACCCGACCGGAGCTTTGAGTGTACCGATTCGGGGATACGCTGCAAAGGGGAAAATGGCCGCGGTTCAGTAGCGCGAGACGTTCAACTCGCCCGGAACGCCGGTGACCAGATAGACGACGCTCTCGGCGATGTTCGTCGCGCGGTCGCCGATGCGCTCGATGTTGTGCGCCGCCCAGATCAGATAGGTCGCCCGGGTGATGAGCGAGGGGTTCTCGATCATGCGGTTGATCAGATCGTGGTACGCCTGGTCGTGCAGGCGGTCGACCTCGTCGTCCTCCAGGCAGATCTGCTGGGCCTTCTCCGCATCGCGCTGGACGAAGGCTTCGAGACTTCGACGGAGCATACTGACGGCCTTCTCGGCCATCGGAGGCACGTAAATCAGAGGTCGAACCAGCGGCTGGTCGCCGTGCAAGAGGACGATCTTGCCGATGCCCTCGGCGTAGTCGCCGATCCGCTCGAGATCGCGGACGATGCTCAGCGTCGCGATGATCTCCCGCAGGTCGGAGGCGACCGGCTGTTGCAGCGCGATCAGATCTACGCACTTGTCCTCCAGGGTCCATCGAAACTGATTGACTTTGGCGTCATTGTCGATGACCTTCTTGGCGGCCCGCGCGTCCATGTTCCCCAGCGCCTCGACCGAGCGGTGGATCGCCTCGATCACCATCTCGCCCATGTGCAGGACGTCGCGTTCCAGTTCCTTCATCCGATTATGAAAACCTTCTCTGGCCATGGCTGCTCCAAGATCTGTTTTGCCCGGTTGACCCTTCGTACACAATGTATCATCCAAACGCGCCGCTTAGATAATCTTCGGTCAGTTTTTCTCGGGGGTTCGTGAAAATTTGCTGGGTGGGACCGAACTCGACCAGCCGGCCGAGGTGCATCAGGGCGCTGTAATCCGAGCAGCGGGCCGCCTGCTGCATGTTATGGGTCACAATCACGATGGCGTACTCTTTGCAGAGCACTCGCAGCAGCTCCTCGATCCGCAGCGTGGACATGGGGTCCAGGGTCGAACAGGGCTCGTCCAACAGGATGATCTCCGGGCGAAGCATCAGCACCCGCGCGATGCACAGACGCTGCTGCTGCTCGAGCGTCAGCGACAAGGCGCTGTGGTGGAGTTTGTCCTTGAGGTCGTCCCAGAGGCCGACGTGTTCCAGACTCTCCCGGATCGTCTGCGAAATGTCGGCCTTCTTTTTCATCATGTTGTGGATCCGAAGGCCGAATTTGAGGTTGTTGTAAACCGACAGGGCAAAAGGGTTGGGCCGTTGGAAGACCATGCCCACTTTGCGGCGTAGTGCGATCAGGTCCGTGTTGCGGTCCAGGATGTTCTGGCCGTCGATCAGGATGCGACCTCGCACGTCGATGTGCTCGATCAGGTCGTTCATCCGATTGAAACAGCGAAGCAGAGTGGACTTGCCGCAGCCGGAGGGGCCGATAATGGCGGTGACGCTCCGAGCCGGGATCTCGAGGTTGACGTCGATCAGGGCGCGGAACGGCCCATAGTAAAGGTTCAAGTCGATCGTCTTGATCTTGGCGTCGAGATTCATCATGAGAAGGGTCGAGCTACCCAAACCGTCCTGTAATATAATCGTTGGTTCGACTGTCCTTGGGCTTGGTGAAGACCTGGTCGGTGGGACCGAGCTCCACCAGTTCGCCCATCAGAAAAAACGCGCAGCGCTCGCTGACCCGCGAGGCCTGCTTGGTGTTGTTGGTCACAAGGATCTGCGTGTAGTCGGCCTTGAGCTGCTGCATGGTGTCCTCGAGCTTGGCGGTCGAGATGGGGTCCAGACCCGAGCTGGGCTCATCGTAGAGGATCACCTCGGGTCCCACCGCCAGCGTGCGGGCGATGCACAGGCGCTGCTGTTGACCGCCGGAGAGCTTGACCGCAGGCTGGTGCAGGCGGTCCTTGACCTCCTCCCAGAGCGAGGCCTTCTTCAACGATTCCTCGACGATCCAGTCGATCTGTTCGCGGTTGGTGATTCCGTGGACTTTCGGGCCGTAGGCGACGTTCTCGAAGATCGTCACCGGCAGCACCTGCGGCAGGGCGAAGATGATCCCGATCCTCTTGCGAAGGACGTTGTCGCGGATCGACTTGAGGTCTTGGCCGTCCAGGAGGATTTCGCCCGTCTGACAGTAGCTCCGCACACGGTAGTTGAGCCGGTTGAGGGCCCGAAGAAAGGTGGTTTTTCCGCTGTTGGAGGGGCCGATAATGCCGAGGATCTCGTTGCGACGGACATCGAGGTTGATCCCCCGCAGGGCCTGGACCGGCCCGAAGAAGCTGTTCAAATCGGTGATCTGGAGGATCGCGTCTACCATAGCCTCTTCTTCCGATAGTGGGCGCGCAGGAAGATGCTCACCAGGTTCATCAGAAACACCAGTCCCACCAGGACCAACGCGGTCGCGAAGCTCAGCTCCAGCGGAATGTTCGGCACCTGGGTCGAGATCACGTACAGGTGGTAGGGCAGCGCCATCACTTGATCGAAGACCGAGCGAGGCAGCCGGGGCAGATAGAACGCCGCCACGGTGAACAGGATCGGCGCCGTCTCGCCTGCGGCTCGGCTCAGGCTCAAGACCGTCCCGGTGAGAATGCCCGGGATGGCATAGGGCAGCACGCAGTAGCGGATCGTCTGCCAGCGGGTGGCCCCCAGCGAGAGGCTGATCTCGCGGTAGGTGTCGGGCACCGACTCCAAGGCCTCTTTCGAAGCGGTGATGATCACCGGCAGACTCATGATCGCCAGCGTCAGTGAGCCCGCCAGGATCGAGGTGCCGAAGTGCAGCAGGATCACGAACATCGTGAAACCGAACAGGCCATAGACGATCGAGGGGATTCCCGAGAGGTTCACCACCGACAGCTTGATCAGACGTGTGAACAAATTGTCTTTCGCGTATTCGACGAGGTAGACCGCCGAGAGCACGCCCAGCGGCAGCGAGAACAGCATCGTGCCGACGACCAGCAGGATCGTGCCGACGATAGCAGGGAAGATGCCGCCGGCCTTCATGCCCTGGCGGGGGGCGGCGGTCAGGAACTCCCAACTGATCGCGCCGGCGCCGTTGACGACGATGTAGACCATCACCAGCAGGATCGGCACGACGATCGCCAGCGTCAGAACACCCAGGACGAAGAACGCGATGCGCTGGCGGATCTTGGCTCCGTTCATTTGTGAGCCCTCCGCAGGAACACGTCGGCGATGAAGTTGATCGTGAACGTGATGGCGAACAGGACCAGTCCGACCGCGAACAGCGCGAAATAGTGCTCCGATCCCCCGACAGTTTCGCCCATCTCGCCTGCGATGGTGGCGGTGAGCGTCCGCAGGGGCTGCAGGATCGAGTGGGGCATGACCGGGGCGTTGCCGGTGACCATGAGCACGACCATCGTCTCGCCGACGACCCGTCCGATGCCGAGCATCACCGCCGCGACGATGCCCGAGGAGGCCGAGGGCAGAATCACTCGCCACAGCGTCTGCCAACGGGTGGCCCCCAGGCCGAAGGCCGCTTCGCGATAGGCCTTGGGCACGCCAGCCAAAGCGTCCTCGGAGATGCTGATGATCGTCGGCAGCGCCATGAACGCCAGGAGCAGGCTTCCGGTCAGGCCCGTCATGCCGGTGGACAGGTGGAAGGTGTTTCGCAGGAACGGACCCAGCCAGATAATGCCCAGGAAGCCCAGCACGACGCTGGGGATCGCCGCGAGAATCTCGATCAGCGACTTAAGGACGTGCTTGAGCGGCCGGGGCGCGACCTCCGCGATGAACATGGCGGCCGCCACGCCCAGCGGAACGCAGATCACAATCGCCCAGAAGGTGACCAGGACCGACCCGACCAGCAGGGGCAGGATGCCGAACTTGGGCGGCTCGGAGATCGGCAACCACTGTCTCCCGAACAGAACGTCGCGAACGGAGAAATCACGGAACAGCGACAGCGAATCGCGCAGAAGGAACAGGAAGATGAGGAATACAAAGGCAACGACCACCAGGCCGCTGGCGCGGATGCACCACTCGATGACAGGTTCACTAAATCTCCGGATCAAGAGTCGCTCCTACCGGCACAAATCCCGTCGCCCTGAATCGCGTCTGGCCGACCGGGCCCAAGGCATAGTCGACGAACAGCTTGACGATGCCCTGGGGCTGCCCATCGGTGTACAAATACAGCGGTCTGGACAGGGGATAAGTTTTGTTGATCACGTTCTCGACAGTGGGGGGGAAGAACCGGAGAAGCGGAGAATCGTGAACCGCCTGTTCGGCCCCCATGTTTGCACTCTTGCCGACCAGCAGCGCCTTGGTTCGATCCGAAAGGTAGCCCATGCCCAGGTAACCGATCGCGCCGACGTTGTTGGCCACTTCCTCGACGATCGCCTGCGAGCTGGTCAGCAGGAGCGTCTCTTTGGAGAATTCCTCCGTGCTGCCTTTCTTGTTGAGTTGGACGACCACCTCTTTGAAGTACATGTGGGTGCCCGAGCTGACCTCGCGAGAAAGCGTCACAATGGGCAGGTCGGACCCGCCGAGCGATTTCCAGTTCGTGATTTTGCCGGTGAAGATGTCGTGCAACTCGTCGATGCTCAGTCGGTCGATGGGATTGGCGTGATGGACGATGACCGCGATGCCGTCGTAGGCGACGACGATCTCATGAGGATGGACGCCGCGCTTCTCGGCCATCTCGATCTCTTTGGCCTTCATCTCCCGCGAACTGGTGGCGATTTCGGTGGTCTTGTTGATCAAGGAGGCGATGCCCACGCCGGAACCACCGCCGGTGACGGCGACGAACACGTGCGGGTAGCGCTTCATGAATTCCTCCGACACTTCCTGCATCACGTTAACGATGGTGTCGGACCCCTTGGTCTGAATAAAACCCTGGGGCGCATTGGGGTCGATGCTCTGGGCGCAACCGGCCAGAAGCGACGCAGTAGACAGCGAAAGCCAAATGATCTTCGTTCTCAACATGGGCGTAGAGCGGCCACTGTACCCGGCCTTTGTTAGAATTCTGTTAGAGTTTCGTTAGAACTCTGTTAGCCGACGGATCCGGTAGCTCTCCGTGGCGGCGCACCCGGCGCAGCGTTGGGGACGAATGGGGATTGTTCAAGCGGAACTGCCGGTTCTCGCGGCTGTGACCAATTGCGGCGAATCCGCCTCCTGCGGCGCTGCTTGCCGGTCGATCCGGATCGGTTCGGAGGCTGCCAACAGATCTTCGACCGTGAGCCTCTCGAGCGAGATTGCGGTTTCCCGGCAGATCGACTCGACCCAGGCGTCCAGCGCGACGACCACCGCGGGATCGAACTCGTAGCCACAGGAGTCCCGGAGCATAGCCAAGACCATCCGGACGGACCGACCCTCGTGGTAGGCCCGGCTGGAGGTCAGCGCGTCGAAGACGTCGGCCGCCGCGATCACCCTGGCGCCCAGCGGAATTGCAGTGCGAGCCAGGCCGTCGGGGTAGCCTTGGCCGTTCCACTTTTCGTGGTGGTGGCGGATGAGGGCGACCTCGCTCTCGAGAAAGCTCATCTTTTCGAGAATCTTGACCGCGATCAACGGATGCTGTTCGATGACGCGCCGCTCCTGGGCGGTCAAGGGGTCGGTCTTGAACAGGACCGCGTCGGGGATGCCGATCTTGCCGATGTCGTGAATCATCGCGGCCCGCCGGATCAAGTCCACATACTTGGGTCCCAGCGCCATCGTCCGCGCGATGCCGACCGCGTAAGCGGCGACGTGCTCGGAGTGCTTGCGGGCGTAGGCGTCCTTGGCTTCGAGGGCCTGAACCAGACTCCAGATGCTCTCCATGAACAGCTTCTCGGCCTTCTCGGACAGGCCCAGGATGCGTCTCTGGAGTTTCTTGATCCGGTCGATCTCGATATCGCCGGCGGTGGCCAGGCGGTTCATCTCGGGTCCCCAGACCTTGACGCAGTTGCGACCGGCGTTCTTGGCCTCGTACAGGGCGATGTCGGCGCGTCGCAGGACGTCGGCGGCGACCTCCGCGGGATCGAGCAAACTCTCGGCGACCCCGCAACTGATCGACAGTTGCACCACCGAGGGCACCGGGGCGTTCTGCGCGTCGCGGACCTTCTGCTCCGCCTCGAAACGGATGTCGCAGATCCGCAGTCGCAGACGTTCGAGCACCGTCGCGGCCTCCGAGGCGGTGGTCTCGGGCATCAGCAGGACGAACTCGTCGCCGCCGTAGCGGGCCAGCACGTCGGGCCCTCGCTTCTCCTGGCGGACACACTGGGCCAGTCTGCGAATGGCCTCGTCGCCGAGCGCGTGGCCCAGGGTGTCGTTGACCATTTTGAAGTGGTCCAGATCGATGATCCCGAGGGAGAACGGTCGCTTGTAGCGCACGGCGCGGTCGTGCTCTTCGTGGAGCTTCTCTTCGAGCAGTTTTCGCGACCCGACACCGGTCAAGGCGTCGGTCAACGAGGTCAAACGGGCCTGCTGGTAACGGGTGGCGTTCGTCAGGTGGGCGACGAGGATCTCGCGGGTCAGCTTGGCCTTGTATTCGATCAACTCGCGGTTGGCCAGGCTCGAGACCGGCAGTCCGCACAGGCACAGAAAACCGGCCAGACGCTTGGGGCGACCGGAGCTGAATTCGGGCAGGCCGGTGATGTCCAGGGTCAGCATCACGCGAGGCGGTTGGCCGCCGCAGCGGGCGCATTCGACGGGGATCCTCGCGTCGAAAGAACTGTCGTTCGGATCGCCGACGGACGCCTCGGGTACCGAGGAGGAGGCGTCGGAATTCGGTTGCGAGTCGGGCGTCGCTTCGACGGGGGGGGCGCCCGGCAGCCGCGCGCCGACGCAGGGACATCGGGGAGAACTAAGCAGTTCGGGCTCCCGTCGGCGGTCGCCGTCGGGATAGAGGCACAGGACGGAGTTGGCGGCGTCGAACAACTTGGGGACCTCGATCGCGACGATCTCCGCGGCCTCGGTCAAGTCGATGCTCTTGAGACATTGGGAGAGCATGGCGACCTCCTGGGCCGCAGCCCGGTCCTCCCGGAGCCTCTGGGACATGATGTCGCGGGCCGACAGGATCCCGACGACGGCACCGTTCTCGACCAACGGCAGATGGCGGATTCGATGATTCGTCATAATCCGCGTGGCCTCGCTGGGGGTAATCCCCGGGGAACAGGACACCACGCTCTGGGTCATGATCTGGCGGACACAGATGCCCTGGCCGAATTCGCTCTGCTGCGCGATATGGTGGGAGATGTCCCGTTCCGTGACCAGTCCGACGAACTGGTCGTGGTCGTCGAGCACAATCAGACAACCTACATTGTGCGAGAGCATCTTGGCGGCGGCTTCTTTGATGCTGCAACCGTGGCCGATCGTGATGATCTGCGAGCTGCCGGCGCCAAACGCCGGAGTGTTGGCAGAGTCAGACATCGTTTACCCTTTCGTCAGCGTCGTCATCCTCGTTGGTCGTCCATACCCATCGGGGATTAGGAGTATCGACCCATCCAACGACCTGCTTAAGTAGGAATCCGCCCGGACTGCCTTTTTCCAATCCGCCTAATCCATCGGCCTAATCCATCGGAAAGAATCGAGCGATACAACGAGCACCGGCGTGGATTGCCGCGTAGAATTGGAAAGTGTGGGCAATCTGAGAAAAACGTGCGAACGCCAGAAAATGCGTTACGAAGTACTCGTCGAGCGGCACTTATTTGCACAATGAAGACCATGGACCCAACAATTCCGTCCGCGATGGACCAACAACTGAACGAGATCGAGCTGGTTGAACAGGCTCAGCGAGGAGATCGGCAGAGCCTCAACACCCTTGCCGGGATCGCCAGGGAACGCCTCAGGACGTACGTGTACCGACTGACCCAAAAGGACGATCTGACGCAAGAAATCGTGCAGGAGAGCTTGTTAGAAATGTGCAAAATACTGGGCAAACTGCAGAAAACCGACCGATTCTGGCCCTGGCTGTACGGCATTGCGACGAACAAGCTGCATCGCCATTATCGGACAGAAAAGGCCCGCAAGCACGTCGCGGCCTCCGAAGAAAAGCGACGGGGGTCGCTGACCCAGCGCCAGGAGGGCTTCGAGGACCTGGTTGGCGAAGAACTCAAAAACATCGTCTCGGGCGCCATGCAGAAGCTCAAGACCCGTCACCGAGCGGTGCTGGTCATGCGGTGTTACGATAATATGGCCTATAACGAGATTGCCGAATCGATGGGTTGTAGCGAATTCAGCACGCGGATGCTCTTCGTCAGAGCCAAGAAGGCCTTGCAAAAGGAGCTTCTGAGCCACGGGTTCGGACGGGGCTCGCTCCTGGCGGCCCTGATCGTATTCGGCAAGATGACCGCCCCCAACAAGGCGGCGGCCGCCCAGCTCACCATCCCAGCGACAGCCCTGAACGCGGGTTTGGCCGCGAGCGTCGTGGGTTTGGCCACCAGCACCAGCGGGATCGTATCACTCGCGGCCGCCGGGGTTCTGACGGTCGGGACCGTTGTCGCCACCTCGGGACCCGGCCTGCCGGGGATCCCTCCCTCGAATCCGCAGGGGGGCGCGGTGGTCAGTCCGTACGCCACGCCGGTGGAGGCCTACGAGCAATACTGGTTCGCCTTCCCCGAAGGTCCGCAGGGACCCATGATGCTGCGAGCCCAGTCGGCCAACTCGACTTCTCGCGTGTTGCAGAATGAAGAGGCCAACTACACCTACAGCAACGGCGTCGTCACCATCCACAATCATCGCCTCTGGCACGGCGATTTGAGCGTGTTCAAGCTCCCGATCGACAGCCAGGAAACCCGCAGTTTCTTGGCCCACGTCGAGGGGATCGACAACGACATTCAGCCGGTGTCGGCGACGAAGGGCAGAGGCCTGCTGGTGGTCGTCGAGCGGACCAAAGACGAGGCGGGGGTTCAGAAGCCCTGGACCATCACCAGCCGCAACATCCTCGATACCGATTACTTCCAGAACGACTGGCCGACGAACGCACGAATCGTGGACAACCGCGACGCGATGCACCGCCAGGGGTGGACGTGCTTGCGGATCCGTGGTCGGGTGGGCGGACGCGATGTGGTCGGAGCCGGTCAAATTCCGTTCGTCTGTGGGGCCTACAAACAACATCAGCCCTGGCTGAGACTGACGGTGGGCGAGCTGGTCCTCCTCGACGGAGGCGGCGCCGCCACGATGCAGACCCCGCAGGGGGAGCTGCCGGCGCAGTATCGGCAGGGGGCGTTCTTTAGCGGTCTGGCCCGTCCTTGGATGGGTCTGCACGCGCTGGACACGGTCCGTCGCGACGCAGCCCTGCAAAGGGCGCGGTTCGAGACCCGTCTGTTGCCGGGCGGTCGGGAGGCGCAGGTCGTCGTGACCTCGGAGAAGACCAAACTCTTTTATACAATCGACATTGAAGCGGACCTGATCCGCAGGATCGATTTCACCGTCAACGGCGCCGAGGCCGGGTCGCTCGAATTCGAGTACCTCCCGGACGCGGATCTCCGCAGCAGCGAATTCACCGCACCGGTTCGACGCAATGAACGGGTGACGCTCGAGCGGGACCCGGGAATGCTCTGGCTCGTTCAGCTTGCCAACGGGGTCTTGGGCCAATAATCCGACATGACACACGAGCCAGGCGTACCACGCTCCTGGCCGGGACAGAGGCAGCGTGCCCACGCGGCACGCGAGAAACAAACGACGACTCGGAAAAATGAAAGGCAGCAGGGGTTGGGTATGAAACGCAACAAGTGGTTTGGCGTCGGGATGGCGGTGGGGATCGCGGGGGCGGCGGTGGGGGCCGGGGATCCGGTCCGCAAAACCGATGCGATCCAGATTGCCGAGGAGATCACGTCGGTCACGATGTGCACGGTGGCTTCGCCGAGGGCTCTTTTGATGAGCAAGCTTATTGGCAACTGAATAGTTGCTGGTTGTTTGGCGGCGGGTTTTTCGGTGGGCGCCTTGCCCACCGAAGAACCCAATTTTATCACGGCATTATGAGACTTCCGGACTTCTGCAACATGGACCTTCGGCCTGTATTCTTCGACAAATCCAATTGCCCGGGTTTCCCGGAGAATGCAGCTATCGCGTTCGACCCGGCGAACCGAAGAGGAGAGAGAAAGGAATCCCGCAGTGGATTGGCTCCTTTCGAGGTAGGCCCAATGTCCAGGTTGCAGAGGCCCTGATCGTTATGAACACCCAAAAGACTGTGCAAATCGTGTGGCTGGCCCTGGCGCTGGCGTGGCCCGCCGGGGCGGCGAATTGGACGGATTACTCGGACGACTTCTCCGGCTTCGTCGTCGAGACCGACAGCGTCCTGCACTCCACGTTCTACGAGGTCGGCGTCAATCCGTTGCCCGAGCCTTACCTGCTGTATCACGGGTCGGGAGCGAGCCGCGGTCTGCTGTTCATGGGCTACGGCGAACAACCTGCAGGACTGGGTTACTGCCTGTCCTACGACGCCGCCCGGAGCCGACGGATGATCAGCGGCGCCTTCACCCTCACCGTCTCATTCCCTTGCGACGAGCAAGTCTGGCAGACTCCGTCCGGCCACCTTCATTACGCCACCTCGCACGACGGCATCGCATGGTCCCCAAAACAGCCGCTCTGGCCCGGACGACAGACCATCCCGATCCGCTCGACCGAAGGCGTCTGTTACATCCTCTTCACCGGCGACCGCGCCAAGATCGACGACGTTCGGGTCACCCTGTCCGTCGTCCCGGCGAATATCGTCGTGCGACCCAACTCGGGCACGACGATCCAGCAGGCCATCGATTCGGCCAACAGCGGCGACATCATCGAAGTGACCCCAGGGACCTACACGGGGCCGGGCAACTGGGACCTCGACTTCCGTGGCAAACGGATCATCCTTCGCAGCACCGGCGGCCCTGGGAACACGACGATCCTCTGCGATAGCGGTCATCGCGGGTTCTATTTCCACCAAAATGAAACGTCCGATTCGGTGCTCTCGGGCTTTACCCTCCGCGGCGGACGGCTCAGCGGCTCCAGCACCCTGGGCGGCGGCATCTACTGCCAAGAGGCCGGCCCCACGATCCTCAACTGCGTCGTCGAGGACTGCGCCGCCGGGCTTGGAGGGGGCATCGCAGCCTTGGGTGGCCGACCCACTTTTCTCGGATGCACGATCCGCAATTGCACCGCGACCTCCGCAGGCTCCGGCGTCTACCTCTTCGACACCGAGGCGACCTTCGCGGGCTGCACGATCTCGAACAACTCCGGCTCCGCGCGAGGAGGAGGCATCTATGCCAGCGGGGTCACCCTGGATGCGACGTTCAGCAATTGCGTCATCTCGGACAACCGCGCGACCGCCGGCGGCGGGATCCTGGCGGAACGCTTTTCCGGCTGGGGCCAACAGTGCAGCCTCTCGATCGTCAACTGCACGATCGTTCGCAACCGCCTGACTTCCGTCGGCTCGGCCGGCGGCGTCGACGCAGGCAATGCCGACGTGACGATCCGCAACAGCATCGTCTGGGGCAACGACGGCGCCGGCGTATTCCCTTCCGACACGGCCGACGTGGCGTACTCGAACATCCAGGGGGGGTACCGCGGTCCGGGCAACCTGAGCGTCAATCCGCAATCCGCGGATTTCGCCTACCGCCTGAACGCGGAAAGTCCCTGCATCGACGCAGGGGACCCGAGTTCCTCCGCCGCTGCGGAACCCTCCCCCAATGGCGGTCGGATCGACATGGGCGCCTACGGGGGGACCATCGAAGCCCCCGCCAGCTCGCGTTCGATCCTGCATGTGGACATCACGGCAATCCAGCCGGGATCCTACAGGAAGATACAGACCGCGATCGATCGCGCCCGCGACGGCGATATCATCCTCGTCTGGCCCGGCGTTTACGAAGAAGAGATCACCTTCCAAGGCAAGGCCATCACCGTGCAAAGCGCCGCGGACGCCGCGGTGATCACCGCGCGAGATCGCGCCTGCTCGTTCTACATGGGCGAAGGACGCGACAGTGTCTTGTCCAATTTCGTCATCACCGGCTGCGGCGAAAGCGCCGTCTTCTGCAACGGCGCATCGCCCACGTTGAAGAACCTGACGATCGTAAAGAATTTCATCGGCATCGACGGCTACGGCGGCGCCTCCCCCGATATCGTCAACTGCATCCTCTGGGAGAACCAAAAGGCCTCTCTCTTCGCGGTCAGCGCCCGGTATAGTTGCATCGAGCCGACCTCCTGGGACGTCCAAATGAACAACATCAAATCGACAGCCGGCAACATCAGCGCCGATCCGCTGTTCGCAGACTCGGCGCGAGGCGACTACCATCTGAAGTCTTTCTACGGTCGCTACGATCCTCGAACGGATTCGTGGGTGAAAGACCCCGCAAAGACCCTCAGTCCCTGCATCGACAGAGGCGATCCGTCGGAGGATGCGAGGAACGAACCCCGCGGCAACGGCAATCGAGTCAATATGGGCGCCTACGGTGGCACCCGATTCGCCAGCAAAAGCGGCGAGGCGACGTGTCCCTGAATGGGCAACGGAAGTTGGACAAAAAAGAGTGGGCTTCGGAAAAATCGAGGGTGATTCTGTGAGGAGTGTGGCCGCAAGGAACACGCAGGCCTCAGCAGAGTCCGCATCCCCCAAGCGCGAGTGATCGTGCTTCTTGGACGCTGTCTGGTGGTGGGAATCAAGGGCCGGTCGATGGTCGGCTTGGGGTGGGGGAGAGCACAGATGCGCCAGCCAAGTCGTTTGGGCTGTTTCAGACTGCTCTGCCTTGTTTTGATTTGAACGGACGGGAAGTCGGCCGAACCACCGTTTTTCAAGAAGTCCGGAAAATGACCGCAGTACGCTCTTTGATACTCAAGCTGTAGGGGCGGCCCGATGGCCGCCTCCCAGCGGTAGTGCTTTGGGGGGCTCGACGGATTTCGTGCACTTTGCCGGTCCGCGGAACGTATTGTTCTTGCGTCCAGATCGGCAGCGTCGTATAATGACCAATTGCCGAGTGACGGGTCCCTCAACGCGGCGTTTCGCGTCGGGTCCGGCTTCGGCACGTATAGGGGCTTGGAGATCGGAGGACTTAGCTATCCGTACGAGATGCCCATCCATCTCTGTCGGAGCCGGCGGGGTGAAACCCAGCGACCGGTCGGCGTTCACGCTGGTCGAGTTGCTCGTGGTGATTTCCGTCATTTCCACGCTCATGGCCATCCTCGTCCCGGCGATCCATGGGGTCAAGCGCCAGGCGACCGCGCTGATGGGGATGCGCAATCAGCGGGAAATCGCCACCGCGGTGAACCTCTTTGCCGCCGACAACCGAGACCGCTATCCCGACTCCGCCGTCCTGACCGGCAAGAGCAAACGAACCCCCCAGATCCATCGCTCGATGAGCGCCTATCTCCGCCCGTATATCCCCGACGGCAAGACGATGTTTTGTCCCGGTGCTCCGAAGTTGTACACCTACGCCAAGGAATGTTGGGACGCCGGCGACGCCTGGGACAATCCCGAAACGCCGCTGGCCTCCGACCCGGTCGACGGCACCTACTGTTTCTATTGGAATTACCTCGGCTATCTGGGCGAACCGCGAAGACTGTTCCGAGGCCCGCGAGGTCCGGCCGCAGGGGGAGGGCAAAGCCACTTGCTCCTGAGCGACTACTTCGGGTTCGGCCACTGGCAGACCCCCAACGCCTTCGCAAGCTGCGAGAAGCTCGCCGGCGGCTTCGTCCTGGAGGAGACATGGCTGTCGGCCGCCTGGTGGTCCGTCGCAGGCGACCCGGAGGCCAAAATGCCCAAGGTCAAGCTCCGCGCCGCGTACATCGACGGGCACGTGGAAACCTACACGCCCGACGAGGCCCTGGAAATGCGGGTCCCCATGACCCCCGAAGGCGTGCCTCCGTACCCGGACGGCGCGGGCAGTCGGGGCATCTTCTACCTCCCGCAAAGCGCGGTTCCCTAACCCGCGGCCGGCGCCGCCACATGAAAAACCTGATCCACATTCTCGCGGCATGGATGCTCCTGTCATCGAACGCAGCGGGCGCTCCCCCGGAGGCGGTGGCGGTGCACTGCTTCCGATCGTCGTCCTACAATCGGTGTTTTTACACCCTCGACGAGTCCGAGGGGGCCATTCTGCAGAACTGCTACTGGGACTTCTGGACCTATGAAGGCCCCGCGTTCCTGGCCTTTGCCTGGCGAAGCGACCCCCGCCTGGCGCCGGTGCATCGTTTCTGGTCCCCGTGGCTCAACACGTATCTTTACACTCTCGACGAACAGGAGGTCGAGGCTCTCCGGTTCGACTCCTCCCCCCTGTGGACCTATGAAGGCGTCGCCTTTTATGCATACCCCGCGGACGACCGGCCGGCCGGGACCTTTTGCGTCCACCGCTTCTGGTCGGACGCCCTGGCAACGCACAGTTACACGACCGGCGATCGCGAGCGGTTCTCGCTGGCCCACGACCCTGTCAGTCCGTGGAAGGAGGAAGGGCCCGCGTACGGCGTCTATCCGCTCCAAGACGAGCGGGCTGCGAGAATCGTCAAAGGTCCCGCGATCCACTGGGTCACGCCGGACTCCGCGACGATCTTGTGGGAGACCGATGTCCCCGCTCCCTCGCAGGTCCGTTACGGCGTCGACTCCGTCGCCCAGCATAATCTGTCGGACCCCGAGCCCGTGACACTTCATCGAGTCGTTCTCTCGCAACTGGCCGCGGATACCCGCTACGTGTATCGCGTCGGTTCCGAATCCGCCGTCCGCGAGGGCTCGTTCACGACCGCCCCCGCGCCCGACCGGGCGTTTCGCTTCGCGGTCTGCAGTGACACGCAATGGAATCCGCCGACGCACGCCCAGGTCGCCCAGAGCATTCTCGCGGATCGGCCTCGAATCGTCTTGCACGCGGGAGATCTCGTCAGTATGGGCCGCTGGTGGGAGGTTTGGGAGACCGAATTCTTCGATCCGGCCGCCGAGCTGCTGGCGAACGTCCCGCTGATCCCCGTCCCCGGCAACCATGAGGACTTCGGCTCCCAGGCCCCCTGGTTTTTCTACTACTTCGACCGGCCGGTCTCCCAGGGATGGTTCGCCCTGACCTACGGCGCGGTCCGATTCGTCGGAATTGACACGAGCGCTCGATTTGCCCCAGGGAGTCCGCAGCACCAGTGGCTCTGGGAGGAGCTCGCCTCGCCTGCGTACAGCGACGCCCGCTGGCGCGTGGTGGTTCTGCACGAGCCGCCGTTCACCGCGACGACCGGACATGGCGACAACCTCGCGGTTCAGGAGTACCTGGTCCCCTTGTTCGAGCAGCGCCGCGTGGACGTGGTCTTCAGCGGTCACAGCCATGCCTACGAGAGATATCTGCACCACAACATCGTCTACATCGTCACCGGTGGCGGTGGCGGCCCTCTGTATCCTCTCTTGCCCGACGCCACGCCGCCGGTTCGTCAGGTCGGTTTGAACCTGCACCATCACTGCTCGATCGACGTCGATCCGACCCTGGGCACAATGACGATCGCGGCGGTGGACGTCACAGGTCGGATCGTCGATCTGGTGAGACTGCACAAGTAGTCGCGGCTGCCGCCGGGATGCGGAATCTTTTCTGTTTTCCCCGCCCCCCGTGACGGTATCATGTCTTCGGTGTCCTCCGTGGTCAGGACATTGTCGTTGTGCGTGACGGAATTCGGGATGAATCGCGATCCATGGAAGTTCGACGTGTTGCGTCTGGCCTTGCTCATGGGCCTGGGCTCGGTCATTGGCGTTTATCTGATCCTCACGACCACGCTCATCACGAAGGACGGGGTATTCTATATCGAACAGGCCCAACAGATCGCCCAAGACCCGGCGGGTGTATGCCGACGGCATCCGCCGGGATATCCGTTTCTGATCTGGGCCGGTCACGCGATCGCCAGTCGATTCGCAGAAGGAGATTCGCCGCGACTGTGGGCGTACTCGGCGCAGGCCGTCACGCTGCTGTGCCGCGTCCTGACCCTGATTCCCCTGTACCTGCTGGGCCGGCTGCTCGTGGGTTCGGTCAACAGCTTCTGGGCCCTGTTCGTGCTGGTGATCCTGCCCTATCCCGCCTTCTACGGCAGCGACGTGCTGCGGGAATGGCCGTATCTGCTGTTGCTGAGCACGGGGCTGCTTGTGCTGTATTGGGGTCTCTCGAGCGGGCGGGGGTGGACGCTCGGACTGGTCGGACTGGACGCAGCGCTCGGTTATCTCATCCGGCCGGAGTGTGCCCAATTGGTTCTCTATGCGGTGCTCGGGCTGATCGCGGCGAGAAATTTCCCGCCTACCGAAGAACGCACGTTGCGACCCACCTTGCCCCTTGGCGCAGGTCTTCTGACGATCTTCGGTTTCGTCGTTCCGATCGCGCCGTATGTCTATGCCAGCGGGGGCATCGTACCCCACCAGTTTCGACCGATGCCCGTCAACCTGCCGCCGATCCTCAGCCAGATCGGTCCCCAGGCCGCGTCGGATGACCCCCTGGAGTTCGAGGTCCGCGCGGGCGAATCGCTCGAACTTGCGATCCGCGTGACCGACCCGGACGACGACCCGCTGACGTTCTGCCTGGCAGGAATCCCAGCCGGATCGAGCCCCGTATACCTGTTCCGCAACAAAGCGACGGGAGCCCAATTCTGGACTCTTTGGAGTCGGGAAAAAGACCGTCTGCTCACGGTCTACCCGCAGCTGTGGCATTACGAAGGTGTCGGTTGGTACGCCTACGCCTCACCCGATGTCCGAGCGGGATTGCTGCCGGTCTATCGTTTCTGGTCGCCGTCCCAAGAGAGACACTTTTATACGATCCGCGAATCGCAGTCAGAGGAGGTTCTGGCGAAATCGACCTGCGACACATGGATTTTCGAGGGGGCGGCGTTCTATGCGTTTGGCCGGTGCGACCCCCCGCAGGACACCCAGGCGGTCTATCGGATTTCGGATCCCCCCAGCGGATACTTCTGGACGATCACCCCGAGCCCAGCCCCCCAGGGCGAGGTCGCCTGGCACGCCCACGTTGCCCAGGAGGCCCCGGCCGGGGCGGGCATCGAGAACGCCGTCTTTCGTTGGCGACCCACCCTCGAACAGGTCGGCGAGCACCGGCTCAACATCATCATCACGGATGGGGAATCCCCGTGTTGCCAAGTGGTGGTGATTCGTGTTCTCCCCCCGGGGGCCGCCGGACCGAGCCGCGAATCCTCCCGCGTCCCTCAGATCGCGGGCCTAGCGGGTCAAGACATTCCCCTTCGCAGACTGGCGGCAGGCGCAGCGGAGTTCGCCGGCGGCATCAGCGAGAATCTGATGATCCTTGCGGTTGTGCCGTGGATCCTGGGTCTGGGAGTACATCTTCGCACGCGAGCCACCGGCATCGAGCGAGTTCTGATCCTGGCGGTTCTGGCCGTCGGCGCCGGCCTGATGCTGGGGCGAAACTTCTGGTTGGCCCCCGGTTCGGCCCGGCGATACACTCTGCCGCTGGTGGTTTTGACGATCTTCTACCTCCCGACGGGCCTGGACGTCGTGGTTCTCGCGCTGCACCGCGTTCACGCCTTCGGCGGCAAGGGGATGGGATGGGGCGTCGAGCGTCGCTCTCTGTGGTTCTACCTGCTCCTGCTTGGAGGCGTCGTCCTGTGCGCGCCCAAACTGATCCGGACTCCCCTGCGCGCCGACAAAGCAGGGTATCGATCGGTTGCCCGGTGGCTGTGCGAGAACACGCCGGAAAACGCGGTGATAGCCGATCCGGATCGTCGGATTGCATTCTACGCGAACCGGCAAGCGATTCTCTACGAGCAGTATCCGGACTGGAAAAGGGCGGACTTCGTCGTTCTGATCTCAGGGCCAGCGGACGTGCAAACGCCGAAGGGCTGGGAGCGGGTGTATTCGGTCGCCGTCGGACCGCAAGAGGCCAGGGAACTGATCGTCTACGCGCGCCTCCCCGCTTGGCAATGACGCCGCGGGCCCGCAAGTCCGCGGTGCCTCTTCGCCAGCGCCCCCAACCCCCGAAACGGCACCGGCCGCAGATGGGGGTCCGCGGCCGGTCCTTCAAGGTAAGGGGGGCATCAAGTCTTTGTCAGCTCCGACGTTTGCGAAGCATCACCCCAGCGCCCAGTCCCAGGAGCACGACGGTGGTCGGTTCGGGCACGGACATCGCGCCGCTGAAGCCGCCGGAGCCGATGCCGCCGCGGTCGAGCATGTCCGCGAAGCTGCGATAGCCCGATCCGCTTGCGCCGGAGAAAGCCAGGTCGAAGTCGAGCGAGGGCAGACCCAGGTGTTCGAGAATCGCCAGAGCAGCCGACCCGAGGGCGGCGCCTTCGTGCGTGATGAACAGGTCGCTGATGTCGGCCTTGAACTGGGTGTAGCCGCCGGCGACGGTGCCCATCGTGCCCAGGTCGCCGACCGCCAGCGTTCCCGTCATGTAGGTCACGCTATTGTCGGCGCTTTTGATCGTAATCTGCGAGCTGCCCAGCGGGGTCAGCGTGTAGGGCGCGCCAGGAATGCCGCCGATCTGGAACGTCGGCAAGTACACGCGGGCGCCGACCAGGGCGTCGTAGTTGCTGTTCAGGGCGCTGTCGACCACAATCGACTGATCGAAGCTCAGGACACCGGCACCGTTGTAGTGCCACTCGCCCGCCGAACCGACGTCGGGACTGAAGGTCAGGATCTGCTGAGGAGTCACCGTGTCTGCGAGGATCGGGCTCGTCAAGGCAGCCGCCACTGCGATCGCCAGGGTCAGGGACATTCTCATTTCTTGTTCTCCTCTATCATCATGAAGGTCCTGCGAAAATCATGCTTGGGGTCACACGTCCTGGACACGGGCGTTCCTGCGACGTCGGCCTGCGACGGTGAACAGCCCGCCCAATCCCAGCAGCAGCGCGGTGGCCGGCTCGGGCACCGCGACCAGGTACTCCTGGCCGCCGCAACTGACGAAGACCCGCAGGTCCGCTTTGGCCCCGCCGCCGGTGAGGCTGTGCAACCATTTGTTGGCGGTCTCGACGTCGAGGTTCTCGGCGCGGAATCCGCCCAGGCCTGCGGTGCCGTCGATCGTGACATCCCAGCCCGAGGGAGAATCGGGCAGTTTCTCATAGATGATTTCCCAGACCGCTACGGCGAACGCCTGTGCGGCCCGGTTGTCCTGCGCGGTGTAGGAGCCCGAGGCCCAGGCCGGATCGTAATACCGGGCCCAGAGTTCCCGCAGGTAGTTCGCCTTCAGGGTGCCCAGCGTCTCGCCGGTGTAGCTGTTGTACACGTCCTCGGGCATCACGACGCTGTAGGTGGTGGTCATCTTGGGCGCCGGTTCCTGCAATTCGATGCAGAAGCCGGGGATCAGGCCGTTTTTCCAAGTGTCGCCGGTGCCGGTGCTGCCGGTCTTGTTGAGCCGGTAGACACCGGACATGGCGTCGAAGCCGTCATAGCCTGCCCCCCAGAAAAGCGTGACATCGTATGCGCCGTAGCCGTCGTGGACGATGTCCACCGTGTTTGCACGGGCGGCCGCGAAAGGCAAGACCAGGACGCACACGGCCAGGAGCATTCTTGGCGTCGTTCGTTCTCTCATGTCACCATACCCCCATCGTACCCCGGTCGCCCCCGACGAGCCCATTCCGGCGGCGCACCGGCAGCGACCTATGCATCCATTGGATGCCAACCCAATCCCATGGTGCTCACAAGAGAAGGAGAGATTGTTGAGCACCCCCCATTGAGAATCAGCCGCCCCCTGGGGCGACTGATAAGGGTAGTGTACCCGTTGCCAAGGGAAAAATCAAGGAATCGGACCGCCGGAGAAGGGCACCAGCATACCACAACGTCGCAGGCCCGGCCCCAAACGTTGCCGAAGAGGCGATTATCGGAAGTAAGTTCCTCCCCTCCTGCGCCGGCCCGAAGATTTTTTCGCCATCGTGCGCGACCGATGAAACCCGCGTGGCCCAGCAAAGCGGCCCCACCGCCTGCCGAAACGCCTGTTCCTCAAGTCTGTGCGATCCTGTGGAGAATATGTGGATAAATCCATCGTCTCACAGGTATTCTGTGACTTTTCGAGCCGATTTTGAGCTCAACAGAGCCTTCCCTTAGATACCCCCGACCTCCTGTAGGGCATTCATCCGACACCGACAAGCTCATAAGTCGTTTAAATAAAGTTGTTTACAGTCCAAGAAAAAAGAGAAAAATCGCTCTGTGTCCCCTTGAACAGGATTCCAGAAACGATTTTCTCCAAACCTCCCATCTTTGCTATTCATCCGGAGAAATAACACCTCTCGGTGGAAAAACCGTTGAGAACTCGCCGATTGTCGGCTCGAAGGGTGTGTTCGAATCGAAAGGTAACCTCTTGTCGCCGCATGAATTATACGGACCTTCGGCACAATCTGGAAAGAACCGATTCTTCGGCTATAATCGGCGCGTAGCCGGGCAGGGGCCTGGTCAAGGAGAACCTGTGAAAACTCGCGGATATGCCATTTTGATGGTTCTGGCCATTGCCGCCGGGGCAGCCGGCTGCGCTCGGCACGCATCCGTGGCCCCAACGGCCAGGCCCGTTCGAAAGACCGCGCCGACCCAGATGCAATGGGGTCCTGCCGCAGAAGGATTGCAGTGCCGGTTGCGACCGGTCAAACGGACCTTTCCGGCGGGAGAATCCCCGGCCTTCAAGATCGACCTGCGCAATCGCGGCAGCAGGGTGTTCGCGTACTTGCAGAACGAACGAATCCCCCTGGATCGGTTCGCCATCGACGGCTCCTGGCGACCTTGGCCGGATCGAAGGCCGACCCGCGGCAAGGTTCTGGCCTTGGCTCCCGGCGTCGAACTGACCGATCTGCTCGTAACCATCCCGCCCCACGGCCCATCCCATCTGCCTCCCGGCTTGCACGTTGTCCAGGTCGCGTTCTGCTTCGAGGGGCTGGAAGTCGTCAGTAATCCTGTCGAGATCGAGATCCTCGGCTCCCGCTAGCCCACTGTGGCGGTCGAGCGGCCGATTTGGTATGCTGGCGGCTTCGGCCGCGCGGGTTTGCGACGGCCGGATGGGATGAGTTCCGGAGACAAGCATGGCGCGAACGAGCCTCAAAGACAAACTGACGAAACGATCGGGCTTTGTCGTTCTGGCGGAGTTGACCGGCGGACCCGGTTTCAGCTTCGATCCGATCGAGAAGTTCCTCAAGGGGTATAGGGACAACCCGACCGCGATCCCGGCGGAATTCGATTTCGCCGCGGTTACGTTGCCGCAAAGCCCCGGCGGCGTCGCCAATATCGAGCCGGCCGGCGTGATCGCCGCATTTCAGGGCAAGGGCCTCATGGATGGACTCGACGTGGTGCCGCACGTGACGTGTAAGGATATGAACGCCGACGCGATCGTCAGCTCGCTGATGACCCTGCGAAAGATGGGCGTGGAGAGCCTGCTGGCTCTCACGGGGGACAAACCGGTGAAAGCGGCGGGCGTCTTCGAGATTGAATCCCTCAACCTCCTGCGACTGATCCAGAAGATCAACCACGATGCGATCCTTGCGGCCAAGCCGCAATCGCTCGGTCAGGTCCGTCGGTTCTTTGCCGGGGCCGCGGTTTCGCCCTTCAAGTACACCGAGCCTTCCCAGATGCAGCAGTACTACAAGATGGAGAAGAAGCTCGCCTGCGGCGCGGGATTCCTCATCACGCAGGTCGGCTGGGACTGGCGCAAGTCGCTCGAACTGTTCCGCTATCTCAAAGAGATCGGCTCGGAGGTTCCAGTGATCGGCAACGTGTACCTGCTGAGCACGCTGACGCCCGCTCCGCGTCTGATGCATGACGGCAAGCTGCCCGGCTGCTTCGTCAGCGACGAGCTGCTGGCCAAAGTCCAGTCCGAGCGTGTGGACGACCACATCGAGCGGGCCGCCCAGCAGGTGGCGATGTACAAATCGATGGGCGCCGCCGGCGTCGATATCGGAGGCGTCCCCACGTTTGAAATCTTTACCAAAATCCTCCAGCGGGCCGCCGAGATCGGCTCGAACTGGGAGTCGTTCAAAGACAACCTCGGTTGGCCCGCCAAAGACCCCTTCTATCTCTACGACGAATCCGGCGCCAGGGTCCCGCTGATCACGCCGTATCCGACTTTCGGCAAGCGGTTCTTCGACTTCGCGCACCGGGCCATGCTGGACCCCAAGCACCTCGGCTTTCACGCCTTCAAAAAAACGATGTCGGTCCTCGGCGCCGATTCAGGTCAAGGCGCGATCTACAAACTTTTCAACGCGACCGAGAAAGGCTTCAAGTACCTGGCCTTCGACTGCGAAGAATGCGGCGACTGCTTCCTGCCGGAGAATTTCGGCTTGTGCACCCTGGGCGGCTGTGAAAAAGGCCTGGACAACGCCCCCTGCGGCGACGCCACGGTGGACGGCCATTGCGGCAATAACCTCGAACGCCTGTGCACCGGCGAGCGAATCTACGAAGCCGCCGCGTCGGAAGACGACGGCAGCTCCCCTCAAAGTAGACCCGATCTGCCTTTTTTTGCCGAAGGCAAAGGTCGCGGGCGTCTGCGAACCACAATCAACAAGCCCCGCAACCCGGCCCTGCGGCACACCTCCTCCATCCTCAACTACCTGTTTGGGAGAGACCACACGATGAAAAACGCGCTGATCTCCATCGGCGAATCGATCCATGCCTCCATCCCCAAGACCGGCCAGATCATGAAGGACCTACACGCGCTGGGCAAAGACGCGTACACGACGCCCAGCCCGCAGCTCGAGTATATCCGCGCCCTGATTGAGTCGCAGGCCAACGACGGCGCAGACTACATCGCGATCAACCTCGACGCCTTCGGCGAGCAGAACCCCCAACAGGCGGTGGACATGATGGTCCAGTACGTCCGCCTCGTACACAAGTGGGGTCGCGGTGTGCCCGTCTGCATCGACAGCAGCAGCGACGCGGTCTTGGTCGCGGGCATCAAGGAATGGTACAACACCAAGGATAGGGTCCAGCCGCCTCTCGTAAATTCCATCAAAGTCTACACGATGGACAAAATGATGCCGCTGAAGAAAGACTACGACTTCTCGTTCGTCGGCCTGTTGGTCAGCGAAGAGAAGGCCACCGGTCCCGGCGGGTCGCACTCGGTGGATGAACTCTACGGCCTGGCGAAACAGCTCTTCGACGCCGCGATGCGCCACGGCTTCAAACCCGAGCAGATCTTCTTCGACTCGACCGTTTTTCCGCTGGCGATCGACATGCCGATGGAGCCCGGCGTCCCCGGCTATACCTACCGCACGTTCGAGACGATCAAGAAGATCAAGAGTGATCCGCGGATGAAAGGCGTCCACTGCTCGCTGGGCATCAGCAACAGCGTACGGGACCTGCCCGCGCGAAGGATCGGCGTGTGCCGGGCGTACGTCGCCAAGGCAATGGAGTACGGCCTGGACGCCGGGATCGTCAACACCGCCCACCAGTACGGCTCGGTCGAAGCCCCGCCCGAACTGCTGGAACTGGTCGACGCCTACGCCCAGCTCGACGGCTCGATGGAAAAGACCAGCAGGGCGATGGAGCTCATGGCCCGGTTCTGCCGCGACAACCGAAAAGCAAGCTGACCGTCACGCGGACAGGCCGCACTTGAGCTGGCGGACCTTGTCGGAGGTGCCGATCACGATCAGGCGGTCGCCCGCCTGGAGCGATTCATTCGGGCCGGGCGAGGTGATTCGGTCCTTGCCTCTTCGGATGCCCACGACCGTCACGCCGCAGCGCTGTCGGAACTGGAGCTCCGCAAGCGTTTTGCCCAGCCAGTTGGAGTCCCGGAAGACCTCCAGCTCCACAATGACGAATCGTTCGAGCTTGTCGGTCGCCTCGCGGCTCTGGGTCCGGTTGATCAGGTCATCGGCCTTCTTGAGCGTCTTGGGCGGGCCCATCAGGACAACATGGTCGCCGGGGTACACCTGGAAGTCGGGGTCCGGTTCGTAATGGACCTTGCCCGCCCGGCTGACCGCCAGGACCGAGGCCCCCGCTTCCGACCGGAGGGGGATGTTCCGCAGACTCTGGCCGGCGAAGACCGAATCCGACCTGACCCGCACTTCCTGAAAGGCCACCGGCCAGTCGACATTCTCCGGCAGGATGTCCGTCGCGTCCATGAGCGCATCGGCCGCCTGCTCGGCGGCGTCGGTGAAGGGGCGCAGCACCACGTGGGCGCCCGCCTGTTTGTACAGCACCGCTTCGTCGGGGTTGGCGGCCGTCAGCGCGACTTTCACGTCGTAGCCCCGGCGGCGAACCAGGTGCAACAACGCCAGGTTGACGTCCTTGGACCGCACAGTGCTCACCACCCAACGGACGTGGTGCATGGGCAACTGTTCGGACAGATCGGGGTCGGCGATGTCGCCGTAGAGGACGGACACCCCGCGGGCCCGCCATCGTTCGAGGGCCTGCGGGTCGAAGTCCACGCCGATGATCTTCATCTTGCGTTCGAGCAACCGCTCGGCCAGACCGCTGCCGTAGTTGCCCAGACCCACGAGGATCGCGTCGGCGACCGTCGTCTCGACCGCGGTGTCGCTGCTGGCCTCGCGGTAGGGGTTCTTTCGCTCGAAGAGCTTCAGCGGTCCGGCCAGGACCTGGTAGAGATTCTGCGAGTAGAGGATCATGTACGTGGAGGCAAAGATCGTCACGACGCCGACCAGGGTGACCAGGCCCATCGTCTGCGGCGAGATGTGTCCCTGCGAGACGCCCAGGGCCGCCACGATCAGGGAGAACTCGCTGATCTGGGCGACCGTTAGACCCGCCAGGAATCCCGTGCGCCGGCGATACCCCATGTACCCCATGATCGCGATCACAATCAGCGGGTTGCCGACGAGCACGAACAGCGAAAGGATCGCGGCTTTGCCGACCTCCGAGCCGACGGTGGACCATTCCAGGCGAGCGCCCAGATCGATGAAGAAAAACAGCAGCAGGAAGTCCCGGATGCTCGTCAGTTTCGAATTGATCGAGTCGCGGTACTCGCTGGGGGCCAGCGACACGCCCGCCAAAAACGCGCCGACCTCCTTGCTGAAGCCCAGCCACTCGCCGGCGGCCGCCAGCAGTACCGCCCAGGCGACCGCGAACAGGATCAGCATCTCCTGCGCGTGGGCCAGACGCGCCGTCAGGCGGGGCAACACGTACCGCATCAGCAGCCCGACGAACAGCAACAACCCAAGGCCTTTGCCCGCCATCAGCAGGGAAATCCCCAGCGCCGACTGCCCCGGGGCCAACGGAGCGCCGAACGTCGTCAGCGCCACCAGCGCCAGAATCGCGGCGATATCCTGCACAATCAGAAAGCCCACCGCGATCCGCCCGTGAAGGGCGTCGATCTCCTTCTTGTCCGAGAGCAGCTTGACGATGATGATCGTGCTGGAGAAGGTCAGCGCCACCGACACGTAGGCGGCGCTGACCGCGGTCATCCCCAATGCCAGGCAGACCCCGAATCCGATGCCCGCGGTAAAGACGATCTGTCCCAACCCCGTGGCCAGGGCGACCGGTCCCGTGGTCCGGATCAGACTCAGATCCAGCCGCAATCCTACGATGAACAACAGCAGCGAAATCCCGATGTGGGCCAGCAGTTCGATCTGCTCGTAACTGCGAATCACCCCCAGTACCGCCGGTCCCGCGAGGATCCCGGTGGCCAGGAACATGATGATCAGAGGCTGCTTGAGTCTCTGGCCGACCGCGCCCAGCACCGCAGCCAGGCTCAGAATGACCGCGGTTTCGTAAAACGTGTTGCCCTGTGCAATCGAAAGCATCCTGCTCCCGTTTATGATCCATGACAACCGGCCACCGGCTGGCCCGTGATCAAGCCGCCTGAGGATTCTCGGTCGGAACCGTTTGTGCGACCGGACGACGGTTCGTCCTCAGTCCAAACAGGACCAGGGCGACGCCCAGAACGCCCAGCAGAATTCCGGTCAGCGGACTGGCGTTCGCGGCGCCGTTGAGGAACGGCGCCGCGGCAAGGTACTTGATCGGGACCGAGGCTCCTTCGGCCGGAAGCGAGGCGACGTTGTACACCTTCTTGCGGTCGAAGCCGCCCGTGTAATCCTTGCCGTTGACTGAGAATCGGTACGTGATCCGATAGTTGTAGTCCATCTTGTCCGAAGTCTGGCCGACGATCTGCTCGACCTTGGTGACCGTCGCCTGCGTCGGCGTCCCGGCCACCTTGACCACGATCGTCTGCACCCCCAGAATGACCAGGAGGGCTCCCACCCCCATCAAAATGAATCGGCTTGATGTGTTCTTTTTCACAAGACGTCCTTTCACCAACACTAGGGCCCACCAAGATTTCGACATCTTGCCGGGGCACTGCACCGTCGGACAAGTCGTCGAGGATTCAACAGCGGCTGTATTTTACTTGCCCCGGTTGTGATCCAGCCAGAGAAACCTTCGGACACCCTGCGATACAGCCTGAGCAAAGGATCGGTAGGGGACGGCCCCTGGGGGGCCCTACAGCCATTTCTTCTTTTTGAAGACGACGATCTGCACGGCCACCAGCAGGATCAGAATCAGGACGAACACGAAAAACGCGGACTGGTTGTCGCTGCCGGGGATGCCGCCGAGATTGATGCCGAGCAGGCCGGTGAGAAAACCCAGGGGAAGAAAGACCGCCGCCACGAGCGACAGGACGTACATCCGCGAGTTCAGTTGTTCGGAGAGCCGGTTGACCAGTTCCTCCTGCGTCACGGCGGCCCGGTCCCTGGCGGAATCGAGATCCTCGATGCAGCGGACGAGACGATCGGTCGCTTCCTTGAGGCGCAGCCGGCTGTTCTCGCTCAACCAGGGGACCGTCTCGGCCTGGAGCTTGGTCATCGCTTCTTTCTGAGGGGCCAGGTATCGGCGCAGCGCGATCGCCTCGCGGCGGATATCGGACAGCGAGGTCCGCAGCGTGCGGCTCTCGGACGTGATGACTTCCTGCTCCATCTGGGCGACGCGATCCTCGACGTCCTCCACCGCGTTTTCCATTCCCGAGATCAGGCGGTCGCACAGATCGACGATGAACTCCCCGGGGGTCTTGGGGCCTTTGCGATCCTCGAACGCGGCGATGAGGTCGGCCTCGAAAAACAGCTTTCTCTTGCGTGTGCTGATAATGCGGGTTTCGTCCAGCCAGACCCGGATGGCGACCATGTCCTCAATGTTGGAGCCGGGGTTGAGGTTCACACCCCGCAAGGCGACCAGCAGCCCGTCTCCCACCAGGGTCGTCCTGGGACGGCTTTCTCCCGTCAACAAGACGGAGGCAGGAACTTCGTGCAGGCCGCTGTTGTCCTTGATCCACGCAATCGTCTTGGGACTGGTGTAGTCAAAGTGGAGCCAGAGCGGGCCTTGCTGGGGTTTCCACTGGGCCAGGTCTTCCCAATCAAGCTTTCTGGCGCCTCCCTGTCCGTCGAGAAGGTAGGCGAATAAAAGTCCATCGGTCGTCATCCGGTCGTCTCCCCAAGAGGCTCCTCCAGCCTTCGGCCTTCCCAAGGCACACCCACCCCGGCAACACCGGCCGAACCCTGGTCGGGTCGCGATGAGAAACGGACCCCACCACGGCCTGTCTGGAAGTACCACCGAGCCGGGCGATTGTCAACAACAAGGGTTTGGCGGATCGGCATTCGACGAGTCCTTCACTTTTTTGCTTGAAGAAAACCCCGCTTGGGGAGTCTATAGAGGTAGAGGCCGGGTCAGTTTCCGGCACTGGACCCCCAGGGGGCATGGAGAAGACAAAAGTGGGCGGCATGGGCCGGGACAATTCGGCGGCCTTGTGGAACGGAACTGCCGACGCGCCGGCGGGCGTCGGCGATTCCGACTCCAAACTGGGGCCGAAAGAGGCGTTCGAACGAATCGTCAAACGCCACATGAAGGACGCCTACCTGATTGCCCTGGGTCTGGTCGGCAACCGGGAGGACGCCTTGGAGCTGTCGCAGGAGGCCTTTTTTCGGGCCTATCAACATTACGACACGTTGCACTCCCAGGGCAAGTTCTTCCCCTGGTTCTACCAAATCCTGCGGAACCTGTGCTTTAGCCATCTACGGAAGAGGCGGCTTCGCAAGGCCAGTTCGTTGGACGATACGCAGTTCGGCTGTCCCGAGCCGCAGGGCAACGACTCGTTTGAGCCCGACGCGATCGCCGAACGCAATGAGGCGAAGGACCGGATCTGGAAGGCCATGGGCAGACTCGACGACAAGCACCGCGAGGTGATCCTGCTGAGACATTTCCGGAACCTGTCGTACGACGAAATGGCCAAGGTGCTCTTCTGCAATCGGGGGACGGTGACCAGCCGGCTGTTCTACGCCCGCCAACAATTGAAAGAGATTTTGGACGACCAGAGAGGTGCCCCGATCGCCCCGCGCGAACCCGGGGAGCCCGTGAAAGGAGGTCAGACGTCATGACCTGCCAGAACTACAGAGATTCCATGATGGCCTACCTGGACAACGAACTGAACGAAGAACACAAGCGAGCCTTCGAGGACCATCTGGCGTCCTGTGCCGACTGCACGCGGGACTTGGCGGAGTTCCGCAAGCTCAAAGCGATGACCGATGGCGTGGCCTTCGTCGAGCCGGAGGACCGCGTCTGGGAACAATATTGGGGCAATGTCTACAACCGGATCGAGCGAGGCATCGGATGGATCCTGGTGTCCGTGGCGGCGATCGCCTTGCTGATCTACGGCGGTTTTGAGGCCATCGAGAGCATCATCCTGGACCCGACCCTCGGGATCTTTCTGAAGATCGGCCTGTTGGCTCTGCTGGGCGGCGGGGTTATACTGTTCGTTTTCGTGCTGCGGGAGCGGGTCTACTTCTGGAGCCGGGACCGATACAGAGACGTCAGGAGATAACGCCATGCTGCTTTCCACAACCGATACGATTGCCGGCAAGACCATCGTCAAGCATCTGGGCCTCGTCCGCGGCAACACGATCCGCGCGCGACACATCGGCAAGGACATTCTGGCGGGCCTGCGAAACCTCGTCGGAGGAGAAGTCACCGAGTACACCAAACTGCTGGCCGAATCCCGCGAGCAGGCGCTGGATCGGATGCTCGAGGAGGCCAAGAGGCTCGGAGCCAACGCCATCGTCGGCATTCGATTCTCCACGTCGGAGGTGGCGGTGCACGCCGCGGAGATCCTCGCCTACGGCACCGCGGTCTTGGTCGAGTGAGCGGAACAAACGCACGCTAGGACGCCCACGCCGGATGCTGCACTGCGTTCGGCAGGACAAGAGATCGAACAGCTCGACGCGGCCCATTCGCAAGCCTGTTCCCCTGCCGGGTTTGGGGTTGAAAACCTCCCTCGTTGCGATTACCTTGGGGCCGATTCGCCCATTCCGGGCGGACGGTTTTCGTAAGTCGGAGGTATTTTGTCATGGGAGGTCATGCCATGCGTGAACATCGCTCCAAAGGAAAGATCCTATGCGCCGCCTCGGTCGCGGTCGTGCTGTTGTCGTCCCTGGCGCAGGGCCAGTGGAAGCCGGCCGACGGGCCCCTGATGACCCGATGGGCCAAAGAAGTGTCGCCCCAAAACGCGCTGCCGGAGTACCCGAGGCCACAGATGGTCCGAAAGGACTGGCTCAACCTCAACGGCCTGTGGGACTACGCCATCAGGCCCAAGGATGCGGCCCAGCCCGAAAGCTTCGACGGTCAGATCCTCGTTCCTTTCCCCATCGAATCGGCCCTCTCCGGCGTGATGAAGCCGGTCGGTCCGGACAACCGCCTGTGGTATCGCAGGACGTTCGAGACTCCCCAAGGCCATGGCTGGGATCAGGAAGGCCGGCGAATCCTGCTCCATTTCGGGGCGGTCGACTGGGATACCACCGTCTGGGTCAACGGTAAAGAAGTCGGCAACCACAGGGGCGGATACGACCCCTTTACGTTCGACATCACCGACGCCTTGAAAGAGAGCGGGACGCAGGAGATCGTCGTGTCCGTCTGGGACCCGACCGACGCCGGCACGCAGCCGCGAGGCAAACAGGTCCGCAACCCCGGCGGCATCTGGTACACCGCCGTCACCGGCATCTGGCAGACCGTCTGGCTGGAGCCTGTGGCTCCAAGACACATCGAAGGGCTCAAACTGACCCCCGACCTGGACAACGCCAAGCTGATCGTGGAGATCGCAACGAAGCTTACGCGAAGCGACAATGTGAAGGTCGAGATCCTCGCCGACGGACAGGTCGTCGCCCAAGCCAACGGCCTCAACCAGATCGAGGTCCAGATCCCCAACCCACGACCGTGGACCCCCGACAACCCGTTCCTCTATGACGTGAGAATCACCCTGGGGCGCTTCAACCTGCCTGTGGTGACCGACCAGGTCATGAGTTACTTCGGGATGCGCAAGATCGCCCTGCAGAAGGACGAGGCCGGCATCAATCGGCTGTTCCTGAACAACAAGCCCCTCTTCCAGTACGGCCCGCTCGATCAGGGCTGGTGGCCGGACGGCCTCTACACCGCGCCGACCGACGAGGCCCTCAAGTATGACATCGAAATCACCAAGCGTCTGGGCATGAACATGGCCCGCAAGCACGTCAAGATCGAACCCGACCGCTGGTACTATTGGTGCGACAAGCTGGGCCTCTTGGTCTGGCAGGACATGCCCAGCGGCGACCGCTACATCGGCAGCCGGGACCCCGACATCGTCCGCACCGAGGAGTCGGCCAAGCAGTTCGAGCTGGAGCTGACCCGCATGATCGAGACCTTCTACAGCCACCCGTGCATCGTGATGTGGGTGCCGTTCAACGAAGGCTGGGGCCAGTTCGACACGCCGCGGATCGTGGACCTCGTCCGCAAACTCGATCCGACGCGGCTGGTCAACAATGCCAGCGGTTGGACCGATCGCGGCGTCGGCGATGTGATCGACATCCACAGCTACCCCGGCCCGGCGGCCCCCCGACTGGAGGCCAATCGTGCCGGCGTGCTCGGCGAGTTCGGCGGCCTGGGCCTGCCCCTGCCCGGCCACACCTGGCAGGCCGAGCGGAACTGGGGCTATCGCAGTTACACGACCCAAGACGAGCTGACCGACGCCTATATCGCCCTGATCAAGAAGCTCCACCCGCTGACCGGCGCGCCGGGTCTGGCCGCCGCGGTGTACACGCAGACGACCGACGTCGAGATCGAAGTCAACGGCTTGATGACCTACGACCGCGAGATCCTCAAGATGGACGCGGCCCGCGTCACCGCGGTCAACCAGACGCTCTACACGCCGCCGGAGCCGCGAAAGGCCCAGGGCGACAAGCTCATCCCGCCCGCGACGCCCCTGATCGCGTGCGATCCGTACTTCAGCATCTGGTCGCCCGCGGACAATCTGACGGACGAGGACACCACCCACTGGACGGGCAAGCCCCATCGCATCACCAGCATGGTCCGCATCGACGGCAAGCCCTATCGCATCATGGGTACCACGCCGGGCAAGGCGCCCGCGTTGAAGCAGACGAGTCTGACCGTCCTGCCCACGCGGACGATCTACACGTTCGAGGGAGCGGGCATCGCCTTGACGCTGACCTTCATGACCCCCGCTCTGCCGGAGGACATCGATCTGCTGTCGCGACCGGTGACGTACCTCACGTACGACTTCCGCGCCACCGACGACAAGAAGCACGAAGTTCAGGTCTACTTCGACGCCTCCGCGGAGTTGGCGGTCAACACAGCCAATCAGCAGGTCGTCTGGGCCTGCGAAGAAGCAGGGGACCTGGCGGTCTGCAAGGTCGGCTCGAAGGATCAGCCGATCCTCGCCAAGCGTGGCGACGACATCCGCATCGACTGGGGATACCTCTATGTGGCCGCTCCGAAAGATGCGGTCGCGACCCGCGCGTTCGCCGGCCGCGGCGCGGTCCAGGGCGGATTCGCCGACAACGGTCTGCAGTCGGCGGTCGCGTCACCCAACTCTCCCGCCAACGCCGAGGCGATCTGCGCCGCCATGACGCTCAAGCCCCAGACGGTCGCCAAGAAGACCGTCTCCTGCTGGCTCCTGGTCGCCTACGACGACCTTTACTCGATCCAGTACATGAAGAAGAACCTCCGGCCCTACTGGCGTCGCAACGGCTGGGAGGCCGCGGACCTGCTCAAGGCGTCCGCCAAGGACTACACGTCGCTGAATAAAAGCTGCACCGCGTTCGACGAGAAGCTGATGGCCGACCTGACCAAGGCCGGTGGCGAAAAGTATGCCAAGCTGGCGGCGCTGGCGTATCGCCAGTGCTTCGCGGCGGGCAAGTTCGTCGCCGACGACAATGGTCAACCGATCTCCTTCTGCAAGGAGAACCACTCCAACGGCTGCATCGGGACCTCGGACGTGTTCTACCCGATGGCCCCGCAGTTTTTGCTGTTTGGCCCCTCGGTGGCCAAGTCCTTCCTCGTGCCCTTCATGAACTACGCGGCCAGCGAGCGGTGGAAGTTCCCCTTCGCTCCGCACGACCTGGGCCAGTACCCGCACGCCAACGGCCAAGTCTACGGCGGCGGCGAGCGGAGCGAGCAGAACCAGATGCCCGTCGAGGAAAGCGGCAACCTGCTGATCCTCATGGCCGCGGTCGCCCAGATGGAAGGCAACGCGGACTTCGCGGGGCTCTACTGGCCGCAGTTGGAGAAGTGGGCACAGTACCTCAAAGACAAAGGCTTCGACCCCGAGAACCAGCTCTGCACCGATGACTTCGCAGGCCACCTGGCCCACAACGTGAACCTCTCGGCCAAGGCGATCTGCGGCCTGGGCTCGTTCGCCAAGCTCTGCGAAATGCGGGGCGACAAGGCCAAGGCCGCCGAGTACTCCAAGATCGCCAAGGAGTTCGCGGCCCGCTGGGTCAAGGAGGCCGACGACGGCGACCACTTCCGCCTGGCGTTCGACAAGCCCGGCACCTGGAGCCAGAAGTACAATCTCGTCTGGGACCGCATCCTGGGATTGAATCTGTTCCCCGACGAGGTCAAACAAAAGGAGATGGCCTATTACAAAAAGATCCAGAACAAGTACGGCCTGCCCCTGGACAATCGCTCGTTGTACACCAAACTCGACTGGATCCTCTGGACCGCGACGCTCACGCAGAACCGCGCGGACTTCGAGGCCTTGGTGAACCCGGTGTTCTTGTTCCTCAACGAAACGCCCGACCGATCGCCCATGACGGATTGGTACTACACGGACACCGCCAACAAGCGGGGCTTCACCGCCCGCCCGGTCGTCGGAGGCGTGTTCCTTCAGATGCTCTACGACAAAGGCACGTGGAAGAAGTACGCCAGCCGGGACAAGACCAAGGCCGGCAACTACGCCCCGATGCCCAAGCCTCCGGTGATCACGACCGTCGTGCCCACGGCGCAGGATGAACCCGCCCTGTGGCGGTACACGACGCGAAGGCCCGGCCCGGACTGGTTCAAACCCGAGTTCGACGCGAGCCTGTGGCGCGAGGGCAAGAGCGGGTTCGGCACGCGCGAGACGCCCGGCGCGATCGTCAACACCGTCTGGGACACGCGGGACATCTGGCTCCGCCGCGAGTTCATGCTGCCCGAGGGCAAGTACGACAACGTCGGCCTGAACGTCCACCACGACGAGGACGTCGAGGTCTACATCAACGGCGTCCTGGCCATGACCGCCAACGGCTACACCGTCGAGTACGAGGCCTTTCCGCTGACGCCGGAGGGCAAAGCGGCCCTCCAGCCCGGCAAGAACGTGATCGCGGTCCACTGCCGCCAAACCGGCGGCGGCCAGTACATCGACGTCGGCCTGGTGCAGATGGTCGAGCGGAAATAGCGCTCGCAACGATTTGAACAGCAAGCATCGCACAGGGGCAACCACAACGGTTGCCCCTGCCTGTTTCCGCGGATACCTCAGGAAGGAGAAGCGTATGGCATCGCGAATGACACGACGGGACTTCGTCAGAAATTGTGCGGCAGGCGTCTCGCTCTTGACCACGACATCTCTTGTGGCGCAGCAGAGCCCGGCCACCCAGAGCAAGCGGCCCAACATCATTCTCATCGTCGCCGACGATCCGCAGCACAAAGCGACACTGGATCGGATGAAAGCCAAGCTCAAGGCGTTTCAAGAACAAACCAAGGACCCGTGGATTCTCAAATGGGAATATGAGTGATCCCGCCTCGACGGACCCAAGTCGCTCTTGGCGCATGCGATGGATCGGATAGAATGCAGCCCAAAGGTCAAGGAGAAGGCCGAGGGGGCCGTCCCATTCGCCTCCTCGGTGTTCTGAGTCCTGTCGAACCAACAATCGGATCGAGTCTGTAAAGGGGTGACACGATGGCATTGCTGCTGGGATACGACGTCGGAAGCTCTTCGGTCAAGGCGACCCTCATGGAGGCCGGGACGGGCAAGGTGTTCGGGACCGCGACCTCGCCGAACCAGGAGCTGGAGATCCTCGCCAAGAAGCCCGGCTGGGCCGAGCAAAACCCCGAGACCTGGTGGGAGCACGTCAAACTGGCCACCGCCAAGATCCGCGAGCGGACCCAGTTCGACCCGTGGGACGTCAAGGCCATCGGCATTTCCTACCAGATGCACGGCCTGGTCGCGGTCGATCGGTACAAGCGGGTCCTGCGACCGTCGATCATCTGGTGCGACAGCCGGGCGGTGCAGATCGGACAGCAGGCCGCCAAGGCGATCGGCCCGAAGAAATGCCTCAAGAAGCTGCTGAACCTGCCGGGCAACTTCACCGCCTCCAAGCTCAAGTGGGTCAAGGACAACGAGCCCAAGCTCTACTCGCGGATCGATAAGATCATGCTGCCGGGCGACTACATCGCGATGAAGATGACCGGCCAGATCCAAACCACCCCATCGGGCCTGTCCGAGGGGATTCTCTGGGACTATGAGAAAGATGCGCTGGCGGAGTTCGTCCTGGCCCACTATGGGATCTCGCCCGACCTGATTCCCGAGACGGTTCCGACGTTCTCCGTCCAGGGCGAGCTGACCGCCGAGGCGGCCGACGAGCTGGGCCTCAAGACCGCCACGAAGATCGGCTACCGCGCGGGCGACCAGCCCAACAACGCCCTGTCGCTGAGCGTCCTGGAGCCCGGCGAGATCGCGGTCACCGCGGGCACCTCCGGCGTCGTCTACGGCGTGACGGACCAAAAGAACTATGACCCCAAGAGCCGCGTCAACGTCTTCGTGCACGTGAACCACTCCGAGAAGAAGCCCCGTTACGGCGTGCTGTTGTGCCTCAACGGCACCGGCATCCTCAACAGTTGGCTCAAGCACAACTTCGCCGGCGAGGGGATCGACTACCCCCAGATGAATGAGCTGGCGGCGCAGGCGCCGGTCGGCTGCGAGGGACTGACGATCCTGCCCTACGGCAACGGCGCCGAGCGGACGCTCGAAAACCGCGACCTCCGCGCCTCGGTCCACGGCTGGAACTTCAACATCCACAAGAAATCCCACTTCCTTCGGGCCGCGCAGGAAGGCATCGTCTTCGCCCTCCAGAACGGCCTGACGATCATGACCGAGATGGGGACCAAGCTCAAGACCGTCAAAGCGGGCAACGCCAACATGTTCCTCAGTCCGCTGTTCGCCGAGGCCTTCGCGACGGTCACCGGCGCGACCGTCGAGCTGTACAACACCGACGGTTCCCAGGGCGCCGCCCGCGGCGCGGGGATCGGCACGGGCCTCTACCGCGGAACGAACGACGCCTTCGTGGGCCTGGAACCCGTCCGCACCGTCGCGCCCAACAAGCAACTGAAGAAGGCCTACCAAGCCGCCTACGAGAACTGGTTCGAGACTCTGCGCACGCAATTGTGACAAAACCGTTGTGTCGCGGTGTCTGCGGATCTGGCCATGCTAGCGGCTCTCCGCGGCCTTGGCGCGGGCCATCTGGTCGATGGCGACGGCGCCGATGATGATCGCGCCGATCACGACGAGCTGAATGTTGGTCGAGATGCCCAGCAGGGTCAGGCCGTTTCGCAGGAAGCTGATCAGCAGGGTGCCGATGATCGTGCCGACGACCGTGCCCCGCCCCCCGCTGAGGCTGGCGCCGCCGATGACGACCGCCGCGATGACGTCGAGCTCCAGGCTCACGCCCGCGGTCGGCTGGGCGGACACCGTTCGACTGGTCGCGATCATCGCGGCCAGACCGACGAACAGACCCGTCAGCGTATAGATGATCAGCAGGTTGCGGTCGACGTTCACCCCGGCGTGATAGGCCGCCTGGCGGTTGGAGCCGATGGCGTAGGTGTACCGACCCAGCGGCGTGTACCGCAAAATGAAAAAGCCCAACAAGGCCACCGTCAGGAAAATCAGCACGTTCACCGGGATGCTCGCGACGGTGCTTTGGCCCAGGAAGGTGTACGTGGGCACGTCGAACATCATGCCGTCGTTCATCACGTAGGAGATGCCGCGAAAGGCGCTCATCGTGCCCAGCGTGACGATGAAGGGGGGCAGGTGCAGCCGGGTGATCAGGGTTCCGTTGAGCAGGCCGCAGGCAAAACCTGTCGCCAGGCCCGCCAGGGTGCCCAGCCACATCAGGCCCGGCGTCGGCACGATCGTGCCGTCCCGGGTCATGACCAGGCCCGCGACCATGCCGGAGACGGCCATCATCGAGCCGACCGACAGGTCGATGCCGCCGGAGATGATGACCGCGGTCATGCCCATGGCGATGATGCCGTTGACGCTCGAGCGGCTCAGGACGTTGAAGAAGTTCTCGGTCGTCAGGAACGTATCCGGCTCCAGGGCCGAGAGGGCCGCGATCAGCAGGATCAGCGTGCCGAAAGGCAGAAGCTGTCGGATGAATCGATTCATGTACACGCACCTCGGGAAGCGTATCTCGTGAAGCGAAAGAGACCGATCCTCGCCTCACGTTTGACGCTTCCCACTTCACGTTCTTTCTTCCACCGCCGCCAGATGCATCACCTCCTCCGGCGTCGTTTCTTTCGTCACGAGATTGCCGACGAGCCGTCCGCGTCGCATCACCAGGATTCGGTCGGCCACGCCGAACAACTCGGGCAGCTCCGACGAGATGAACAGAATTCCCTTGCCCTCCTCGGCCAGGCGGTTCAAGAGCAGATACACCTCCGTCTTGGCGCCGACGTCGATGCCCCGCGTGGGCTCGTCGAAAATCAGGAACTTCGAATCGGCCAACAGCCATCGGGCGATCAGGAGTTTCTGCTGGTTGCCGCCGGAAAGAGAACCGGCCGGGGCGCGGGGCGACGACCACTTGACCGCGATCCGCGAGCCGACGTCGGCTGCAATCCGGTTCTCTCGGCTCGGCTTGATGAAAGGCCGAAAGCCGATCTGCTCGAGGTTCGGCAACGTGATGTTCCAACTGCAGGGCAGTTCCAGGCACAGGCCCGTCCGTTTGCGGTCCTCCGTCAGGAAGGCGATCCCGTGGCCGATGGCGTCGGCGGGAGAGCCGATGTCCAGCTCGCGTCCTTCCAGCGTCACGACGCCGGCGGTCTTGGGGTCCACGCCGAAGACGGCTCGCGCCACCTCGGTCCGGCCCGCGCCGACCAGTCCGGCCATGCCGACGATTTCGCCGCGACGGACTTCGAACCCCACGTTTTCAATCCCCGCCTCGGACGACAGGCCGCGGACTTGCAGGAGCGTCTCGCCGATTCGGGCCGACCGGCTCGGAAAGAAATCCGTCAGTTCGCGTCCGACCATGTGATGCACGATTTTCGGAATATCCATCGCGGCCGCGGGCTCCGAGTGCACGAGCCGACCGTCGCGAAGGACGCTGACCTCGTCGGCCAACTCGAGGATCTCCTCGAGTCGATGCGAAATGTAGACGATGGACAACCCCTGGGCGCGCAGCCGTCGGACGACTTCGAAGAGCCGTCGGGCCTCGCTCTCCGAGAGCGAGGAGGTGGGTTCGTCCATCACCAGGATCGAGGCCTTTCGTCGCAGGGCCTTGAGAATCTCGACGATCTGGCAATCGCCGGTGGCCAGGTCCTCGACCTTGGCCGAGGGGCGGAGGTCGAAACCATACTGCCGCGCGAGTTCCTCGGCCTGACAGGCCATCCGTCGATGGCTGACCGTCCCGGGCAAAGGCCCTCGCGGCTCGGCGCCGAGGTAGAGGTTCTCGGCGACCGTCAGGTGCTCGGCCAGATCGAGCTCCTGGTAGATCATGGAGACGCCCGCGTCGAGGGCCTGGGCGGGATGGGCGAAGACCCGCCGCCGGCCGTAGATTTCGATCTCGCCGGCGTCGGGCGAATAAACCCCCGCGAGGATCTTCATCAAGGTGGATTTGCCCGCGCCGTTCTCGCCCACCAGCGCATGGACCGTCCCTTCGCGAACCGCCAACGTCACGTCCCGCAGCGCCTGGACCGAGCCGAACCGCTTGGAGATGCCCGTCATCCGCAAGGCGATCGGACGGGTCGTCAGGGATTGCGGATTGTTGATTTGCGATCGCTCAGGCACCGAGCCCTCCGGCTTCACAGTCCACCTTTTCCACCGCGGTTCCCCCGCTTCAGATCTGCGACTTGAGCAACTCCATGATCTTCGGATCGCTCAGGCGTTCGGCGGTGATCAGCTCGACGCCGGTGTCGACCTCTTTGGGCACCGCCTGGCCCTGGAGATGACGCAGGATCGTCCGGACGCCCTCGTAGCCCATTTTGTACGGGTTCTGAATGATCAGACTGTCGAGGTCGCCCTTGCGGAGGCCCTCGACGACCATCGGCCAGGCGTCGAAGCCGACCATCTTGATCTTCTTGGCGGTCGGGTTCTGCTGGAGGATCTGCAGAACCGTCAGCGCGCCGCCGGCGGTGGTGGCGTTGCAGGCGAAAACGCCGTCGATGTCCGCGTTCCGCGTGAGCATGTCCTGCGTCACGTCGCGGGCCTTGTCCATCGTCGGAGGATTCGGATACTGCGAATCCACGATCTCGATCGCGGGGAACTCCTTGCCCAGCGTCTGGCGGAACCCCTGGATTCGCGCGTCCGTCGATCCCGAACCGGGCGTCCAGGCGACCAGAATGATCCTGCCTTTGCCGCCGAGGATCTCGCCCATGCGACGGGCGGCCAGGACACCGCCTTTGAAATTGTCGGTCGCCAGGTACGACAGGTACTTGTCGGTCTCGACGCCGGAATCCACGATTACGCAGGGGATCCCGCGGGCCGCGATCCTCTCGACCGTCGGGGCCAACGCGTGGCGACTGCCCGGCGCCAGGACAATTCCGTCGACCTTTTGGGCCATCATGTCTTCGATGATCTGGTTTTGCCGCTCGAAGTCGGTCTCGACCTCCGGGCCGTTCCAAAGGATGGTGACGCCTTCGTCTTTGCCGGCCTGCTCGGCGCCGTTCCGAACGCCCTTCCAGTATTGCGAGACGATCTCCTTGGGGACAACGCCGATCCGGCGGGTCGGCTGCGGACCCGAACCGCCTTTGCGCAGGATGCCGATCCCGACGAACACGCCTACGAAAACGACGAACAGAACAACCCACAGCACGTTCTTCATGGTCTGCTCTCCTATGTCAATCGGTCCGATCGCGGCCGGTCCGCGACCGGCCGCCGCGGCGATGAGGTTCACAGAATACCGCTTGCGAAGCAAAGATGCAACGGTTGTACGTCCGCGGGGAGCGGGCGGCCGACGGGCCGACGGGGTCAAATTGCAATTGCCGTCCGGGCGGTCGGCCGGTACACTGGGGATTTGAGAATTTTTTGGGTTTGAGGTTCCGATGAAGATTGCATTGGGCACGGATCACGCAGGATACGAATACAAGGAACGGATCAAGAAACACTTGATCGAAAAGGGGCACGAGGTCACGGACTTCGGGACTCATTCGAGCCAGCCGTGCGACTATCCCGATTATATCTATCCGGCGGCTCTGGCGGTCGGTCAAGGCCGGTGCGACCGGGCGATCGTCATGGGCGGCAGCGGCAACGGCGAAACCATCGTCGCCAACAAAGTCCGCGGCGTCCGCTGCGCCGTCGTCTGGAACGAAGAGCTGGCGCGACTGAGCCGCGCCCACAACGACGCCAACGTCATCTCCATCGGCGCTCGCACGGTGTCGATCGAGCTGGCCCTCAAGATGGTCGACGTCTGGCTGGAGACCCCCTTCGACGGCGGCCGGCATACGGAACGTCTCCGCAAACTGGCGGAACTCGACCGCTGCTCGCTGTAAGTCCTCGCACCCCAGAGTGCCTAGAAAAAACAGGAGCGTTCAAATGTGGGATGCCAAGACCGCCCATCACCCCTCGCCCGCCAACCATCCACCTTCTTTTCTCCGCGTCCTGTGCGTCGCTCTGGTCGGCGTTCTTCTCTTGGGTGTCGTCGCGTCGGCTCCGGCGGGGCAGGTTCTGATTGAGGCCGAGAGCTTCGACACCCTCGGCGGCTGGGTCGTCGATCAGCAGTTCATGGACCAGATGGGTTCGTCCATGCTCCTGGCGCACGGGATGGGAGTGCCGGTGCCCGACGCGGTGACGAACGTCACCATCCCGGTCGGGCAGTACCGCGTCTGGGTCCGCACGCGCAACTGGGTCCCGACGAGCGAAGGACCCGATGCGCCCGGCCGGTTCCAGGTCCTCATCGACGGCGCGCCATTGCAAACCATCTTCGGCACGGAAGGCGCCGACTGGCACTGGCAGGATGGCGGCCAGGTCCAGATCCAAAAGGACAAGATCAAGCTGGCGATCCGCGACTTGACCGGTTTCGACGGCCGGTGCGACGCGATCGCGTTCCTGAGCGACCTGTCGGCGCGACCGCCCGAAGGCGAGGCGCTGGCTTGGCTGCGGCGCTCGGAGAAGCCTCAGGAAGCGGGGCAGTTCGATCTCGTCGTGGTCGGAGGCGGAATGGCAGGGACCTGCGCCGCGATCTCCGCCGCCAGACTGGGGCTCAAAGTCGCCCTCGTCCACGACCGCCCCGTCCTGGGCGGCAACAACAGCTCGGAGGTCCGCGTCCACCTCAACGGCCAGATCAACCTGCCGCCCTATCCGCGGATCGGCGACGTCGTCCGCGAGCTGGACCCGGGCAACCAGGGCAACGCCCAGGCCGCGGCCTTCTACAACGATGAAAAGAAGCTTCGCATCGTCAAGAACGAGCCCAATCTCCGCCTGTTCCTCAACATGCACGCCTATGCGGTCCAGAAGCAGGGCGACCGGATCGCCGCGGTCGTCGCCAAGGACATCCGGACCGCGAAGGACCTGCGGTTCGTGGCGCCCTTGTTCGCCGACTGCACAGGCGACGGGACCCTCGGCTTTTTGGCGGGCGCGGATTTTCGCATGGGACGCGAGAGCTGGCAGGAAACGGGCGAAACGCTCGCGCCGCAGGAGCCGGACAAGATGACGATGGGCGCCTCGACCCAGTGGTACACGATCGAGACGCTCAGACCCGCGCCGTTCCCCGAGTGCCCCTGGGCATTGCCCTTCACCGAGGCAAGCTGCGAGCACGCGACGCGCGGCGACTGGAACTGGGAGACCGGCCTGAACAAGGACCAGATCGCGGACTTCGAGTCGATCCGCGACCACGCGCTGCGGGCCGTCTACGGCAACTGGTCCTTCCTCAAGAACCACAGCAAGGACAAGGCCAAATACACCCACCGCCAGCTCTCCTGGGTCGCGTACATCGCCGGCAAACGCGAGAGCCGCCGATTGTTGGGCGACGTGATCCTCACGCAGCAGGACGTCCAGGAGCAGCGAGAATATCCCGACGCGATGGTCACGACGACCTGGTCGATCGACCTGCACTATCCCGACCCGAAGAACACCGAGCACTTCCCCGGCCAGGAATTCAAGACGATCTGCAAGACCCCGGCGATCAAGCCCTACGCGATCCCGTACCGATGCCTCTACTCGCGCAACGTGGAGAACCTGTTCATGGCCGGACGCGACATCAGCGTCACGCACGTGGCGCTGGGCACCGTCCGCGTCATGCGGACCGGCGGCATGATGGGCGAGGTCGTCGGCATGGCCGCGTCGATCTGCAAGAACCGTGACACGACCCCTCGCGGCGTCTTCGTGGAGCACCTTCCCGAGCTGAAGGCGCTCGCCACCCGCGGCGTGGGGAAGCAATGATACGCCCTGCGTGAAGAAGAATTGAACCCCACAGGACCCAGCCAACGCAGTCAGATCGGGAGGGCCAAACAACTTGGCCAGGCGTGATCTCCAATCCGCACGGGCCCTTGCGGCCCAGGTTCTCACGGGGTTCGACCCCGCCCGCCAGTACGTCGGACCGAGGCTCGACCGCCTGCTGGATCAGACCCAGCAACGCCAGCGAGCGACCGACCTCGTCCACGGCACGATCCGCAATCGCGGCGCGATCGATGCGGTGATCGCACAATTCTCCGGCCGGCCCACCGCCCGCATCGACGCCAGGCTCCTGACCATCCTGCGGATCGCGGTCTACGAGATCGCGTTCAGTCCCTCCACGCCGGTCTATTCGATTGTCGATGAAGCGGTCAACACGGTCGGCACCTCCGGCGGCAAGAAGCCCAGCGGATTCGTCAACGCGGTCCTGCGTCAGATCGCCCGACACGTCGCCAACCGCCAGGCGGACCTGGCCCAGGCCGATCCCCGGCGTACGCTCGTTCAGACGCCCCAGACCGGCTGCCAGTTCGACACGGACTTTCTGCCCGATCCCGTGACCAACGCCGCGGCGCACCTGAGCCTTCGCTTCTCGCTGCCCTCATGGCTGATCGCCGAGTGGCTCAAAGAGTTCGGTCCCGAGCGGACCGGCGACATCTGCATGGCCTGCAACCGAAGGCCCAGCCTGTATGTCCGCGTCAATCCGCTTCGCACCACGCCCGAAGATCTCCTGGCGAGGTTTCAACCGGCGGGCGTGCAGGGCGATCCCGTTCCCAGCGACAGCTCCCGAGGATCGGCCATGATCCGAGTGACCGGGCCGCATGCGGTGACGCAGCTTCCCGGCTTCTCCGAAGGCCTCTGGAGCGTGCAGGACCTCTCGGCCTCGCAGGGGGTGCAGTTCCTCGATCCGCAGCCGGGCGAATCGATCCTCGACCTGTGCGCAGCGCCGGGCTCCAAGACCACGCAGATGGCCGAGCTGGCGCGCGACGCTGCGACCCTCATCGCCACCGACATCGACCCGGTCCGCCTGGAGCGGGTGAAGGAGAACATTGCCCGTTTGGGCCTGGCGAGCGTCACGATCGTTCCGCACGCACAACTGCAACAGAGGCAAGAGCCCTTCGACGCGGTCCTGCTCGACGCCCCGTGCTCGAACACGGGCGTGCTGGCCCGCCGGGTCGAAGCGCGGTTCCGCGTCACGGCCCAGGCGGTGAAGGACATCGCCGCGATTCAGAAGGGCCTGCTCGCCAAGGCCGCGGGGCTGGTCAAGCCCGGCGGCAGGATCTGCTACAGCACGTGCAGCATCCAGCGACGGGAGAACCAGGACCAGGTCCGCGACTTCCTGGCCGCTCAGAGGGACTTCGAACTGGCGCACGAATCGCTCCTGCTGCCCGCGACGGGCCCCTTCGACCACGACGGCGGCTACGTCGCCCTGGTGAAACGACGGTAGGGCCCCCGGCACTGCGCGCGAATCCTATTGCGGGCCGATGTCTTCGAAGGGAATCCGCTGGAAGCCCGGCAGTTTATACGCCGGGGAGTCGTCCCGGAGGGCCAGGTTCAGCGACGACTCGTCGACGAAGCGCGGGTCCTGGTCCTCGATGTTGTCGATGAACGTGTAGAAATCGAAGCCGCCGCTGCCGCCGAGGCTGTTCTTCTCGAGCCAGCGTTTGTTCTGCCAGCCGATGCAGCGGGCGATCACGCAGCCTTCGGGCTCCTTGGCCTGCTCGTAGCCGTTGTCGAGGATGTGCGCCAGCTTCGGGTAGCGTTCGCTCCAGGGCGGCTGCGTGTAGTTGTACCGCTCGATCTTGGCCAGCAGTTTCCAGCTCTCGTCCTTGTCGATCCAGACTCTGCCCCGACGGTCGGTGAAATGGGCCGAGCCGCACTTCGCGATGACGTTGTTCTCGATCGTGTTGTCGCGTCCGCCGCCGCACATGATGGCCCGGCCGCTGATCTCGTAGAAGACGTTGCCGAAGACGGTGATGCCGCTGGCGCAGTCGTCGAGGTAGACCGCGTGCACGCCGTTGGAACCGGGCAGGTGGCTCTGGATGTGATGGAAGAAATTGTGGCGGATGAGATTGCCGCGAAGGCCCCAGTCCCGACCGCAATAGATCGAGCCCGCGTCGTCCACTTCGTAGCAGACGCCGTGAATCTCGTTGCGCTCGATGAGGTGCTCGTTGCCGCCGAAGAGGATGGCCGAGTGCGGGGCGTCGTAGAGCCGGTTGTCGGCCGCGACGTTGCCGACGCCGTCGAGTCGGACGGCGGGCGCGTAGGTCCGCTCCCATCGGCCGAAGTTGTGGATCCGACAGTCCCGCACGAAGTTCTCCCCTGCGAGCAGTTGGTAGCGGTCGCCGCCGGAGACCGCGACGCCGGTCTTGCCGATGCCGGAGATCTCGCAACCCGCGACGCCGTTGCGCTGGCCTGAGATCGCGACGCCATCGGTCCGCAGGTTGCGGATGACGCAGGTGGCGACGAGGTTGTCATGGCCCGAGATTTCGATGCCCCGGCCGGCGCCGGTCTCGACGATGAGTCCCTCGAGGCGGATGTGCGAGGCGCCTTGGATCGAAACGATCGGCGCCGCCAGCGCCGAGAGCAACAGCTCGCTCGTCTCGAACCCCTCCGGCGGCCAGAAGTACAGCACGCCGTTTTGCCGGTCGAGGTACCACTCGCCGGGCCGGTCGATCTCTTCGAGCAGGTTCAGAACGTAGTAGGGCTTCTTGGCGGCGATGCCGTAGCTGGGCGACTTGGCGAGCGTGATCTTCTTGTTCTGCGTGTCGATGCTCGCGATTCTCTCCATCCGATTGGCCCAGCCGTGGACCCAGTAGCCGAGGGCGTAGGCCTCGGCAGCCGCGAGCCATCGTTCCGGGCGGGGATCGTCGTACCCGAAGGTGATGTTGTCCTGCGCCGAGGTCGTCCGGACGAAGCCTTCGTTGGGCCAGCGGGCCACCGGCATCAACGCGCCGTTGCAGGACAGCTCCGCCTGGAGCGGCTCCAGATTGCTGGGGATCCCGCGACGGGCCAGATCGGCCTTGAGGCATTTGCCCTGCGCCGCGGGGTCCAGGCGCGAGAACTCCGCATCCGAGGGCGCGACCGGGACGAACCAGTCCGCTCTGAGCTGCCGTCCGCCGAGGAGGCGAACGTCCTCGTCCGGATAAGCGCGGTACGTGATCGGCCTGCCCGCCTGGCCGGAATCTTCCGCGGTCAGGACGAAAGACTGCGAGCGAACGTATCTGCCCGCGCGGAGGTACACGACCAGTCCGCCTTCGCCCAGGACGCGGGCCTTCGATGCGCGGATCGTGTCGCGGGCCTTCTCCAGCGTGGCGAAGGGCTTGTCGATCGTGCCGGGATTGGCGTCGCTGCCGTCGGTGGCGACGTAGTAGTCCCGAGCGACAGACAACGAACACATCGCCAGGGCAAGACCGCAGGGCAGAAGCCGTCGTTTCATGGGATCTCCTGTTTCTGTGGAAAAATGTCACGGGATCGGGAAAAGGCGGACCATCCAGCAATCGTCGATATTGATGTACTGCCAGCCGTGATGGATCAGGCCCGAGGCGGCGATCGTGTACAGCACCGGCGAGCCCGGCCGCACGCCGAACACGCGGGCGCTGTTGATTCGCGGCGCAGGCGACGGCTTGGGCGTCAGGATGACCGCCTCTTCCTTCGGCGCATCGAGGGTCTTCGGCGCCGCGCCGGTGACCGTGAAGAACGCCTCCGCCCAGTCGGCGTGGTCGTAGTTCATGTCGTCGACGGAATCGACGATCAGCACCAGCAGGGTGACCCCGGTGACGTCGAGATCCACCTCCTTGGCGGGGTCGCCGCTGCGGATCATCCCGCTCTTGTAGACCGGTTGGCCGTCGGCCAGGATGCGAAACTCGACGCTGCCGGGATGCGCGCCGCCCGGTCGGTTGGGGTTCATCACTTCGTCGTCGACGCCGACCCAGGCGTGGAAACGGGTGCTGCCGCCGTTGAGTTCCACGTAGAGCACGCTGTCGGCGTGCGTGCCCAGGCCCTTCTCAAACGCACGACCTGCGATCTTCAGCGGCTGGCCGTCCACGGACAGGTCCTTGCGGGCGTGTTCCCACCCCTGCTGGGTCTTGCGGATGTCCAGGTCCGAAAGCCAGACCTTCCGCGGCGCAACCGCATTGCCCAACCCCGCCGTCGCGACGCAGCAGGGGACCAGCACGCCCAAAAACAACCTCGCGATCCCACGACAAACACTCATAATCCATCCTTTCATCGGTTGTGAAATCCTCACGCGGCGTACAAGAGTCTATCCTCTCGGGTCGGACGCTTCAACCGGTTTTGGGACAGCCCCGCGCGCGGGGGGCGAGCGGTCAGGAGAAGATCTCGCGGTCGAGCTGGCCGAGGAAGAAACGCCCGTCGTTGCGCAGGAAGTTCAGGATCCCGTCGAGCTGCTGATCGACGAACGCCCGCTCGTTGGAGACCACCGCCATCCCCAACACCGCGGCGATCTTGCTGTCCTGGTGCTCGACCTCCGACACCGAGACGTTGAACCGGCTCTGCAACCGACCGATCACGCTCTTGACGATGTGGCGCTTCTCCTTCAGCGAGCCGATGGCTTGCAAGTGCAACGTGACCGTCATGACGCCGACCAGCATGAATTCCTCCTGATCCACGGACCTTCGGACTCGCAGGATACCGACGCCGCAAGAATCGGTCAATCCCGCCTCGAGACCGGTTTTGCACTCGTTCTCCGCGGCCTGTTGCCCTGGCCAGCCCCCCGGGGTATAATCCTTTCTTTGGTTCGGAAGGGCACACATGGGCAACAAATTCGTCAGGGCGATCTTCCCGGGATCGTTCGATCCGATCACCAACGGGCATCTGGACGTGGTCAAGCGGGCCATCGGCTTGTTCGACGAGCTGATCATCGCGGTCGGCCGCAGTCCGATCAAGAACCAGCTCTTCACGCCCGCCGAGCGGGTGGAGATGATCGTCGAACTCGTCGGCGACATGCCCGGCGTGATCGTCGAGAGCTTCGAGGGCCTGATGGTCGAGTACGCCGCCCGCAAGAAGGCCGACGTGGTCCTTCGCGGCCTACGCAGCCTCACCGACGTGCAGTACGAGTTCCAACTGGCCATGACCAACCGCGCCGTCGCAGGCATCGAGACGATCTTCATCATGACCAGCGAGCAGTACGGCTTCACCAGCTCGACGCTGATCCGCGAGATCGCCTCCCTCGGCGGCGACCTCTCGAACCTGATCCCCCCCAGCGTCCACAAGCGTCTCCAAGAACGCTACCACCGCCTGCGCGCCGAGAAGGGCTGACCGCCGCGGCACCGGTGGTTTCTCTCGTCGAATCATCGGCACACCACGATCCAGTTGCCGCCGTAGAGGCGGTTGAAGGCCCGACGCATCGACTCGGCGCAGGCGGCGACGTAGGCACGGTCGCCCTGACGCGAGAGAGGCCGGACGTAGACCGGCTTTCGCACGCCCGCCAGGTGGGGTTTGTCCCGGGGCGGCTCGAGGCATTCGAGAAAGACGTTCGTCTCGGGCACGTCGCCGGTCCTGCGGTCCTGCCCTGCCGACGGTTCCGCCAGGGCGCGGGCCTTGGCCAGGAACCGGCCCAGCACCGGCCGGTGCGTGTGGACCGTCAGCTCGGCAAAGCACGCCTGCGCCGCCCGTCGGGCGACGACGAGGTCCATCGTCGCCAACTCGCCCATCCAGACCCGCAGCTCGGCGTCGGTGGGCTGCCACTGGGGCCAGAGGCCCCTGAGATCCTCGTGGAAGAACCTCGTTCGTTCGGTCGCGTTCACAGGCCTTCCTCCCGCTCCAGACGCGCCAGACGCTGGGCCAGGCTCTCGGATTCACCGGTCCCGACGCGGGCCATCTCCAGCTCCAGGCGGTCGAAGTGCTTCCGCAACGCGGCGGGGCTCAGGATGTTCACCGACCAGAACGGGTCCCGCTGCGACCACTGGATCACCGCCTCGACCCGCTCGGCACTGCGCCCGTCGAGCTCCAGCATCGCGGCCATCGGCTCGAGCCACTGCTCCCTCGGAGGCTCGCAGAAATCGCTCTTCCTCCGTCGGATCTCTTGCGAAAGCAACTCACAGAGGAGCTCTGCTTTCTCCTTCTTTTCATTCTTTTCATTCTTATCATTCTTGTTAGTTGTTGGCTGTTTGTTACCTGTTTGTTGGTCGTTTGTTGTCTGTTTGTTGTTTGTTTGTTGGGCAGGGGTGTCGTTGATGTCGTAAATCCTGTGGTCCAGGAGAGTTGCGACCGTGCCGCGGCTTGTTGGCTTGAACGCGGCCAAGCCCCACAGGGCCAGATGTTTCTGCGCGGTGCGGTATTGTTGGTGCGTCAGGCCGCAGCGACGGTAGTCGCCGATGAGGGCTTGGCCGGTCTTGAGGTTGTGAATGTTGAACTCGTCGGTGCGTCGGGCCCGCAGGGCGATGACCGTCAGCAGGGCAAAGGCGGTGTGGTCGTTGAGCAGTTCGAACGTTTCGGGGGAGCGGTTGAGCTTGATGAATCCTTCAGTCATGGTCGTGTCCTCTGTGTCTGTGTGGTGTATCTTTCAGTATCTTCGCGAAGCGGGTCGGGTTGGCCGTTTGGCGTGGATGAAGAAGTAACGCAGGGCGTCGATCGGGTGGTCGTGGACGCCGTCTTTGAAGGGCAGCTCGCCGGAGGCAGCGCGAGCGTCGTCGGGGTAGTGGTAGCACTCCATCGCCTCGATCAGACGCACGCAGCGGGGCGAGATCGCCAGCGAGGTCGAGCCGTCGCCTGCTCGCACGGATCGGCGGATCAGCTCGATGCCTTCGAGGATCGCGCTGCGTCGGTACTTGACCGCGATGCCCAGGCTTCGCAGCTCGCGGACGCTGCTGGTGCCGGTGACGTCGTTGGCGCCGGAGCCCGCGGGATCGCAGTAGGTGGCCGCGACTTGCTCCTCGGGGCAGGGCGTGCGGGCCTTGATCTCTTTGGCGTGCACGTCGATCGTGGCGCGGCTGCGGACGTACTCGTCGATCACGCGGACCGTGCCTCATTGTTCCACCTGGATCCACAGGCACACGAACGGGTTGACGAACCCGAAGTCGAGCGTTCGATAGAGCGGCAGGTTCGGGTCGTAGTCGACGGGTCGCACGTGGACGCTCGCGTCGAACTCGCTGAAGACGACGTTCTGCGAGGAGGGACGCAGGCACAGCATCTCGGACTCCCACGCGGCCCGGCTGCTGCGTCGCATCTGCGCGATGCAGTCGTCGATTCGCAGGTAGCCCCCGGCGTGTTGGGCCCGTCCGCCGCAATCGGACCAGAGGGGACATCGCGAGCAATCGCGATCGACGCACTTTTGGATCGTCTCCCACAGGCACCACTTGAAGACCGGGACGCCCAGCTCCTTGGCCGAGGCGACCTCGCGCTGCATGATCCCGTAGGGCTTGTGCATCGTGCTGATCAGTTCCATCGAGCCGACGCAGACGTCGGTGCTGAGCGTGGTGAACTTGGCGGCCGCGAAGACGTCCTCGTCGAAGAGCTCGACCTCGTCGCAGCGGAGCTTCTGGACGTGCGTACCGCGGACGCTGGTGGCCGATTGCGTGAGGACCTCGACGGACGAGCCGTTGGCGAATCGGCAGCCTCCTTTGCGGATGGGGCCGGCCAGGGATTCCTCGAACCCGCGGCGCAGGAAGCCGACGAGGTACTCGTACAGGCGCCAGGACTGCTCGCCCGAGCCGCCCAGGATGCGGACGTGACAGTTGGGCTTGAAGAAGGCGTCGAGCAAGGTCGCGATCGCGGCCAGTTCGGTCTTGCCGCCGGCGCGATTGGCCCAGACGATGGAGTCGGAGCATGGGGGATGGATTATGGATGAGGGATCATCCATGGAGAAGCTGTGCCAGAGGTAGTCCATCGGGCTGCTGTGGTCGGGACAGAGCCGCACGTCGGGGACGTCCAGGTCGAGGAACGTCTTGACGTAGGTCTGGAGCTCCTCGCGGGTGCGGGGCCGCCTGTGACGCAGGGCCTCATGGGCACAAGCCGCGTGGGTCGGGTCGATGGTTGCAGGGGTCACCTGGGGTGTTCGAGGTGTCTGGGTCATGGGGTATCCTCCATAGTGTGGTTTCCATTGTCGGGATCGATTGCGTTGAACAGAAGCTACGCCGGGGGTAGAATGGCTGTGTCGGCAACGCGTTCTCCGGTTGGGTGAAAGGTTGACGGATGGAAGAGCGAGGTCACGAGACCGGCGGCAGACTCCGGGAAGGCACGCCCGAAGCGGTCGTGCAAGGGACATTTGCCGCTTTGGGTGGACGGTTCTTGCGGACATGCGAATGACTGGTCGCCCGTGCGGCCGTGGATGCCCGTTTCTTTTCACAGACACGCGAACCTCGCCTGCCGATTTCCCGATTGACGCGAAATGGCGGGGGTCTTATCGTGTGCCCAATCCCGGGAGGTCTTTGGACGGTGGGGAAGGGAATGTCTCCCCGGCGGCTTCTTTCACTTTGCATAGGGAGACCTGTCATGGGACACAGGATGTACGTGGTTCTTGGGGACGGTCGCGCGGGCCTTCGGATCAGGAAAAAACTACATCGAAATTCACAAAAATACCTACTTGTACGGATAGTGCGCCCTTGCTAGGGAAGATATGTTGACGGTGTGGGAAACAAGGTCAGAGCCGGACAAGGATATTTTCAAGTTTCCGAAGTGACCGAGGGCCAAGGCTCGATTCTTTTCATTTTATTTAAATTCTTGTTTTTTCATCTACATTCGACGAACGGTATGCGCCTTCAAGAGTATCAATGATGCGACGAAATGTGGTGGTCTGGCCTGCGGTCTCAAAAGGCTTCGAGATCGCCATATTGCGTCGCCGGTTGGGTATCCGTGACAACGAAACGATGCCGGTTCGTTTGTCTGGAAGGGTGGAGAGATCGCACGACAAGTCGTTAAGCCCCATTTGAGCAACATGGCTCCATGAAATCCGGATCACGAAAGCGCATCTATTGTTACGGCAAAGAACCTCGTTTCCGCCAGATGGTGGAGAGAGCCGTCGGAGGCGAGGACAAACGGGTCGGGTGTTTCTCCCAGGACCGGGAGTGCCTGGAGAATTTGTCCGTGAAGCCTTGTGACGTCCTGATTGTCGACTTGGACGGATCCGAACAAGAGGGGTTGGAGTTGTTGGAGCAGGTTCACCGCACGGCGCCGTGGATCGCGACCGTGGCGATCGTCGAGCAGGCCGCGGTGTCTGTGGCCGTCAAGGCGATCAAGGCCGGGGCTTGCAACTGCCTGGAAAAGCCCGTGGAGGCCCACGACCTGTGCCAGGCGATTGAAGAGCAACTGGCGCGGGTCGCCTTGCTGCCGCAGGCTCATCGAGCCCTGACCCACATGGAAATCCAGATCTTGCAGTTGATCCTGGCCGGCAAGACCAGCCAGAGCATCGCGATCCACCTGCATCGCTCCAAACGAACCGTCGACGTCCACCGCAAGAACATCATGCGAAAGCTCCAGGCGTCCAATCTGGTGGACTTGATCCGGCGGGCCATGAGCATAGGCCTGATCGACGAAGGAGCGCCCCACGGACATCGCGAGCTCAACGGCACCACCCACCCCACGGACGATTCGACCCCGTTGTGTTCCTGAAACAGACGCAGTCTGCACATTTGTTCATCGTCTGGCCCCACCGCCATCGAATCAAGATAAAGAAGAGTTCATACTCTGCTTGATCGGTAATGCCGCAGGGGCCTCGCGCTTGCGAGAATGTCAAAGACTCTTTATGAAGTTGTCACAGAGCGTACCGGCGGGTGCTTATGATCCGTGGCCGGTTGTCTCGTGGCGTGCCTGCGTGAGGAACTGCCCCGCGATCCGCGTCAAAGCCGCGGCTCTTGCGGCGGCACGACTGCGTTCTGGGACAGGGGGGTCCGCAGCGAGGAGGGCCTCTTCGATCATTTGCTGCTGGGGCGCGTCCACGAAGAACACCATCGCTTTGGCGAACGCGGAGGCCTTCTGGGCCGTTGCGCGGCCGAGCGGCTGGGAACTTGTGAGCCGTTCGATCTGGCCGAGCGTGGCCGGCAGCAGACGGGCCAGCTTGCGGATGGGGATCCGACGGACCAGGCGACGCAGCAGCGCGAGCTTCTTGTCGAGGCAGTCCCGACCGCCGAGGCGGTTCAGAGTGCCCAGCAGGATGTCCGCCTGCTCGTCATCGACGTCCCAGACGACCGCCTCCGCGGCGGTCAGACCGAGCTTGCGAATCGCTTCGCAGCGGTGCCGACCGTTGAGGATCTGGTAGAAACCGTCCCGGCCGGGACAGGGACGGACCACAAGCGGCTCGTACCGCCCGGTCCGCTCGATGTTGCGCAGGAGCTTGTCGGCGTTCGCCCGGCTCATGCGATTCGGGCTGTCCGGGTGGGGCACGAGTCGGTCCAGAGGGATGGCTTCGATCGTTGTCGTTTTCATGGTTTGGTCTCCGTCATCGAGGGGTTGAACCAGATATAGTACGCGGGGCGGTGGGTCAGCTTGCCCAGCAGATAGCGGGTCCGCTCCAGGCCCGGCGGCAGGGTTCGTCGCGTGCCGTGACTCCTGAGGAAATCCGCGATATGGTGCTCGATGAACGCCTTGGCCGAGCCGCTCAGACGGTCGAGACGCTCCTGCACGACCGCCGGCGACACGAGATCCCGTTCTTCCACGCCCGCCGCGCTGAATGCTTCGATCAGCTTGACGTGTTCGAGCGGGACCTGCGGTTCGTAGGCCTTCATGCCCGCCCGTTCCAGGAACGGATGGACCCGAGGCATGACGCCCAGCGCCTCGACGATCGGGACCTCCATCCTCGACAGGGTCTCACGAACGAGGCGTGTGGCCAGACCGATGCCCCGCAGGGGCGGCTCGACGATCACCCGGGCGATGCAGCGGACGGAGCGGTTGAGCATCGCCAGCTCCGTCGGGCGGTCCAGGCCCGCGAAGAGGCCGCCGGTGGCAAGGGCTCGCAGCGCCACACGCGGATTGGGCATCGTGTAGACGATGACCGCGGCGGGCCTTCGCCCGAACGAGCCCAGCGGTTCGACGGGACGCAGCACATACACCGCCTTGACCGCGACCGGGCGCTCCTGGCGGTAGTGATGCCCGGCCAGTTGCGCATAATCGCTCATGTCCCCTGGGACGAGCTTGAGCGATCGCAGGAGAGAACAGGTGTGCATGGGTTCTCCTTGTAGAGGACCTGCGCGGGTCCGGTGAAGTCCTTGCGGATCAGCACGTCGGGGGCCAGGTCCATCAGGATGTCTTCGCGGGCCGAGGCGAGAATCAGCGTTCGTCCGGCCCGCCGGGCGAAGCGATGCACGTTGAACGCCACCGTCGCGGCGGTGAGGGGGTCCAGCGTGCTGCAGAATTCGTCCGCAAAGACGAAGGGCCGGCCCGAAGCCAACGCTTTCGCCAGGCGAAAGCGGTACTTCTGTCCCTCGCTCAGATGCGACGGACGGTTCAGGAGGGAGAACACGTCCGCCAGACCGACCACGCTGAGCGTCTGAAGGCTGGCGATGAGGTCGTCACCGAAGCAGTCGATCACCGTCCGGTCGTCGGGCAGCTCGATCTCGTTCAGATCGACCGCGTCCTGGGCGGGCACGCAGCGGTGAAGTTCGCGGAGCAGGACGCTCTTGCCTGCGCCGGAAGGACCGGTGAGGTAGACGATGTCCCCCGGTCGGATGCGGACGGTGCACCGGTGCTCAAGCGTTCGTGCGTTCAGTCGGTCGACGGTGAGCCCGAACATGCGGCAGATCCGCGCCGCCCGATCGCTCAAGGGACCCTGCCAGGGGAATCGTTTCGAAACGGTGTACGTGGTCATGCGAAATTCCTCCAGCTCCTATCGTTAGCCCTGCGACCGATCCAAGACGCAGGTCAGGACCGCGCCGGTTGCGAGAGGTCTTTGGCTTTGTCGAGGATCGCGCGGACGCGGTAATAGCGCAGGCCGGAATCCCGCGCGATCCTCGCGAGGGACAGGCCTCGGATCAAGTGGTCTCGAAGGACCTCGATTTCCTGATCGCTGAACCGGTCCCGGCTCGCCAGGCACGTCAGGTACGTGCGGTCGGAGAGCCTGCGGAGGATCTTTCGGATCCGCCGACAAACGGAGGATCGGTTCATCCCGGTCAGTCGGCCGAGCTGTTGGAAACTGCATCCGGCCTGGAGGTACAGGGTCAACAGGGTTCGGTCCACGCCGGTGAGCCAATCCGCGTGTCGCCGGAGGAAGTCCGTGTCGTCCCGTCGCGCCACAGCGCGATGCCGATTCCCTTCGGCCGGCGAGGTGTTGAGGCCTCTCATACTCCCATCTCCTAACAATCTCGGGGAGGACCGTGGTCTTCCCCCAGGATGACGCATCGCGGGAGGGTCTCGCTCAGACCCCCGGATTCTGTTCTGTACAGAACCCACTGGAGTACAAGTTTAGCAAATGACGAAAAATAGTCCACATGAATTGTTGTATAATGACTAAACTTTTATGGGTTATTTAACATAACCCCCTGTGCCTCCGGGGGTTGGGGCACGAAAAAAAATGTCCCGAAATCCCAAGAAAAGGGGGAAATCGCTTTCGCCGGCGCCGATGCGCAAAGCCCGCCGCGATTGACGGGTCAGGGGGTCGTCCTTTATCCTTGAGGCGTGACGTGGTTCTGTAAGGTGGAGTCGCGGTATGAATGATCGAATCGGCGGTCGAATCGGTTGGGTCGTTCTGGGGTGCCTGCTGGCGGGTGGATGTCAGGGACCGAGTTCCCCGTCGGCCCAGGCGCTCAGGACGGTGATGCGGCCGGAGATGACCCGACCGACGGTGGCCGGACCCCACCGGGAACTGGTCGTTCCGCGACGGCAGGAGGAGATCCTCGCGGGCGTGCTGCGGGTCTTCCAGGACACAGCCGTCGAGCCGACCGCGGCCTGGGAACCTCAGGAGGGCCTGTGGCTGCTGGGCAAATCCCTCGCAGGACGACAGGTGCTGATCGATATCGTGCCGATTGTGCCCGGGCGGTTCGTGGTTCGGATCACCGTCGAAGGAGCCGACCGGGTCACCAAAGACCTCCTGGAGGACATCGCCCGCAAGCTCACGGCCCGGATCGGATGACGATTCCCAAAGCGCAGGGAAAAGGGGTTGCAAGTTCGAATCCTGCAACCCCTGAAGCTATCTTGGCTACCGGTGACAGTCTTTTTAGAGCGACCGGCGTCTGCGAAGCCAGCCGACCAGGCCTGCGCCGAGCGTTCCAAGCACAATCGCGCCGGGAGCAGGCACCGCCGCGACGTCCACCCGCAGTCCTCCTCTGCCCATCTGGAACGGGTTGACGGAAGCGAACAACGTGATGGCATGCTCGCCGGGCTCCAGGCGAAACTCGCCCGAGCTCCAGAGCGGACTCGCAAAGGCCTGGTCGAAGTTGTCCGTCCATGTGTCGGTGCCGGCGGGAACCGAAGTCGTCCCGATCCAGACGCCCAGATCGTACACCTGGAATCGGTCGAAGTCCGTGCCGATGTCGGTCACCTTCAGAGTCGTCCAGGAGTCCGAAAGGAACGTGAAGGCTCTCTCATCGTTCCAGGCGTCCTGATCGAAGCCCCACCAGAATTCCTGCCAACCGCCATCCACTGTCAGGGGGACCGCCTGCGCCGCGTCTGCAAGAACCGTCAACAACACAACCGCCAGGCCGATTCTACCGAGGGTCTTCATAATCACTCTCCTTGCGAAAAAAAGATCCTTGACTCAACAGTCGCGCGTCATTGTAGGGGGCGAGGCTGCCCTTGTCAAATCGATCTGACCGCCGATGCAGGCAGTTTGGCCTGAGGTTTTTCCTTGATTTTTCAGAAGGCCTGTCCCGCCTGCAACGAGCTGAACGATCCCGACGCCAAATTCTGCGACCACTGCGGCCGGCCGACGGGCTCGTGAAAGGGGCTGTCTCCATCGTGACGATACCGCGTGACGCGGAGGAAACAGTGCACTCGACGGGCGAAATCGAGTATGATGCTGTCAAAGCGGGGCGTGCGCCGCATGCCCTTGAAGACGCAGGCATTTGACAGTGGAGGATTCTCGCAATGACGTGGCGTATAGATACCAAGAGCGTGGTGTTGGGCGTCGTGCTCGGAGCCGGACTGTGCGTGCTGGTCGGGGCGGCCAGGAACGAATTGCTCGGTCCGGTCGGGCGATATCAGGCCTGTTCTTCTCAGAACACCGCCTATCTCGTCGACACGATCACCGGGCAGGTCTGGCTCAGCAGCGAGCGGGAGTTCCAACCGCCCAAACTCCGGCCTGCCAGCGCGGTCGAGACTGCGAGCGCCAGAAGCCCGATCCTTCCCAGCCCGTCGGCGCCGGCTCCGACCGCCCAGGATACTGTGGCGTCCAGACCGCCTGCGGCCAAGACCCCGGTCTTCGAGATCCCCAGGACGACTCCTCGCCCGACGGGCTTCGTCGGCAAGTGGGTCCTGAAGCATCCGACCGAGGGCGAGTTTGGCATCCAGATCCTCGCGGGCGGACGAGCGGTCCTGACCCTGGGCGATCAGAAGTCCGAGGGCAAATGGGAGGTGGCGGACAATCAGATCAAGATCACCACCGATCAGGAATCCATGACCGCCCGGCTCGACGACCAGGGCAGGCTCCTGGTCAGCCAGGGCGACAGCGAGCCGATCGCGTTCGAGTGGACGGAGTGAAGCAGTCGCGGAAGATCCTGTTGGCCACAGTCGTCGCGAGCATTTTCCTTGTCGTGCTGCTGCACGCGGGGTTCATGCGACCGACCGCTCAGGCCAATCGCTTCTGTCGCGACGCAGGGTTCGGCGGCCTGCCCCCCTCCGCGCGGGACCTGCACATCGAACGCCGGGGTCCGCCTTTCACGACGCAGAGTCTATACCTTCGATTCCAGACGACCCCCGCGGAGGCCAAGTCGTTCTTCCATCGCAGCGGCGTCGATCCCAACGATCCCAACGAGGAGCCTGCGCCGATGCAGATCATTCGCTTTGGACCCAAGGCCCCGCCCTGGATGCACTGGTCCGACCCGATTCACGGACGCATCTACAACATCCGCAGGCGCAGCGCCAGCGTCTGGCTGGCGATCGACGACGATTCCCACACGATCTACATGGCGATGCACGAATCCCGTCCTCCCTGGTTTCGGAGGCTCCTGGAATGGCTCGGATTGGGTTGACCCTGTCCGACGGCGCAAGTCCACGGTATGATGGACGCGGATATGAAACCGGTCGGTACGCAATTTCGGAGATTTCGGGAGGAACTACGATGCGAAACGATGTCTGCGAGAGGAATTGGATCAGTGCCGCTGCGGCGACGCTGCTGATCGCAACCGCTGCGACGGCGCAGCCGGACTGGTCGAAGCTCACCGTGTTGCGGGACATCGAATACGTCCCCGGCGAGCCAACCCGATCACCTACGTGACCAAGGACGATCCGCCCTTCCTGATCGTCCACGGCGACAAGGACCCGCTGGTCCCGCACAACCAGAGCGAGCTGCTCCGCGACGCCCTCAAGGCCGTCGGCGTGAGCGTCACGTTCTACACCGTCCAAGGCGGCGGTCACGGCGGCTTCAAAGATCCCCAGGTGGACCCCTTAGTCACCGAATTCTTCCAGAAGCATGTGGGAAAAGAAATCCGATGAATGATGTCGGGGACCGATTCCAGCCACAGACGAAATCCCCGCCGGATGCCCTATGGACCCCATCGCACCCCCCCAGAGATCCCTGGATGAGCTGTTCGAGGCGTTGAAGCGATCCCCGTTCCGCAGCCGGTTCAAGCTTGGCAACCGGGAGAGGGCGTATCTGCAGGAAAAGGGCCTGGAGACCGTCCTGGAGCACGCGAGGGATTTCGTCGTCAAGAGGCTGGCGCCTGCGAAGATCGCCAACGACGGCAAGCAGACCCCCCTGCGAAACCACCCGGTCTTCATCGCCCAGCATGCGACCGCCACCTGCTGTCGCGGCTGCCTGGAGAAATGGCACAAGATTCCTAAAGGTCGCGCGTTATCCGACCGAGAAATCCTGTACGTCGTGGCGGTCATCCGACGGTGGCTCGGTTCCCAGCAGCCGCCCCAGGACGATTGTGAGCCCGGCGTCCGGAAATAACCGTTGCCACAATGAAGTCGCGGCACTATAGTGGGGTCCGATCCTCGAAGATCAACCAGGTACACAAGCAGGTAACGACATGACGGAACGGAATCCGAAGATCGTAGTCATCGGAAGCACCTACATTGACCTTGCGGTCAAGTGCAGCAAGATCCCCGCCCCCAGCCAGGCCGTCAGCGGCTCTTCCCTGGCGTGCACCCTCGCCGGTCCCGGCCCGATCCAGGCGGTGCAGGCGGCTTTGTGCCGATGCGAGGTCTCTCTGATCAGCAAGGTCGGAGGCGACGCCTTCGCCCAGATGGCCCTCAAGAGCCTGGCGGAGTACAAGGTGGACACCGAGTACGTGTTCTTCGCGGAGTCCAAGACCACCGGCGTCATCGTCACGCTCGTCAACGGCGAAGGCGAGAACGCCATCTGCCACTATACCGGCGCCAACTGCGCCCTGCAGCCTGCGGACATCCAACTGGCTGAGGAACGCATCGCGCAGGCGGACGTCTGCCTCATCCACGGCTGTTTGCCTCAGGAGGCGATCTCGGCGGCCATCCACTGCGCCACCCTCCACGGGACCCGCGTGATCCTCAACCCCGCCCGACCGATCGAACAGACGGACCAGCGGGGTGTGGACCTGCCCACGGACTATTTTGCAGCGGATGTCCTGGTGGCCAACCTGGAGAAGGCCGCACAGATCGCCGAACAGGCGGCCGCCCATGTCCGCACCGCCAAGATGATCGGCTCGGACCTCATTGCCCGCGGCGCCCACAGCGCGGTCATCACGATGGGTCGTCGCGGCTGCGTGGTCGTGGACCGCAACGGCGCCGACCACGTCCAAGGTTTCGAGGTCGATTGGGTGGACCGAACCGGCAGCGGAGACGCCTTCGCCGGGGCCCTGGCCGCCTATTGCGGGGTCAAGCACGATCTTCGCGCCGCGGTTAAGTTCGCCTCCGCGGCGGGCGCCCTGGCCTGCACGAAATTCGGCGCGATCGAGTCTCTGCCCTCCAAAGCCGACATCATCCAGCTCCTCCAGAACGAAGACATCGACCTGCTCCATCACAACCAATAGTGACTCGTGCCCCGTGTTGCAGGACATGATGGCCAGTGCGGCCTGTCGCCCGGTCAGGTCTTTATGGCGTAGTACAGCTTCCGCAGGAGCCGGCCGTGCTCGCGGATGTCTTGGCGTCGCTCGGCGATGAACGTGTCGATTGCTCGCGTGGCGCCGCGGTACTCCTGGTTGTCGTAGTCGTCGAAGACGCAGCATCCGCCCGGCGACAGGCGGGGCCATACCGTCCGCGCCGCGTAGAGCATACTGTCGTGCAGGTCGCAGTCGATGAACGCGAAACAGAAGGGGCCCTGGAGCGTATCCAGCGTCGTCTGGAACAACCCCTGGACCAGGACGACCCGATCGGCCACGCCGAGACGCTCCAGCTTGCGGCGGACATAGTGGAGATCGGTTTCTTTGAAGCAATGGCGTCGCGTGGCGTCGCCGGCTTCCTGCTCCCGCCGGATCTCCTCGGGATCGAAGCCCGCGAACGTGTCGCACGCGTAGATGCGTTTGGGAAGCTGCCGCATCTTCAACAAGCGGGCCATGCTGACGGTCGTGCCGCAGAGGAAACTCCCGCATTCGATGACGTCGCCCTCAAGATCGAGCGAAGCCTCCAGACGCGCGATCAGAGCTTCCACTTCATCCGGCACCAGGCTTCCCTCGTATTGCACGCGCCTCGTGGCGTAGAGCGAGGGAAACCGCAGGAGAATCCCTCGTCTGAGGCGCCGTCGCCACGAGGGGGGAAGACACCGACCCAAACGCGCCAGGGCGCCGAGCATTCGCACACTCCCTTCAACCAGGTCTGATTCGACACGTCACGTCACCCGATCATTCTAACGGACCGCTCCCATTTTGCCCAGAGCCGGCCTGCGGAGTTCGATTCCGTCGGGGAGGTTGCCCGCAAAACGCGGTCTTCGCCACCGAGAAGGGCGATTTGCTTCACTCTGCGGTTCGTCCGCACTTTGGGGCACAGCAATCTCCCCGAATATCCCTACTGAACGCCTCGGAATAGCAAAATTCGTGCAACATCTCAAAACCTAAAACGCCCCTGACGCACAATTTTTTTTATTCCTCGCCGGGCCTGGAGTTAAGTGCATTTCCACCTTCTTCAAAACACGAATTTTTCGACAAATTCGTGCAACATCGAGCAAGGGTAGAGGGACGCGTCAGTCCGAGCGACCCGAAAACCAGATGAAAACGACACAGCGGAAAGGGCGACAGGACATGGCATTCGAGCTTGGAGCGTTCGACGGGCGAACCGGGGACCCCCCACGCGGCACATCGCGCTGGGGAACTCTCGACGCGGACTACCTCGACTGGCTGGTGGACGTGCACGCCGCGAGTATCCAACAGCACTTCTGGCGACTGTGGGACTATTACGCCAACCCGATGTCCGACGCCTGCGGCGGCTCCGCGGCCGATCGCAAAGTCAGCGAGTCGGGACGCTGCTACATCCAAGCGCAGGAGGTCGGCCTGCCTTCGCGGATCACCGGCCTGGCCCGCTCGCCCCACGGCGGCGCGCTGGGCGTCCAGCCCGTGCGGGACATCCAGCGAAAGGAAGTCGTCATCGAGAACGACATCGCCTGGCGCGTGAACGCCGCCGCGGATTTCCTCTTCGGCAAACCGGTCACTCTAATCTCCCGGGCCTCCGACGGCCGCAAGCGCAGAGACATTGAAGCGATTTTAAAGGCGCTGTTCGCGGCCAACGGCGGTCCCGGCTTCTTCCAGGACATGGCGGTGCTCGGAAGTGTCTACGGGTTCGTCGATTGCCTCATCCGAGCGCCCCAGACGCAAGATGCGTTTGGGAATCTGCGGTCTCGGCACCCCCTCTCCGAGACCCCTTCCCTCGCTTGCTCTCTCCCTGCCTCCCCGGGTCCCCGGCCCAGTGACACCCCCGGGGACCCCCTCTCCCCTGTGCTGCAATGGGCACAAGCGATCGATCTGGAACTGATCGAGGCGCCCCGAGCGCTGCCGGTCCTGGACGAAGACGACTATCGAACCATCCGACTGTACGTGCAGCATTTCCACCAGAAGAAAAACGCCATCACCGCCAAGGGCTCGTTCCTCGCGCGGATTCTCGGCGCCGCAGGTTCTCGAAGCGACCCGCGGCCGGTCGTCGCGGTGACCGAGATCCTCTCCCCCGACTACTGGCAACGCTACGAGAACAAGGAGCTCGTCGCGGAAGGCCCGCTGCCCTGGGGCTTTCTGCCGATCGTGCACATCCAGAACATCGCGCAGCCCTACTCCTATGAGGGCGTCAGCGACGTCGAGCCGCTGATCCCACTACAGGACGAACTCAACACGCGCCTGAGCGACCGGGCCAGCCGGATCACGTTCCAGTCGTTCAAGATGTACCTGGGCAAGGGCATCGAGGGCTTCGAGAACAAGCCCGTCGCGCCGGGTCGGATGTGGTGCACCGACAATCCCGACGCCTCCATCCAGGAATTCGGCGGCGACCTCGCGGCCCCCAGCGAGCAGGCGCACATTGCGGAGATCCGCGAAGCGATGGACAAAGCCAGCGGCGTGACGCCTGTCGTCGCAGGCATTCTCCAGGACCGCCTGGGCAATCTCACCAGCGCCACGGCGCTGCGTCTGACGTTCATGGGCATGCTCAGCCGCAACGAACGAAAGCGCCGCACCTACGGCGAGGGAATCCGCAAGATCTGTCGGATGGTCCTGAGCATGCTCGACACCGCGGGCGTCTATGCCACCGGCGACTCGGATCGAGACGTCGAGATCGCATTTGCCAGCCCTCTGCCGGAGAACCTCATGGAGAAGCTCCAGGAAGCGCAGATCAAACGCGACCTGGGCGTCCCCCAGGACCAGATCCTCAAGGAGTTGGGCTACGAAACGAAGTGACGATGGCTGACCGGAGACCCGCAGGGGCCTCTGTTCCATCAACCATCCCCCATCCTCCATCATCCATGAAATACGGAGTCAGTATGAGTGACAACGACGGAACCCACACGGAGAACCTGGCCGAACAACTGGCCCAAGCGAACGAGCGGATCGCACAGATGTCCGAGGAACTCAGCGGCCTTGTGATCGAGCAGAAGCTCACGCACAAGCTGGCAGGGGCCGGAGCGATCGACCTCGAAGCGGCGCTGCTGCTGGCGCAAGCGCGGATCGAAGGCCGGACCGAAGCGGACATCGACGAGTGCGTGACCCGCCTGAGGAAAGAGAAGGCATACCTCTTCGGGAGCTCCAACCCGCTCGTGATGCCGCGCAAGACCGCCGGCGCCAACGACCGCGTGACGCGCAACCAAACGGTGCTCGAACAGGCCGCCAAACGAGCCGCCAGGACCGGCAGCCGCGTGGACCTCCAGCGGTATCTGATGCTGCGCAGAAGCATGATGTGATGCGGATGGATGCAATCCGCGAGCCGAACCACCTACGATTCAGGAAGGAGACACAAGCATGGCATTCACCGGAAAAGCGACGTACAGCGCAGGGATCGCTCTGCCCGAGTTGGCTGAGGACGTGGCGGACCTCATCGGGCTCATCACGCCCGCCGAGACGCCTCTGCTCGACGCGCTGGGCGACCCGCTGCGCGAGGCGACCAGCACGCACCACGAGTGGCTGGAGGACGAGCTGCTGCCCAACAAGGACGCGATCAACGATTCCACGTGGACGAACCCCGCCTCCGACACGACGTTCGACGTGGACCATGGCGGCCGGTTCCGCGTAGGCGACCAAATCCAGGTCGAAGGCAGCCAAGAACTCATGCTCGTCGCGTCGGTCGCCGGCAACACACTCACCGTGCAGCGAGGGTATGCGAACACCACGCCCGAGAACCTCGCCAACGACCAAGTCATCAACATCCTGGGCAACGCGGCCCTCGAGGGCGACACCCGTCCCAACGCCCGATTCACCCACCGCCTCCGCTGCGGCAACTACACGCAGATCTTCACCGCAACCGTCGAGGTCAGCGGCAGCGACATGGCCGCCAGCCAGCTGGGCCTGGCCGACGAGATGGACTACGAAAAGCAACTGCGCCTGCGAGAGCTGGTCCGGGATCTGGAGAACACCGTCCTCAACGGCGGCAAACCCGCCGTCGATCCGCAGGGCAGCGGCACCGTCCGACGAACGATGAAGGGCATCCTTCAACACCTGGCCACCAACGTCTTCCATACCGGCGACAGCGGCTTGCCCTCCGGCGACGATCTGGACGAAGCCAAAGTCAACTACGTCCTGCGGAAGATCTGGGACCACAGCAGCGGCAACGTGGACCTGATCGTCGTCGGCGGCTTCCAGAAGCGAAAGATCAACGCCTTCTGTGCCGACAGTCGCCGCTACGGCGCGGACGACACGACGTTCACCGACAGGGTGAGCCTGTACGAGAGCGATTTCGGCGTCTGTCGGATCGTGACGACCCGGCACATCCCGCAGGATGCGGTCCTGTTCCTGGACTCCTCTCGCGTCAGCGTGCTGCCGCTGAGCGGTCGCAGCTTCCACTTCAAACCGCTGGCCAGCTCCGGCGACTACGAGTGCGGCGAGCTGATCGGCGAGTACACCCTGGAACTCAAGAACGAAGCCGCCCACGGCCTGATCCGCGGTCTTTCGACCACTTGACCCCCCCCCGCGCCCCGGCGGTCGTCCCTCTTCCGCCGGGGTTTCGCTTGTCCGGTGGTGGGCCTACGGAGAAACGAACATGGTAAAATTCTCGAACGATGTGGATGTTCTGAAATACGAGCCGGCGCTGTTTGGCCAGTGGCATCTGCCGTCACAGGTGCAGACCAGCGGGACCGACGCGATTCTGAATGGGACCAGCCTGACCGCAGCGCATGCGGATTTCCTCACGTCCCACGTCGAGGCCGGCGGCGTCGTATACCTGAGGTCTCTGGATGGGTCGCTGGAAGGAGCCTACGAGATCGTCTCGGTCGATTCCGCGACCCAATTGACGGTCTCCGTCCTGAGGGCCGATCCGACGAGCCCGCCGGTCGCTCCGGCCGTCGGAGGCGAAGTCTCCTACCGAATCAGCACACTGAGCCCCCAGGCTGTCGATGCCGCCCTCCAACTGACGCAGCTCTTGGGCCTCCGGCCCGGCGACCCCTCCCGCTCGATATCCCCCGACGACCTTATTGGGATCGAAGGCCTTCGCAGGGCCTCGGCGTTCCTGGTGATCGCCAACGCCTACGCGACGTGGGCGGGACAAGGCCAAGGCAAATGCTTCGCAGACAAGAGCCAGCACTACCAGCAGCTCTTCGAGAAAGCCAGGCAACGGTGCCGCGTGAGCGTCGATCTGGGCTCCGACGGCGTCGCGGACGTCCATCGCATCGGCGGCGTCGTCCGACTCGTGCGTGACTGAGTCCCCCTCGCAGAAGAAAGGACCCCTCATGAGCGTGACACTCGACGGACAAGCGATCTTCGATGAACCAGGACTGACGATCTCGCTCGACAGTCCCACGCGGGCCTCGATCGAGCGGGCGGTCGCCGGATTGGATGGCGTGCTGAGCCTGGACCTGGGCACCCGCGCCCGACAGATCCGACAAGCCGGGACGCTCCGCGCCGCCGGTCGGGCTGCGATGCGGGCTCGCATCCAGGCCATGGTACGATTCATCGACGGGCGCGAACACACCCTCGTCGCGGCGGACGGCCAGACGTTTGGCAGGCTCCGCATGGACAGCTTCAAGAAACTCGCGGAATACCCCGCCGGTCCCGGCGTCATCGCGGAGTACGAAATCACCTACACGCAATTGGGAGGCCACCGCGATGCGGCTTCATCGTGACGGAATCAAAGACGTCTTGGCGGTTCCTTTGCCTGAGGCGATTGCCGCCGACGGGTGCGGGACCGCGGTCAGCGGCGCGGTGCTGGTGACTTGGCGCTCGTCCCATACGGGCAGGCTCCACCAAGTGTACCTCAATGGCCGCTTTGCGGGAGCGACTCTCGATGTCGACCAGCGGCAACTGGTGGTGCAGCCGCCTTCCTCGTTTCTGGCGGCGGTACGCGTCGAGGTCGCAGCGGTCGAGGCGCAGGAGGCCCATCTCGATTTCAGCCGCGAACTCGATCCGCCCCCGACGACCGGTCGCGTCCGATTGGTCCTTCTGCAAAGCCAGACCCTGCCGTTGGGGGCTCGCTTCAACGTATACTCCGACCACGGCGCAGGAACGATCGACTCCACCGCGCCGCTGAACGCGTCCCCGATTCCTGTCTGGCCGTGTCCCCAGGACAAGGCAGGCTTCGGCATGGCCGCCTTCGGCGCGGGCGACTTCGGATACGACTGCCCGGCCTGCGTCGGCTTCGGCAGGGGATGTTTCGCCCAGGGCCCGTTCGGCATGGACGTCGGCGCGATCGAGTGGATCAGCCCGCTGTTGCCGCTGGGACGGTATCGCTTCGCCGTCAGGACGCTGGACGCATCGGGCAACGAAAGCCCCGCCTGCGAGACCTCGCCCATCGCGGTCGTTCCTTTGCCCCAACCTGCGGCGGCGCTGCGCGTCGCTTCGTTCGACCCCCAGACCCATCAACTCACCCTTCGCATTGGCGACTCGTGACAAGGAGACCATCATGGCCGAGGCTTATCCATCGGACAACGAACTACTGAACCTTCAATCGGACCCCGAGACCGGCGTCGAATACATCCCGACGGGCACTGCGCCCTATTACCTGCACTTCCGCAAGCTGCTGTACCGGCTCCTGCTGGCCGCGCGCCGCGCGAACGACCTGCGAGTCTACGACGAGGGAGGACTCGATATCGGCGTCAAACCCGGCAAATTCTGGCTGGGCGCCGACCTCGTGACCTTCGCCGGCTCGACCGGCAATACCCTGGCCGACGACCAGGACGCGATCTACGTCTATCTCGACAGGCAGGGCAACCTCGTCACGAACGAATACGCCGGGTTCCCGAGCATGGCGACAACGCCTCACGTGCGTCTGGCGGTCGTGAGCACCGCCGAGGGGGACATCGTCTCGATCACCGACTGTCGAGACGCACACCACGTCGTCGTTCCCCACGCAGCAGGCGGCGTTCGCAGAACCGTCGAAGCCCACACGAGCGGCGACCTGCTGGAGGCAGCCGAGTCGGGCAGCGTTCATACGAACCTCGGAGCTGCCGGCGCGGTGACGTTGACGCTTCCGGAGGCTCCGCCGGCAGGGACGGAATTCACCTTCGCAGTTCAGGCGGCCTGCGAGCTGCGAATCGAGCCCGGCGACGCCGCGATCCGCGACAGCAGCGGACAGACCGCAGGCAAGTACAAGGCCGCCTCTGGGATCGGAGCCGCTTTGACCGTCGTCGCAGACTCCAACCGCGACTGGGCGGTGACCGCCAAAACAGGCACCTGGACCGAAGAACCGTAAGACCTCCCCCTCGGACGAAGAAAGGTACAGAATCATGGCATACGAGATTCAGGCGGACTACGCCTCAGGCAGCGTTCTCTACGCGATCATCCGCAATCCCGCCGGGCAAGTGTGGCATCCCGCGGGAGGCGCTTTCGAAGAATGGGGCGGCGGCGCTCACACAATCAGCGACTACGCCATCCCCTTGATCGACCGGGGCGGCAACCGATACGTAGGCGACTTCGACTCGACCCTCCCCGGCGGCTCGTACGGCATCCAGGTCCTGCGACAAGTCGGCGCCAGCCCTGCGGATACGGACCCTCTGGTGTGCGGTCGCCAAATCCTCTGGACCGGGGTGGGCGAACTGACCGCGGTCAAGATGCTGGCCAACCGCGCCGTCCAGGACGCGATCACTCGCGACATCGACTACTACGACGACGACGGCCAAACCGTCCTGCTGACCCTGACCCCGCGCGACGACGACGATACCTGCTCGCTGACGCCGAGGTCGTGAGCCATCATCCCCTCTCAACCGGAGCACAGACATGGGCAGTTTCTCGAACTATTGGGAGAACAAAGTTCTCGACTATCTCTTCGGCAAAGGGACGTACACGCCCCCGACGATCCACGTGGCCCTCTCGAGCGCCGACCCGGGCGAAGACGGCGCAGGTCTCGACGAGCCCGAAGGCGGCGGATACGCCCGCGCCGCGACGCAGGCGAGCGATTGGAGCAGCGCCGAGGACGGCCGGATCGACAACATCCAAGCCATCGAGTTCCACCCCGCCACCGGCGCCTGGGGCACGCTGACGCACTTTGCGCTGTTCGACGCCGCGACCGCAGGCAACCTGCTCGCCCACGGCTCGCTCACGCAACCCCGAACCGTCAACGCCTCGGACGCCCCTCGATTCCCTCCGCGCGAGCTGCAAGTGACGTTGGATTGACGACGGATCATTCACAAGGAGCCCGATCATGAGCGACATCAAGACCCAGTACGGCAGCGCCAACCAGTCGCTGTCCATCACCCTCAACGGCCTGGCCAACGACGCGAAACGCCAGTCCGCCTCGGTCGACAACTCGACCAGTTGTTTTCTCGATGCCCTGGTCCAGGTCAAGATCGCGACCAACGCCAGCGCCGACTCCACCGGCGACAAGGCCCTCTACGTCTATGCCTACGGCACCGCCGACGGCGGCTCCACCTTCTCCGGCAACGCCTCCGGCAGCGACGCGGCCTTCGGGACAGATCCGCAACAGCTCGCCAACTGCCGACTCATCGGCGTGATCTACGCCCCCACGCAGAACAAGGTCTACGAGTCGGACCTGATGAGTGTCGCCTCCGCGTTCGGCGGGTTCCTGCCCCAGCGGTGGGGGATCATCGTCCACAACAAGACCGGCCAGACGCTCAAGACCAGCGACTGCTCGGCCATCTACCAGGGTCTTTGTGCACAGTCGAGCTAAACCATGCGGACGCGAACCCCATCACACATCAAGCCGCCGGTCTGGGCGTCGATCGATCGCGCCCATCCGCTCGCTCGCGGCCTGGCGGCTTGCTGGCTCCTCAACGAAAGCGCAGGAAAAATCGCGAAGGACATCGCGGGCTCTCGACGCGATGGCACCTTCTTGGGCAATCCCTCCTGGTCCGCAGGCCCCTTTGGATCGTCCCTCGACTTCGACGGCGCCGACGACTGGATCAGCATGGGCGACTGCCTGAACCTGGGCATCGACGATGTTTCGGTGCTGGCGATCCTCAAATACAGCGCCGCCAACCAACCCGACAACTGGAGCGGCACGCGGATCGGCGCGGTCCTGGGCAAAGGCTATCTCGACGGCGCCGGCAAAGGCTACGGCCTGCTCGTCGAAACCGACAACCGCCTCTCCTGGCAGATCCGCAACCAGGCGACCGCGTTCACAGCCGGCTCCGACAACGCCCTGAACGACAACCGCTGGCATCTGGCGATCGGCGTGTGCGACCGCGACGACCCTTGCGGTCTGCGACTCTACATCGACGGCCTCCGACAGAGCGTCGCCGCCGACGCGACGAGCCTCAACGGGATCGACCTGAGCGGGTCGAGGGCCTTCGCCATCGGATCGCGACAAGAGACCTCCGGCACGTGGTTCTGGGACTTCGCAGGCAGCGTGGCGCTGGCCTGCGTGTGGAAACGCGTCCTCTCGGAAGCGGAGATCCGCCGGCTCTGTCGGAACCCGTTCGAGATGCTCTCGCCGGGCCGCATCGCGACGAGACTTCAACCGGCCGGGACCGTCGTCCCCTGCGCCGGCGCGATCCACGCATCGTCCTCGGTCCGTGGCAGCCTCCACATCCCCGGCCCAGTCCCGCTGGCCGGGACCGTGCGAGGCTCCTCGCATCTGCACGCGAGCCTCTCGATCCGCACGCCGCGACCGGCCTTCCAGGGCCGATTGAAGACCGAGCCCGCCTGGCAATGGGAGGCGCTCTTTCGCGGCAAGTCGCGCGACGCCTTTGCCCTGGGGACCGCGCTGACGCGAGGCTGGTTCTGGGTCCGTCGGGCAGGATACGCCGCGATCTATCGAGGGACCACCCTGGGCGACGTGGACTGGAGTCGAATCCTGTGCGTCGTCAGGCCGGGGACGCGGGAGGTCACGTTGCCCTCGCATCTATCCCCTCGGCCGGGCTCGACCGCCTGCTACGTCCTGCGTCGATTCGACGCTCGCGGACGCCAGGAGAAGACGACGACCGCCTCGACGCTCCTTCGCATCGACTCGAACGGGCGACAGACTCCGCCTCGACCCAACGCGGTGACCGCACTGGCGGCGCAGTGGATCGGCGTAGGCCGGGTTCGACTGACCTGGTTCTACTGCCCGCTCGATCAGGAAACCGCGCCGAGCCGGTTCCATCTCTACCGCGACGCAGTCCTGATCGGGTCGGTGCCCTGCGAAGGCCTAGGCTTCTATCAGTACGACGCCGAAGCCGCGACGGAGGGCCCCAGCGTATTTGTCGTGCGAGCCGCAAGCGTCGCAGGCGTCGAAAGCAGGTCCGCCGTCGTATCGGTGCATCCGAGTTCGGATGCGCCACCCGCACCGCCGACGATCCTCGTCGCACGAGCTGTTTGATGATTCGGAGACATGCATATGACCAACACCGCGCAACTGTATCAGCCCGAATGCCGCCGACTGGCCCTGCCCGCGGGCACGATGCTCGCCTCTCTCGACGGCCTCCTGTGCGACGACCTCGAACCGATCGAGATCGTCCGCGGCGGCTGGCCGGAGTTTGGCTGGGCCAAGCTGGCCTGGAGGCCCTCGGGCCAGGACGCCGCCGCCATGCGGGTCGAGGACATCGAAGACCGCTTCGCCTTCGGCCGCACGATCCGTCTGCACCAACTCTACAACGCTCGACCGCCTCAGACAAAAACGAAGAGTCTGACCCTCTTCGTCGGGCAGATCGAGGGACTGTCCACCACGATCCGCTCGGACCGCCAGACGGTCGAGATCCTCGCCAGGGACTTTGGCGAGAGTCTGCGGCGCGTCACCGTCTACGGCCGGCGGGTCCCTCGTCGCGACGGCTCGACGATCCTATTGCCCGGCCTGGAGACCGTCTTCAATCCGCTCGGGCAAGGCAACGCCGCACAGGTCAAAGGCTTCGCCCACACGCTCTTCTCGTCAGGGGGCCTCCGCGACAGGACCTGGACCTGCGCCGATGCGATCCTCTATCTCCTGAGCGAGCACGCGCCCGCAGGGGCGCTCGCCTGGCCCTCCCTGGCGCAACTGCTGGCCCTGACCGACTGCCAACCCCTGCGGGACCTCGACGTCACCGGCCTGAACCTGCTGGACGCCCTGCACGCCTGCTGCGAATCGGCGGACCTGGAATTCCACTTCGAGCCGCGACGGGTCGAAACGGGACCCGCCCAGGCGATCGTCTTCCGTCGTCGCGACCGGGGGCGAACCGTCGAGCTCAACTGCCAGAGGCCGGGAGAGGTCTTGAGCGTCTCACGAACGAACGTCGCGGCGTTCCACAGCGAGCGAGCGTTCTATCCCGTCACGCATCGCACGCTGGGCCTGGGCGACTTCAAGGTCTACGAGGCGACCTTCGAGCTGGTCAAAGCCTGGGACCCCGCGTTGGAGGGCACGAGCCTGCGTCGCTTCTCGATCAGCGGCAATCCCCAGTTCCACCAGGTCAAGGACGTCTACCGCAAGTGGTGTCTCAACGAAGCGGGCGACTACAGCTCTCCGCCCTTCGACCGAGGCGAGCCCTACGACTTCTCACGCCTGTTCGAGGGCGCCGACTGGGTCGTGCGCCGAAGGCGGTTCTGGCCGGCGCTGAGCGCCGACGCCCAGGGCCGCTCGCTGGGCTACTTCCTGCAGGTCTCCTACGACGGCCTGCACTGGTGGAACTATCGCCACGCGTTCACCAATCTGCTCGACGAGTGCGGCGTGTGGCTGGCCAGCGACGAGCTGGACCTGGACACGTGGGTCGCGGCCCTCAAGGGCCTGCTGCGGATGCGGATCACCGCGTCGGTCGTCAGTGACGAACGGCTCGCCTGCGTCGTCGCGGATGGGCCCGTCGGCTCCACCGCGCCGGTCGTGGACCACGTGCTTGTGCTGCCCCGACGGTTCGCGTACCGCAAGGTCTCCTCGCAGAGCGTCTTTGCGAACCACTCGCAGCCGGGACTGGGCGCGCCCGACGAGGTCGACGATTCCGCGGCGTTGCGACAGTTCGTCCGCCGACAGGCCCGGTCCTCGCCTGCGCTCATCGAAACGATCGACGTGCAGACGCCCACGCTGTGGTTGCACCTGCAACCGGGCGACCGCGTGACGTCGAGTCCCGACAGTCGCGACCTGTTCGCCTGCCGGCGCGACCCGCGCAGCGTCGTGCGGATCGAGCGGGTCCGCATCGATTTCCGCAACCAGTGCACGGACCTGCGGCTCGTCCGCCGCAGGGAGTCTCAAGTGTGAAGTCGCAAGCCGTACGTCGCCAAGGAGCCCCTCATGGACCATCGATACACAACCGATCAACAGCAGGTCCTGGCCGACCTCGCTCGCGGCGGGCCCGCCCACCGGCAGGAGACCTCCGCGCTGGTCGCCCCCGGCGGCGGCGTCTGGGCCTGCGCCGTCACGATCCAGAGCCGGGTCTATCGCAACGTCTATCTCGTCCGCGCCGTCGTCGTCGGCGAGGCCGGCTCGATCCCCGTCGAGGTCGGCGATCCGGTCGAGGCGACCAACCTGGCCGAGTCGCCCCAGAACCCGGGCACGCTGCCGAGCGGTGCCCACGCGATCCTGATCCGCCTGGGCGAAACCAACGTCTTCTACGCCAAACCCTGAGCATAGGACGCGACGATGTATCGATTCCACGATCACAGAAACGGTCCTCGCGTCCTTACGCGGCCCTGGCACGCCCGAAGCGGGCGTGCGGAGGAGATTTTCCGCTTTGCACCAGCAGCATGGTGTGACCAGAAGGCGACGCCCCGCGAGAGCGGCGTCGCCATGCCACTGGACCGCTGCGGCGCTCAGGGTGCTTCTCAGCAGAGCCCTATCCTCCGCAACGGCAAAGTCCAGAATACCCTTGCCTTGTCTCATCCGCAACCGCTCACAAGAGGGCCGGATGCGATGGGGCGTTCGCAAACCGATCAGCCGATGCCCACCCCGACTCCAGGACGTCGGCGCGCGGCCTTCCTATTCATGCTGCTGGCGCAAAGCGGAAAATCTCAGGGGTTTGGGGACAGCGTCCCCAAGGGCCACGACCGTATACAAGATCTGGACCAGCCACAACTCAACCATCCAAAATACAAAGGAGTTCCCATGACCAGAGACCCCAACACCCACTGGCGTCTGGACCGCAGGGTCAACCTCTCGGTCCTGCTGCAACTGATGGTGCTGGCCTCGCTGATCCTCGGTAGCTGGGTGAACCTCCAGCGCCAGCTCGGCCTGCTCCAGCACGACGTCGCGGCCCTGCTGCAAAGCCACAAGGAGTTTCAGCAGAAGCTCGAAATGCTCGCGGCCCGCAGCCTGGCCAGCGACTACCGCCTCCAGGCGGTCGAGAAGCAGCTCGCCGATTCCGCCAACACGATTCGATAGCCCGCGCCGACGTCGGCGCATCCGAACCTTGGGAGAAACGCCATGACACCAGAGATTCGATCCCTCCGACACACAAGCCCTCGAACCCCTTGGTTGCTGCTGCCGGCGGCCCTGGGACTGCTGGCCGCAGGCTGCCATGGCCTGCGCCTTGCGCCGGACGAGACGCAAAAGCAGAACGCCTGGCTGCACAACCGTACTGCGACGGTCGCCGCACAGATCGCGAGGGAGGAGGGCTCCTCGCAGCAGCTCCAGGCCCTCACGAAGCTCTCGGAACTGCAGAGCCGCTCGTTCACCGCCTATTGCGGCCTGCCCAAGGAGTACCCGCAGGCCGAGACCGTGGACGACATCCTGGCCGAGTCGAACGTGCAGATCGCCACCACGGCGCTGGCTCGGTCCGCCGAGCGGCCCGATCCGTGGGAGCTCGCCGACTCGGCGCTGGAGATCGGGATCGGCGTGTCCGCCCTGTTCGGCGGGGTCCTGGGCGCCCGCGCCGTGCGCTTTCTCCAGGAGGCCCGCGACAAGAGCAAGGCCCTGCGGGAGATCATCCAGGGCAACGAGCGGTTCAAGAGCCGGCACGCCGACCAGGTGGCCGCGTTCAAGGCCGCCCAGGAGAACCAGTCGCCCGAAACCCGCAAGCTCGTCACCACGATGAAGGGATGATCCCTCGTACGCCAAGGGAAAGAGCCCCATGAACACCGGCTGGATCATGCTGCACCGCAAACTGCTGGAGAATCCCCTGGCCCGCAGGCCCGCGTACTGCCACCTCTGGGTACACCTGCTCCTGCGGGCCTGTCACAGGGAAGTCTCGTTCATCTGGAACGAACGCCGCCAGAGGCTCGCTCCCGGCCAGCTTCTGACCGGACGAAAGCAACTCAGCCAGGAGACGGGAATCCCGGAGGGAACCGTCGAGAAGATCCTTCGCTACCTCGAAACGGAACAACAGATCCAGCAGCAGACCACCGCCAAATTCCGCATTATCACCATCAGGAATTGGGGGCTCTACCAGGCGACGCCCGACGCCGAACAACAGAATGACAACCACGCAACAGCAGAGGAACCGCACGGTGACACATACAAGAAGGACAAGAAGGAAAACAATGAAAAGAAGGAGAAAGCAAAGCTCCTCTGTGAGTTGCTTTCGCAAGAGATCCGACGGAGGAAGAGCGATTTCTGCGAGCCTCCGAGGGAGCAGTGGCTCGAGCCGATGGCCGCGATGCTGGAGCTCGACGGGCGCAGTGCCGAGCGGGTCGAGGCGGTGATCCAGTGGTCGCAGCGGGACCCGTTCTGGTCGGTGAACATCCTCAGTCCCGCCGCGTTGCGGAAGCACTTCGACCGCCTGGAGCTGGAGATGGCCCGCGTCGGGACCGGTGAATCCGAGAGCCTGGCCCAGCGTCTGGCGCGTCTGGAGCGGGAGGAAGGCCTGTGAACGCGTGTGACAGGGACAGCGTTTGGCTAGAGCCAGCGGCGTCGGCGCAGCCAGCCCGTCAGGCCTGTGCCGACCACTGCGAGCAGGGCCGCCGCTGGGGAAAGGAACGATCTGCGAGGGAAAACCATGTTCTTCTCCTGTTGGGGGGGGGTCCGGGTCTGGGAGGCGCAGGGCCTTACGGGGGGATCGTCACGAGCCGGTCGCCGGGTCGGACGCGCCAGCCGTTGAGGAAGGCCCGAAACTCCATCAGGCCTTTGCCGGCGGGCCGGAGTTTCCGAATCGCCAGTTTGCCCTGGCCGCACAGAACGTTGAGGTCCTCGTCGAACGTGCCGGGGGCCGCCGGCGGGGGCGCATCGCCCCAGATCACCTCGGCCAACGCCAGCGTGACCCGCGTGGTCTTTCCGGTCCGACTGGAGACGAAGTCGGCCGCGGCGCCGGGCCAGGGCCACAGGCCGCGGATCGTGTCGGCCAGAAGGTAGGCGGGCTCGTGGAAGTCCAGGAATCCGTCGGACTTCTTGAGCTTGGGGGCGCGGGTCGCTTCGAACTCGTTCTGCGGCGTGAACGTGACGGTGTCGGACTCGATCTTGTCGAGCGTCTCGATCAACAGAGGGGCCGCCAGTTGCGCCAGGCGGTCGTGCAGCTCGCCTGCGGTCTCGAAGACGTCGATGGGGGTACGGACCTGAGCGAGGATGTCACCGGCGTCCATGCGGTCGGCCAGGGTGATGATGCTCACGCCGGTTTCGGTTTCGCCGCGGAGGATGGCCCAGTTGATGGGCGCGGCCCCGCGGTACTTGGGCAGCAGGGAGGAGTGCACGTTGATCGCCAGGCGGGTGGGCAGTTCGACCAAGGGGCGTGCGATTTTCTGTCCGCAGTCGATGACCACCAGCACGTCGGGACTGGTCTGGGCGATCCGCCGGAGGATCTGCGGATCGTTGACGTTGTCGCTCTCGAGGAAGGGGACCGCGTTGTTGTCGGCCCATCGGGCCACCGGCGTGGGGCACAGTCTCCGTCCCCGGCCCGCGCACCGGGCGGCGCCGGTGACCACCAGCGAAAGACCGTGTCGCGACCGGCGAACGGCATCCAGGCACGGCAACCCGAATTCTCCACTGCCGAGATAAACGATGTTCATCGCCACTCACACCTGTCCTTCCCCGGCCTCGAGGAGCTTCTTGAGCTGTCGTCGGTGGGCGATCCGGGCGGTGGCGCTCATGCGGTTGACGATCACCAGGCCCTCGATGTGGTCGTATTCGTGCTGCAGGGCGCGGGCGTACAGGCCCTCGCCTTCGTCGCTGAAGGGCCGGCCGTCCAGGTCGGTGGCGGTGACCGACGCTCTCTTATGACGTCGGATCCGGGTCCACACGCCCGGCACGGACAGGCACCCTTCTTCGGCCTCTTCGAGATCGCCCAGGCCGGTCACGGTGGGGTTGATGTAGACGCGGACGTTGTCCCGCGTGCCGGTCAGCGAGATGATGAACAGCCGCAACCCGACGCCCGCCTGCGGGGCGGCAAAACCGATGCCCTTGTGCTCGATCATCAGGTCGGTCATTTTCTCGACCAGCTTGCGGATCGAGTCGTCGATTGTCTCCACCGGCGCGGCCTTGCCCCGCAACACCGGGGCCGGAAACCGCGTCATCTTGCATTTGTCGATGTCGATCATCTTACGCGCCCTGTGGTTTGTACCTCGTCCCTTGGCGTCATGGCGTCGGGGGATCGTCGAATTCGTGGCCGTTGAAGGTGTTGCCCAGGTAGCTTTTTCGGACGAGCTCGTCCTTGACGATTTGGGCCGGGGCCCCGGCGGCGATCACCTTGCCGTGGTCGATGATATAGGCCTTGTCGGCGACTTCGAGGGTCCGCTCGACGTTGTGGTCGGTGATCAGGATGCTCACGCCGGAGGCGACCAGCCTGCGGATCTCCTGCTGGAGGTCTTCGACCGCGATGGGGTCGACGCCGCTGAAGGGTTCGTCCAGCAGGATCAACGACGGGTCGGTCACCATCGCGCGGGCGATCTCGAGCTTGCGGCGCTCGCCGCCGGAGAGGAAGCGGCCCTGGCTCTTGGCCACTTCTTTGAGACCGAACCGCTCGATCAGGGCGTCGGCCTTGTGCTTGCGTTCCTTGCGGGTCAGCGACATGGTCTCCAGGATGGCCAGCAGGTTGTCGCGGACGCTCATCCGCTGGAAGATGCTGGGTTCCTGCGAGAGATACCCGATGCCCAGGCGCGCCCGCTTGAACATGGGCAATCGGGTGATTTCGCGGTCCTCGAAGATCACCTTGCCCTTGTCGGGGGTGACCATGCCCATGATCATGCGGAAGGTGGTGGTCTTGCCGGCGCCGTTTCGGCCCAGCAGGCCCACGATGCTGCGCTGCTGGATCGTAATCGAGACCTCGTCGACGACGACCCGGCCGCCATAACGTTTGATCAGATTCTGCGTTTCAAGAAGGGCAAGGCCAACCAAGGCACACCTCGTCCAAGCACTGGTTCTGCAAAGTCGAACCATTATATACCGGGGGCGGCCGGCCGGGCAACGGGCATTTGCCCGCGCCGGGCAGCGAGCCGGCGAGCGGGGCGACGATTCCGCCTTGGCGGCCTCGGCCCTCTTGACTTGGCCCGGACCGGTCGTTAGACTGTCGGGCGGACGAACAGGGGTGGGCGGCGGTGTCGGAAGGTGACGTTTGTTTTCAGTCTTGTGTGAAGATCATGCCTGAGGCGGTTTCGCAGAACGACGGGTACGAGGTCTTTTTCGAGAAAAAGGAAGAGTGCGGGCTGTTCGCCATCTTCGGCGACCCCGACGCGGTGCAGAAGGTCTATTTCGGGCTGCACGCTCTGCAGCATCGGGGCCAGGAGTCCGCGGGGATCGCCTCCAGCGACGGCGAGTCCATCCAGTGCTACAAGGGCATGGGCACGGTCCAGCGGGTCTTCCGCAGCGGGTCGGACACGCTCGAGCGGCTGAAGAACCCCATCGCCATCGGGCACGTCCGATATTCCACGACCGGATCGTCCTGCGCCGAGAACAGCCAGCCCCTGCTGGCGGAGTACTCGCGCGGACAGGTGGCCCTGGCCCACAACGGCAACCTGGTCAATGCGGGCCTGCTGCGGGACGAGTACGAAGCCTACGGCAGCATCTTCAAATCCACCAGCGACTCGGAGATCATCGTGCACCTGCTGGCCAAGCCCACCCATCAGAGCAAGCCCGATCCGCTGGGCCATGTGCTCAACCACCTGCAGGGCTCGTACTCGCTGATCTTCCTGTTCAACGACCACATCGAGGCCGCCCGCGACCCGTTCGGCATCCGACCCCTGTGCCTGGGGCGGATCGAAGCGGGGGCCTACGTCGTCGCCAGCGAGACCTGCGCCCTGGACGTCATCGGCGCGACCTTCCTGCGCGAAATCGAGCCGGGGGAGATCGTTCGCCTGGACCGCGACGGGCTGCACAGTCGGCATTTCGTCAAGCCCAGCGACATCCAGCCCGCCCACTGCATCTTCGAGCACGTCTATTTCTCCAAGCAGAACTCCTTCATCTTCGGAGAAAACGTGCACGAACTGCGTAAGAAGTTCGGACGTCAGTTGGCCCGGGAGCACCCGGTCGAGGCCGACGTTGTGATCCCGGTCCCCGACAGCGGGACCTCGGCCGCCCTGGGGTACGCCGCCCAGAGCGGCATCCCCTTCGACATGGGCATGGTCCGCAGCCACTACGTCGGGCGGACGTTCATCTCGCCCAACCAGGAGCTGCGCGAACTGGAGGTCCGTCTGAAACTGGCCATCGTGCCCGACGTGGTCCGAGGCAAGCGGATCGTCGTCGTGGACGACTCGATCGTGCGAGGCACGACCACCCTCGGAAAGATCCGCGCCCTTCGCGAGGCCGGCGCCAAGGAGATCCACATGAGGGCCAGTTGCCCGCCCATCCGACATCCCTGCTTCTACGGCGTGGACTTTCCCACGAGGCAAGAGCTGCTGGCCCACAACCGCACGCTCGAACAGATCCGGGAGTTCCTCGAAGTCGACAGCGTCGGGTACCTCTCGCTGGAAGGCATGCTCGCCTGCGCCGCGCTGCCGGCCGGCCACTACTGCACCGCCTGCTGGAGCGGCCGCTACCCGATCCCGGTCAACACCCGGATGAACAAGTTCGCCATGGAGCGACACCAACTGTACATGTTTGAGGAATTCCCAACCGCCCATGAGTAAATTCGTCAGTTATGCCCAGTCCGGCGTGGACATCGACGCCAACGATGTCATGGTCGAGAGCATCCAATCCCACCTGGCCAGCACGTACGGGCCGCGGGTGATCAACGTGCCCTGGGGCTTCGCGGGCCTGTTCCGTCTGGACTATGACGAGAAGCTCTTTCGGAAGAACTATCGCAATCCCGTGCTCGTCGCCTGCACCGACGGCGTCGGCAGCAAGGTGCAGGTGGCCGCCAAGGCCAAGAAGTTCGACACCGTCGGCATCGACCTGGTCGCGATGAGCGTCAACGACATGCTCGTCATGGGCGCAGAGCCCCTGTTCTTCCTCGATTACGTCGCGCTGCACAAGCTCGAGCCCGGTCTCGTGGCGCAAATGGTCAAGGGCGTCGCCGCCGGCTGTCGCCAGGCGGACTGCGCCCTGCTGGGCGGGGAAACCGCGGAAATGCCCGACACGTATCGCAAGGGCGACTTCGACATGGCGGGCTTCGCGGTCGGCGTCGTCGAGAGGAACCGGATCCTCACCGGCAAGCAGGTCCGACCGGGCGACCGCATCCTGGGCCTGGCCTCCTCCGGCCTGCACAGCAACGGCTACGCGCTGGCGAGAAACATCTGCTTCAAACGCGCCAAACTCAAACTCACCGACACGATCGACGAGCTCAGCGGCCAGACGCTGGGCGAAGCGCTGCTGGCGCCGACGAAGATCTACGTCCGACCGATCCTCAAGCTGCTGAACAAGTACAAGGTCAAGCGGGTCGTCCACGCGATGGCGCACATCACCGGCGCGGGTCTGCCGGGCAATGTCCCGCGAGTGCTGCCCCAGGACTGCAACGCGGTGATCCGCAAATCGAGCTGGCCCAGGCCGAAGATCTTCAATTTCCTCCAGAAGGCCGGACCCGTCCAGGAGGAGGAAATGTTCAACGTCTTCAACATGGGCATCGGCTACGTCGTGATCGTCGCGGAGGACTTCGCCGACGCGGCCGCCCGCCTGCTCATCGCCGAGGGCGAGAAGGTCTACAACATCGGCAAAATCACCCAAGGAACCGGGCGGGTCGTGCTCAAGGACTAGAAATTCGTGCTTGCTCCTGTCGGAGTTGTCCCTGAGAATGGACCCAACCCCACGCAACCTCATCGGGTCTTTCGTCGCGGCGATCCTGTTCGTCGCCTTCGCGGGCTATCTGTACCTGCCGCACGGCTCGCGACTGGCCGGCTGGCAGTGGCTCCTGCCGGTCAATGCGTGCGTCGCGGCGTTCGGCGCGTATGTCCTGAGCCGTCGATGGACCCCCGGCGTTTCCGGTGCGATCCTGGCCGGACTCCTCTATGGATTCGGCCCCTTCCTCCTGGGCCTGGCCAAAGCCCATCCGCTGGCGGGACTGCCGGCCGCGTGCGTCCCGTGGCTCTTCGTCCCGGCGACCCTCGCCCAGAAGCGGTTCGGCAAGGCCGCCGGGCTCGGGCTGCTGGTTCTGCCCTTTGCGGCGATCCTGCTGTTCTCCCGCGTCTCGGCGTCCCAACGGTTCTTCGCGGCGCCGCTGCAGACCAGCGTCCGCCCGACGGACCTGGCGGGGTTCGTCGCGCCGCTGGCTCTGATCCCCCGAAACAGCGCGCTGGTGGGCCTCTACCATGTCCCCATGGCGGCCCTGGTCCTGGGCCTGGCGATGATGGGCAAGGCACGCCGCTACAGCCTCTTGGGGCTCGTGCTCGTGGGCTTCGTGCTGGCTTTCAGCAAGACCTTCCTCAGCGCCCGGCAAGTGGCTTGGCTGGGCGTCAGTCCGATCCTGTGGCTGAGCATCCCGCTGACCGGCTGTGCGGTCCTGGCGGGCATCGGCCTTCACGGCCTGATCGCGGCGGGGTACGCCGACCGCAAGTGGATCCTCGCCGCGACGATCGTCCTGGGCGGGCTGGCGATTGCGGCGCTGCTGCTGGCGGCCCACTGCTTCCAGGTGATTCTGGGCCTGGGCGACGGCTACGCGCGGCTCTTCGTCGAGGCCGCGAAGGCCTACCTGCTGGGCGTGGTCGCCACCGGCATTGTCTTTGGGATCACGCACAGCAAGCTCCGTCTCCACGCCCTTCGCTGGGCGATCCTCTGCGTCGCCCTGGCGGTCGACATCTTCCTGGGCGCCCGCTACATCGTCGACCGCCTGCTGTGAACGTCTTGACAACCCCGCTCATTTGCGATATACGTGGAAGTGGGGCCGTGGGCGGGCCCGCCAGGATCATCGTGGATCAGTGGGTCCAGATCAAGGTCGTCATCGACCTGGACGCCAACACCTTCGAGGAGTACTACAACGACGTGCAGATCGCCTCCGGCGTGTGGGACAACGACGCGCACGGTACGTTCCAGGCCATCGACCTCTATGGAAACGGGGCTTCTGCGGTCTACTACGACGACATCCGGATCGACAGCGGCGCCACGCCTGCGCCGAGCGGTTGCTTCCCCCGTCCGGCCTACGACAGCGGATGGGTCACGACCCCCTTCGGCTCGCCCAGCCAGTTCGCGGTGATCAGCCTCAAGCACGGCCTGGGCGGCAACCCCGACGACTACGTGGTCGATCTCCAGATGAACGTCTCGGGGATCGCAGGGCCCAACCTGACCAACCAGGGCCTCGGGACCGTCTTTAGCTACAGCTATCTGACCAGCACCGGCATCCAGTTGGCGGCGCCGTTCAGCGCGATCGATCTGGTGACCAGCCTGCGCGTACGGATCTGGGTCTACTGCGACACGAGCAGCTCGCCCGGCCAGCCCAAGAGCCAGTAACGGCGCGCCCTCTGACGCAAGGACGAGCGTTTCGTGCGATATACATCCATCCGAATTCGTACGAATGAAGAACCCGTGCGTCGTCACTGGGGCGATTCAATTCGATAGAGATGCTCTTTCGTCCGCAGGAACAGGGCCTTGCCGTCCACCGCGGCAGAGGCCATAAAACCCGAGTCGAGCGTGTTGGTCGCCACCGGCTCGTACTGGCGGGCGGCCTTGAAGACCGTCGCGCGGCCCTCGCGACTGAAGCAGTACACGTGGCCGTCGGCGTAGAGCAGCGAGGCCGCGAAGTTGCCTCGGACCCGCTGGCGCCAAATCTGCTTGCCGGTCGAGGCCTCCAGGCAGGTGATTGTCCCGGTGTCGTTGATCATGAAGAACAGATCGCCCACCACGACAGGCGAGGGCGTCTGCGGGACCATACTCGCGGTCTTCCAGACCACGTGCGTGTCGGTGACGTCACCCCGACCGTCGGGGCGGATCGCCAGCAGCTCGGTCTTGCCGAACCCGGTGATCATGAAGGCCAGGCCCTGGCCGTAGACGGGACTGGCTGCGCCGCTGAAGCCCGGCGTGTTCACCTTCCACAGTTCCTCGCCGGTCCTGGGGTCATAGCCGTAGACCGCCTTGGCCCCGACGGTGAGCATCCGCTGGGTCCCCTGGACGTCCACCACCAGCGGCGTCGAGTACGCCTTTCGCAGGTCGCCTTCGCTTCGCGGCTTGCCGTCCTCGTCGAGGTCGTCCCACGCCGCGGTGCGGTCGGTCTTCCAGACGGTGCGCCCGGTCGCCTTGTCCAGCGCCACGACGTACTGCACGTCCACGCCGTCCATGGTCAGGATCAGCAGGTCCTCGAACAAAATCACCGACGAGCCCGGCCCGCGATAGTGCCGACAGGGCAGATCGTCCCGCTTCCACAGGACCTCGAAGGTCTTCGTGTCCAGGCAGGCGGTGCCGTAACTGCCGAAATGGACGTACACGCGACCGGGCTCCATCGTCGGCGAAGGCGACGCGTAGCTGTTCATCGGATTGCCCAGCGGCTCGGGATGGTCCGCGTGGAAGAGTTTTTCGTGGAAGCGGATCGCGCCCGTCCCGGCGTCCACGCAGATCGCGAAGAACTCGTGCCCGTCAGGCGTCGCGGTCGTCAGCCACACCTGGCCGTCCATCACCACCGGCGTCGACCAGCCCACATGGGGGATGGCGGTCTTCCACACGACGTTTTCCGTCTCGCTCCAGCGGACGGGCAGGCCGCGGATCTGCGAATCGACGACAGCGGTGGCAAGGCCGTCGCCCGTGGGTCCGCGGAACTGCGGCCAGGCGGTCTGCGCGAACAACGCCTTCACAGACAACAACAGAACAAGGAGACACCACGGAACCGATCGCTTTGCCATCATAAACGCCATCCCGATCTGCCGACCTCCGTTTCGTACCGATGCCCCAGGATACCCTCAGAACCTGCCCGATGTCAAACGCCGGTCCGACTTCAGCAGCTTCTCCAGGAGGGGCTTGAGCTTTCGCATCGCGTTGCCGCGATGGGAGATAGAGTTCTTTTCGTCGTCGCCAATCTGGGCGACGGTCTTGCCCAGTTGCGGCACAAAGAAGACCGGGTCGTAACCGAAGCCGCCTTCGCCAACCGGCTCGGTCGTGATGACCCCTTCGACGCTGCCCTGCGTCTCGATCAACACCTCGCGAGGGCTCGCCAGGCACAGGCAGCACATGAAGCGCGCCGTGCGTTTTTCCGCGGGGACGTCCTTCATCAGCGAAAGCAGCTTCTCGTAGTTCTTTCGGTCCACGGTCTTGCGGTCGGAGCCCTGGGCCCGCTCGCCCGAGAAGCGCGCGGAATTGACCCCCGGCGCGCCGTCCAGCGCGTCCACGACGAGACCCGAATCGTCGGCCAGGGTCCACAGCCCGGTCGCCTGCGCGTAGCCCAGGGCCTTCTTGCGGGCGTTCTCCGCGAACGTCGCCCCGTCCTCGACCACCTCAGCCACGGCGGGGAAATCCGCCAGGCTCTTGAAGTCCACGTCGAAATCCAGCATCGCCCGAAGCTCCCGCACCTTGCCGGGGTTCGTCGTCGCCACGAGAATCTGTCTGTTCGAGTTACTCACGTTCTGTGCCCCTGTCATTTCGTCGATGCGTTCTGCAATCGGATCTTCACTTCGAGAGTGCCTTGCACCGCGTCTTTGCGAATCGCGATGCGGTTGTGCTGATCGCCGTCGGCCAGGTCCAGTTGCTCGACGCGGATCGTGCAGTCCGGCGGGACCGAGAGCGTCGCGATCCCTCGTTGGCCGCGAATGACGATCGTCCGGTCGCGTCGCTCCACCGGCAGCTTGGTCTGCCAGTAGAACTCCACGCCGGTCCCTTTGGCAAGCTCGTATTCGTCGCGGATCACCAGCACCTCCGGCGAGGGCGAATCCCAGCGGCGCACCCACTTGTTGTAGTATCTTTCCCAGCCCGGCGTGGCATCGATGCTCGCGTGGAACTTACGCTCGTCGCCTTGGCCGACGGGCTTGACGTCCACCCTCAGCGGGTTTTGAGGACAGGCCCGCTCGGACGTTCCGACCGGCACGAGCATGTTGTGACGCTGAGCGTGCTTGTACACCGCGTGGATGGGGTCCTCGTAGTCGCAGATCCCCAGATCCACGGCAAACGCCTGGCCTGCGTATTCGAGCACGAAGCTGCCCTTGTCCTCATGGGTGTGGCCGGCGCCCGCTTTGTTGCCCATGACGAAGATCTTGACCGGCGCGTCTGCGAGCCGGCGCGTCGAAGCCAGGTACCCCGTGTGCGCCAAGGCCACAAAGGCCGGCAGCGGCGGCGCTTCCACCGCAGGCTTGCCCTCGCGAACGAGCTGCTTGCTGTAGATCGTGGTCCAGTAGCTCTGAGGAACCAGTTCCATCAAAACGATCAAACTGTCCCTGCGAAAGCTCGCGCCGGAATCGCAGATCGCGATCACATCGTCGGCCGTGGTCGAGGCGACGACCGCCGCGTAGTCCGACGTTCGCTTGAGCACGTCGGGGACCAGTTCGGACACGTTCCTTCCCCTGGCTCTGGCGTAGTACTTGAGGGCCTTGTAGTTCTCGCGGACGGTCGGACTGAGATAGCCGGGCCCTTCGAGCGAACCGCCGTCCGGCTCGATCACCGCTTCGAGATTGTCGATCGCGTCGCGATACGCCAGGTCGGTGTAGGGTTTCACCCGAGGCCACTGACGCTCCAGGACCAGGTACGCGCACATGCGTCCGGTATTGAAGTAGGCCAGTTGGTTGCAGTGGAAGATGTACTCGTGTCGCCAGGTGACATAGTTGATCGGCCCGACCCCTTCCTCCGCGAGTCTTCGCATCAGATACGCTCGCCCGGCCTCGCTGAACACCTCGCCCGCCAGGTCCAGAATCACCGCGATGTCCTCGGCGGTGTAGGAACGACGAAACGCGCGGTCCTCCCAGGGGCCGCCGGGATAGACCGACATGAACCCGGTCTCCCAGTGGCCGCTCAAGGCCAGACACAACGCGTATCGCGCCGCCATTCGCAGCGTGTCCGCATCGCGAAGCACCAATCCTGCGACCGCCAGATCGGGGCTGCCGGTCAGTCGGGGTCGGTCCTTGTCCCGAACGCGCGTGTGCGCCGAGGCGCTGCCGCCGCTTTTGACGAACTCGTGGATTCCTTTCTCGGGCTCATCCCCGCGCGCCGTCTGGGCCAAGTCCGTGTAGCGGGACCGTCCCTCCTTTTCGACGGCCTGCCGGTGCTGCGATCGAAGTTCCTCCAGTTCTTCTTCGGTCAGGAAGATGCCGTAGCGAGGCTTGAACTCGGGGCGAAAATCGGCTTTCTGAAGGTACGCGTCCCACGACCGGGCGGAGTGATCCCACTGGCCGAAGTACAGGGACAAACGCTCCGTGCTCTGCAGTCCGATCCAGCGAAACCAGCCTGCGGTGTTGCCCACGGTTCCCCCGTCGATCTCCAGCGTCAGAGTGTCGATCCGCGTCGCGCCGTCGAGTTCGACGACGTATTCCGCCCGGCTCTCGGCGGCAGGCTCGGAGACGAACGTGCGCGGGCCCTTGTCGGTCTGTGCGATCGCGCGGAGCACGCAGCCTTTCGGCATCGACAGGCAGATCAACAGGCGGTCGTAGCCGGAGCAATCGACGCCGAAGTCCCGGGTCATGCGAAGCGCCGGACCGGCGGCGGGCTTGGACGCCCATTCGAAATCGACCGCGCTCCAGTTCTGTCGAACGCGAAGTCCGTGGCCCGTTCCATCCTCGATCCGCCACTTGGCCAACCCGCTCAGCTCCGGCGTCCAGAAGGGCTCGAGGATCGCCTCGGCCACGTTGATGGGAATGGGCGTACGAAGCCCCCCAGCCTCCTGCGCGGTCGCGGGGTTGGTCGTAACGACACGACAGAGCACCAACAGACATGCACTCACATGCAGGACGGCGGCTCCGTCCGGGACGGATCGCGTACCTGGGGCGGTTTTCCTCTTCATCCGTTTCAATCCCTGTCCATTCATGGTGGTCACTTTCCGACGCAGAACCGCGAGAAGATCCGCTCGAGAATCTGCTCGTCGAGGGGCTCACGCTCGATGCCTGAGATCGCCTCGCAGGCGGCGCGGATCATCATGGCCGCCACCTCCTCGCGGCCCTGCCGCACTTCCGTAATCGCCTGCCGTACGTTCTCGACGGCCTCGGTGACGGCCTGCCGGTGCCGGGCGGTCAACGTCAGGACACCGGTCCCTTCGTTTGTCGCGACGCCGTGAGGCGTTGACGGGTCGGGCACCGTGGCGTACGCGTCGCCCCTGCGACAAACTTCCCGCCGGATCGCTTGGACCAGTTCCTCCAAACCTGCCCGAGTCGTCGCGGAAACCGCAAGGAACTTGGCTCCGAAAACCTCAGACAGGTCCTCCGACCGGCAATTCAAGTCGGATTTCGTCGCGACATAGATCACCCGCCCGGGACGGATCAGCGTGCGAATCGCGAGGTCTTCGCTCCAGTCGGCCTTGGCGGAGTCGACGCAGAACAGCACCAGGGTGCAGCGTTGCAGAGCCTCGATCGCGGCCCGCTGGGCCAGCTCTTCCAGAACACAGGCCGGTGCCCGGATCAGACCGGCGCAATCGAAGAGAACGCACTGGAAGGAATTGGAAGTTTCCAGTTTCAAGTTTGAAGTCGGATGGGCCGCGGATCGGCTTTCGTCGCGGGACCCTTGACAGTTCACACGTGAAGTCGTCTTCATCACCGCCGTCAGCACGTCGCGTGTCGTCCCGGCCTGGGGCGACACGATGCTCCGTTCCCAGCCCAGCAGCGCGTTCAAGAGGCTGCTCTTGCCCGCGTTGGGCGCGCCGGCGATCCCGACCGACGGCAGGTCCATCAGCGTCTGGCAGCGGATGCTTGCGGCCAGAAGGTCCTCCAAACTCCCCTGGATCTTTGCCAACCTCGCCACCGCCTGGTCGGCGGGGAGGAATTCGATGTCCTCGCCGCTGAAGTCCAGGCCCGCTTCGATCAGGCTCAGCAGGTCCAGCAACATGGTGCGAATCTCGCCTGTTTGATCTGTGAGTCGTCCGCCCAGGAGCCGCTCGGCCGCCTCCAGTTGCAGGAGGTTGGAACTGTGGACGATTTCGTTGACCGCCTCGGCCTGGGCCAGATCGAGCTTGCCATGGAGGTAGGCGCGGGCGGTGAACTCGCCCGGTCCCGCGAGCCGGCAGCCCGCCGCCAACAGCCGTTCGAGAAGGGCCTCAACGAGACAGGGACCGGCGTGCACATGCAGTTCGATCAAATCCTGACCGGTGTAGGAGCGGGGCGACAGGAACGAGTAGAGCAGGGCGTCCACGGACAGAGCATCGCTGATGTGAACGCAGCCGGGAAGGATCGCGCGATGTTCGAGGGCGGATTGTCGATTGTGGGTCTGCCCCCTCGGGCTGGGCTGGAAAATCTTCCCGCAGATCGAGACCGCCTCGGGACCGCTGACGCGGACGATGGACCGCACGCCCCCGCTTGCGGAACTGACGGCCACGATGGTGTCGTTTAGATCGTGCATACCCCGCCCCGGACGCCGGGATGCGACATTCGAACCGGCTTCGAACGCCGGGTCCGCCCTGCAAATCCGAAATCCAACCTCCACCCTCGCACATCATCGGAACCGGTAGAACGGCTTGGGTTTCTTTTTCTTGACCTTGCCGCCGGTCTTGCTGGTCGCGGGGATCAGGCCCTGCGATTCCTGCTCTTCCCGCTGGCGGATGTGTTTCTTGATCACGTACTGCTCGATCACGCCGGCAAAGGTGCTCGACATGATGTACAGGTTCACGCCGGAAGGCGCGGTGTACAGCATCAGCGGGAACATCAGGGGCATCATGATGTTCATCATCTTCTGCTGCTGCGCCAGCTGCGGATTGGTGGCCGCCGAGGGCTGCTGCATCGGCGTGAGCTTCTGTTGCAGGTAGAACGCCACGCCCATCAGGATCGGCAACAGGTTCAGCGAACCGATGTGCCAGCCCAGCAGGGGGACCTTGAGATTCCCGAGAGAGACCAGTGCGTCGGGGGCCGACAGGTCGGTGATCCAGAAGGGCAAGAAGGCCGCGCCGCGAAGGTCGATGCTCGTGTAGATCGCGCTCCAGAGGGCGATCCAGATCGGCATCTGGACGAACATGGGCAGGAATCCCATGATGGGGGAGGCACCCTGTTCGCGGTAGAGCTCCATGAGCTTTTTGTTCATCTCGGCCTTGTTGTTGCCGTACTTCTGCTTGATCTCCTCGGCCCGCGGCGCCAGCTTGCTCATCTTGTGCATCGCGATCTGGCTCTTCTTGGTGATCGGGTGAAGAACCAGTCGCATGACGAACACCAGGATGATGATGACGATGCCGTAGTTCGGGATGACATAATACATCCAGTTCATGATCGCCAGGATGCCGAAGGCCAGCGGATTGATGATGCTGGCCGGACAGCAGCAGCTCATGAAGTCGATCGTGTGCACGAAACCCAGCGAGCGATACAGCGGGACCTTGTCAAACCGGCCCTTGTCCTTGGGGCCCAGGTAGAGCTGGAACGAGTGCGTCTGGCGGGCGTGGGCCTCCAGCTCGACCGGCACGCTGGAAACGACGAATCCCAGGGATTCGTCGCCGCTGTTGTGCTTGGCGTCCAGATCGGGATTGTAGTACACCCCCCACTTTCGTGCGATCCAGTTTCCGCCGGGGCGGCCCTCGGGGGTCGTCGGGACCAGGATCCCTGCAAAGTACTTGCTGACCGTGGCGACCCAGAGGAACGAGGAATCGGGATTGCGAGGTTTCAATTCCCGCTTTTCCGCGGTCTCGGCCTTGGCCAAGGTCTTCATGTCCAGGCCGGTGCTCTGGATTTCGCCGCCGGGGGTCTGGAAGGCGGCGACGACCTTCCGCATGTCCATGCGATAGCCGCTTTCCATCGGCAGGCCCAGCGGACCGGTCAGTTCGTAACTCACCTTCTGCTTGCGGTCCGCCAGGTTCTCCATCTGGAGGCTGACGTCGAGCATGTAGTTGTCCGGGTGGACGCGATAGGTCTTGGTCAGCCGCAGTACCGGGCGGTCTTCGGCATCCACGACCGTCGCCTCGAACGAGGCGGCTTCGCCCCCGCCCGGGAGTTTCTCGACCGGCAGGGCGCGCCAGCTCAGAGCGCCCAGCTTGTGGGCGGATGCGCCGCCCTCTTCGAAGCTCCGCTGCAAGCGCTGGTTGGCCATGGAAAGCCACAGATCCCTGCCGACCTCGACCGGCGAAAGGAACTCCAGCGGCTTGGGCGCTTTGCGGTCGCGGTCGTCGAACTCGCGGAACGTCGCGGTCCGAATGGCCGCCCCTCGGGAATCGAGCACCAACCGGTACTTGAACGGGCTGGCTTTGTCGGTCGAACCGATCGTCACGTCGGTCTTGTCCCCGCCGACGGCGGCGAAGGCCTCCGCGGCGCCCGCTTGCAGTTGCGACTGCGCAGCTTGGACGGCCGGCGCGCCGGGCTCCGCCGAGGGCGCCGTCCCCTCGGTCGTCTGTTGCAGGAGAATCAGACGCGGAAATCCGGACTGGACGATCAGTCCGCCGCACAGCAGACAGAATCCGGCCAGAACCACAATCAACATCGTTTTCACGTTCATAGACTCACAAATCAAAAAACAACCATCCCAGATCGAACTTCCGTTCTATCGCCCGTCCTTGAGCCGTTCCGCGTGGAAGTTGTCCAGGCGGTCGATGGCCAGGATCTTCTTCATCGTCGTCTCGTAGTCATACTCCAGACGGACGAAATGCACCTTGTTGTCCTCGACGTATACGTAACTGGCCCGATTGTCCTTGTCGCGGGGCTGGCCGACCGACCCGATGTTGATGATGGCTTTCTCATCCTCGATGATGGGGTAAACGCCGCCCAGCTCGTCGGGCAGATAGAAGTCCGGCTCGTCGAGGAACACGCCCGGCATGTGGGTATGCCCGATAAAACACACGTGCTGAATCCGCTCGAAGAGGGTGCGGACCTTGGCGGGGTTGGTATACACGTCGTCCGGGAAAAGGTACTCGTTGATCGGCCTTCGCGGCGAGGCGTGGACGAACTCCATCGTGGCCTTCGTCGGTCCCAACTGGACGGTGACGCAATGCCGCATGGGCAGTTCGCCCAGGAACCGCCAGCGACGGTCGCTCTTAGGTCCGGGCTCCTGCAGTTCGAGCACCTCGCGGGTCCAGAAGCTCGCCTGCTCGGCGCCGTAATTGAAGTTGGTCGGCTCGTAAAACACCGCGTAATCGTGGTTTCCCAGCACGCACCATTCGGCCCGCTCGATGATCAGATCCAGGCACTCGATGGGGTTGGGGCCGTAGCCGACGACGTCGCCCAGGCAGTAGATCTCCCGGATGCCGCGTTTTTCGATGTCGGCCAAGACCGTGCTGAGGGCCTCGAGGTTCGAATGTATATCGCTCAAGATCGCAAACATAAACTTGTGGACGCCCAATAGGTACCGATCCGCACCAGCGCGACAAAACAACCGTTCATAGCATAAAACCGCCCGGATTGCCAGAGCAATCTTCGGGAGGCCGCCCGGCGGGGGCGCAGGAAACTCCTCGAGCGGTTGCCCACCCGGACCGCCGCGGGGGAGCGACGCTCTTTCACTGCGGGCTCAGGGCCTCTCGGATGATCTTGGCTCGCAGGGCATCCCTACGGGTGGGATCGAGCACCGCGCCGTGGTTGATCTGGAGATGAGCCGGCAGGGTGAGCATGAAGAGCCGGTTGATCGTGCGGATGGACAATCGGCCGCGGTCGGTGCCGTCGGTGCTCAGGGCGCAAAGCCGCTCGATGGCCGGGGTGCTGGCGCCCATGTACTCGTGCATGTTCAGGCCCAGGCGCAGGTGGCTCAGGAGAAACAACGCCTCCTGAGAACTGATCAGGTGCGCGTTCTGGAGCAGGGCCATGGCGCGGGCGATCTTGTCGTCGAGGGCTTCGGGTTGCTTGGTCAGAAGCTGCTTGCGAGCGGCCTTTTCATACTCGGTGATCTCGGGGATGATGACGTTTTCGAACTCCGAGACGATGGCCTGCTCGCTGACACCCAGGGTGACCTGGTTGGAGATTTGGTAGAGGTCGCTGGCGGCCTCGGTGCCTTCTCCGAACAGGCCGCGGACCGCCAGGTTCATGTCCTTGGCGGCGGCCAGGCACTTCTCGATCTGGCCGGTCATCTTCAGGGCCGGCATGTGCAGCATGACCGAGACGCGGATGCCGGTGCCGACGTTGGTCGGGCAGGCGGTGAGGTAACCGAAGCGAGGGTTGAAAGCGTACTCGACGCGCTCCTCGATCAGGCTGTCAATGCGGTCGATCTGTCGGGCGCACTCCGTCAGCCGGCATCCCGAACGCAGGACTTGCAGGCGCAGGGCGTCCTCTTCCAGGAGCATGGCCGTGAAGGATTCGTTCCGGGTGATGACCGCGCCGCGCGGGCCGGTGGCCATGGCGTGATGACGACTGATCAGGTGCCGCTCGACGAGGAAACTGCGCGCCAGCTCCGACTCCTTGTCGAGACTGAGGTAAAACACCTCCTCGCCCAGATCGAGCGACAAAAGCACGGACTTGAGAATCTCCAGGATCTCGGCCTTCTCCTCGACGGAGCAACTGCCCGGGAACCGATGTCCCGCCAAGTTTCGGGCCAGGCGGATCCGCGAGGACACGACGATGTCCGAAAGAGGTCCGGACCCGCTGAGCCATTCATTCACGTCACGACTGATCCGAGTCAATTCCATAGTCATAAAGCCAACTCACCGGCGAAATTCCCGAGACGGAAGACCGTGTCCCGATCGCCGCCTCCTGCTTCCGCGCCGTCCTCCTTTTATTCCATTTGCTTCATCTGGTCGCGCAATCTCGCGGCCAGCTCGTAATCCTCGGCCTTCACCGCCTCCTCCAACTGACGTCGTAACGACGAAAGCTCCACGAACTTCCGCGTGTCGGTCGGGACCTTTGTCGGCACCTTTCCGCAGTGAGTGCTCTTGCCGTTATGCGCCCGCTCGATCAGCGGCACCAGCGCCGCTTCGAACACCTGGTAGTCCATCGGGCAGCCCAGCGAGCCTTCCTTGCGCAGACGGTCCAGCGTGAATCCGCAGTGGGGACAAGCCTGGTCCTTCTCGGAGGGTCCGAACATCTCGTCGTCGCTGGGCTGCACCGCCAGCAGGTGGCTGAGCAGTTCGTTGATCGACATCTGGCTCTGGGAGGTGACCCCTTGCTCGGCTGCGCACTGCTCGCAAATGTGCATCTCGCTTCGCACGCCCTCGTTGATTTCCGTCAGATGAATGGTGGCGGTCCGTTTATTACAAATCTGGCATTGCATAACGTTGTCTGCCTGACTTTCAATCGCGTCCGCGTCCCGCGGACGAACCCTCGCCCGTCCCGACCGGCTCCGGCCGTGGACCAAGGCCACTTCTATTCTATCGGCAAATCCCTCCTACGGCAACAAGAGTCCGACGTGGGTTCTACCTCGGGATTTCCTGCGGGCGTGTACGAAAGAACCCGCCAGCCGCCGGAACGCTCCGGGGCCGATCATCCCCCCCGACCTGACTGCCAGCCAGGAGCCGCACCGATCCGGGGGGTCCCGTACCGGTGCGGCAAAGGAAAAACGGGGGTCTGGTCCCTGGCGACCAGACCCCCGTTTAGGGGTTACGCCGACTTTCCGCCCATCCGAGCGGACGATCGATTCTGGGTTTGGCCAAAGCCGTCACGGCTGCGGGAGGCCAAAACCGATGTCGTCGATGAAGACGACACCGGCGCCGCCTTTGACCGGGGCGGCCTTGTTGCCCACGCCGATCACCAGCGACTTGACCGCGTTGGCCTTGACGCCTGCGGAGGTGAACTCGCTCAGCGGGATCATCCACTGCCGCCATGCGATGCCCGCGGTGGCTGCCGGGTCCGGATGCTGGAGGACCTTGCTCTTGCCGGAGCTGTCGGTGACCGACAGGTACAGACCCTCGATCGAGTTCCCCGCCGGTTGCGTTTGGCCGATTTCCGCGACCTGCCAGGAGCCGGTCACGTTACCGGTGATGGCGACGTTGGAGAACTCCGCCGCGGTGGCCACCGAGGCGTTGTGGCTGCACAGGGCCAAACCGATCAGGACAGGACCGGTCATCGGGATCGTCTGGGCGGTGCCCAACTGCTTCCAGGTCGCGCCGTCGGGGGAAATGAATCCCGAGAAGGCGTTGCCCTTGCGTTCGAGCTTCACCCAGTAGGGGGCGCCGACCACAGAGCCGGTGTGGTCATTGTTGGCCGCCGAACCGCCGTTGGTGAGTCGGTATTGGAAGCTGGCGCCGTTGCCGCCACTGCTGCCGCCGGGGGTGATGGGCATGAAGGCGTACATCGAACCGGCGTCGGTGCTCTGACGGATCATGACGCCGCCTTTGGCCCAGGCGTTGCTGTTGAAGAGGCTCTCGACGCGGGCGACGATGGTCGCGTCGCCGGTGAGGGATTTGTAGGCGTAACGGAAGGCGTCGGAGGTGCCCCAGATGTCGGCGCCGATGCCGTTCATGACGAGGTTGCCGTTGGCCAACTGGGCGAAGGCGGGAGCCTGTCCGCGGAACCAGAGCGACAGAGTGCTGGCCTCTTTGACCGTCCAGTTCTGAGGCGTGTCGAAAGTCCGGGCGGCCTCCGAGACGGAGAACGACGCGGAGTTGTCGTACATCAGGGGCATCGACTGCCGGCCGCCGTGGACGATCGTTCGCTCGGCAAAGGGGGCCTGCATGTAGCCGACGGTCGAGCCGCTCTTGTTGTCGGTGACGCCGTCGATCCAGAACTCATAGATCCGGCTGCCCTCGTCGTCGGTGTAGGCTTCGAAGTCGTCAACGGTCAGGAAACTGCCGGTGGCGAAGCTCCAGACGTCGCTTTCCCAGGCGCTGGGCGTCTGGGCCTGGTTGACCTCGACCACCTTCCAGAAGTAAGTCTGGTTGAACGCCAGTTGCGGGCTGTAGGAAGCCTCGCTGGTCGTGCCGGCCAGAGCCAGACTGCCGGCCTCGGTGCCCAGGAACACCTGGTGCTGGGCCGCATCGCGTCCGGCCCGCCAGCTCAGGGTCGTATCCGCGGAAACGCCGGTGGCGCCGGAGGCGGGCTTGGGCTCGCGGGCGGACTTGGGAATCCAGAAGAAGCGGACTTCACTCAGGCCGTACTGCGGGACGCCGCCGCCCCAGTTATTCTGGATCGCCAGTCGCACGTACTGGACGGGAATCCCGCCGAAATCGACGGTGGTGTCGGCCGGCTGGCCTTCCAGACCGGCGGCCTGGGCGAACTCGTAGTCGCCCTGAGTCGTCCACGTCTGGCCGTCCACGGACACCTCGACGGTGACGTTTTTGACACCGAACCCCAGCAGCGGCTCGATCAACTGGTTGGAGTTCCAGACCCACATTTTATCGAGGCAATAGGTCTTGTCGAACGCGTACTGAATCCAGGGCTGCATGTCGCCCATGGCGCTGAGCCACATGTCCTCGCTGCGGGCGGAGTGCCCGTCGCCGGCGGTCAGGCCCGAGCCGTCGATCGTCCGGACGGCCTGCATGGTGGGCGAAGCGGCGCTGGAGGCGGTCGCCGTGATGGCGGCTGTGGGCATCGCATACGAGAACGGTTCGCAGGTGAAACTCCAGACCCGGCCCTTGCGCACGCCGTCGGCGGTCACCCTGTCGACGCGCCAGTAGTAGCTCTGGCCCAGATCCAGCCGATCCGGTTCGAAACTCGCGGTGGCCAGGTCGCTGCCGACAAGGACGCCCAGCGGATTGGCCGCGGTGGCCGCTGCGACGTCGGCATATGACGTGCCCAGGTACACGTTGTACGTGGGGGCCGCGGCGCCTTTCCAGGAAAGCGTCGGTTCGCGGACCACGTCCACCGCGCCGTCGGCAGGCGTCGGCTCGAGGTAGGCGGTCAACTGGAGGTCGTCATAGTAGATCGACGAGGCGCCGTTGCCGTACAGGTCGATGGCTTCGAGCGTGGTGTGATTGTTGTCGTCCCACACGCCGGAGGCGATTAAAACGCCGTCGTAGTACTCTTCGCAGGTGTTGGCGGTCAGATCGATGATGACGCGGATCTGGACCCACTTGTCGTACACGATCGTCTTGCCGCTGTTGGTGGTGTGATAGTCCGGCGTGATGGTCCCATTCGCCAGATTGTACTGGGTCTGAACGGACCAGTCGCGTCCGCTGCTGTACTGGTTCATCAGAATAAAATACTGGATGCCGCTGGTGCCCGAGGGGATGTACTGCATGATCGACAGTTCCCACTTGCCGCCGTTGGGCGTAAATTCGTGGACGAGATCGGCGCTCCCGACGATCTCCACGGAGTTCTTGGGGCTGTAGGCGTACTTGCTGGACGTTGGGGCACCTGCGCCCGCCACGTTGTCCCAGCCCTGCCAGCCGCCCACGCCGTGAAGGGCAGCACCGGAGGGGTAGGAATCGAAGTTTTCACTGAACTCCTGCGCCAAGACCGGCGAGGCCACGCCCGCCAGTATCAAAGCGGCCACTAGAATCCTGAGCTTTCGCATGGTATGTCCTCCTTCAAAAAACTGCGGAAAAAGTTATAGGGATTGCGGATATACGGACAGCGTCCCCTTCGCGATGAAATACCCATCGCACGTCCCGACCTGCGGTTTGAACGTCACCCATCCACCGATACCCTGACATGAAACTCGTTCGAAATTTTCGAACAAGCAAAGACGTCCGACGACAGGCCCCATCCCGTTTTGCCTGGAAGATCTTCATCGGACCCTAGCGAGTATCCGCCAGCAAGTCAGTATACCCGCCTGCCGGCGTGGAATTCAAGGAAAAACCGACTGGCCACTCCCGAAAGCAGCCCTTTGGGAGACTTTGCCTCTCTTGGATATGCGCCCTATGTTCGCCGGCGCAACATAGCGAGGCAAGAGACGGACTCTGAATTGCCTCTCCTGCCAAAATGGCACGAAGCAGTGACACGCTTGGCCTGACCCGACGATCCGACCGCGACGGAAACCCGGACCGGATTTGCATAAATCCGTTCTGTTCCTATGGTTACATCGCAAGGCGGCTATCTCCACCGACTGGCACGGGTTTTGCATAACCCCCGGAAGTATATTTCTGTGTGCGCGATTGGCGGAACGCGAAGTAGTGAAGAAAACAATCGTCGGATGCCAATGTTGAGCAAGGAAAGGACGTTGAACATGAGCAAAATCATAGGAATAGACCTGGGCACAACGCTCTCCGTCGTTGCCGTGATGGAAGGTTCGGCGCCGAAGGTGTTGATCAATGCATCCGGCGGACGGCTGACCCCCTCGGTCGTCGGGTTCACGGACAAGGGCGAGATTCTGGTCGGACAGATCGCCAAACACCAGCAGGTGACCAACCCCGAGAACACGATTTTCTCGATCAAGCGATTCATGGGCCGACGGCACAGCGAGGTGGATGCCGAGGAGAAGTTGGTTCCCTATAAGATCGTCGGCGGACCCAACGAGCTGGTCAAAGTCAGCGTTCGAGGCAAGGAGTACACGCCGCCGGAGATCTCGGCGATGATCCTGCAGGACCTTAATAAGAAGACCGCCGAGACGTATTTGGGCGAGAAGGTGGACCGGGCGGTCATCACGGTGCCTGCCTACTTCAACGACGCGCAGCGCCAGGCGACCAAGGACGCCGGCACGATCGCAGGCCTGAAGGTCGAGCGCATCATCAACGAGCCCACCGCGGCGGCCCTGGCCTACGGCCTCGAGAAGAAAAAGAACGAGAAGGTCGCGGTCTTCGACTTCGGCGGCGGTACCTTCGATATCTCCATCCTCGACATCGGCGACAACGTCTTTGAGGTGCTCAGCACCAACGGTGACACCCACCTGGGCGGCGACGACCTCGACGCCGTGCTGATCAACTATCTCGCGGAAGAATTCCGCAAGACCGAAGGGATCGACCTGCGTCAAGACCCCATGGCCCATCAGCGACTGAAGGAAGCCGCCGAGAAGGCCAAGATCGAATTGAGCTCGCAACTGGAGACCACGGTGAACCTGCCGTTCATCACGGCCGATGCCTCCGGGCCCAAGCACCTGCAGATCTCGATCACACGCAGCAAATTCGAGTCCCTGTGCGATCATGTCTTCGAACGGCTCAAAGCCCCCTGTTACCGGGCGCTGGAAGACGCCAAGCTGCGGCCGGCCGACATCGCCGAAGTCCTGCTGGTCGGCGGTTCCACGCGAATCCCGAAAGTGCAACGGATCGCCAAGGAGATCTTCAACAAGGAGCCCAACAAGAGCCTCAATCCCGACGAGGTCGTCGCGCTGGGCGCGGCGATCCAGGGCGCGGTGCTCATGGGCGACGCCGGTGTCAAGGACATCCTGTTGCTGGACGTCACGCCGCTGTCGCTGGGCGTCGAAACCCTCGGCGGCGTCATGACCAAGCTGATCGACCGCAACACGACGATCCCGACGAGCAAGAAAGAGATTTTCTCCACCGCGGCCGACAACCAAACGACGGTGGACATCCACGTCCTCCAGGGCGAGCGCGAGTTCGCGAGGGACAACCGCACGCTGGGCCGGTTCCAGCTCACGGACATCCCCCCGGCGCCGCGCGGCATGCCGCAAATCGAGGTCGCCTTCGACATCGACGCCAACGGCATTCTGCACGTCTCGGCCAAGGACCTGGGCACCGGCAAGCAGCAGTCGATCGAGATCAAGTCCAGCTCGGGCCTGTCCGAGGAAGAAATCAAGAAGATGACCCGCGAAGCCGAGGCACACGCCGAGGAAGACAAGAAACGCCGCCAAGTCATCGACCTGAAGAACCAGGCCGACCAGCTTGTCTACTCGACGGAAAAGATGCTGAAAGAGCACGGCGGCAAGGTCTCCTCCGAAACCCGAGGCAAAATCGAAAGCGCGATGAACAACCTCAAGGAGGCGATCAAGGGCGAGGATGCCTCTGCGATCCGTCGCGCGATCGACAACCTCAACGAGACCAGTCAGGAGCTGGGCAAGGCTCTCTACGAAGAGGCGGCCAAGAAGCAGGCGGCCACCGGCGCGCAGGAACACCCCAAACCCGGCCCCGGCGAAGCCGAAGTCAAACGCAAGGGCGGCGAAGACGTCATCGACGCCGAGTTCGAAGCCAAGTAACCGGCGCGCTATATATATACTCGCAACACGGGCGACGGCGGACACCCATCCGTCGTCGCCCAAACTTCTTTGGGTACATTCTGATGGCTGGTTCGGCAAGACGTTGCATTGCCTTGGCGGGGGGGGTACAATGACCGGGACCGGACAGCGCATTGTTGGTCACAGGTCAGAAGGTGGAGGCAACATGAAGACGGAGATTTCGATACCCAATCCAATTCTTGAGGCCGCCGAACGGGTGGCGCAGGAACTTGGCATGTCTTTGAGCGAGTTCTACGTCGCCGCCCTGACCGCCTACATGGCAACCTATCAGAAGGGAGACATCACCAAGAAGCTCGATGAGGTCTACGCGAGAGAGGAATCCACATTGGAACCGGGGGTGATCGCGATTCAGATTGCTTCGATAGGTGAAGAAGAGTGGTGATCCAGCGGGGAGAGATCTGGTGGGCGAGTCTTCCTGAACCGGCAGGATCGCAGCCGGGTTACCGCAGGCCTGTGCTTGTGGTTCAATCCGATGACTTCAATCAAAGCCGAATCGCGACCGTGATCGCGCTGGTCATCCCCTCCAATCTCAGGTTGGCCCAAGCTCCAGGCAATGTGTTTCTTCCCCAGAAGTTGACCGGGCTCTCGAAGGATTCGGTCGCCAACGTGTCGCAGATCGTAACCGTGGACAAGAGCTTCCTGACGGATAAGATAGGCGCCCTTGCTCTGAGCGTGATCGAGCAAATCGACAAGGGGTTGCGTTTGGTCCTACACCTGTGATGGCTATGTGGCAACGAGTGACCGGCCGCCGGTCTTCTGACCACTCCCACAGCATAGGAATCCACAACCGAAGCAAGCGACAGGAGGGGCGGCGGCCGGCGTAACCTCGTCCGCGGTCGCAGCGTAACAGTCTATGGCGATCCCCGACGTGGATCGTCGGTTCGATCGATGTGGTTTGTGCTTGGGAGGTCGTGGGATGGGCGGAAAGGGCCTTTTGACGGCGGCGGTTTTGTGCGTGACTGGGTTGGCTTCTTTCGGAGGGGAGACGGAGCCTCCGCCGATCCCGCCGGGCTATGCGAATGAGCTGGCGGTCCTGGCCGCGCTGGCGACGCGCCAGGTCAAGCTGATCGACGGAAAGAACCTTGTCGTACCGGCCGGGGTCGAGGAAAAACTCGGCGTCGAATACGGCCAGGGTGGCGGTCGTCCGCTCTTGCTGGATCTCTATGTTCCCACGGGACGCACGAAAGCGGGCCCCGCCATCCTCTTCATCCACGGCGGCGCCTGGAAGAGCGGCAAGCGCGGCGACCTGAAATACTACTGCCTCAAGTTCGCGGAGAAAGGGTATGTCACCGCCACCGCGAGTTACCGCCTGATGCAGGAAGCGCCGTTTCCCGCCGCGGTCGAGGACGTCAAGTGCGCGGTTCGCTGGCTCCGCGCCAATGCCGCGACATACCAGATCGATCCCAATCGCATCGCGGTTTCAGGCAACTCGGCGGGCGGGCACCTGGCCTTGATGGTCGGGTACTCGAACGATCCGTCGCTGGAAGGCGCCGGCGGCAATCCCGGCGTCAGCAGCCGGGTTTGCGCGGTGGTGGACTTCTACGGCCCGACCGATCTGACCACGGAATACGCCAAGAGGCAGAAGCTCATCGCCGATTTCCTGGGCGGCAAGACATTCGAAGAGGCGCCCGAGGTCTATAGGCAGGCGTCGCCCCTGGCGCACCTGACGAAGGACGATCCGCCCACGCTCATCTTCCAGGGGACGATCGACAATCTCGTTCCCGTCGCGCAGTCCGACGCGCTGGCCGAGAAGCTCAAGGAGCTGGGAATCGACCACGTCTACGAGCGATATGAAGGCTGGCCGCACGCGATGGACGTCGCGGAAGCGGTCAATCGCAGGTGCCTGTACCAGATGGAGCAGTTCTTCAGAAAACACCTCGACAACGCGCGGTCTGAGCAATAGTCAAGGCCGGGTTTTGTGGGCCCGGCCTTGAGAGGGTTGAGGTTTCAGTAGAACCGCAGGGCTACTTGGGCAGGGCGGCCTCCTCGGCGCTGTCCCTGTGGCCCAGCTTGCCGGCAAGATGGGCCAGCAGGACCGGCTGGTACCGCCGCACCGATCAGCATGCTCAGCCATAGGTGGAAGCCCAGCCACTGCCCGACGAGCAGCCCTGCGCCCGACGCGACCGCCGGCCGAAACGAGCTTCGCACCCGTCGGACGATGGTCTATTGGCCGTCGTATCCCTCGTCCACCGGCAGATCCCGGCTCGACGCCGCCTTCTTGGAGAGGGCGTCGCAGATCTCGTTGTACTGGTGGCCGACGTGGCCCTTGATCCAGACGAATTTCACCGTGTGGCGCTCGCAGGCCGTCAGCAGACGTTCCCAGAGGTCGGGGTTGACCGCCTCGTCGGTCTTGTTGCGCCGCCAGCCGTTGGCTTTCCAGCGCCGGACCCAGCCCAGGCTCATCGCGTCGACGAGATACTTCGAGTCGCTGTAGAGGGTGACCGAGCAGGGGCTCTTGAGGGCCTCCAAGCCCACGATCGCGCCCATGATCTCCATGCGGTTGTTGGTGGTCAGACGAAAGCCGCCGGACAGACGCTTCTCATGCTCGCCGTAGCGAAGCACGACGCCGTAGCCGCCGGGACCGGGATTGCCCAGGCACCCACCGTCGGTGTAAATGTGGACGCTCTTCTTCGATTCTGCCATGATCGCGACATTCTCGCAGTTGGTGCCTCGATCGTCAAACCTGCCATTGCTGATAGCTCGAACAATCGCGAGAAAAGCTTTTCCCCCTTGCGGAATGTGGTATGCTGACCCCGGTGCTTTTTAGGGGTCAACCTTCATGTACGAACTGCTTGTGCGAATCGAGACGTTGTTCCGAAGTCTGAACACGCCGGCACTGTTGGGCATCGGGGCGCCCATGTTGCTGATCGGTCTGGTGCTGTGGCTGGGGGGCAGCCGCTACAGTTCGGTGATCATCGGCCTTTTGGGCGCGGTGGTCGGCTCGGTCGCAGGCTTGCTCGTCGGGCAGTGGCTGGGCTTCCACCTATGGCTGAGCATGCTGATCGGCGCGGCGGTCCTGGCCACGGCTTCGGTCCTGCTTCGCAACGCGCTGATACTCGTGCTGGCTGTGCTGGTCATCGCGTCGGTCAGCGGCGCCGGCTACGTGGGGGTCGTGCTGGACCGGATCGCACCGCAACAGGCCGAGCCCGCGCCGGGTGCCGAGACCAGGACGGGATTGCGGATGCCGGTCCAATCGTTTACGCACATGGACCCCGGCGCGCGTCTGAACTACGTGGACCAGATGACGAAAGAACAGACCTTCCGCGAGCGGCTTCGCGCGATGCTGGACAACACCTGGCAGGCGGTCGAGCCGCACGTGTGGAAGGTAGGCCTGTCCGTGCTGGCCGGCGGGCTCGTCGCGGTTTTCCTGGTCTGGCTGGTCAAGAAGGCCCTGATCGCGCTGGCCTACAGCATCGTGGGCACGACCACGATCCTCCTGGGTGCGCAGGCCGCGTTGCTCGGCGCGGGAATGGCGATGATCTCGCAGATCGGTCCGCGTCCGTGGGTGCTGCCGGGGACGTTCGCAGGCATGACCGCAGTCGGCTGGATCTGCCAGCTCTTTGTGCTGGGACCCAAGACCCATGCTCACGCCGCGGCCCCCAAAGAGTCGCAAGAGTCCGAGAAATAGCGGCTCCGCATCACTGTCGACCGTTTCTGCGGGGCTGGGGCGATTTTCTCTCCTGCGCCCATAGACGGTGGCCCGGATTCTGATACCATAGTACCGTGCTCGTCGCGCGGGCTCTGCGGATCGGGTCTGCGGATCGCGAGGTACGATTCAAAGATAGAGTGGTTCTGCGAGCGAACGATGAAGAAGGCGCTTCTGGGGGTTGTGGTTCTGGCGGTTCTGGGATTGGCGATCTGGCAGGCGCAGAAGCGGATCGCGGCGGCGTCTGAGACGAAACAGAAAGGCCGGCCCGATGCGCCGGTGGCGGTCGAGACGCAGCCGGTGCGAATCGGACTGATTCGCGACATCGGGGTGTTCACCGGGTCGCTGGTTCCGGAGTCGCAATTCGTGGTCGCGCCCAAGGCCGCCGGCTGGATCAAGGAACTCCTGGTGGACATCGGCGACAGCGTCGCGCGCAACGACGTGATCGCGGTGCTCAACGACGAAGAATTCCGTCGGCAGGTCGAGCAGGCGGGGGCCGAGCTGCAGGTCGCCAAGGCCAACGCCGAGAGCACCGCCACCGACCTGGAACTGGCTCGGCGCGAGTACGAACGGGTCATGGCCCTTCGCGAGAAGCAGATCGCCTCGGCGGCGGAACTGGACAGTTCCCTGGCGACCTACAGCGCCGCGCAGGCCAGATTGAAGGTCGCCCAGGCCCAGGTCGTCCAGCGGGAAGCGGCGCTGAAAGCCGCGGAACTGCAGCTTTCCTATACGCAGGTCCGCGCCTTCTGGGAGACCGGCGACGCCAATCGCGTGGTCGGCGAACGGTTCGTCGACGAGGGCGCCCTGGTCTCGGTCAACCAGCCGATCGTGTCGGTTCTCGAAAACAACCCGCTCAAGGCGGTGGTCTTTGTGATCGAGCGGGACTATCCCAAGATCCGCGCAGGCCAGGAGGCCGAGGTGACCACCGACGCCTATCCGGGCCGGGTCTTTCTCGGGACGATCCGTCGCATCGCGCCGTTGCTGCGTGAGAGCTCGCGTCAGGCCCGCGTCGAGATCACGATCGCCAACCCCGACCATCTGCTCAAGCCCGGCATGTTCATCCGCGCGCAGGTCGAGTTCGCCAAACATGAGGACGCGACGCTCGTTCCGATCCAGGCGCTGGTCCGTCGCGACGGGAAAGAAGGCGTGTTCCTCGTGGAAAGCGACGGATCGCAGGAACCGCTCTTGCGGGCTCGGTTCGTGCCCGTCACGACCGGCATCGTCAACGGCCAGACCGTGGAGGTGAGGGAACCCGCACTGGCCGGCCAGGTCGTCACGCTGGGCAACCACCTGCTCGAAGACGGCGGCAAGGTGATCCTGCCGAAGGCCGCGGGCGACGGGCGACGAGCCACCCGCGACGGCTCGTCGCAAGGGGGCCGGCCATGAGAATCTCGCAGTTTTCCGTCCACCGGCCGATCTTCACGATCATGGTCGTGATGATGGTCGTCGTGCTCGGCGGCATCTCCCTTCTGCGCCTGCCCATCGATCTGATGCCCGACATCTCCTACCCGACGATCAGCATCTCCTGTCGGTATGAAAACGCCGGACCCGAGGAGATCGAGGAGCTGATCACCCGCCCGATCGAGCAGGCGATGAGCGCGGTCCCCGGCGTCGAGGAACTCACCAGCACCTCCGTCGAGGGCCAGGGCAGCGTCCGAGTGACGTTCACCTGGGGCACCGACCTGGACACCGCGGCCAACGACATCCGCGACCGCTTGGACCGCGTGGCCGGCCGGCTTCCCGACGAGGCGGACCGACCCACCCTGCGGAAATTCGACCTGGCCAGCTTTCCCATCCTGATCCTGGGCGCTTCGAGCCGGCTCGACCCGGTGCAGACCCGCCTGATCCTGGAGGACCAGGTCAAGTACCGCCTGGAGCGCGTCCCCGGCGTCGCGGCGGTCGACATCTTCGGCGGCCTCGAACGCGAGATCCACGTCAGTCTCGATCCGGCCAAGATCAACGCCCTGGCGATCCCGCTGGACCAGATCGTCTCGCAGATCCGCGCCGGCAACGTGAACATCCCCGCCGGCACGATCGAGAAAGGCAACTACGAGATCACCATCCGCACCCCCGGCGAATACACCGACCTTCGCCAGTTGCAGGACACGGTCATCGCCATCCGACAGGGCGCGCCGGTCCAATTGCGGGAAATCGCCTCCGTCGAGGACTCCTGGCAGAAGGTCACAAGGATCGTGCGCGTCGACGGCGAGCCGGGCATTCGCCTGATGGTGAACAAGCAGTCGGGCAAAAACACCGTGGACGTCGCTCGCGGCGCGCTGGCGGAACTCGAAAAGATCAATCGGGACATCCCGCAGATCCGGATCGTCCCGATCATCGACACGTCGCAGTACATCAAGAACTCGATCCGCAACGTCGGAAGCTCGGCCCTCTACGGCGGCCTGCTGGCGGTGGCGGTCCTGCTGATCTTCCTGCGGAACATCCGAAGCACCGTGATCATCGCCACCGCGATCCCGGTCTCGATCATCGCGACGTTCGCGCTGCTGTACTTCAACAAGCTGACGCTGAACATCATGACCCTGGGCGGCCTGGCGCTGGGCATCGGCATGCTCGTGGACAACGCGATCGTCGTACTGGAGAACATCTACCGCATCCACGAAGGGGGCGAACCGATCGAACGGGCCGCGGTCGACGGCGCCAACGAAGTCGCGGCGGCGGTGGTCGCCAGCACGCTGACCACGGTCGTGGTGTTCCTGCCCCTGGTCTTCATGCGGGGCATGTCCGGCGTGATGTTCAAACAGCTCTCCATTGTCGTGACCTTCTCACTGATCTGCTCCCTGGCGGTGGCGCTGACCGTGGTGCCGATGTTGTGCGCCAAGGTCCTGCGGGTCGATTCGCCCGACGCGCGGACCCGGCGGACGCTGGGCCGTCGGCTGTACGAGGCCAGCGGTCGGCTCCTGGCGAGGATGGAGAACCACTACAAGAACCTCCTTCATACCGCCCTGAGGCACCGGGTGACGGTCGTGATCGGCGCGGCGGCCCTGCTGGGCGGCTCCCTGTTGTTGACGCCCTACATCGGCGCCGAGCTGATGCCCAGCACCGACGAAGGCGAAGTCCGCGTGGAAGTGGAGATGGAGGTCGGCACGCGCCTGGACCTGCTGGACCGCCAGTTCCAGATCATCGAAAAGATCGTCCACGACAACGTTCCCGAGATCCGCAACGTCGTCGTCAACGTCGGAGGCTCCCGCTGGTTCGGCGGCGGCGGCCACACCGGCGACATCCGCATCGCCCTGGTGCCCCAGGCCCAGCGGAGCCGCTCCAGCCAGCAGATCGCCGACGATCTGCGAAAGAAACTGAGCGGGATTCCTGGGACCCTGGTCCGCACCCGCGCCGGCCAAGGCCTGTTCATCATGCGCATGGGCACCACCGAGGCCAACAAGGTCGTCGTCGAGATCCGAGGCCACGACTTCCAGACCGCCGACCTCATGGCCCAGCGGGTGCAGGAGATCGTCAAGGCGGTGCCGGGCATCGCCGACACGCGGGTCAGCCGCGATCCCGGCGGGCCCGAGGAGCAGATCCTCATCGACCGCCAGAAAGCCGCCGACATGCACCTGACCGTCTCGCGGATCGCCAACGCCCTCCAGACGATCCTCTCGGGCACCCAGGCCGGCTACTACCGACAGGCCGGCGACGAGTTCAAGATCCTCGTGAAACTCCGCGACGCGGAGAAGGCCGACCTGCGGGACATCCTCGATCTGACCTTGACCAACAGCGACGGCGACCCCGTCGTCCTGCGCAACGTCGTGGAAACCGTCCCGCGCAAAGGACCCGTGCTGATCGAGCGAAAGGACCAGGAGCGCATCATCACCGTCACCGGCGAAGTCAGCGGCCGGGACATGGGCTCGGTGATCGCGGACGTCCAGGCCCGACTTCGCGAGGTCCCGGTTCCGTCGGGCTTCAGCATCGGCTACGGCGGCGACTACGAGGAGCAGCAGAAGTCCTTCCGCGAACTGCTGTTCAGTTGCCTCCTGGCCCTGGTGCTGGTGTACATGGTGATGGCCTGCCAATACGAATCGCTTCGCGACCCGTTCGTCGTGATGTTCTCGGTGCCGCTGGCGGCCATCGGCGTGATCGCGATGCTGTTCTACACCGGCACCACGTTCAACATCCAGTCCTTCATCGGCGCCATCATGCTCGGCGGCATCGTCGTCAACAACGCGATCCTGCTGGTCGATCACACCAACCTGCTGCGCCGTCGGGACGGGATGGCGATCCGCGAAGCCCTCGAAGAGGCCGGTCGCAGGCGTCTGCGTCCGATCCTGATGACCGCCTCGACCACGGTCATCGGCCTGGTGCCGCTGGCGCTGGGCCTGGGCGAAGGCGGCGAAGCGCAGGCCCCCATGGCCCGCGTCGTCATCGGCGGCCTGATCAGCTCCACGCTGATCACGCTGGTGTTTGTGCCGGTGGTCTATTCGATCTTCGAACGTCACGCCTGGCGCACCGAGGGCCAAGGCCAAAGCGAGAAGAAACATTCCTAGTGGGTACCCTGGGATGGCGATTTATGGTTGAGAAGTCCCTGAGAAGAGAAATTCGAAATTCGAGATTCGGATTTGCGGTTCCGCTCGTTGCGGCTTTGCTCGTGGCTCCTTCGTTCGCCGCTGATCCTGCGGTGCTCACGATCGACATCGAGCGGGCGATCCTGATGGCGATGGAGAACAACCGCTCTCTGATCGTCCAGAAGATGAACCCCCAGATCCGCCGGACGCTCGAGCAGGAGCAGCGTGCGGTCTTCGATCCGGTCCTCAGCGGCCAGGCCTCCCAGCGTCGCAGCGTCGCCGATCGGCTTTCCCGCGCCGGATCGGGCGTCGAGAGCTCCATCACCGACACCGCCTCGGGCGCCCTGTCCTTGGACAAGCTCTTCCCCACCGGCACCGCCGTGGGCCTGGACGCCACGACCAGCTACACCGATTCCTCGCTGTACAGCGACACGTTCGTCTCCAACCGCATCGGCGTCTCCGTCACGCAGTCGCTGCTGCGCGGTCGGGACCTCCGGGCCAACCTGGCCCAGGTCCACCAGGCCGCGATCGACACCCAGATTTCCGAGTACGAGCTGCGCGGCTTCACCGAGCTGCTGGCCCAATCCGTCGAAGCGGGGTACTGGGATTACGCCCTGGCGCAGCGGCAGATCGAGATCTACACCAATTCGTTGAATCTGGCGCAGCAGCAGAGGGACGAGATCCAGGAGCGGATCCGTCTGGGGGCCCTGGCCGAGACCGAGCTGGCCGCCGCCAAGGCCGAGGTGGCGCTGCGCCGCGAGAACCTCATCAACGCCCGCGCGACGTTGACCACAAGGCGGCTGATGCTCCTTCGCCTGCTGAACCCCTCCGAGACGATCCGCTGGGACACCGACATCGTCCTTCAGTACCAAACCGCGTTGCCCGACATGCCGCTCGATCCGGTCGAGGACCACGTGCAGGTGGCGATGAAGATGCGACCGGACCTCAACCAGGCGAGGCTGTTGATCCGTCGCGGCGAGCTCCAGGTCGTGCAGACCCGCGACGGCCTGCTGCCGCGTTTGGACGCCTTCATCACGTACGGCAAAACCGGCTACGCGCGCACCTTCTCCGACGCCACCAACGAGCTGGACGGTCCCAGCTACGACGTCGAAGGCGGCCTGATCCTCGAGTTGCCGGCCGGCAACCGCGCCGCCCAAGCCCGCCGCAGCCGCGCCGTCATCGGCAAGCAACAGGCCATCAAGGCCCTGGAGAACCTAGTGCAACTGGCCCAGGTCGAGGTCCGCACCGCCTACGTGGAGGTCGAGCGGGCCCGCGAGCAGATCGCCGCTACCGCCGCGACGCGGGAATCCCAGGAAGAGAAGCTCCGCGTCGAGACCGAGAAGTTCCGCGTCGGCAAGTCCACCTCCCTGCTGGTCGCGCAGGCGCAGCGGGACCTCGTCGCCGGCCAGATCGGCGAGATCCAGGCGATCACGAACTACTTCAAGGCCCTGGTGGCGCTCTACCGCCTGGAGGGCTCGCTGCTGGCGCGTCGGGGCATCGAGGCCCCCGGCGCCGAACCGGTCGTCCTCGACGACGGCGCCTGACGCATCGCGGGGATGGCGCGGCGACGGCTCGCCCTGTCCCGCCGGCTCGGTCCTGCTGATCAGCGCCGAGGACGACCCCGCCGACACGATCCGTCCCCGCCTGCGGGCCCACGGCGCGGACCTGCGACGCGTGCACCTGCTCTCGGGAATCCGTCGGACCGACGCGGACGGTCGTCCCTACGAAAGTCTCTTTAGCCTGGCGGACCTGGAGGAGCTGGAACAGGCGGCGACCCGCTGCGGCGACTGCCGCCTGATCGTGATCGACCCGATCGGCTCGTTCCTGGGCGGCGAGATCGACGCCCACCGCGAGAACGAGGTCCGCGCGGTGCTGACGCCGGTGGGGGCGCTGGCCGAACGCTGCGGCGTGGCGATCCTGCTGGTGGCCCACCGTCGCAAGAGTCCCGGTCCCAACGCCGACGACATGGCCCTGGGCAGCCGGGCGTTCACCGCGGTGTCGCGGTCCTGGCCGACGGACGGTTGCCCAGCGAGGAGCTCCAGGCCCGAGCGGCCCGCGAGGGAATCACCAAGACCACGCTGGACCGCGCCAGGACGCGACTGGGGATCTTCGCAAAGAAAGAAGGCTGGCGCCACGACGCGACGTGGTACGTGTCCCTGCCCGAGGCGCCCGCCACCTTGTGGGATGCCGCATCTCAAGAACCTCAAGAGTCTCAAGAACCTCACATCGCGACATGAGACGATCTTGAAAGTCTTGACATTCTCTTGAGACGCCGCTTGGTCGGGAACGATTCGGTCCCTTGCCCGACCGCTTACAGGGACTTACGACGACGCAGCCAGCCGACCAGGCCGGTGCCCAGCGAGCCCAGCAGCAGCGCCGCGGGGGCGGGGATGGCCGCGTCGATGGGCTCGAAGCTCACGTTGTCGATGACGAAGTGCGTGCCGGAGCCGCCAACGTTCGCCTCGACGCCGCCGTAGGAGACGAAACGAACCCGATCGACGCCCAGGTAGTTCAACGTCACCCACGTCGGGCCGGTGGTATCGACGACCAGGGTCCGACTGTAGAGCAGGTTGCCATTGAGGTAGCCCTCGATGTCGACGTTCAGCCCTGTGTTCCAGGCGGCAGTCAGGTATAGTCCGCCCAGATCGAACGAGGCGCCGAGGATCTCCGCGGGTGATCCCCAGGGGTTGTATGCCACATTATTCGCGGAGACAATGCCGTTGAAGTACCCGGAGAGGGAGGGCATCGTGGTGCCGTCCTTGCTGCGGAAGTTGCTCCAGTTCAGCCCGGCGTAGCCGTCGGGTATGTCCGCCCCGCTGGACAGATCATCGAACGTAACGGCCGCCCCGGCCGGGACGGCGACGAAGGTCATCAATACGCACAGACAAAGCAATTTTTTCATCACTTTTCTCCCTTAAAACCCGGTTGACTGTACTTGCACCCAGTACCCGCGATGCGAGGCCCGCCGGCTCGAGCCCCCAGAGGCTCGACGGGGTACTTAACAGACGAGTGGTTCATTCTACCTGAATTAACATCACAAGTCAAGAAAATGTCACTCGAGAGTGGAAGCCGCGCCGGTAGAGATAATAGGGACTGTCCCTCGGTGGTTCCGTCCCTCGGTGGTTCCCTATCTCCAAGCACGCGAGAACCGGATAAGCGCGCAGCAAGATCGTCAAGATCGTCAAGGTCGTCAAGGTCGTCAAGATCGTCAAGAAGAATGCTTGGCGATCTTGAGCCTGCCTGCATGCCTTCACCAAGGGTTTTTGGGAGATTTTCGCCTCGCGGGCGTGTAACATGACGGGTCGATGCGCAATTGAAACCATGCAATGGTCGCGATTATGGCAAAACCCGTTGAGCAAACGGTTTACGACGATCTGGTGATCCTGGCGAAAAGCCAGGCGGCCGCCCTGGGCAGGCTGTATGAGCTCTATTACGACCGGATCTTTCGCTTCTGCGTCCACCGGCTGTTCAACCGCTCGGCCGCAGAGGAGGTGACCTCGTCGGTGTTCCTGACGGTCGCTCGCACGATGCGGGAATTCAAAGGGCGGACGGAGCAGGACTTTCGCAGTTGGCTCTACACCATCGCGGCCAACCAGGCGAACGCCCATATTCGCAAGACCCTGCGTCGTCAGCGGCTGATGAAGAACGTCGTGGCCGCCAGGAGGGAGGATTCGCCGGAACGCGACGCGGGGTCGAGCTTGGACTGGCCGACGCTGTACGCGGCGATCGGTCAGCTCAAGCCCGAGCACCAGACCCTGCTGACGCTGCGGTTCTTCGAGAACATGGATTACGACGAGATCGCTCGGATCGTCCAGGCACGGCCCGCGACGGTCCGCGTGACGCTGCACCGGATCCTCCGCCGGTTGGAGGATGTGTTGCGGGGGGATCTGGGTGGAGATGAATAGATGTCCGAACGCGAAAACCACTTCCGAAAGATCGTGGCGGGCCTCAGGACCGACGACGAGCCCAACCCGCTTCATCGGGAACGGCTTCGTCGGCAGATGATGACCGCCTTCGAACAGGCCTGCGCCGTCGGCGACGCGCAGGCCGACATCGCGGGGGCGGGCGCCAAACCCGTCCCTGTCCGATCCATTCGTGTCGCATGGCCGGCCGTCGCGGCGGCGATTCTCGTCGTCGCAGGCGTCGGCGCCTGGATGTGGCTGGGCTCGTCCCGCCGGCCGAGCGGTCTGGAGCGCGTGCGTCTGGCCACCGAGGGCGCGCCCTGGATACTGGCGGTCGCCACGCGGTACACCAGCGGCCGGTCGTCCACCGAGCGGCAGTGGTGCAACCTGGCGGACAAGCAGACCTACGTGCTCACCGACGACGAAACGGTCGTCGCCTACGACTATGGTCGGGGCCAGGTCAAGCTGGCCTACAGCCCGAAGATCAAGACGCTGGTGGTCTCGGAGTTGCCCAGGACCGGGCCTTTCGGCGTGGAATCCGCCTACAACTTCGTCGCGTCCTTCGCGGTCTTCGCGGCCCGGGCGGACGCGGGGCTGGAGGAATCGAGCGTCGAGTATGAAGGCCGGACCGTGTGGGCCTACGCGATCGACGCCAACGCGCCGACCGACAGCATCGACGGCAAGCCCGTGGCGCGGCTGCGGATGACCGTGCTGGCGGACCCGAGGACCCGCCGGATCGTCGCGGCCACCGTCGAGCACCAGGGGTCGCGGGGCAACGTGCTGGCGCGTGAGGAGTGGGAGATGAGCTATCCCGCGTCGGGTCCGGCCAGCGTCTACGACCTGGGCGTGCCCCGCACGGCCCGCGTGTTCGACACGCGCCAGAACTATCGCGGTACGCCGGGGGATTGGAGCGCGGCGTTGACGGCCCCGCCGGCATCGGGCGGATTCCGGCTCGAACCGCTCCAGATCGAGTTGCCCAAGGCCAAGTTCAGCGGCACGCCCCAGGACGGTCGCACGCTCAACCTGGAGAAGCCTCGCGGCGGTCCGCGTCCGCCGTTCCTGGCGCCGGCCGGGACGGTCAACCTCGCCAGGGGCAAGCCGGTTGCGTCGAGCGATTCCGAGCCGATCACAGGCAGTCTGGACCTGATCACCGACGGGGACAAGGAGGCGGTCGAAGGCGGGGTCGTCGAGCTGGGTCCCAGGCCGCAGTTCATCACGATCGACCTGCAGGAGTCGTGCGAGATCTACGCGGTGGTGCTGTGGCACCATCACCGCTGGCCTCGCTCCTACAACGACGTGGTGGTGCAGGTTTCGGACGACCGGTCGTTCCAGCGGGGCGTGCGGACGATCTTCAACAACGACGCGGACAACACGCTGGGCCTGGGCGCCGGGCGCGACCTGACGTACACCGAGACGTACGAGGGCAAGCTGATCGACGCCAAGAGCGTGCGGGGCCGCTACGTCCGCTGCTACAGCAACGGCAACTCGCACGACGAGCTGAACCACTACACCGAGGTCGAGGTCTACGGAAGACCGCTGAAGTCGATCCAGAGCAACTGACCACCCCATGTACGGAGAACCTCTCATGAGACACAGACTGACTGCGCGCGGATTCTGCCTGCTCGCCATGGCGATCCTCTTGAGCAACGCGATCGAGAGAGCCCCTGCCCAAGCGAGTCGGCCTGTCGTTCCGGCCAGACTCGCGCTCCAGGTCGACGACGTGACGTTCGACTTCGTTCGGATCGATCCCGGCCGCTTCACGATGGGAAGCCCGCACAGTTACGTGGACGAATACAACTGGACGTATGAGATGCCGGCCCACGAGGTGACCATTCGTCGTGCATACTACATGGGCGTGACGGAGGTCACGGTGGAGCAGTTCCGCCTGTTCGTCGAGCAGACGGGCTATGTCACCGACGCACAGAAGCAGGGCTGGGCCTTCTCGCCAACCGACATGGGTTGGCGTTTCGAGTACCTGGTCGACTGGCACTGGCCCGGCTACGCGCAGACCGACCGCGAGCCCGTCGTGTGTCTGGGCAGGAGCGACGCGCAGGCGTTCTGTCGGTGGCTGAGCGAGAAGACCGGTCGCACCCTCCGCCTGCCCAGCGAGGCCGAGTGGGAGTACGCCTGTCGGGCGGGCACGACCGGCGAGCACGCAGGCAGTCTCGATGCGATGGGCTGGTACGCATGGAACAGCGCATCGCGGACGCACCCGGTGGCGCAGAAACAACCCAACGCCTGGGGTCTCTACGACATGCACGGCAACGCCTGGGAATGGGTCGAGGACCTCTACCATCGCGACTGCGCCGACGCCCCGACCGACGGCTCGGCCTGGCTGGACACGACCGACGTCGATCCTCGCGGCATCACCCGCGGCGGCTCCTTCTACAACCCCGATTGGCTGTGCCGGTCCTACATCCGCATGCAGACGCCGCTGGGCCGCATGGTCCACTCCAACAACGGTTTTCGCCTCGTCTGCGATGTGGAGGACCGTGACGGTTCGTTTGCACGCAGCGGACAATCGCCTGCCGGTTCGACTGGGCTGCTCGCGTCAGGGCTTATGCCGGTCGAAGTATCCCTGCCGGGGAGGATGTACGAGGGGACCCCAAAGGACTTCCGGGCTCCGCGGACCAAGGCAGTGCAGACGGAGGAAGGTCCACCCTTCCTGGCGCCGGCGGGGACCACGAATGTCGCGCTGGGCAAGCCCGTTTCTTCCAGCGATCCCGAGCCGATCACCGGAGAGCTGGAGATGATCACAGACGGCGACAAGGAAGCTGCCGACGGCAGTTACGTCGAGCTGGGGCCCTTGCTTCAGCACGTCACGATCGATCTGGAGGGCGAGCACGAGATCTACGGCCTGCGGGTCTGGCACTTCCACAAGGACCCGCGGGTGTATTTCGATGTGATCGTCCAGATCTCGAACGATCCGGATTTCATCGAGGGCGTGAAGACGATCTTCAACAACGACATGGACAACTCGGCGGGCCTGGGCGTCGGCGCCGACATGCACTACGTCGACACCCACTTTGGCGAGATCTTCGACGCCAGGGGCTTTCGCGGCCGGTACGTCCGACTCTACAGCAACGGCAACACCGCCACCGACACGAATCACTACATCGAGGCGGAGGTCTACGGAAGACCCGCACGTCAGTGACGGCGCACGGAGGGATGCAGGAGGAAGGACTCGATTCCGGGTGGCAGCGACAAGCGCAGCTTGTCGATGGTGTCTCACGGACGAACGATCAACCATCGACAAGCTCCGAAGACTGCGCTTGTCGCTGCCACCCGTCGCGGGGACTCAACCTTGGGAATTGTCGGCGACGTTGCGGATCGTGGTGGCTCGCTCGATCACCGCGTTGATCTTGTTGGCCATGCCCGACACCGTGGTCTCGGTGACGACCAGCTCATCCATCGTCGCTTTGCGGACCCAGCGGGTCGCCAGGTCGACATAGATATCGCCTTTGTAGTGCGAGCTGCCGACCGAGCGGACCTCCATGTTGGGCATCGGCGTCACGATCATCTGGAAGGAGCTTTCGCCGGAGTCGTAGGCCACCACGGCGCAGGGAGCGTTGTCCACGAGACTGAGGCCCTTGAATTCGAGGGTGATTTCGCCATTCTTGAAGGTCGAACCCTTCTGGATGCCTGCGCCGAGGTTTACCGGCGCTTCGGTGTTGGCGGCCGCGTGCACGATCTTGTCGCCGAGGCGTTTCAAATCCTGGATGCCCTTGCCCTCTGTCACGGGCTCTGCGAATACGTTGCAGAACGCGTGGAAGTCGATGAACGTGTTGTAGACGAAATACGCCTTGTCCACGGGCAGAGGCTTGCCGTTGGCGTCGGCGAGCTTCTCGAACTTCGCGTGGTCGATGCCGAAGACCTGGCCTTTCTCGTCGATGCCTGCGCCGCCGTGCTTGAACGGATAGCTCCAGCCCGCCATGGCGGGCAGTTCGATCTCGGGCCCGGTCCCGAACTGCACTGCGAACCGGGTGCAGGTGTAACGGTCGGCGTCGCCGGCCTCTTTGCCTGGTGTACACGTGAGCGACAGCTTCAGGACGTCGGTGCTCACGCGTTTGCCGTCCAGGGCGTAGGTGAGGACGCGGGTCTCCATTTCAAACGCCTGCGGCTCGCTCGATCGCGGAGCCGCCAGGTCGAATGTTCTGCGTAGAATCGAATCGCTTGGACGCTTGGCGTCATCGGCCCCGGAACAAAGGGCAGTGCAGAGTGCCGACAAAGTCATGATGGTCGAAATGCTGATGGTCTTCATGGTTCATGGTCTCCTGAATGGGTGTTGTTCGTTAGTTCACGAGTGCGGCTTCTGTCGCGTAAGCCGTGAGGCCGGCGCAGGGTTCAGTGTGTTTCGCTTCGTCCTTGCGTGCGAGCAGCAGAGCGATCGCCAAAGCGTAGACCATCGAGTCGGCGAGGATCTCGATGTTGTGCAGGATCTGGAGCGTGGGCGCCAGCCAGTAGCTCTGGATCATGCCGAACAGGCCCACGAGCATGTAGAACGCCAGGCCCAGGGCCAGGACGAGTTGGCGGCGCGAGCCGGACCAAAGGATCAGGATGGGCACGCTGGCTGCCAGGAAAAGCAGCCCTCTGGCGAACTGGGTCAGGACGATGACGCCGGGACTCGGGATCGACAGATCGAACTGGCCTTGCTGGTAATACGGCATGACGAAGGGCGCGACCATCAGGCCGAAGGTCCAGTAGACGACAGGGAAGGCGAGGGTCGCAGCGAGGAGACGCAACGCCCACCGGCGCGAGGTCCTGTCGCGGAGGAAACGCCGGACGGTCGCGTGCGGCGAGAGACCCGTTGGGGTCGGTTTGAACAGAGCGGTCACGGCGGCCGCGAACAGCAGGCACGGCGGGATGAACAGCGCAGGGATGGACGCCATGCCGCCCAGCGTGGTGAAGATCGCCCCTTCCAGCGGCGAGGCAAGGCCCAGACACGCATAACAAAGAACCGCCACCGCCAGCCATCGCTGCCAGTACGGACCGTGGAGCCGTCGGGCCAGAGGGATCAGTCCGGCCGCCAGGACGAAGCTGGCGACGAACAGGAGCAGGCCCGCCACTTGTTGGCCCGCCTGTCCCGGCGACTCGGGCGCCGTCATTCCAAGCACGGAGATCAAAGCCCCGCCAATCGCGATTCCCAGGATGTTGGCCGACGCGCACAACCCCAACCGCCACGAAGTTCCGATTGCCATTCTGAACATCTGCATCGCAGTCATAACCTTTTCCTTTCCTGTAGGGTGTTCCGTGCACACCATCTTCGCTCAATCGCGTCCCAATTCCTCGATGGCCCGCCTGGCCCATCGGGCGTTTGTCCGGTAGCCTTCGATGCCGCTTTCCATGGCCAATCGGCCGCAGATCGGCAGGAAGTCCCGCGTGTCGTCGAGATAGCGGCGCAGGCCTGCGACGTGGACATCGATCCGTGCCGCGAAGTCCCGCAAGAACTTCAGCGTCGCCTCGCGCCCGACCACCGGGTCCATGAACGCGAACCGCAGCATCAGGTCGTCCATACGCCAGAGGACGTCGTTCTGGGTGACCGGTCGCGAAAGATGCTCCGTCAGGACACCCAGTCCCTTTGGGGTGATCTCGTAGACCACTCGCTCCCGGCGGGTCTTGCCCTGGCGGGTCCGGCCGCGTATCCAGCCGAGATCCTCGATCCGTTTGAGGGCGGGGTAGATCGCGCCAGGACTGTCGCTGAAGTGCCCCAGCGGGGTGGTCGCGAACAGCTTGCGGAGGTCGTAACCCGTCTGGGGCTGCTGGCGGATGAGACCCAGAATCGCCAGCGACAGCATTGATAACTCCGTTTTCTTGTTCATCTTGCGATCTCCAATAGTACGATTCGTACTATTAGTCGGGCCGGTCGGGCCGGTATTTCAGGTGGTTCCACGTTTTTCTCTCTGCCGGTCAGCGCGTGGGGCGACAGGAGCGCAGAAAGAAGCCCCGGTCTGCGAGAGGGTATCGCAGGCCGGGGCGAGGAGGCCGTCATCGGAGGAACCGCATTGCGGGTCCGAAGGTTCAGGATTCGGAGGCTATCTCAACTGTCCGCGAATCTCGCCGGCAGGGAACTGCTCGGTATGGACGTTGACATACGCGCGGCCTTCGCGGATCGCGGCCAGCAGGTCCGCCATCGTCTTGCCCGCCAGGGGGCCGACGAAGTTGGCGGCCGTGACGTTGCCTGCACCCAGGGGATCGGTGAACTCGCCGGGGATCAGCATCGCCGGCGGGGCCGAGGGGAACAGCCAGACGGCCGGCGGGCCATCGGCGCCGGGCTCGGCCGCGACGTGGATGTGCGCCATCGTGACGTTCGCGAGGCCCTGGACCTTGAGCTGGTAGGCCACCGTGTCCCTGGCGGCGTTCAGTTGCAGGGTAGCCAGGCCGGTCGCGGCGGAATTCGTCCCTGCGTCGGCTCCTCTGAGCACCGCGGTCAATCCGGTCCGCGCGGCCACGAGCTTCAGGACCAGGCCTGTATCGCCCACCGGTCCCAGCGCGGTGCTGGCCAGCAGGTAGACCTCGCCTTCGAGGTCCTGGCCGAAGCCCTTGACGAACAGTCCGAGCGGATCGCCCGTGGGACCGATCAGGAGCTCCTGGATCTGGCCGGTGAAGAGGTCCGCGACGAAGAGCCGGCCTTCGGGGATGGAGAACTGGCGGGAGAAGTCACCGCAGACGTACTGGCCCCACAGTTGCGGAATCGCGGTCCCGTAGTAGGTGTAGCCTCCGATGATCGAAAGACCGTCGTCATGATCGTACTGAACGACCGGATCGGCGAACCTCGGATCGTTCAAGACCCCACCGATTGCACCTGTGGCGGGCACGAAGGCGAACGTGCCTTCCTTGACGTTCCAGCCGTAGTTGCGGCCCTTGCGTACGATGTTGATCTCCTCGACGCGGTTCTGGCCCACGTCGGGAACGATCAACGCGCCGCTGAACGCGTCGAAGCTGAAGCGGTAGGGATTTCGCAAGCCGTAGGCGAAGATCTCATCGATGCCGTCGGCGCCGACGAAGGGATTGTCAGTGGGCACACGATATGCGCCGTTGGCGCTCGCCGGGTCCGCGCTGTTCGGCGTCAAGGTCGGATGCAGCGGATCGATCCGTGCGATGGCGCCCAGTATGGTGTTGATGTTCTGCCCGTTGCCGGTGGGGCCGTGACCGACCGCGGTGTCGTTGGCGCCGCCGCCGTCGCCGAAGGCAATATACAGGTAACCGTCGGGGCCGAACTCGATGTGTCCGGCGTTGTGGTTGGACTGAGGTTGATCGACGCGCAGAATCTCGCGGGACGAAGCCGGATCGACCGTCTCGCTGACGCCGTCCCAGAGCCATTCGCGGACGACGCTCTGGTGGTTCATGGCGGTGCCGGCGGGCACTTCGACCGTGAAGTCCGCGGGTCCCTGCACCGGCTCGCTGGTGTACGTGTAGAACCGACCGTACCCGATGCTGCTGGGGTCGGCGTAGCCCGGATGGAACGCCAGGCCGAGGAATCCGCGTTCGTCATAATTGACGCGGACGGGCACGACGAGGCTCGTCAGATCCAGCAACGGCGCATCGCGAAGTTGTCCGTGATCGATCACGCGGAGCAGGCCCACCTGATCCACGATGTGCAGTCGCCCAGGTCGCGCGGGGTCCGGCACGAGCAGGACTGGGGCCGCCAGACCCGACGCGACCGTTTGCAGATCGACGCGGACGGGCGACGGCGCAACGCGTTCGGCGATGGGCAGACCGGCGACGGTGAATTCCCCTCGCATGGTCGCCGAATGCGGCCTGCAGCGATAGCCGGGCTTGCGGCCCCCCTGGGTCATCGCCTCGTAGAGAGCCCCGGTGAGCGTGAATCGCACGGTGCCCTGACCGTTGTCGGTCCAGGCGACGCCTGCATTGGATTCGAACGAACCCTGCACCGACATCGACAGCAGGACCGTGTCCTGAGCCGGCGAAGCAGCCAAGGCGATGATTTCCAGCGGGTGAGCGCCGGGGTTGATCACCCGAATCTGATAGCGTTTGCCTAGTTCCAGGGGCAGGGTCGGGTTCTCCGTGCCCAGCGGCGGGAACTGGAGGCTTGTCGGCTCGAACCCGTCCAGGCGGTAGGCCATCATGCCTACGTCTCCGAAAGTCCAGGCAACGTCGTAGGATTGGGCATGGGCCGGCCCGAAGGCCAACGCCAACACACCCAGTACAAAATACGCGAGCTTTGAAATCTGTTTCGAATTCATAATGTCCTCCCGATAGATCAGTCTCGATGGCGCCTCAATGCGAAAGAGCGTGCGGAATGAACTTCTGGACAATTCATAGAGACGTACTGTGAAAACTGGCCCAGGTTCGCGCCGTAGTGTTTTTATGTTCTCTCGCGCAAAAAAACTCCCGCTGTGGAATCCCCGGTCTCCACGAGGGTGATGCCGTCGGCGCATGGGGGTGCGACCGGGGCGGATTCTCTGTAAGCGCATGGGAATGCGGCGTACTCTACAGGGGTAGAGATCTCAGGTTGCATGCAGCCGGGCGCCGTTGACCCGTCTTTTTGCTGCGCAGCCGGAGTTCTTGGTCCGTCGCGGGTTTGCCGCTATCGGTCTTTTTGGACCGGGGCGCCCTGGTGTTTGTGGCCCGCGGGAATGCCGCGGATTTCCGTGCCGGAATCATAATGATGGGTTCCGTGCCGGCGGCGCAGCAGATCGCGTTTCTGATAGCACTGCTCCTTGAAGACCGCGATTTCCGAGGCCAAGTTCGCGCTGGCGGAGTCGCCGAAGAAGGCGTGGATGATCGGGAAGACCAGGTCGGGCTTCTTCTTGCGGTACTCCTTGACCATCGCTTCGATCTTGGCGGTCGCGACGCCTTCCTGCATGCAGGTGAAGGGCCCGACGTGGAAGATGCCGGAGATGTAGGCGTCGCCGTGCGGATGCACCATCTCGTGCATGAGGTAGTAGGCGATGCCGGTGCTCAGGGGCGATTCACCTTCGATGTTGCCGTGCGTTTCGTGGGCGGCTTCGAGCGTCTCGATGATCTCCATCGGGTGCGGCAGGACGTGGCGGCCTTCGAGGACCTCGTGGAAGGGTTCCGCCAGTTTTTCCGCGATGTGGGCCATGTACTTGCCTTTGAGAATCGATTTTCCGGCTTTGCCCGTCGAACGCAGCATCCGACGGAAGTCGCCGGACCTCAGGCCCATGCCCAAGTCGCGTTTGGCGTTGCGGAGGTTCATCTTGTTGACGTAGAACAACCAGTCGGTGATCGGGTCGCGGACGACTTCCAGGCCGTTTTCTTCCAGACGATGGATGACAAAGTCGGTGTAGGGGTCGTGCTGGCGCATGTAGATCTCGCCGATGTAGAGGATCAGCGGGAACCGCTCGTGGTGGGCCAGCTTGATCGCCTTGAACCTCGAAACCGTTTCGCGTCCCCATTCCTGGAGCTGTCTGAGGTCCGCGCCGGCGGCGACGAGCCTGCCCAGGTCTTCGAGACGGGCGGCCTTGAGGGCGTCGACCGCGGGGCGGTCTTGCGCGTAGGGACGGAACCGCCGGACGATATCCTCCAACAGGTCCGCAGCGTGGATCCCCTTGAACAAGATCTGCTGCATCTTGACCATCGCGGAGGACTTCAACCCATCGGGCAGGGGGATGTCGATGTAGTCGGTCTCGGAGGAAGGCCCCACCACCGGGATCTTTTCGAGGCCTTCGATCTTCATGAAGTGGCGCAGGACCTCGCTGTACTTGCCGAATCGGCAGGGTCCGCTGGTCGTCGGGAGCATCACGAGGTACTTGTCTTCCACCGCCGGGAGGCTGGTCCGCTCGATCTGCTCCTGGAGAAATCCGATGGCGTCGCCGACCACGCCCTTGAGAGGGTAGCAGACCTCCGTCGAGACGTGCTTTCGCGCCACTTCATACCCGCGGGGCGTGTTGGTCGGCAGCACCTGGCCGTCGATGCCGAAATATTTGAGCCCGGCGACGGCCACGTGGCTGGCGTCGCCCATGTAGGGGACGAGCCAGATGCGCTTATCGTAGGTGTTCGAGGCGCGGATCTTGAGCTTGTTGATGTCCAGCTTGACCGGGTTGCTCTGGTTGACGACCCGCTCGTGGGCTTCGGTCCGCGTGACGAACGGCGCGTTGTTGGTTTGGCCGTCGGTGACCAGCACGAGCAGGGGTTTGCCGGCCGCCAGATGAATCTGCTCCTCCTGGTAGATCTTGAGACTGTCGGGACCGCAGGCGAAGTTGATCATGCGAATCGCGAACAGGTTCGGATGGTCGGCGACGAAAACATTGGCCTGCAGGATCTTGACGCTCTGGTTCCAGAACTCGTTCTCGACGAACTCGTCGAGGGGGATGTTCTGGAATCGGTGTTCGAGGAACTGCTGGGGAATGTAGTCGAGCCCGCGGATCTGCGAGAACATCGCGCCGGCGCTGGAGCTGGCCTCGGGATCGAGGATCACGTAATCCCGTCCGATGCCGACGTAGGCGCGAAGGTTCTCCCGCTCGACCCGCTGGAGGAACCTGTCGCCCTCGGCGTAGAGCTCGCCCTTGAACTGCTCTTCGGCGTCGTCGGCGAACCGGATCGCTTCGCGCATCTGCCGGTCGCTGTAGCGGAAGCCCAGGCGGGCGAACTCCTTTCGCAGCTCGCGGACGAGCAGGGGCATATCGCCGAAGTGGAGGATCGGATTGATCTGGCGGTTCTTGTCGAGCGAGAGCACGTCGTTGAGGACGTAGCCCTCGGATTCCGTGTAGATGCAGTACTTCAGGTCCGGCGGCGTGGGCTTTCGGACCTCGATGAAGCTGGGATTGAACAGGTACTTGAGTTCGGGACTGTCGTTGAGGATGGCCGCGTGGCCGGTGGCCAGCTTGCGGGCGATGCAGAACTCGGTTCGCGAATTGTCCACACCGATCTTGGCGATGTCCTTGTCACTTCGCGGCGAGACGACCGGATAGAACCCCAGCTTTCGGAACAACGCCGCGCTCCAGATGCCCTTGGTGCCCAGGGTGGCCATGCTCCGCTTGATGCCGACGGTGGGAGCGTCGGGACGGACTGTGGCGGCGCCCAGCTCGTTGAGGAGGCAGCCTTGCTTCTTGAAGTGCTTTTCGTAAATCTTGTGGTAACGGTCGACGTAGTTGGTTTTGGGCTTGCGGGCGGATTCGGAGTTGCCGCGCGGGCAGAAGCCGCCGGTCAAGATCTCGTCGTCCTCGATGTTGAAGACTTCGAGCTGGCAGTCGCGGATGCCGCAGGATTTCTCGGCGAACAGCTCCCGGCACAGAACCTTCCTCTTGCGGAAGGCCATCTCGACGATGCCCCAGCCTCGGAAGGCGGTTGCGTATTTCCTGCCTTCCCGCTCGAACTGCCGGATGGCGCCGATGATGTCGAGGGCTTGGCCCCAAGCGCCGAACATCTCGCGATGAGGATAGGCTTCGATCTGCTTTTCCGTCACCTGGGCCAGGGCCGCCAGAAACGCTTTGCCCAGCGCCGGACCGCCCTGGGCGGAGCATTTGTCGCCGGCGTGCTGAGAGCCGCCGACGAACTTGTAGAAGTAGCTGGCCGCCGTGCCTCGAAGGATGGCGGCCGCGATTTCGTCTCGGCTGAATCCTTCCGCAATCAGGCGGTTTTCGTCCATTTCCATGAACACGCCGCAGGTCGAGTCGATGATCGGCACCCGCTCGGCGCGGAGGGCCGCCTCCTGGAGCGTGCTCTCGACGTTCAGGTTGATCACGTCGGCCATGTTCTCCAACGTTTGGCCCGATCCCGCCTGGCAACTGTAGTTCATCTTGGCTTCTTTGACCGAACCGGTCTTGTCGAAGCTGGTGAACTTCATGTCCTGGCCGCCGATTTCGAAGATCGTGTCCACTTCGGGATTGTTGTGCTTGACGCCCAGCGCGTGACAGGTGATCTCGTCGGTGATTCGATCCGCCAGGGCAAATCCTTGTTGCGTCAGTTCCTTGCTCTTGCTCTTGCTCAAAAGGATCTTTTCGTAGAGTTTCCGGGCCGAGCCGGTGGCGCCGACGCCTTTGACGATCACGTTGGCCTTGTGTCGCGACAGGTACTTCAGCACGCGTTTGAGGGATTCCTCGGGATTGCCGTGCGTTTTGATGTAGAGCTTGTCGAGCAGTTTTCCGGTCTTGATCTCGACGAGGGCGCCTTTGGTCGTGGTGCTGCCTCCGTCGATCCCCAGAACGACTTCGGTGCCTGGGGGGATCTCCGACGGCAACTCCTCGGTCCTGGCTCGCACCTGCGAGAGGCTCTGCGACAGCGGGGGGGCGAACTTGCGTTTCTCCCGACTGTACTCCGCAACGTTGCGGAGCTGGGCCAAATCCATCACGAACGTGTTTCTCTCTTCCAGCGCCTTGAGGGCCGCGCCGATCGCGGCGATGTTCTGATGATGCGCGGGCCGCTCGATCTCGATATGCAAAAGGTCCGCCAGGTTCTGGCGAACGAGGTCGTTGGAGAAGACTCCGCCGGTGGCGATGGCTTCGCCGGGCCGGGTGGTCGCGGCGAAGTCGCGCGACCCCAGGACGTCGATCATATAGTTGCGCGCCACCGTGCGGAACAGACCCGCGAGGTTGTCCACCCGGGTGGCGCCTTCATTCTGCTTGTGGATCAGGTCGGACTGGACGACCACGCCGCAGCGGGCCAGGAACTCACTGGGCTCCTTCGAGCGCGAGGCTTCTTCTTCCGCGCGTCGAAGCATTTCCTCGAGGCGTCCCTGGAGCCGGCCGCGGTTGCGCTCGACGATCAGTTCTTTCTCCGCCTCGCTGCGAGCGGAGGCAGGGTCCTCCAGTTCGGGAGCGACCACGTCGCCCTGGAACATTCTCCGACACTGTTTCTCGACGAGCATGCCCGAGCCGCCGCCGCACTTGGTGCCGGTCCGCCACTCGGTGATCACCTTGCGGTTGTCCACCGAACCGAGGCTGAAGAAGTAGGAATCCTTGGCTCCGATGTGAAAGATGCACTTGGCCGCGGGCGCGACGACCTCCGCGCCTTTGGGGATCGCGACGCTGTCGTAGACGTACAAGGCGCCGCGCATGACTCGCGGAAACGGTTCGGCGGCGCTGCCGGTTAGGGAAGTGCTCTTGACCTTCGTGAGCTCACAGTGGGCCGCGATGTCGCGCCACGCCTGGCCGATGGCGCCGAGGGGGTTGGCAAAGTGCATGATCGGGTCGGGCGAATACACGACCGTTCGATCGGCCCCCAGAACCGCATAATGAACGAAACTGCTGCCGACATCGAAGCCGACAAACAAGTCGCCGGTCCCGGCGTACGCCCGCTGCTGTGGTCGTAAAATCATGGTCCCTACCCATCCAGGGAGAATTTAACAGCCCCTGTTAATACTGTCGCACCATCTTGTGAATCATCCAAGTCCAAACCCGTTAGATACTCCCACCCTGTGAATTTGTCAAGTCCAGCCACAAGGGCCTTAACAGGTTTTCCCCAGGGACGATCCGATAATAAAAACCCTATCTGGTTTGACAGCAACGATTTATGGAACTGCAAACCCAAAACTGACAGAACCTAGCGCCTATATGACTTATCCTACTATCTCTTTGAGAACATCTATTTGTATACCATTGCGTTTTTCGCTTGTGACATCGGGGTTGCGGCCCGAGGGCATCCACAGCGGTCGTGTCCTGACCGGCAAAAAGGGTTGTCGAGAGGCGGTGTCCCCGGTACACTAGCACGAAATTCTGGATCGTGGGGCGCATGGGGCGCCTGTGATTTTTCAAGAGGTATGCCATGAAGGTCACCTTTAACCGTTCCGCGCTGGCAGAGGCCTTGGGATTGATGACTTCGATCGTTCCGAGTCGGACACCCAAGCCCGTGCTCCGATGCGTACGGATCGCAGTTTCCGGCAAGGAGATGCGGATCTGCGCGACGAACCTGGAGCTTGGCCTGGACTACCAGATCTGCGAGGTCGAGGTCGAGGAAGAAGGCGAAGTCGTCGTTGAGGCTGAGAGGCTGGCTGCGATCGTTCGTGAGAGCGTCGAGGACGTCCTGGTCCTGGAGTCCAGCGACACGACCTGCGAGATCCGCGGGACAGACAGCCATTTCAAAATTTACGGCCAGGACCCCAAACAGTACCCGCGAATGCCCTCCTTTGGATCGGGCGGCGGGGACCTGACCGTTCTTCTTGACCTTTTGCAGGCGGGCATTTCCCAGTGCCTGTTCGCGACCGCCAGGGAAAGCAGTCGGTACGCGATCAACGGCGTGCTCTGGGAAGTCAAGGGCAAAAAGCTCCTGCTTGTGGCGACGGACGGCCGTCGGTTGGCAAAATGCCGCGTCGACTTGCAGCAGGCCACAAACGAAATCGCCGAGCGGAAAGTCATCGTGCCGTCCAAGACCATGGCTTTGATCGAGAAGCTGGGAAGACGGGAAAAAGAAACGGTTGCGGTCAAGCTTGTGGACAACCAGTTGCTCTTCAGTTGCGCCAACATGGTGATCAGTTCAAATCTGGTGGAAGGAAACTTTCCGAAGTACGAGGACATCATCCCGACCGATTACGATAAGAAATTGACGCTTTCCACGGAGACGACCTTGAGCGGTGTTCGGCGGGCGGCGCTGTTGACCAGTGAAGAATCCAAGGGCGTGAAACTGTCACTCACCGCCGATGCCCTGGTCTTTTCGGGCAGCTCGCCTGAGGCCGGCGCCGCGGAGGTAAAGATGCCCATCCAGTACGACGGAGAACCGATCGAGATCGGTTTTAATCCGCAGTTCTTGATCGACGCGTTGCGCGTGATCCAAGCGCCGGAGTTCCAGATGGAACTTGGCCAGCCCGACCGCCCGGGCGTGCTCAAGAGCGGCAGCGATTTCCTTTATGTTTTGATGCCGATCAGTCTCGGCTGACGACGACGGAGCGATCGGAAAAAGACCCCAGGGAACCAAGGAGTGGGGATGAATCAAACAAGGACGTCCGACGCATGCAAGATGAGCGATCTGGTGGCCGATCTGGTGGCCCGGATGGCCCCGGTGCATGCGCGATACGGTTCGCTTGAGGAAGTCTGGGCGACTGTGCTTCCGGACCATCTGCAGTCTCATTGTCGGATCGGGGGGCTGAGCAACGGGTGTCTGAAGATCCTTGCGGATGATTCCACCTACCGATTTGAGCTGCAACTATGCAAGGCGGTGCTGCTTCAAGAGCTTCAGAGGCTCTGCCCCTCGGCCAGGATCCACCGGATCGACGTGGCCATGGCAAGATAAAGAACATTGGACTTGCGGCCCGCGTACAAAATGAGTAACTTTGTAGGCGAGAGGGGACCTTTTCCGATAAGATTCAGGGTTCCAGTTCTGCATTTCGACAGGTCTGGTTGTATACGTAAGGTTGACTTTTGAGGGCCGGTATGGAGGCACATAAATACGACGCTAGCAACATCAAAATCCTCGGAGGTGTGGACGCCGTCCGCAAGAGGCCGGACATGTACATCGGCGACCGTGGCATCGCGGGCCTGCACCATCTTGTCTATGAGGTTCTGGACAACTCGATCGATGAGGCCCTCGCGGGTTTCTGCGACACGATCACCGTCCGCATCCAGGCCGACGGCAGTTGCAGCGTGGAAGACAACGGACGAGGCATTCCGGTCGAAATGCACAAGGAGGCCAAGGTCAGCGCGCTGGAAGTCGTTCTGACGACCCTGCACGCCGGCGGCAAGTTCGATTCCGACAGCTACAAGGTGGCCGGCGGTCTCCACGGCGTCGGCGTCAGCGTCGTCAACGCCTTGAGCGAGTGGCTGCATGTGGACGTTTTCCGCGACGGCGCGCATCATCATTTCGAATGTCGTCGGGGCAAGAAAACCGGTCCGGTCCAGCTCGTGGGTCCCTCGACCAAGCGGGGCACCAAAGTCACCTTCATGCCCGACGAGGAGATCTTCGGCGACCTCGAATTCAATTACGACACGTTGCTCAAGCGGATTCGCGAACTGGCCTACCTCAACGCAGGTTTGAAGATCACCTTTCGCGACGACCGGACCGACAAGAAGGAGACGTTCCAGTACGAAGAGGGCATCAAAGCCTTCATCAAGCACCTCAACGAGGGAAAGAACGTCCTGCATGAGAGCGTTATCTACATGGCCAAGGACGATCCCGAGAGCAAACTGAGCTGCGAAGTGGCCATGCAGTACAACGACAGTTATGCCGACAACGTGCTGGTCTTCGCAAACAACATCCGCAACATCGATGGCGGCACACACCTATCGGGTTTCCGCACCGCTCTGACGCGAACGATGAACTTCTACGCCAAGGCCAACAACCTCATCAAAGAAGGCCAGGCCACCACCGGCGACGATCTGCGGGAAGGTCTGACCGCGGTTGTGGCCGTCAAACTGCCCAATCCACACTTCGAGGCCCAAACCAAAGTCCGACTCACAAACCCCGAAGTCGGCAGCTTTGTCGAAACCACGGTCAACGAACAGCTCTCGCACTACCTGGAAGAGCATCCCGCGGACGCCAAGCGAATCCTGAACAAGGCAATTCAGGCGGCCGCTGCTCGCGAGGCCGCCAGGAAGGCCCGTGAACTGACCCGGCGCAAGGGCGCCCTGGGCAGCGCGAACCTCCCGGGAAAGCTCTGGGACTGTGCCAGCAAAGAGCGGATGGCCACGGAGATTTTCCTGGTCGAGGGCGATTCCGCAGGTGGGTCCGCCAAGGGTGGACGCGACCGGAACATTCAGGCGATCTTGCCGCTGAGGGGAAAGATCCTCAACGTGGAGAAGGCCCGCATCGAAAAGATGCTGGCGCATGAGGAGATCCGCACGCTCATCAGCTCCCTGGGCACCGGCATCGGCACCGACGAGTTCGACATCTCCAAGTGCCGTTACGGAAAACTCATCCTGATGACCGATGCCGACGTCGACGGAGCGCACATCCGCACGCTGCTGCTGACCTTTTTGTTCCGCCAGATGCCGCAATTGCTGGACCATCGAATGGTGTACATCGCCCAGCCGCCGCTGTACGAGCTGAAAATCAAAGGCCGCAAGAATTCCGAATACGTGCTGACCGAACAGGAAATGCGTCGGCGGATGATCACCCGCGGCCTGGAAGGCACGCAACTGTTCGTTCGCGACGAGCTCCCGAAGGGCAAGAAATCCGCCAAGAACGAGGCGCGCGAAATTCCCCGTCCCAAGCTCGAGGAATTGCTCAAAATCCTGGGGGACATGGAACGCACCGTCAACGTCCTGACCCATCGTGGAATCCGCTTCGAGGAGTTCCTCAGCGAGCATTACGACGGCAACAGTCTGCCTCACTACATGATTCGCTGCCAAGGTCGCGAAAAGCCCGATTTCTTCCGCGAGGCGGCCGAATACGACAAACGTCTGGAGGAACTGGGGATCTCCAAGAACGGCAACGGTCACAACGGCGCCGCCGAAAAGGAAAAGTCCAAAGGCAACGAGGAGCCGACCGCCGTCGGTGAGGAATTGCATGAGGTCGTGCGAATCGAGCAGATTGCGCAGAAACTCAAGAATGATTTCGGACTGGACCTGACGGATTTCCTTCTCAAAAGCGAGAAGACCGATTCCGGCGAGGCGCTGCCCACCAAGTTCTACATCGTCCACGGCGAAGAACACTATGAAATCCCGTCGCTGGGCGAGATTTACACCGCCATCCGCCAGATCGGCGGCAAGGGCGTCGAGATCAAGCGGTTCAAAGGTCTGGGCGAAATGAACGCCGAGCAGTTGTGGGAAACGACCATGAATCCCGCCACCCGCACGTTGTTGCAGGTCAAGCTCGATGACGCCGGCGAGGCCGACCGCCTCTTCAGCGTCCTGATGGGCGACGACGTCGAGGGACGACGCAAATACATTCAGGACCACGCCCGCGAGGTCCAGAACCTCGACGTTTAACGCTCCGAGGATCGACAGAATGACGCAGGCCGACCCGCGGGAGTCGGCCTGCGACGCTTTTGTTGTTTACTGTCCTGGGGTTCCGGGTCACCGGCTCTGCAGGGGTATCCCGAATCCTCCGCCGGCGCCCGTCCCCACCGGGAGCAGGCGTGGATTCGTCCACGACTTGAGGGTCTGGACTTTGGACGCGAACTGCTCCGGGGTCAGACTGCCGTTGGCCACAGCGTCCACGTCGGCTTTTGTGGTGCGAAGAATCAGAACCGTCGGCGGCTCCTGCGGATCGGTCGTCTCGGTTCGCGCAGCGCCGCCGTATCCCGGCAGCGGGAAGTTCCCTCGGAATATTTCGTTGCGTCGGGCGCGCTGGCCGATCACAACGCTGATCGCATCTCGGGGTCCACAGGTCCGTAGGTTCGCCGCGTGGCGGAGGGTCCCGATCAGAGCGATCTTGAGGTTCTCCACCTGCTGGGGGTTGTAGGGAAGATCGGACGGTCTTGTCGATTCCACAGGTTCGCCCCGAAGTTCGTTGGCGGTCTGCGACCACAACGGATCCACGCAAGAGTCGGTCTTGGGGAGCGTTGGCTCCTCTCGGCGCGCCGCCGGCGGGAAGTCCACCGGATGGAAGAAGATCGCGCCGTAACCGTCGAGATAGAGGGCTTGCGTCAGGATCACCTGCTGCGAAATCTCCACGCCGGAGATGTCGATCGGGACGGTCCTGTCGATCGCGCTGTCGCCTGTTCGTTTGGCCCAGATCGAGGCTTTGTCGAAGATCCGACACATCACTGCCAGGTCCTCGCGGATCTGAGCGATGGCCTCAGGCGCCAAGTCCGGCCCGGGGACCACGAAGGCCGTCCGCGCGACGCGGTCCTGCTGGCCGGCGCCGAGTGAGGTCGGGAGCCCGAGCAGGAGAATCGCTGTGGAAATGAACGTTGTCATAGGTTGTCTCCTCTTGTGAAACCTCACCGGTCGTCAGTACGCAGTCACCTGCACTCGCTGCTCGAATTGTTCGCGTGTAAGCTGGCCCTTGGCGTAGGCGTCCACGTCGGCCTTGGTCGTCCGCAGCGTCATCGCGCTCCTGTCAAACCAGGGGGCGTTTCTTACGGTCGGAATGACTACTCCCGGCTGGCTGCGTTGCGGACCCGACGCCGGAGAACCCTGGCCCTGAACCACGAAGGTCACCGACTGGGTGGGCTCAAGGTCTCGGATGTTCGCTGCGTGTTTCAGGGTCGCGGTCAGAGACCTGCGGAAGCTGTCGACCCTGGCTTGGTTGTAGGGTTGTTCCCCAGCTTTTCCTGGCAAACCCGTTGCACCTGGACGCGGCTCCAGGAGCGACCGTTTCGTCTGCGTCCAGACGGGGTCTTCCTGAGACTCGGTTGGTTTCTCCGGCGCTTGGGTCGGGGGCAGCAGGGGGAAATCCACCTGGATGAAGAACGTTACGCCGTAGCCGCCGATGTAGAGCGGCCTGGCCCGACCCACCGAAGAGAACAGGGCCTTCGGACCGACCGCATCCGGCGACGCGAATCGACCTATGACGGGTTCTCTCCAGCCGCCCCGGTCGATTCCGTGGGAGGCCAGCACATTGTTTTCGATGATCCGCGACATGATGCTCAGATCTTCCATGATTCGGCTCGTCGTCGCGAAATCGATCTCCTTGTCGGGGATCACCAGGGCCGGTTCCATCGAGGGTTCGCCCTCGAAACCGATGTAAAACCAGTCGGCGAACCGACTCGGCGCGGTGTTCGTCGCGACCCCGGTGGAGAGGGGGGCGCCGTACATGTTGACAGCGCCTGTTTCCATAAACTGTACCGGCTCCTGTGCCACCGAACCGCAGTTGGCGTGAACGTGGCCGACCGATGCCGTCAGGAAAAGCGATAACGTCAGACACATGCGTCTCTTAGGGAAGGCGATCATAGTTCATTCCTTTCCGGAAAGCTCTGGAAGGGTCGCGGATCAGCCTCGAACCCTCCCGGTTGGTAGTTGGCGAACAACTGAACGACCTGCTGTCGCGTGCGAGACAGCTCATCCTCGGTCCGACCGGCCAGACGCACCAGCAAGCCCTGCAGATTCCGCACCTCCTGACGGCGCGACAGCTCCAAGGCCGTCAGGAACGTCTCCTGAAAGCAGTCTAACGTCCTCGTCGAATTTGTGCGTCTGTTTTTCTGCGCGAAGCCTTCCATCCGGCGGCAAAGACTCCGCGGAAACTTTTTCCGCCTCGCCCGTCGGCTTTTTTGGAAAACGACGATCGACCTTTGTGAATCGCCGTCGGTTTCATACGTATGTCGCTTGGTACGACCGGTTTATTACATCGACCGCGATCGATTTCCGCAATCCAGATCAATGTCACTCGGTCCGCGAAAAGTGCAACTTTCTTTCTGTTGTCACGGTTTTTTACTTGCATTCCCATGCACGCGTTGGCAGAATACTCGCGTCGGTCCCACGGAGGTTTTTGCATTGGCAAACTGTGGGATCTCCGTGGAGGCGTCAATGACAGGCAGACAAAGGAGCGCGAAACCGGTGGCGAAAGAGATTCTGCTACATGTGCTCTTGTGTACAGCCTTGTTCGCTCTCTGGGGGTGTGGTGATGGGGCCCGAACGGTACGACCGATCGATACGATTCCGGTGCCCCCGTCCGACAAGACCGAGGCCCAGTTGTTGGCCGAGCTCGACAGGAAATTCGAGAACCCTCAGGCGCATTATGAGCTGGCTCGGTTGTATCACAAGTCTCAGAATTGGAACAAGGCGGAGTATCACTACAACGTCGCACTGGGGTTCCAACCGTCCAACCGGGCGGCGCAGGCGGGCGTGGTGAAGATGAACATCGATCGCGGTCAGACCGCCCAGGCTGAGCAGTTCGCCAATACTTACATCCGACAAGCCGGGGTCGCGGTCAGCGAAATGCTTCGCCTTGGCTGGGAGTTCGAGCAGGTGGGACTGGACGCGTACGCTCTGCGATGCTTCCGACAAGCGCTCGAAGCCGCTCCGGATTCCTTCGAGGCCAACCGCCAGATCGGGTTTTACTATCTGGGCAAAGGCGACAATACGTTGGCGAAACAGTATCTGATGAAGAGTTTCCAACTCAACCCCAGGCAGCCCGACGTAGCGGGGGCCTTGGGTCGTCTGGGAGTTGTTGTCGAGGCGCCGGCCGAGCCGGCTCCGCTGTCGACAAGACCAAGATAAGCACAGTGCCGCAGCGATGCTGGGCACAGTGCGAATGAATGAGGACTTTTTCGTTGCCCCGTGGCGAAAGGATGCGCTGCGGGGTTTTTTCATGCCGGCACTGCAACGGAGAGACCTTCATGTCGCCAAAGCCCTGGTTGCTCATGCTCGTTGTGGTCCGCAGCTCGATTGCCCCCGGTGGCGAGGTTCTCCACGACATCCGCGACTACGGCGCAAAACCCGACGGGCAAACGCTTTGCACGCAGGCCATTCAAAAGGCCGTCGACGACTGCGCCGCAGGCGGCGGGGGAGTCGTGTATGTACCGCCGGGAAAGTTCCTCTGCGGGACGATCGTGATCAAAAGCGGCGTGACGCTTCGCCTGGACGACGCAGCCACGCTGCTCGCAACGCGCGACCTCGCGCAGTACCCCTCCAAGGTCCCCGCTTACCGCTCGTTTACCGACACCTATACCGACAAGAGCCTGATCTACGCCGAGAAGGCTCAGCGGATCGCCATCACCGGACGGGGCGTCATCGATGGCCAAGGCGCCTCGTTCCAAGGGCCTTACAAGGTCCGTCCGTACACGATCCGATTCATCGAATGCCGCGATGTCGTGATTGAAGGCGTCACGATTTACAACTCGCCCATGTGGGTGCAGCATTATCTGGCCTGCGACGACGTCCGCATCACGGGCGTCACCGTCAGAAGCCATGTCAACCATAACAACGACGGCATCGACATCGACTCGTGCCACCGGGTCCTCATCACCGGCTGCAACATCGACTCCGGCGACGACGCGATTGTACTCAAGAGCACCTCGGCCCGACTGTGCAAGGACGTGGTGATCACCGGTTGTGTCCTACGCAGCACATGCAACGCCCTGAAGCTGGGCACCGAATCGAACGGCGGTTTCCAGAACATCGTGATGAACATATGTGCAATCTACGACACCCGGCTGGCAGGCATCGCTCTGGAGATCGTCGATGGCGGGATGATGGATCGCGTTGTTGTGACCGGCATCACAATGAGCGGCGTCGGCGCGCCGATCTTCATCCGTTTGGGCAATCGCGCCCGGCCTTTTCAGGAGGGCATGCCCAAGCCCGGCGTCGGGACCCTGCGAAACATCACGATCAGCGACATCGAAGCGACCGGGTCCGACCGCACAGGCTGCGCCATTGCAGGCCTGCCGGATGCGAACATCGAGAATCTCACGCTCAGCAACATCCGTCTGTCGTTCACAGGCGGAGGATCGCTGAAGGAGGCTTCGCGTTCGATCCCTGAGAACCCGGACAAGTACCCCGAGTACTCGATGTTCGGCAATCTGCCCGCCTATGGATTCTACTGCCGTCACGTCCGGGGCCTCAGGTTGGCCAATGTGCAACTGCAACTGGCGGGCGAGGACCAGCGACATGCTGTGGTGTTCGAGGATGTGCGAGATGCAACAATTGACGGATTGGACGTTCCGCATTCAAATGGAGCCGCGTCGCTGCTGCGGTTCATGAACGTGCAAAACGTTGTGGTTCGTGGTTGCACGCCTCCGGCGGGTACGGGCCTATTCCTGAAGCTCCAGGGCGCTGCCAGCAGGGCGGTCACGCTGACGGGCAACGACTTCTGTGGCGTGAGCGCGGTGACGCAGATCGGAGCCGACGTGCCGCGCGGCACGGTCGCGGAACTGGCGAATCGGACGAACTGACAAGACCGAGGGCGGAGAATTCCGTATACCCATGGGCGTACGACAACACGAAATGTGTTTTGGCAAATACTCGATGGGGGTTGGCGACCGCTTCGGTCGCCAGGGCAAAGCGCAATTAGCTGCTTTGATGAAAGCGGCGCAGCAGGGCGTGGGAGTCACCCCCGTCTGGAACAAATCCAATCGCGAGCACACGATCATCGGCACGCAGCCCGCGGATGTGCGCAAAGAGGCGGATGCTGCGGTCAAAGCCGTCGGCTGGAAGGGGCCGTACTACGTCGATGCCGACCACATCGGCCTGGGCAATGTCGACAGATTCATGGACGCCAGCGACTTCTTCACGCTCGATGTGGCGGACTTCGTCGGGCGAAGCGCAAGCGCAGCCGACATTGACTCGTTCGTCGACAAGTATTTCGACCTGCTCGGCTCTCATCGGATCGAAGGCATCTCGCAGCCGATCGAGATCGCCGAGTCTGCCATGCGGTCCATCGCAGGCAAGTACCTCCTGGCGGTGCAGCAGGCAGGCGAGATCTTCCGCTGCATCGAAGCAGTCAAGGGCCCAGGCCAGTTCGTCACGGAAGTCTCGATGGACGAGACTGATGTGCCGCAGACGCCGGTGGAGCTGCTGGTGATCCTGGCCGCGATCGCCGAAGAGGGAATTCCCGCCGAGACGATCGCGCCGAAGTTCAGCGGGCGGTTCAACAAGGGCGTGGACTACGTCGGCGACGTCAATCAATTCGCAGAGGAGTTCGAGCAGGACCTGGCTGTGATTCGCTTCGCGGTCCAGCAGCTCCCGCTGCCCCATGCGCTCAAGCTCAGCATCCACTCGGGCAGCGATAAGTTCTCGCTCTACGGCGTGATCGGCCGTGCGATTCGCAAGTTCAACGCCGGCCTGCACTTGAAGACCGCCGGCACCACCTGGCTGGAGGAGCTGATCGGCCTGGCCTCCAGCGGAGGCGAAGGGTTGGCCATCGCCAAGGAAATCTACACGACCGCGCTGGGCCGGATCGAGGAGCTCTGTGGACCCTACGCCACGGTGATCGATATCGACAGGACGAAGCTGCCCACGCCGGAGGAGGTCGCCAGGTGGGATGGCGAGCGGTTCGCCTCGGCCTTGCGGCACGACCAGAAATGCCCGCACTACAATCCCAATCTCCGCCAACTCCTGCACGTGGGCTACAAGGTCGCCGCCGAGCTGGGTCCGCGATTCCTGGACGCGTTGGAGCGGTACGAATCCACGATCGCAGAGAACGTCACGGCCAATCTCTTCGACCGCCATATTCGCCCGCTGTTCATCGAATGACAAGGGCCTTCGCCTCCGGCTGGACCTTGTTCAGGATGGACGTCCCCGACGCAGCCTCGAGGTCTCTTGTCGGTCCAAGTCGATCCCTATCTTTTCGAGCCGTGCCGCGGCGTTGAGCAAGGGTGTCGTGGATCGCCCAATGCTCCGCTTGCGAGGTCCGCCTCTGGGCGGTATCATGTCCGCCCGACCATGGTCGTCTGGCCTGGAGGTCCGTGAGCAGGGATTGGATGGAAACGCCCCGCGGACAGGAACGAAAACGAAGGAGAAGGTCATGCTCTACTACGATTGGCAATTTGCCGAACGCATCCAGTGCAGCATCGAGGACAAAAGAGAATGCTTCGAGCTGATTATCAAGCTTCGTAAGTATGCGTCGATCATCCGCCAGGAGGGTTTCTTGGCCCTGGAAGAAGAACTCAAGCACATCGACGACGAGTTCCTGGCGACCAGCATTCAGATGGGGATCGACGGCCTGGCGCCTCAGCTTTTCCGAGACATCCAGGAACGTCGCATCCTCGTGGACAACTGCACCGGCAAAGAGCTGCTTCGTCGAGTCATCATCACCGAAGCAATGGCCTCCATCCTCAGCCAGGACACCTTCCTGACGTTCCACTACAAGCTCCTGTCCTACCTCGGCGCGCACGGCTACAAGTGGGCCAAAGAGGAGAAACTCGACCTCATCGGCAAAGGTCGCATAAATGCCGGTTAGTTAGAATGCAGAAATCGCGAAGCGACTGCCGATATAAAGCGAGTTGGCGCTCGACGGAGGCGGTGCCGACGCTTACAATGACACGATTATAGGACGAGGTCGCCGCAGGATACGTCCGAGGCGACCCGCAGAGCATGGAGTCGATCCGGTGAAGAGAAACGGTGGATCGCGTGGCAGGAAGGCAAGGGAAGTGATCTTGGGGCCGGGGGCGAAGGCCGCGGCGTTGTGCTTGGGGGTCGCTCTGTGCCTGATGTTGCTGTGCAGTAGTATCAGCTTCGATATCGCGGACCCGCCCAGTCCCTATGTGGTGCCGGCCAATGAGCCGCCGACGAACTGGTGTGGCTCGGTCGGAGCGTTCCTGGCGTTTTACCTTTTCTATTACATCGGGCCGGGGATCTATGTGGTCCTGGTTTCGGCTTTGTGCTACTTTGTGGTCCGGCTGGCGCATCGGCCTGTGGACCAGATGGTGTTTCGGATCATCGGCATGGTGCTGGTCACGGCGGCCGCCTCCGCGACGTTCTACAGCTTTTGGCCGCACAGCACCTACCCATTCCCAATGGGTTCCGGCGGCGTGCTGGGAATTTCGACGCTGTTGTTCCTCAAGAGTACGTGCGGTCGGCTGGGGGCGTTTTTCGTGATTCTGGGGATGTGGGGGTTCGGACTGGCCCTGTTGGCCGACAGTCTGATCGTCGGTCTGTTCACGGCGTGTGGATATGCGGTCCGTCGAATCATCGGCGTGGTCGTGCCGGCCTGGGCGGTGGCGAAGGAACATTCCGAGGCCCTCACGGAAATCTGGCAACGACTCAGCGCCAGTCAGAAGAGTCCTTCGTCGGCGGACGAACCGCGGACGATGTCGGTCAATGGCAAGACCTCGGTAGTCGAGCCTTCGACGGAGGCGCAAGAAGATACGACCTCGCAGCCCAAGGGTTGGGAAGAGAGCCAGACGCCGGCAAAGACCGCGGAATCGGCCCAGCAGACACCTGTCCTGGCGCAGACGACGGCCAAGCCGGCCGAGGCCAAACCCGCGCCGCTGAAGGTGGAGAAACCGCCCGCTGCACAACCGTCGTATGACGACTACACGCTGCCGCCGCTGACCTTGCTGGCCGAGCCGGAGCGGGGTTATGAGCAGGTGCAAGAGAGGGTGGTCAAATCCAAGGCCGCGGAGTTGGAAAAGTTACTGGGCGAGTTCAACGTCAACGCGCGGGTCGTGGCGGCCGAGACCGGACCGGTGGTGACGATGTTCGAACTGGAGCTGGCGGCCGGCGTGAAGGTCAGCCACATTTCGAGCCTCTCGAACGACATCGCCCGTGCGCTGAGCGCCGGGGCCGTCCGCGTGGTGGCCCCGATCCCCGGCAAACACACGATCGGCATCGAGGTGCCCAACGGCGAAAAAGAAAAAGTCCGCATGTCGAGCATGATGGAATTGGCCGGGGACAAACCGCGAGGGATGAACATCCCCCTGTTCCTCGGCAAAGATTCCTCCGGCGAAGCCTTGGTCTCGGACTTGACCAAGATGCCGCACCTGCTCATCGCCGGCACCACCGGCAGCGGCAAGTCCGTCTGCATCAATACCATTATTGTCGGGATTTTGATGACCAAGCGGCCGGATGAGGTCAAGCTCATCTTGGTCGACCCCAAGATGGTGGAGATGACCAGTTATGCGACCGTCCCGCATTTGATGTGCCCGATCGTGACCGAGACGCAGGTCGCGGTCCAGATCCTCGAGTGGGCGACGGTCAAGATGGACGAGCGGTACGCCCTGCTGGCCGAGGCCCGCGTCAAGAACATTGCGGAGTTCAACAAGCTTGGCGCCGAGGAGATTATCAACCGGTTCTCGCCCAGCACGCCCGAGGAAGAGGCCAAAATTCCCAAGAAACTCCCGTACATGGTCATCATCATCGATGAGTTGGCCGACCTCATGATGACCGCCAGCAAAGAGATCGAAAGCTACATCGTCCGACTGGCCCAGAAAAGCCGCGCCGTCGGCATCCACATTGTTTTGGCGACCCAGCGCCCGCAGGCGACCGTCGTCACCGGCCTGATCAAATCCAACATGCCCTGCCGCATCGGTTTCCGTGTCGCGGCCCGCATGGACAGCCGCATCATTCTCGACCAGAACGGCGCCGAAACCCTCCTGGGCGAAGGCGACATGCTCTTCCTCAAACCCGGAACCTCCGACCTCATCCGCGCCCAGGGCACCTTCCTCGACGACGCCGAGATCCGCCGGATCGTCAAATACCTCAAAGAAGTCGCCGAGCCGCAGTTCCACCCAGAGCTTACCCAGCTCCGCAAGGTTGAGGCCGGCGAGCTGCCCCAGGACGAACTCTTCGACGAAGCCGTTCACGTGGTTCTCGAGACCCGCCGCGGCAGCGTCTCGCTCCTCCAGCGGCGCCTCGGCATCGGTTACGCCCGCGCCTCCCGCATGATCGAGATGATGGCCGCTGCCGGTATCCTGGGCGACTACAAAGGCAGCCAGGCCCGCGAGGTCCTCATGACCCTCGAGGACTACGAACAGCTCCGCAAGGACCTCGACGCCGGAAAGCAGATGACGCTCCCCGGCATGGAAGAGCCCTCGCCCCAGCCCGAGCCCGCCGGCGCCTACACCACCGAAGGCCAACTGGGCTACATGTCCACCGAGGTGGACGAGGAGGAAGAGGAAACCGAGGAAGAAGAGGAAGAACTCGAAACCTAGCGGCCCAAGAACGAAACACCGGCCGATCCACCCCACAGACACAGGGGAGGAACGAATTTTCAGTCCACGCCCCGGTCTTTATAGAAACCGAACGGCGCCAACCAACAGTCAGGCTGTCCCTGGATTTCGCATCTGGGCGCTAAGGTCTGCCGGGACGATTACTTGACCATGACCTGGTCCGTGGCAGAGAAGTCCCCACCGTCCTTGAAGCTTCCGGTGAGCGTTAGCGTCGCCGGGCCGGGCTTCAGGCGAAGGTCCTCTATTGCGAACTTGGCAACGAGGTGGCCGAGACTATCGGCTCCGACGCCGGTTGGCGCGACGCCATCGAGGACAATCGTGGTGCGATCGACTGCGGACAGCGCGATGTTTGTATGGACGGTGAGGGTCGAGACCTTGGCAAGGACGATGACACTGGGGGAGACCATCATAGCAGGCTCATCGCCGTCCACCGCGCTGTTGGCGATGGCGATCCCGGTGACGCCAATGCCGAGGAGTGCACAAAGCACGACGCTTCCGATGTAGGTCTTCTTCATCGACATTCTCCTTCCCAACGCAACGGGAGTCTAAGAGTGCAACACACAACTACCTGCAATTCCGTCATCATTCTACCGTATGTGATGCGGGCCTCAAAAGGAATTTGATCGCCGCAAGGAGATTTCAGTCAATTCCAGGGTATCCCGGTAGGCATGCTTTGCCTTGGATTCAGAGGCGATCCCGACGGCTTAACAGGGCCAGCGCGAGCGACCTGTGTTCTGGTTCTTGACACCGTGGGGCCAATCTGGTATATTGTGACTTGTTGCATGTGTATTGTCTTCATGGAGGGGGGTACACTCGGTCAGGCCTCTCGAATGGGCGTTTGCGCGGGGTATCGCTCGTGCAGGGACGTTGGGCACTTCGCGACCGGCATGTTCTTCGCACAGAGTTATGGGTCCGTCGACGTGTGTCCTCAGAGGCAATGGATACAGGAAATGTCTTTTTTCATCGGGAGTTGTGTATGAGAAGCATGGGCAGGAGATGTCTGGGAGTTGGGCTGCTGCTGGTCCTGGCCGGCACGGTGCACGCGGGTGTCGTGTTCGACAATGGCGCGCCGAATGGGGCCGGCGGCAACGAGATGACCGCGTGGATTCAGGCCGAGGATTTCGCCCTGGCCGGACCGACCATCGTGACGGACGTGCGGTTCTGGGGTTTGGCTTTTAACGGGCCCGGCTATACAGGCAGTATCACCTGGCGCATCTATGACGGCAGCAGCGGACAGCCCGGCGCGCTGCTCCATCAAGGCCTGGCGACGCCCGTCGGGGTCTATTCCCACGATACGGTGTTTGGTCCTTCCAACCAGTACGATTTCTCCATCGGAGCGATCAACCTGAACGCAGGGACATACTGGCTGGGTCTGCACAACGGACCGCTGACCACAGACACGAAGCTGGGGTTCTATTGGGAGACTACGATTGCCAACTCCACGGCCAACGGCTATGAGGACATGACGCCCTTCGATCTCGACGGGTGGGGTTCCAACAGCCGGCAACACGCTTTCATGCTGTTCAGCAATCCTGCGGTGATCCCCGCCCCCGGTGCGATCCTTCTGGGCACGCTGGGCACCGGGCTGGTCGGTTGGATGCGACGACGCAGGGCGCTGTAAGCCCCCTCTCGACAATCCGATCCAGGGCCGCGGGCCTGCGCTCGCGGCCCTTTTTCCTTGTTCCCATCGCCTGTGGGCGGGGTGTGCCCGGGCTTTCCGGCAGACCGACACCGGAAACAGACCCCTGTGGCTGTGCGAAGCACGCCTGCCATGCTATTGGTTCCAAGCGGAAAATCTCCTCCGCACGCCGCTTGGGGCGTGCCGGAACTACACACGTATGCGAAAGCCGGATGAGCCCGAATTGCATCTCAGCCATGCCCCAAAGACAAGGGGATTTTCATCTCACTGCGAGGGCGGGGACTGCTTTTCTACCGCATCATCAGCAACGAGGCCAAGGGGATTTCGACGATTCTTGGGTCGTCCGTGGCGGGCTCGTCCCTCTGGGTGACGAGGATGCCGAAGGGGGCGTTGTAGACGCTTTTTTCGATGAAGCTCCGCAGGCCGCGGGTGTCCGGAAACTCGATGTGCGAGCGGTACTTCACCTCGACCGGGATTCGCTGTTCGCCGATCGTCAGAATGAAATCGACCTCCGGCTCGGGCCCCCGCTCCGGGAAGTGGGCGACATCCAGATCCGTCAGAGACCGGAAAAAGTACCCGACCGTGCTCTCGGCGATCCGCCCGGCCAAGTCCCTCAGGTGCGGGTTGGCCTCCAAGCCCGATTCGTCGAGCGGGATTACCTCCTGCAGCCATGCTGCCCGCAGGGCATGGTCGCACAGGCACAGCTTCGACGGGCCACGAGCGCGCTTGAGGCGCAGTTCCAAGGGCTCGATCAGTCGGACCAGAAGCGTGGCATCGAGAAACTTCAGGTAGGCCAGAATCCGCTGCCAACCGATGTTGGCGTGCATGGCTCGCTTGATCTCATCGAGGTAGAGGCTTTGCCTCGGCGACTGACCGATGTAGCGGCAGGCCAGGCGAAAGACCTCTTCCAGCAGGTGCTCATCTCGCTTTCGGCCCCTGGGTCCGGTCCTCAAATCATGCTGGATGGCCCGACGGATGACGGTCTCCGTCAGAAGCGCCGCCAGCTCTTCCCACGGGGCGTCCGGGCGGGCGTGCGCGATGGGATATGCTCCCCGCTGGGAGAAGAAACCGAAAGCCCGCTCTCGCCGGTCGCGGTGTTTCTGGCCGAAACTACGCAGGCTCAGCCAGAAATCCTTGTCCTTCAGCGCCGCCAGACCATTGAACGGCAGGGGCGGTTCCAAGGCCCCTTCGCGGCGGATTTCGAGGATCTCCCGCAAGAAGAGCGGGCCCATCTCCAGCGTGCTGATGCGTCCGGCCAGACTGTCACGTCCCGCTTCGATCCGCAGAGCGGAACTGCCGGTGACCATGACCCGCACGTCGCTGCTATCGACGAGGAATTTCAACTGCGGCGCCCAGTCATCGAGGTTCTGGACCTCGTCGAAGAAGACATACGCCGGCCCCCCCTCCCTCGCGGCTTCGTTGAACGTCCTGCCCAAAATACGCTTCTCGAACCAGTCGGCCAGACGAAGAATGGGCTCCTCGACGTCCAACAGGCCAGGCAATTCGTCGAATTGGACCATGAAAATCGAACGCGCGGACACGCCCTGGCTGAGAAGGTCGTCGATCATTTGGCGAATCAGCGTGCTCTTGCCGATCTGCCGGGGGCCGCGCAGGACCGTCACCTTCGTCAGGCCCTGCTGCAAACGTCGCATCGCGACGGGGAACGCCCATCGGCGGACCGGCGGCAACTGCGGCTGAGGCAACCGCTGCCACCACGGGTTCAATCGCTGCAAGTCCGATTCGAGCGTCGTCGACAACAAATCTTTGAAAAGCCGTTGCGCCATGGTACTCCGTGCCCCGAGGCATATCACTTTCCTATTATGCCCTGCTCTCCCGCCGCTTGTCCATGGCGAGAATGCTTCTTCTGTGAAAGGCATTGTCAACCCCGGTTCGCTCGTCGCGCAGCATTTTGTTGGTCAGGTCAGAAGATTCCGAAATCAGTCTTCTTTTCGTCGCTGTACATTCGGTCTTCCGTCCGGGGCCGAGGGACAGTCCCTATTTAGCAGCCCGACAAGAGCACGGCCCCCCCGTCGATGACGAGAGGCCTTCTCTCGGGGGCGAGGAGATCGCAGGAGAGGCTAGGGCAGGAGCTTGACGCCCTGGCCTTGGACGAACCCCTGGGCCACTTCCCAGGCCTTGGCCCTGGTGGAGATGTCGGGGTAGGCCACCGGTTGGGTCACGCCGAGCCGGGCGAGCAGTCTGGCGGTCTCGACGCGGGCCTGCTGGGCGAGGTTGGCCGCTTCGCCGAGCAGGCGGACGGATTCCTGGGGCGAGTGGAAGCCCATGCCGTTGTTGGCGGAGATGAAGTCCCAGCGGAACTGGCCCTGGCGCAGGAGCTTTCGCGGACCGGCGAGGTCTTCGGGCTTGGCCCCCGCCTGGACCGCAGCCGCGACGTCGAAATGCGCCTTGACCAACGCGTCCTCCGCGGCGAGCTTGGCTGCCTCGTTCTTGGTCTGGATGCCCTCGACGCGGATACGGATCTCGTCCTCGCTCCAGCGGTGGCAGACGGCGCAACTGTTGGCGATGTTCAGCAGCGGGCTCTGGACGTGGTGGTCGGTGTACTTGACGCCGCCCTCGGTGCGGTACGGCATGTGGCAATCGGCGCACGAGACGTTGCGGTAGGCGTGGACGCCGGTCAGGTACAGCTCGTAGTCGGGGTGCTGAGCCTTGACGATCGGCGCGCCGGAGATCGGGTGGACGAAGTCCTTGTGCTCGATCTGGTCGTAGTAGGCCATCATCTCTTCCAGCGTGGTGCCCTTGGCCCACGGGAAGACCAGGTAGTTCTTGAGCGTTTGCTTCTCGTCGGTCTTGAAGTAATATTCGACATGGCATTGCGCGCACACGAGCGAACGCATCTCCTGGTGAGTTGCCTGATCGATGTCTTTGCCCATCGCGGCGAAGGCCTCTCGCAGGGCAGGTCGCGTGATGCGGAGTTTGAGCGTCTCGGGGTCGTGACAATCCTGGCAGCCGATGGGGTGTTTGACCTCGCCCGCCAGGTCGTGGAAGTTCGAGGCGTAGAACTCTTTGACACCCATCTTGGCCATCAGACGCGGCACGTCGGTACTCTTGCAGGACCAACAGGTTCCGGCCTGGAACGGCTTGGCAATCCTGGCCGTCCCGGCCACGTCCTCCACTGCGTGGTAGTGCCCGCGTCCCTGGAGATAGTCTTTGCTGAACCCATACCCCGCGAACAGGATCACCTGGAGCGGATCGGCCTCCAGATAGTCGCGGGGAAACGAGCCGCCGTACTTGGTCTTGGTGTCCGAGATCCGGGTCTTCAGGTACGACTCGTATTCGCGAGGGTAGTTCTGCCCCCAGACCGCGTTGTCGGGCTCCCACTGCGCGATCGGACGCACCACCATCGCAGGCCGCTGCGCCTCCCACCTGCGTTCCATAATCGAGACCGCCAGCAACCCCAACAGTAACACCAGCACCACGAGCAGCCCTGCGATCACAATCCCCATCCACACCGGCAGGGACAGCCAGCCGTTTCCCTTGCTCATCTTGGGTTCATTCGAGCCCGACCCGGTCGTCATTTCTCGTCTCCTTGTCTGATCCACTCCAAGCCCGCGGAGGGCAATCCCGGCCGCAACGTCGCCGGCGACGCCGACAGACTGCGGACCTCACCGTGAATGCCGCTGTGACAGTCCCAGCACCGCCGCTCGGTCGCGCCGGCTAATCGCACCATCGAGAGCTGATCGTTGTGGCACCGAACACAATTGGCCTGTACGACCGGCACCGCCCGTGGGGAAAGGTCCAGCACCTGGGGCTCCTTGCGCATCGTGAACACATAGGAATGTTTCAAGCCGTCGAGGGACTTGAAGGCGTACTTGGCCACGAGGTTGCTGTGCGGCACATGGCAATCGACGCAGACCGCGACCCGACCATGACTGCCGCGCTGCCAGCTGGCGTAGGCGTCGGTCATCACGTGGCAATTGATGCAGGTCTCGGGTTTGTCCGAAAGATACGAGGTCCCGTTGGCGATCCGGACCAATAGCAGCGCCATCCCCGCCGCGACGCCGGCAAGACTGTAAATGCCGACCCTCAGCGGCCCCGGAAGGCCGTGCAGCGCCGCCACCGATTTGGCCAGCCCCACTACGTCCATGTCCGCCCCACACACAACTTTCCCGGTCGTCCCATACAAAACTGCCCGCCGGGCAGGCAAATTATGGACGGTTTCATCCCTGATGTCCATTCAATTTCTGGTTGAATTTACCGTGTCGGTTGGATTGTGGCGTCTTTTCCATCGTCCCGAATCTGGTTTTCCGTATCTCGACCGAAAACACCCGGGGCGGGAATTCTCGCCTCTGGCTTACGTACGCCCTTCGCGATCAAGTTCTCGATGCAAAAGACCGATATCAGAGCAGGAGCACAGCGCATGGCCCCAAATCCTCTTGCGGCGGGCACGTTGATCTGCTATAAGGGGCCTTATCGGCTCGTGCGTTTTCCCACTGGCACGCCGAAATAACGGAGACAAGGGTTTTCGTAACACAAGACGCGTGGTATCGTATCGTTCGGCTCTTCGAGCCGCAAGGCGCGGGCGGAACGCGAAGGTTTTTCATGCGCTCGCCGGCGGCCCCACTTGGATTTCCTGTTTTTTGATGCCTACGCAGGATTGAGGCCAAGGGCTGCGCCCTGTCGCTTACGCGCGGAAAGGAGGTGTTCGCCCGATCGGGTCCGGTCAATTCTTTCGCCTGGGAAGAGTGTGGTTGAGGTACCAATTCGAATGTGGAGGACATAACGATGAAGAAGGTATTGTTTGTAGGGGTCGTCGCATTCGCTTTGAGTGCGACCGCTGCGGCTTCCGACATTGCGTTTTATGTCGGGGCGCCCAACGTCGATGGCTGGTACAGTGTCGCAGGGGTGACCCAGGACGTTGCGACCATCATCTCGAAGACCGGACATCTGTTCAGAGATGTCCAGACGTTCGGCGACAGCGATTTTGACGCCTTCGGAGCATGGGTGGACAAGAACACCGATGACGGAGAATTGGACATCCTCTGGCTCAACGGATGCGTGCCGAGCGTGCTGTATCCATTCCCGAACCTTCAGCCGGAGGGATCACGGATCGAAAAGTGGCTCGACGGCGGGAACATGGTCATCAATGTCGGGGATTGGTTCGGATACGTCTCCTATGAAGGCGGAGTCCGACAGGCTGAAAATGGCGCCAACGGCGCTGCCAACATCCTGAACCTTTCGTCGGGGATCATTGTTTCCGCGGACAACACGACGTTGACCGTGACGGCGGACGGACACAAGTATCTGCCCAGTCTGCCGGCCACCGTCATCACGTACCGGCCTGTTGTTCCCAGTGCGGTGGTGGCCCCGTGGGAAGTGGCGGCGGTGTTCGCCCAGAACGCGGCCGGCACCCAGGCCGATCCGATCGTCATTCGCAACACCGTGACGAACGGCTACGTCGCGTTCATCAACCAGTCCGCCGGCGGCGGCCCTCCGGGCTGGCTGGCCGACAGGGGCCTGACCTGCGCGGAATTCATCGCCAACTGGGTGGCGGGCGTCGTGGGATTGGGCGATCCGGCACAGGCGGCCGATCCGGTCCCGGATGACGGCGCGGTCGACGTGCCTCGCAACGTGATCTTCTTGTGGAAGCCGGGCGAGTTTGCGCGGACGCATGACGTGTACTTCGGGACCGTCTTCGAGGACGTCAACACCGCCAGCCGGGCCGATCCCAAGGGCGTGCTCGTCAGCCAAGACCAGGAAGATCCCGTTTATGATCCACAGCACCCGCTCGCCTACGGCCGGACCTACTACTGGCGAATCGACGAAGTCAATGCGGCCCCCGACAACACGATTTTTAAAGGTCTGACCTGGAGCTTCACCGTCGAGCCGTTCTCCTATCCGGTCACCCCCATCGCGGCCACCGCGTCCTCTTCGGGCGCCAACATGGGTCCTGAGAATACCATCAATGGCTCGGGTCTCAACGCCGACGAGGAGCACAGCACCGAGGCGACTGAAATGTGGACCAGCGCCAATTTGAAGCCGCACTGGATTCAGTACGAATTCGATCAGGCGTACAAGTTCGAGAAACTGCTGGTCTGGAATTCCAACCAGGTGATCGAACCCTTCCTGGGCTTCGGGGCCAGGACCGTCACGATTGAATACTCTGTCGACGGCACGAACTGGACGACCCTGGAAGGGGTTCCCGAGTTCGCACAGGCTTCCGGTTCGGCCGATTACAAGGCCAATACGACCGTTGATCTGGCCGGCATCACGGCCAGGTTCGTCCGGCTCACAATCACCGCCAACTGGGGCGGCATCGCCCAGCAAACCGGCCTGAGCGAGGTGCGGTTCTTCTACATTCCAGTTCGCGCGTTCCGACCGGATCCGGCCGACGGCGCTGCGGACGTCAACATCGAGACCTCGCTGACCTGGCGGCCGGGCCGCGAGGCCGCCTCGCACGAGGTGCGCCTTGGCACAGGGCCCGACGCCATGGCTCTTGCAGGAACCGTAGACGTTCCGAGTTTTACCCCCGAGCCCCTGGCGCTGGGGACGACCTACTACTGGCAGGTTAACGAGGTCAACCAGGCCGAAACCGTCACCACATGGGCGGGCAACGTTTGGAGCTTCACCACACAGGCGTACCGTCTGGTCGACGATTTCGAAGGCTACAACAACGACATCGACGCCGGCGGGACCATCTTCCAGACCTGGATCGACGGATACGAGGTCGCCGCAAACGGCGCAACCGTCGGCTACATGGAGGCCCCGTTCGCAGAGACCGTGGTCGTGCGAAGCGGAAAGCAGGCCATGCTTCTGAGCTACGACAACCGCACCGCCAGTTACTCGGAGGCCAAGGCGAGCGTTGCGGATCTGCCGATCGGCCTGGACTGGAGCCTCGGTTCTCCGGAAACGCTGGTCCTGTGGGTCTGCGGCGATTTGGCCAACGCCGCGACCGATCAGTTGTATGTCAAGATCAACAACACCAAGGTGACCTACCCCGGCAGTCTGTCCGTGCCCATCTGGCGGCAGTGGAACGTCGATTTGGCAGACATCCCGATCCGCAATGTCTCCACGTTGGCCATCGGCGTCGACGGCAAGGGCGCCGGGCGGCTCTACATCGACGACATCGCGCTGTATCGTCAAGCTCCGGCCATTGTCGGTCCCGGCCCCGGTGGCGACCCCAGCCTCGTGGGTCACTGGAAACTCGATGAAGCCGCAGGTCTGATCGCTGCCGACAGCAGCGGTTATGGCAACCACGGCAGGCTCGTCGGTATGGCCGGCAACGAGTGGAAAGCCGGCACCCGCGGCGGCGCCCTGGAGTTCACCGGGACCGGAAAGTACATCGATTGCGGCAATGACGCCAGCCTGCACCTGCGAGGCAGTGTGACGATTTCCGCTTGGGTCAAGATGAGCGCCAACAACGCCGGCCTCTATATGGGCATCGGCGGCAAACTCAAGACCGACCCGTACAAAGGGTTCTCGCTTGTTCGGCACAGTTCGAATGTCTTCCGCTTCTGGGCCGACAATGGCGCCGGGGTCATCGCGGGCTATGAGGCCGACAGCGACAAGCCCTATACGGACACCGAATGGCATCACGTCGTGGGCGTCGTGGACGCAGGTACTTCGACGTTGTACGTCGACCGCGTCAAACAGGCCAAACAGGGGACGGTCTCGCTGACCGACAGCGGGGAAATCGCCCACATCGGCAGGCAGTACAGCGGGTTGGATGACCGCTATTGGAACGGCCTGATCGACGACGTGAGGATCTACTACCGCGCCCTGTCCGCCCAGGAAATCGCGGGCCTGTAAGGTCGCTCCGGCGAAGTCCGAGCAATCGGACGACGCGCCGGCAACCTCACAGAGATAGATAGGTTCTCGAACACCGGGGCCTGTGTCTGCCAAGACACAGGCCCCTTCTTCTTCCGCGATGAGTTGTATCGGTTGGGTATCTTGGGACGTCTCCCTCAAGACAGTCTTGAAATGAGTGTGGCGTCCTACAAAATGACGATGCGCTCGGTTCGCCGGGCGGGCCTTCCTGAAACCATGCCTTGTGGGCATGGTCGATCACTTCCCTCCGCGAGACCTCGCGCGCAATGAAATGGTTTTCCGCCATCTTTTTTGCTTGTGCCGTGATGGCGCCGAGCTATAATACACCCGTTCCTCGCGAGGGGCATTCCCGGCGGAGTTGAGGCAGATTGGCTGACGATACGAAAGGCAAGCCGAAATGGTTTTGCGGGTCTCGTCCAAGGCAAACGCAAGACGCATTGAACCCTTAGAGAGGGGCAACGTATTGGGATTTGCCCCTCTGGATATGGCATGGAGCGTCGTTGAAATGGGATATGGAGAATCCAAAAGGAGGTGTGTCATGAAGGTGAGATCCGTTCTTCTGGTGGTGGCCGTGAGCCTTTTCACAGGTTTCTGGTGCGCACCCGTTCACGCGGGCATTGTGGTGGTCAATCACGATGAATGGACCTTGAGCAACACCGGTTTCAGCATCGCGCCCGACGCCGGAACGTTTGCCCTGAACCTCGCCTCGCTGTTTGCGGGCGGCGGCACAGGCAATTTTCTGGTCTACTCCAACAACTTTGGACTGGTGCAGAGCAATCTTCAGTCGACGATGACCGGGGCGGGCCATTCCTGGACCATCAGTACGGCTGTACCCTTCACCCAGGCCACGTTGTCGGCTTATGACGGAGTCTTCGTCGGGGGATACGCCGCCGACAACAGCGTCCTGACCAACTACGTCAACGCCGGAGGCAACGTTTACCTCGTGGGAGGCACCGCCACCATGGGCAGTTCTACGGCAGAGGCGGCGGCCTGGAATGGCTTCCTCAATGCCTTCGGTCTGGAGTACAGTCCCTCCTACAACGGCGTCAGCGGGAATCTCGCGATCAGCAGTTCCCACCCGCTGTTTTCGGGAGTCGGTACGCTGTACCACAACAACGGCAACAGCATTATCGATCTGGCTCCGGACGACCCGCGCAATGCGATCCTGGTTTCCTCCGGCGGCCATGGACTCTATGCCATCTGGCAACCGGCGGATAGGCCTGTCGTGCCGGCTCCCGCCGCGGTCCTCCTGGGCGGCCTGGGCGCAGCTCTTGTGGGCTGGATGCGCCGACGCAAAGTGCTGTAGGGGTAGGGCTAAGTCGTCACGAAACTCACGGGTTCGTCGCGGGGTCGTATGCTGTCTTTGCGTCCAACAGTTGTTGCAGTTTCCGGTATAGTTCCCGTCCCACCCAGGCATCGGTAGCGGCATATTGGATCTGCGCGGGAGTCAATGTGTCCCGGTCCCAGTTCGATGTCTGAGAGCTCTTGGATACGCGGAATCCCAACAACAACGTGGCCAGTCCACGCAGACCGTGATGCGTGCAGCCTGCCTTTTTCGCCAGTTCTCCCACGTCCACGAATCCGGCGGGCGTGAACGGGGCCAGTTTCTTTAATTCCTGCACGTCGCGATCCCAGGCGACGCCCGCCTTGATGATCCGGGGGTCGGCCAGCACTCCCAGCAGAGGCGGCGACAACCGGCAATGTCGCAATTGAAAGAGGTAGGCCGCGTGTTCCCCGACCAACTGGAGGACCGCAGGGGGATAATGTTGCCCCACGCGGAACGTCGGTCGGGTTTCTGTGTCGAACCCCAGGACCGCTTCGGTTTCCAGTTCCCGGACCGCCCGTTTGACCTGTTCGGGGCTGCGGATCAGATGGATGGGTCCCTGGTATTTGCCGATCGGATGCGCGTTGATCTGGTCCTTGGTCATCCGAGGGCGCGCCCCGATCGAGGAGGCGTCGCCCTGTTCGGGCTTGTTTTGTTCTGTCATCATTGAGTCGGTTGTGGTCATTGGTGTTTTGCCGGTGCGCAGGTTCACTCCGCAGGGTGGCGGGGTTGGTAGCCTGCCTGGAGCTGGCCGCAGGCGGCCTGGATGCCCCGACCCATGCGGAAACGGATCGTGGTCTCGACGCCCGCTTCTTTCAGGATCTCCGCGAACTTCTGGATTCGGTCCCGGCTGCTGCCGGTGAACTCACAGCCGGGGAACGGGTTGTGCTCGATGAGGTTCACGTTGTACATCAGGCCGCGAAGGAGTTTGACCAGGAGTTTGGCGTGGTTGACCGTGTCGTTGACCTTGTCGATCATGACGTATTCGAACGTCACGCGTTGGCCCGTCTCGGCCTGGTACTCCCGCACGGCGTGGAGCAACTCGGGGATCGGGTGCTTGCGGTTGATCGGCATGAGCCGATCGCGCAAGGGGTCCGACGGTGCACTCAGGGAGATCGCCAGTCGCGGGCGGATCTCCTCCTTGGCGAACCGACGGATCGCGGGAACGACGCCGGAAGTGCTGACCGTGATGTGCCGGATGCCGATGTTGCGGCCGGATGAGTGGTTCAGGATCCGGATGGACCGCAGTACCGCATCATAATTCTGAAACGGCTCGCCCATACCCATGTAGACGAGGTTGGTGATCCGGAGCAGGGCTCCGGGAGCGTTAAGTTTCAAGGTTGAAGTTTGAAGTGCGGAGCCGGAGGCCTCGACGCCTGCTTCTTGGCTTGACACTTGACAGTTCAAACTTGAACCTTCCACTGCATAGACTTGGTCTACAATCTCGCCGGCGGTGAGATTGCGGCGGAATTGGATCTGGCCGGTGGCGCAGAACGCGCAACCCATCGGGCAGCCCACTTGTGTCGAGACACACAGCGTCAGGCGGTCCTCGTCGGGCAGAAGTACCGACTCGATTCGCTCCCCGTCGGCCAGTTCTAAGAGGTACTTGGCCGAGCCGTCGGGGTCATGGAGGCAATCGACGACCTTAACTCGCGAGATGACATAACCCTGCTCGGCAAGCTGGGCGCGGAAGGCCTTGCTCAAGGTGGTGAGCGCCGCCAGGTCGTGGCCGTTCTGGGCGTGGATGAACTTGAACAGATAGCCGGCGAGGTATTTCTTCTGTCCAAGCCCGACGACAATGCGTTCCAGTTCTTCGAATGTCAGGTCTTTGAGGTCTTGATTCATCTTCACATTTTACCACATTTCGGCCCGGCGGTCGAATCCACAGCGAGAATACGCCCGCCGGGTCGGTGGGCGAAGCCTTACTCTTGTCTTGCGGGTGCCGCGGGCCTATGATCTGAGCCGCTATGCACAAGGGTGCAAAGACACAACAGGCCCGGGTGGGCAAGGCGGCCTCGACGCCGAGCGCGCTGGCGATCGAAGGGCTGCGAAAGGTCTACGACAGCACGGTTGCGGTGGACAACGTATCGTTTTCCGTCGGCCGCAACGAGATTGTCGGACTGCTCGGCCCCAACGGCGCAGGCAAGACCACGATCATCAACATGATCCTGGGCGTTTTGGAGCCTTCCTGCGGCACCATCCGCATCGAGGGAATCGACATCGCGGCGCGTCGCTCGCAAGCCTTGGCCAGGACGAACTTTGCGGCAGTCTATGCGCCGCTGCCGGGCAATTTGACGGTTGTTCAGAACTTGCGGTTTTTCGGTCTGCTCTACGACGTGCCGGACCTGACCCGGCGGATCGACGAGTTGATCCGGCAGTTCGACATTGAACGGTTCCGCGACGCCAAGTGCGGCGTCCTCTCTTCCGGCGAGCAGACCCGCGCCGGCCTGGCCAAGGCCATGCTCAACCGGCCGCACCTGTTGCTGCTGGACGAGCCGACCGCCTCGCTCGACCCGTCGGCTGCCAGAGATATCCGGGCCCGGATCCGCGAGTTCGCGGCCCAAGAGAACGTCGGCGTCCTGTGGACCTCGCACAATATGCACGAGGTCGAGCAGGTGTGCGACCGCGTCCTGTTCCTCTCGCACGGCAAGATCCTTCTGGAGGGCGACCCGCGGGCCTTGCCCGGGGAGCATGGCAAGAAGACGCTTGAGGATCTGTTCGTCGCGGTGGCCCGTGAGCCGCTGACTTTGGGGGGCTCGGCATCATGACGCGTATCCACCGAATCGCGGCCATCCTGCTTCGCCAGTATTATCTCATTCGCGGCAGTCCCGCGCGGCTGTTGCCCCTGTTCGTCTGGGCCGCGGTCGACATCATTCTGTGGGGCTTCATCACACGCTACCTGAACACGATCGCCCCGGCGGAGCAGAACTTTGTTCCGACCTTGCTCGGCGCGGTCCTGTTCTGGGACTTCTTCACCCGCGTGATGTTCGGCGTGACGACGACGTTCCTGGAGGACGTCTGGTCGCGAAACTTCCTGAACCTCTTCGCGTCGCCCTTGTCGATCGCGGAGTACCTCGCAGCTCTGGTGATCTCCAGCATCACAACCAGCTCGGTCGGCCTGGTCGTGATGCTCCTTCTGGCAATCGTCGTGTTCGGCCTGTCGTTCTTCGCGTATGGCGTGGCGCTGATTCCGTTCCTGCTGGTGCTGTTCTGTTTCGGGATCGCGCTGGGCGTCTTCGCGGTCGCGATGGTCCTGCGTTACGGCCCGGCGGCCGAGTGGTTCGTCTGGCCCATCCCGGCGATCCTGTCGCCCTTCGCGGCGGTCTTCTACCCGATCGCGACGCTGCCGCCGTGGATGCGGTGCGTCTCCCGGCTGCTGCCGCCGTCGTATGTGTTCGAGTCCATGCGGACGATCCTGGCCGGCGGCCCGGTTTGGTGGTCCGGCCTGCTCTGGAGCCTCTCCCTGGCGGCAGCCGATATCCTCCTGGCCGGCTGGCTCTTCACCCGCATTTACCGCCATGCGGTCCGCACCGGCCTGATTGCCCGCTACAGCGCCGAGACGCTGTCGTAGCGCCGACAGCGATCTCCGTTGATCTGGCATCCCCCCTGCGATATAATGCTTTGTGCAGGCGTCGAAAGGAAAACACTGTGGAAAGAGTCGAATTGTCGATCTCCAATCTGTCGCTGGCTCAGAAGCTGGATTTGATGGGAGCTCTCTGGGCGGATCTTTCGCGAGACGACAAGAATCTGGAGTCCCCCTCCTGGCACAAGGACATTCTTGATGATCGGCGGAAAGCCTTCGAGGCCGGGAGGATCTCTGCATCCGACTGGGACGAGGCCAAGAAGAGGATCGGAAGGAAGGACTGATAGCAGTTGTCGCATAAAGGGGCATGTGGTGGGGAAATACACCAAACTTCTTGAACGGATTCTCAACGGGAGGTCGGATGCGAACGTTCGCTTCTCCGATCTTGTCCAACTTCTGGTGCATCTCAAATTTGATGAGCGTATAAGGGGTGACCATCACATCTTCACCCGACCCGATATCGAAGAGATTTTGAATCTGCAGCCCAAAGGAGCGATGGCCAAGGCGTATCAGGTCAAGCAGGTCCGAAATGTGATACTCAGACATAAGCTCGGAGTCGACGAGAATGAGTAAATATGAAATGATCATCTACTGGAGCGATGAGGACCAGTCGTTCGTGACTGAGGTGCCGGAGTTGCCGGGCTGCATGGGGGATGGGCCCACCTATCGTGAGGCCGTCGCCAATACGGAGAGGATCATCGAAGAGTGGATTCAGACCGCCAAGGAACTCGGACGCGAGATTCCCGTCCCCCGTGGACGACTGCGGTATGCGTAATCCATGAAACGTGCCACGGAAACGGAGATACAGGTCTCTGACTGTATGTTGGTGCTCAGTTCAGTTGACACCGCGTCATACGACTTTCGCGGCATCCTCAGTCAGAATACGTGTTGGCATAGCGGAATTGGATGAGTGACCCACCAGAAACTCGGGAGCAGATCCGAGAATTGATCCGGTCCGCCGCGACTCAATCACAGCGGAACTACTTGACTTTTGTGGACTTCAGGCGAATTACCGGGATTGCCATGAGCAGAATCTACGCCCATTTTGACTCCTGGACTGAAGCCTGTCTGTCGGTGGGGGTGAAACCGGGTGAAGCTTCCCCACGTAACATCAAAGGAAACCGGAGCAAGGGTAAGGATCATGCCCGAGGAGACCTTGCGCGGATTGCCGAGAAGCTCGGCGTTAAGACGCTGACCAAGCGGGAGTTCGACAACCAGAAACCTGACGTGAAGGCTCAGACTGTGGCGAACCTGTGGGGTGGATGGGAAAGGCACTTGAGGCTGCTGGGCTTGAGAGACACCCGCTGTTCCCTGATAAGGTCCCGCTAATTGAACTGGCGGACGGGTTTCTCGCCGTTTCCACGGAGTTGAACAGGGTGCCGACCTGCCGACAGCTTTCCCGACGGTCGAAACACGGGCAGAACGCCTTTACGCGGAGGTTCGACGGCTACTCAGGTTTCAAAGTCAGAGCCATTGAACACCTTCTATCAACCGGCAAACTGTCGGAAGAAACGCGTGCGATGCTGAGAACCCATCTGGACAACCTCAAAGGCGAACGCACAAACGACTCAGAAGCACCGCCGCCTCCTCACGCAAAGGGCCGCCATTTAGGCTTTCGCGCATTTGCTTTTGCACCAACCTATGAAGCTGAGGTGGTTTCACTGTTCTCGTCGATTGCCGATGAGCTTGGTTTTGAAATCAAGGTCTTTGGGGAGAGAATCATGATCCGTCGCACGGCGTTTCATCTGGATTGCACTTCTGTTCTCGCGGAATGCGAGTGTACGTGCGGCAAGTGCATTGAGGAGATGAAGACCGTCTTCGAGGGAACACCGGGCGTGGGCCGGTTCTATCGGGAAGGACACGGCGTTGTCCTGGAGCATGATCCGGGCGTGATCGCGGTCGAGCAGTTGATGGAGATCTTCCGGCGTCTGCCGTCGTTCTATCGAGGGCGCTTTGTGCCGTCATTGCTCCAAGAGTCGGAGGGACAGGACTGATGGCTGTACCCGATGAATTCGTGGATTATGTCGTCGAGCAGATCTCGGGTTGGGGGGAGGTGTCTGTTCGTCGGATGTTCGGCGGGGCGGGGCTGTATCGCGAGGGGACGATGTTCGCGGTCGTCGCGGACGATGTCGCGTATCTGAAGGTGGACGACTCGAATCGCGACGACTTCCTGCGGGCAGGCTCGGCTCCCTTCGAACCTTATCCCGACAAGATCAAGACCGCCATCCGAGACTACTTCGAAATCCCGCCCGCTGTGCTGGAAGACCCGCACGAATTGGCCCGACGGGCCCAGCGGGCCCGGATCGTCGCTCGACGAAAGAAATAGAATTTGGTGCTCGCTATGGCGCCGCTACTTCGACGCTTTGCGAGCAGTCTTTGTCTTTCGCGGTTTTGGCATCGTGGTGATCAATGCGCGGAGGACTGTGTTGACCGATTCCGATGAGGGAAAGACTTCCGAGATATCCGGATCGAGGATCACAACGCGAGGGTCCTTGCGAATGCGTTCGGCGAAGCGGTTTGGACGCGCCTTGCGATAGTCGAAGCGATACTCGGGACACATGTCATCCGACGCCGTATTGCGTGATTTGGTCAAAGGTGCTTTCTTCATACTCGTCACGTTCTTTCCTTGTGGTCTTCCTCACGCTGATAATGCGGATTGCATCCCGACGTTCGGTGAAACAAACAAGCAGGAGTCGATCGCCTGACGAATGGCCGATGATGATCTCCCGTTTCTCTTCTACCGAATGAGCGTCATCGTCGAAGATGCGCGCCAAAGGATCAACAAAAACCGTTACGGCTTCTTCAAAGGCGACGCCATGATTTCTACGATTCAAGCGAGCCTTGCCGTCATCCCATTCAAACGCAGCCCCATAAATCCAGCTTCGATGGTGATACCTCCCGCATTTGTATCACTGCCGAATTCCTGTCGCAAGCTGCCAGCTGCGCACGCCGACTCTCGTGCGACGAAAAACAACAGCTACAGTATAGCACAAATCCAGCGATAAGGATACAACCTGAGTTGTATCGCATGGGAAGTCAGTTCGCTTGGATGGATCTTCTGGGTAGGTGTCTGCGTGGAGAATACGGGTCGAATCATCACGGTGGGGGTGTCGCCCGCTTGGGATGTGACTTGTCTGGGCAAGGGCCTGGAATGGGGTCGGCACATGACCATCGACGAGCAGACGATCCGGCCGGCGGGCAAGGCGATGAACGTCTCGTTCGCTCTGGCCTGGATGGGGTGCTCCAGCGTCGCGGCGGGGCTTTGGGGCCGCGAGGACCATGAGGAGATGACGGCCGCTGTCGCCCGGCTGGGCGGTTTGGTCGAGCCGCGGATGACCGTGGTCGAGGGCAGGACCCGCCGGAACATTGCCGTGGTCGATACGCTCGTCCATCGCGAGATGCATCTTCGCGATCCGAAGAGCCTGGCGTCGCTCGATAGTCTCCGGAGGCTGGCCGACGATCTGTCCGACCTGGTTCATCCAGGCGATCTGTGCGTATTCTCCGGCGCGATGCCTGGGAACGAACTACTTGAGCCGATCGTCGATCTGGTGCGAATCTGCGGGCGATGTGGAGCACAGATTGTGGTGGACACTTATGGGCCGGTCTTCAAGGCGATCGTGGACAGCGGTTTGGCCTGGCTCATCTCGCCTAACGTTGAGGAACTGCGGGAGTTGGTCGGCTCGCAGGTCGAGGATTCACCCGCCGGACTGGTCGAAGCGGCCCGCGGGTTGCTCGACCGAACGGAGATGGTGAGGATCGGTCGGGGCGAGAAGGGGGCCTTGCTGGTGACGAAGGCCGGCGCCTGGTTGGGCTGCGCGACGGACCGCAATCCCGCCCTGTCCACCGTCGGCTGCGGAGATTATCTTCTGGCGGGGTTCCTGGTCGGGCTTTGCGAAACGGGCGATCCGCGGGCCGGCTTGACCCGAGGACTCAAGGCCGCCACCGCCCGCGCCTGGGGATGGTCCCAGATGCGTAGCTGGCTCCAGGCTCAAAAAGAGGTGGCCGTGGCGGTCGAGCCTCTGTAGAATCTCCTCCCAAGCGAGGATGTTTTTTGCGGTCTTCGTTCGAGCGAATTCTATGATCGGGTCGGGTCCGACCCCAGATGGAGGTGTAGAGGTATGGCAAGGCGAGAGATCGGGATGCTTCTGATTGCCGTCGTCTGTGCGACGTCGATGGCTCTTTCGGAAAACGCTTCAGCGGCTGTGGAATTGTCGTTGAAACTCAACAAAGGCAAGACGTTCTATGAGCGGACGGCGATCGACCAGAAGATGACCCAGGAAATCATGGGTCAGCAGCAGAATGCGGGTCTGACCCTTGGGATGATTCAGAAGGCGGAGGTCCTGGAGACCGACGGCCAAGGCAACATGCGGATTCGGTACACGTACACCTGGACCCGGCTCAAACAGGAAGGCCCCATGGGGGCGGTGGATTACGATTCCGCCAAGCAGACGACCCCGCCGGCCGGAGCGGAGGGGTTTGCGGCCCTGCTGGGCCAGAGCTACTCGATTCAGATCAGCCCCAAAGGCAAGGTGTTGGGCATAGAGGGCGTGAAGGAGATGGCCGAGGCGGTCCGTAAGAAGCTGCCGGCGGGCTCGAACCCCGACGATGGACCCAGCCCTTTGTCCTCGTTCCTCGACGAGCAGGGGATCCGCGAGATGACCGAGCAGTCCATGGCCGTCTATCCCGAGCAGCCTGTCGAGGTCGGCGCGTCCTGGACGACCAAACAGACCATGAAGCGCGGGATGCCGATGTTCACCGAATCCAAGCTGATCCTGGGGAAGCGGGATAGCGGCGTGGCGACGATCGGCCTGGTTGGGACCATCAAGCCGGACCCGAGCGGGCCACCCATGGACATCCAGGGCATGAAGATGAAGATCGACATGGCCGGCACGCAGGAAAGCACGATCCTGATGAACGAAGCCACCGGCCTGGTCCAGAGCCGCAAGGGCAGGCAGGACCTCAAGGGCCAGATCAAGATCGGCGCCTCCGCCGAGGGGCCGTTCGATATGCAGATCCCCATGACGATGGCCAGCACGTTCACGATCGAGACGAGCGACCGCCCATGGGAGACGAAGCCCCAGTAGATCAGTATGCGATGAAAGCCGCTCCCAAGCCCGAGTTTTGGCCCGAACGGTTTTCTTGTGGCTCATCCGGTTTATGTGTACTTGGAGATAGGGCACAACGACCGGCCCGCCGGGGACGCTGTTCCCAAAGGCCATGGAAGTACGCGAAAACCGGATGAGCTTTTTTTCTGCGCTCCGGGCGCAAAAAGATTGACTGAGTCTACAGGACCCGGTATAGTCCTAGGATTGCCTTGTCGCACGGGGTAGATCGGGTCGAAAAGGCCCATTTTGGGGTCAGCAGCATCACGGCATGGCTGGCTCAAGCCTCCGACAAGGCCTTGCCGGATCGCGCTCGGCGTGGTCCCCGTGACAGTCTGGTTCGAGGGTCTACTATTTGCTGTTTGGCGTTGTTGGACCGATGGATCGCAAATGGTAGATTCCTATGTGTTTACCCGGTGGTGTAATCGGCAACACAGGAGGTTTTGGTCCTCCTATTCCTGGTTCGAGTCCAGGCCGGGTAGTTGTTTGAATCGATAATCTACTCAGGGGTCTTTCAATGGCAGACAGAGTCGCGATCTTGTTGGCGGCCGGCGTGAGCAGCCGGATGAACACCAAACTGCCCAAGGTTCTGCACGAGGTGACGGGGCGTCCTATGCTGGCGTACGTTCTGGACGCATGCCGAAGTGTGGGCGTGAACAGGATTTACGTCATTGTCGGCTTCGGCGCCGAGCAGGTCAAAGAGCGGTTCTGCGGGGAGGAAGATAAGGACATCGTCTGGGTGTACCAGAGCCAGCAATTGGGAACCGCCCACGCGGTCATGTGTTGTCGGGAGCACCTGGAGAACTTTGTCGGTCAGACGCTGGTGCTGTGCGGCGATGGTCCTCTGATCCGGGCCAAGACCCTCCAGACGCTGATCGAAAAGCACGAGGCCGAGCAGTCGGCGGCCACTTTGGCCACTGCGGTCTTGGACGACCCGACCGGTTACGGACGCATCATCCGCGATGCCTATGGCAACATCCAGGGGATTGTGGAAGACAGCGACTGCACCCCTGCCCAGCGGGCCGTCAAAGAGGTGAACCCCAGCTATTATCTGTTCAACAACCAGGCCTTGTTCAAGGCGTTGACGCAGGTCAAGCCCAACAACGTCAAGAAAGAATATTATCTGACGGATACCCTGTCGGTGCTGATCGCGACAGGCAACAAAGTCGTGGCGGTCACGGCGGTTCGTCCGGAAGAAGCCATGGGCGTCAACAGCCGAACGCAGTTGAGCGTGGCGAGCAAGATCATGCAGCACCGCGTTCAGCAGGAGTTGATGGAAAAGGGGGTAACCATCGTGGATCCTGAGAACACCTGGATCGACGCCCGCGCTCAGATCGGCCAGGACACGGTGATTGAACCGTTTGTGTACATTCACGGAGCCGTCAAAATCGGGCGGGATTGTCGGATCGGGCCGTTCGCATTTCTTCGAGAAGGGACTGTGATCGGGGACGACGTCGTGCTCGGCGTCTTCACCGAGGTCAAGAACACCTCGCTGGCCGACGGTGTTCGCGCCAGGCATCACAGCTACCTGGGCGACGCCACGATCGGCCGACGAGTCAACGTCGGCGCCGGATCGATCACCGCCAATTATGACGGGCACCAGGTGCATCGAACTTCCGTGGGAGACGACTGCAACATCGGCTCCGGCGCGGTCCTGATCGCGCCGTTGACCTTGGCGGCCGGCGCCAACATCGGCGCGGGCACGGTGGTCTCGCAGGAAAACGTCGATGGAATCTGTGGAAAACAACAGTCGTGTTGAGGGATGTCCGAAGGGGCCCAGATGTTTTTGAACGACAATCTCAAGATTTTTCCCGGAAGCAGCAATCCAGAGCTGGCCGGCGAGGTGTGCCGATACCTGGGTATTCCGATCGGCGGCGCCAAGATCACCAAGTTCCCGGACGGGGAAAAGGTGATTCGGATCGAAGACGACGTCCGCGGTCGTGATTGTTTTGTGGTTCAATCGACTTGCAAACCCGTGGATGAGCACCTCATGGAGTTGCTGATCTACCTGGACTGTCTGCGTCGGGCCAGCGCCAAACGAATCACCGCGGTGATTCCCTACTTCGGGTACGCCCGCCAGGACCGCAAGGACGAAGGCCGGGTGCCCATTACCGCCAAGCTCGTGGCCAACATCATCGCCACCGCCGGGGCCGACCGCGTGCTGGCGATCGACCTGCACGCGCATCAGTTGCAGGGCTTTTTTGACATCCCCGTCGATCATCTGACGGGCGAGCTGGTTTTGAGCCGATACTTCCGGGACAAGCGGATCGAGGATCTGACGGTGGTCTCGCCGGACGTGGGCAACATCAAGACCGCGGCCAAGTACGCCGCTCACCTCGGCGGCGACCTGGCCATCGTCCACAAGAAACGGCTCAGCGGTTCGCAGGTGCAGTGCGGCGAGCTGATCGGCTCGGTGGAAGGTTGTAACGTCCTGATGTGCGACGACATCATCGCGACCGCCGGCACGGTCTGCATGGCGGCCGAGCTGGTCAAGCAGCGAGGGGCCAAGAGCGTACGCGTGGGCGTGACGCACGGCGTCTTTGCTCCGCCGGCGCTGGAGCGACTGGAAAAGGCCCCGATCGACGAGGTGGTTGTGACGAACACCATCCCGCTGACTGAAGAGGCGCGGCAACTCAAGAAGATTCAGGTTCTGAGCGTGGCCGGGATGCTTGGTGAAGCGATCAAACGGATCCACCGGGATGAATCCGTGAGCAGTCTTTTCGCCCAGAACGTACCGTAATCGAGTGTGATTTGGCATTCAGTTTTTCAGGTGAGGCATATGGACAAGACGTTAGCTTTGCAGGCTGAGTTGAGAGAGCGGATCGGCTCGAAGGCCGCCTCGGCGGTTCGCAAGCAGGGCCGCATCCCGTGCATCGTGTACGGGCACAAAGAAGAACCCGTCGCGATTTCGGTGAACGCCCACGATTTCCTCGAAGGCATCCACCACGGGCACCGGTTGGTGGACATCACGATCAACGGGACCACCGAGAAGATGCTTGTCAAGGAACTGCAATTTGATCACCTCGGTCGGGACATCGTCCATGTGGATCTGATGCGCGTCGACGTGACGGAAATGATCACGGTGGACGTTCCGGTCGAGATCAAGGGCATTGCCAAGGGCACGTCAGAAGGCGGCGTGGTCGAGTCGAACACCGACCACCTGGAAATCGAGTGCCTCGCGATCAACATTCCGGAAAAGATCACGGTGATCATCAAGGACCTAGGGGTCGGCGAAACGATCAAAGCCGGGGACATCAAGCTGCCCGAGGGGGTCAAGCTCGTCAGCTCGCCGGAGATGGCGGTGGTCAGTTGCCGCATCGTGGCCGAGGCCAAGACCACCGAGCAGCTCGAGGCCGAGGCGCCCGCCGCGCCCGAGGTCATCACCGAGAAGGCCCCCAAGGGCGAAGAAGAGGCCGAATAACGGTCGGGTGGCGGCGCCTGCACGGCAGAATCAGAACCAATGGCAGAGCTCAGGCTTGTTGCTGGTTTGGGAAATCCGGGTTCGGAATACGCCGAGACGCGGCATAATCTGGGCTTCAAAGTGATCGAGGCTCTGGAGGACGCTTTGGGAATCGAGGTCAAACAGCGAAAGTTCAACGCCCGGATCGGCGAGGGGGTCTTCGAAGGCACGAAAGTGATCTTGATGAAACCTTGGCAATTTATGAACCGCAGCGGCGAGTCCGTTGCGACCGCGTTGGGGTTCTACAAGTTGGACCGTCGCCACCTGATGGTGGTGGTGGACGACCGCGCCTTGGAGCCGGGGGTGATTCGCATCCGCGCCAAAGGCTCCGCGGGCGGGCACAACGGTCTGGCGGACATCATCGAGAAACTCGGCTCCAACGAGTTTCCGCGGTGTCGGGTCGGGATCGGTCAGTGTGCCGGCGCCGAGGCGATCGGTTACGTGCTGGGCCGTCCGACCCCCGAGGAGCGTCCGCTTCTCAACGGCGCGGTTCTCAAGGCGCGCGACGCCGTGCTGTACTGGTTGCGTTTTGGTCTGGAAAAAACGATGAATGAGTTCAACAGGGCACAGGAGCAATGACCAAAACGTCCGCCCTGTTGGTTTGAGCGTTGATGGGGATTATTCACAATCGGGAGGTCATAGGTTAACAAATGGCTGCAAAGCGACTATACGAAGGGATGTTTCTGGTGGATTCGGCTTTGGCGACCGCCGACTGGGACGGCACGCTGGCCCTGATCGAGAACATCCTCAAACGAGCGGATGCCGAAATCGTCGCCATCCGAAAATGGGGCGAACGGAAGCTCGCGTACGACATCGAGCGCAAACAACGAGGCACGTACATCCTGGCCTATTTCAAGGCCGACGGTCGTCGGATCTCGGGCATCGAGAAAGATGTGCAACTGTCCGAAAAGGTGATGCGATGTCTGATCCTGGGCACCGAGAAACGTCCGCCCGAGCTGATCGAGGCGGACATCAAGGGTTTGCCGAAGGACGACGTTCTGGTGGAAGTAGCGCCGGAGCGCGACGAGACCGAGGACCGGGGGGATCGCCGGCCTCGACGTGGCTTGAGCGACGTGCCCGGCTTGGGCGATTTCGAAGACTTGGACCGGTTGGACTACCAAGACCGCTGATCGTCGCAACGCTTGGACCCTGCGACCGACAATGTGAGCAGTCAAGGGCGGGCCGGAGACTCGAGGATCGAGTTGTTGGCGGTGCGTTGTGCCGGGCGCAATACAGTGGATGGAGCATGCACGACGAGCAAAGGATGAGGTTATGGCAAGTTTCAACAAGATCCTGTTGATGGGCAATCTGACACGGGACCCGCAGCTCTCGTACACGCCGAGCCAGACGGCGGTGGTGGATTTCGGCCTGGCGACGAACCGCAAGTGGAACGCCCAGGATGGCAGCCAGCGCGACGAAACCTGTTTTGTGGACTGTCGCGCGTTCGGACGGATGGCGGAAAACATCCACAAGTTTTTCAAGAAAGGCCGTCCGATCTTCGTGGAAGGCCGGTTGTCTTTCGACCAGTGGACCGGCCAGGACGGCGTCAAGCGCAGCAAGCACCGGGTGACGGTGGAGAATTTTACCTTTCTGCCGGGCGGTGCCGGTCCCGGCGGGGGTTCGGATCAGCCCGATGTGGGCAGTTATGGTTATGACGAGGCCGGCTCCTCTGCTCCCGGGCGACCGGGCGGACCCGTGCCCGACGACGATATCCCGTTTTGATTCTTGCCGATCGGGGGCGATCCGCGGGGTTTTTCCCGGCCTGCGGACCTCCGATGGCAGCGGACGATTGACTGAAGAATGAGGTAAGATATGGCGATGCGACCAAGAACGCAAAGGACAGGACAACAGAAAAACACCACCAGGAGACGAACCGGATTCGCCGGCGCGAGGGACCAGACTCAGTGCCGCTTCTGCCGGGGCGGGGTCAAGTACATCGACTACAAGGACATCGACACTCTGCAGAAGCTGCTGACCAACCGCGGTAAGATCTACTCCCGCAAGCGGAGCGGCAACTGCGCCGGTTGCCAGCGGAAGGCCAAGGCCGCGATCAAACGAGCCCGCTTTATGGCCCTGCTGCCGTACACGATGTGATTCTATTTACGATTTACCATTTGCTATTTGTGATTGGAGAGACGCCGCCGCGGATACAGGCTCCATCTCCGGGCTGAGGCGAAATAGCAATAGTAAAGAGAAAATTCCAAGGGGTTTCGATATGAAAGTATTGCTCTGTGAGGATGTCAAGAAACTGGGGTGGCTCGGGGACGTGGTGGACGTCACCGAAGGTTACGCCCGAAACTACCTGCTGCCCCAGGGCCTGGCGAAGGTCGCCACGGAAGGCAACATCCGTGCAATCGCCAAGGAGAAGGCCAAGCGGGCCGAGCAGCGTCTGCAGGAACGCAAGCGGATCGAGAAAGCCGTCGCCGCGGTCAACGGGGCGGAGGCGGTCCTGGCCGCCAAGGCCAACGAGCAAGGCGTGCTCTTCGGCTCGATCACCGAGCCGATGATCGCCGCTAACCTGCGTTCGCAGGGCTTTGAGGTGGCCGACGAAATCGTCAAGCTGCCCGAGCATATCAAGACCGTCGGCACGCACGAGGTCACTCTGCGGTTCGCCGAGGATTTGACCGCGACCGTCCGCGTCACCGTGGTTGCCGAGCAGACCGAAGAGCAGGCCAAGCAAGAGAAGTCGCAGGAACAGGCTGACGAGGCTTGATCGGCCGGAACGAAGGACAGAGGACGGAGAACTCCTAGCGTCTGCGTCCTCTGTCTTGGGTTCTGGGGGGTGTCCGCGGGACGGGCTTGTGTAGGGAAATTGCCTATTAAGGCCGAACGCCGCTCCGTTGTCTTGGGGTTGTTTTCACTTCTTTGTGTCATTTCCTTTCGAATTTGTCCGCCAGGTGAGTCCCCCGATCGGAGACAACCTCCCCGGTTGTGAGATGGGGGCATCTGTCGCGACAGTCTCTCTTGAGGCAAACCTTTACGTGTCTTGGGTTGGGTCTTTTCTCAGGGAGAGATTTTTCTCGTAACTTCCTTTTAATAAAAGGGTTAAAGATCATTGAATTGGGTTTCGAGGGGTTTTTCGATCCACCGGTTTTCACATGACACCCTCGTTTTTCTCTGTGCGTACAAGGCTGTGGAACGCGCGTTGCAGGTGGACGCAAGACACGCATGAAGTCTATCGGCTGATGGGGCGGACCCTTTCGCCGACTCGCAGGTCGTGGCGGTGGCGATCCTCTCGAAAAATCTCCGGACACAATGCAAATTCAGGATTTTCCCAATTGGTGCAAACATATCCGCTCTCGTAATCTACGCTACGGTTCTAGGACTACGAGTCGGTGGCGGCACCGCGGGGGGTGAGCCGGGGAAGCGGAAGTGGAGAGCTATGGTGGCGGAATTGGCAACCCATATTCTGGTGGCCGACGCACGTAGCAGACGTGGCGGTTTTCCTTGCGGCCGCGGCGCGGCCGGGGTTGATTCCTTATCGGCAAACCCTACCCTTGGATTCGGCTTATATTCCCAAACAGCGTCTCCCCTGTTGAGACCGCTGCCGTGGGCCTTGCGTCTGTGGCAGTGACCGAGCCATCCACAGGGCCTCCAACCAAAAGGCTGTGCGTTGCACAGGCGCACAGCCTTTTATCGTGCGCCACAGGCGCCTAAACGAGGGGGGCCGTGCGTGGGAAGGAAGGATCAGCCGAACCGGCCTGTGACATAATCCTCCGTCTGCTTCTTCTTGGGATTGCTGAAGATTCGGGAGGTGTAATCGTATTCGATCAGCTCACCCAGACAGAAGAAGGCCGCCCGTTCGCTGACTCGGGCGGCCTGTTGCATATTGTGGGTGACGATCACGATCGTATAGGTGCTCTGGAGTTGGCCGATGAGGTCCTCGATCTTGGCGGTGGCGATGGGATCCAGCGCCGAGCAGGGTTCGTCCATCAGGAGTACCCGAGGTCTCGTGGCCAAAGCGCGGGCGATGCAGAGCCGTTGCTGCTGGCCGCCGGAGAGGGCCAGCGCCGATTTGTTCAGATCATCCTCGACCTCGTCCCAGAGAGCCGCCGCCCGAAGGCTTTGCTCGACGATGTGCTGAAGCTCGTCTTTGCGTTTGATCCCCTGCAGGCGCGGGCCGTAGGCGACGTTGTCGAAGATGCTCTTGGGAAAAGGATTGGGCTTCTGAAAAACCATGCCCACCTGCTGGCGGAGGCTCACGAGGTTCGTCCGTTTGTCGTAGATGTGGTGGCCGTCCACTTCGAGCCGGCCTTCGGTGCGGACGTGGGGGATCAGATCGTTCATCCGGTTGATGCTGCGCAGGAAGGTGCTCTTGCCGCAGCCGCTGGGACCGATGATCGCGGTGACCGAGCAGGGGAAGATGTCCATCGTGATGTTCTTGACGCCGACCTTCGAGCCGTAGTACAGGCTGAAGGCGTCGGATCGGATGACCGCGCACGGGCAGGCCTCCGTCGGGGCTCGGGACGACGGCTCTTTGCTCCTGCCGACGGCCAGGGGGGTGCGGGTGTCCGACTTCCGAATGGGCTCCGCTGTGGTCTGCATATCTTCAGGTTCCTCGGTCATTGTCCTCTGAGCTTTCTGAACACGCGGGTTCGCAGCATGATGGCCACGGCGTTGAGGATCAGGATGAGCATCACGAGCGTGACGACCATTCCATACTGGTTGTGCGGCACCATCATCGCCAGGCGGTCGCCCACGGCCATGTCGTAGCTTCCGTAGGAAAGGGTCCGCGTCGGATGGAACACCGATCGGGGCACGTCGCCCATCGCCACTGCGCCGGTGAACAAAATGGGCGCTGTTTCCCCTGCGATCCGACTGAGACTCAGGATCACGCCGGTGAGGATGCCGGGCAGGGCCGCCGGGAGCGTGACGGACATGAAGGTGTGAAACCGGCTGGATCCCAAGGCCAGAGATCCTTCTTTGTACGACTGCGGGACCGCGCGGATGGCTTCTTCGCTGGCTCGGATCATCACGGGCAAGGTCAGAACCGCCAACGTCAGCGAAGCCGCGAGAATGCAGGGCTTGGGAGCGAAACCCAGGAATGGAAACAAGAATAGGACGAAAAACGCCAGGCCGAAAAGGCCGAACACGATGCTCGGGACGCCCGCAAGCGTGTTGATGCACATGCGGATGATCCGGATTACTTGGCCGTCGGAGGCGCACTCGACGAGGTAGGCTGCGGAGACGACGCCCAACGGGATTACGAACAACATGCCGACGACGGTGATCAAGAGCGTCCCCAGGATCTCAGGGCCGACTCCGCCGAAGTAATGGCTGTTGACGTTGTCGTCCAGGAAGAATTGCCAGTAGGCGGTGAACCGGGGCCTGAGCATTCGGACGGCGTTTTCCTGGACGTAAGGGAACAGAGGCCGCAGCGACTCGGGGAACAGATTCTCACGGGGGGTTCGGCGCATCACCAAAGGCGCCCCCGGCCGGTCCTCGACCCACTCCTCGACCCACAAAAAGCGGTCGAGCAATTTTTGCGCCTGGTCCCATCGCGTTGCGCCGTATCGCAGCATGACCAGCAACGGTTGTGGCCCGTTGGGCCGCGGGCCCAGCAGGCCGGGAAGATCCTGCGTGTGAAAGAGAATGCCCTCGACCTCGCGCAGCGCCTGGGCGTATTCCCGCTGGTGACTCAAATCGACTTTCTCGGCCGTGGCCAGGAAATCCCGGGCGATCCGGAAAAACTGTTCTGCGGATGTGCCTTTGAACGCTGGATTGTCTGCATGGCGGAGGACCTCTTCGATCAGAGGACGGATCTCGTTGACGTCCTGCTGGGCGAAGGCGTTTTGAAGATTGTCGCGGATGTCGCGTGTCAGGTTTCGCAGTTGCGTGTACTGATCCGCAGGGATGTCTTGGGACCGCAGTTCTTCCCCGAATCGGCGATGAAGTTCCCGCACCTGGCTTGATGTCCCCTCGACATCCACGCCGTTTCGAAATTCATCGATCATGTCACAAACCCGCCTGCGGAGTTCGTCGGTTTCGGCGATCTCGGCGTTGAGGGTCGCGTCATCGGCGCGTCGAAACAGGTCCCGTTGCATCTTGCGGAACTCGACGGTACCCTGGAAGAACACCGCGTTGCTGCCTCGATAGAGCATGGGCCCGAGGATCGCGACCAGCACGAGCATCAGCAGCACGACCGATAGGCCGGTGGCCGCCGTGAAGAGCTGATCGAGTTTGCCGCGGATTTTGAGATTCATGTCAGGATTTTCCCGTCGCTTTCTTGGCCCGCGAGAGGAAATACTCGCTGACGATGTTCAGGCCGAAGGTCAAAATCAGCAGTAGCACGCCGATGGCGAACAGGGCCCCGCGGTGCTGCGAGCCTTCGGGCGATTCGCCCATTTCGCCTGCGATGGTCGCGGTCATCGTGCGGATCGACTGCGACACGTCCCACCAGGGACGAGGGATCTGGGTCGCGTTGCCCGAGGCCATCCAGACGACCATGGTCTCGCCGATGGCCCGCATCATGCCCAGCACGACCGCGGCGATGATGCCGCTGTGCGCCGCGGGGATCACGACCTTGATCATGGTTTCCATCCGCGTCGCGCCGCAACTGTACGAGGCTTCGCGAAGCTCCCGCCCGATGGCGGAGATCGAGTCTTCCGCGACGCTGATGATCGTCGGCAGCGCCATGACCGCCAGGATCAGCGAGGCGTTCAACGCATTGGTCCCGGTGCTGAACCCGAACTCTCTCTGCAGCCAAGGCGCCAAGACCAGGACCGCGAAGAAACCGTACGCCACAGAAGGAATCGCCGCGAGGATCTCGACCACCGGTTTGACGACGGTGCGAGCCTTCCAGGACAGAACGTCGCTGAGGAACACCGCCGCCAGAAGACCGACGGGAACCGCGAACACCAGGGCCGTGAAAGACACATAGAGCGAACCGACGATGATCGCCAGGGAGCCGAAGACCGGGGGGTCCGCGGTCGGTCGCCAGTCCCGACCGGTCAGGAATTCCACCAAACTGTAGCCCGACAGGAAGCCCAAAGAACGAACGATGACGAACAGCAGAATCATCGCCACCGCCAGGACGGAGCTGAGCGTCAACAGAAACAGAACCGCCCGACCGAGATGAGTGAGGAGATACCCTCGTAAATCTTCGCCGGGCGTCAGAGCCAGCGACCTTGGAGTATCAGCCGCCGGCCCCAGTGTAAGACTCAATTCTGTTCTATTTGTCATCCTGATTCACTTCCATCGTGGTCGGACCCATCAGTAGTTGGTCAGCGGAACAAAGCCCTTGGCCTCCACCAGCTCCTGGCCTTTCTCGGTCAGATAGAAGCTGACGAACTTGTGGACGACCGAGCCCAGCTTGGGGTAGCCGTTGGTGAAGAAGAACAGGGGCCGGGCAATCGGATAGGTGCCGTTGGCGACCGTTTGCCGGGTCGGCATGATCCCGTCAATGGCCAGGATCTTGACGCCTTCCTGGAAGCCCAGACCGACGTAGCCGATCGCGCCGGCGGTCGTGCGGACCCGCGCCTGGGCCTGTGGGTTGGCGTTGACATACTCGACGTTGGCGGCCATCGGCGTCTTCTTCATGACCAGGTTTTCGAAGGTCTCGTAGGTCCCGGAAGAGGTGTCCCGACTGATCACGACGATGGGGGTGTTCGAACCGCCGACCTGGTTCCAATGGGTGATTTTGCCGGCGTAGATGTCACGGACTTGGGCGCTGGTCAGGGACTTGACCGGGTTGGAGGGGTGCACCGCGACGCACACGCCGTCCATCGCGACGACATGGGCGACCGGCAAGACGTTATTGGCCACCGCTTTCTGAAACTCCTCGGCTTTCATGAACCGACTCATCGTTGCGATGTCGCAACGGCTGTCGATCAGGGCCGCAGCCCCGTCCCCGCTGCCGGTCTTCTTGACCGTGATGGCTAGATCAGGCTGCACGCTTTTGAAGTACTCTGCGAAGGCGTCTGCCACCGGCCCGACGGTGGTCGAGCCGTCGATCTGGAGAGTCTCCGCGTGCGTCAGGACACCCATTGCCAAAACCGTCACCATCATGCCCAATACTACTCTGTTCATATGAACCTCCATTCGTTTGTTTTGTTCTTATGTGTACGCCCAAGGCGTTAGGTCTGAATTAGAACTGTGTTACGATTGTGTTAAATGTCCGACCTTAGAACTTCACCGCCACGTCGAACTGGAATCGATCGTATTTCTCGCCCTCGATGCCGGGCCGGTCGAATTCGTTCCTGTAGTAGGTGAAGTTCGTGGCCACATTCTTGGCGAGCACGTACCCGAGGGCGAAACGATGGCCTTCGCCGCCGGTGCCGCCTCCGATGAAGTCGGAACTGGTGAACTGCCCGACGACTGCGTCCCGCTCCAGGTCACGGTAGTCCCACTCGAACTGCCAGGAGCCGGGATCTTTGGCCTTGTTCACCTGGAGGCCGACCAGCCAGCCGGTGTCCTCGTCGTTGGCCGCGGTGTTCTGGACGTAGTTGCCGAAGACGGCCACAGGCAGCTTGGCGAGCTCGGCGCCGAACTCCGCGAAGAGTTCGAGCAGGTCGTAGTCCAACGCGAAGACCGTGCCGGCCTTCGTGTTGCCGAAGAAGGCACCGGTGTTCTCGTTCCACTCGGCCGCCAGGCTCTCTTGGCCCTGGATGTTGCCGTAATCGTACCAGCCGGCGCCGCCGAGCAGGTAGGTGGGTTTGCTGAATTGGTGCTTGAGGTGGGCCTGGATGCCCCAGAGGGAGGTGTCGCCGCCGCTGGATTCCTCGTTGACCCAGAATCCGCCGGCTGCCCAGTTGAGCGTCGTCTTCTCGCACAGGGACAGGCCGTACGTGAGGGCCACGCCTTCCGGCGTCAGGTCGCTGTCCCAGATCAGCTCGTTCTTGCCGACCTTATAGAAGGGGTTCTCCATCTTGCCGCCCAGGACGGTAAAGCCCTTGAACCACTGCGGATGGTAGCCGAAATACGCCTGGTCCAGCCAGAAGGGTTTCTTGGAGAAGGCTTCGTCGAGTGTCTGGTTCGTGGAGACCGGGTCGCCGGAGACTTCGCCGTTGCCGGTGGCGATGCGGAAGCCCAGGTTCCACTCGTCGTTGACCTTGACCCCCAGTCCCAGCCGGGCACGGATGCGGTTTCGGTGGCGGTCCTCGGAATCGGCGCCGTCGTCATCGATGTACTCATATCGATAGCGAAGATCGCCGGACCAGGTGAGCTTCGACGCCCACTTGAGGGATTCGGGAATGACGTCCGCCTTCTTCTCTTCGGGTTTCGGGGCGGTCGCCTGTTCAATCTTCTCGTTGAGCGACTTCTCCTTGAGCTTCTGGCGGGCCTCCAACTGATTGATTCGGTCCGTCAGTTCCGCCTGCTTCTGTTTCTGCGCCTGCAGCTCCGCCTTGAGCGAGTTCACATCCTCCTGTGCCCTGACGGCCGCCGGTCGCAGACACACGGCCGCACAGAGAATCGCCAGGCCCAAAGTCCGTTTCCGCCAATGTCCCTTCAACATGTGATGTCTCCAAAACTGATTGTGCACAGATCGTCTCTTCGAGCCGGTCTCGAAGCGTTTTGGACCTGTGCGGGGCATCGGGTTTATTTCTTTTCTGTTAGGGAAAAATCAGTGCAGTGTTAGAGTTTAATTAATAGATCTTTAAAAACTTGACTGATGTTGCCGGCGAGGTGTCGGTCCTGCATTTGGGACAAGAGGGGCGCGTTTGCACGGCCCGGTTGCGTGTTTGGCTTGGCGTGTGCGACTAGATTTCGTGGGGGTCAGGCTGGGATTTTGCGTCGCGTGTCCCAATAGGTTTGCCACAGGCCGCTGGAACGCACTGAGGCCAGAGCCATCATTGCCTCGGCGTTGGGCTTGTCCCA